>Ga0182027_10014674_pt1 | contig 10827 bp, 4 predicted proteins | sample 712E1DmetaG_FD_121300 | JGI IMG/M metagenome (GOLD analysis project Ga0182027, IMG submission 121300) | Permafrost microbial communities from Stordalen Mire, Sweden - 712E1D metaG (Illumina Assembly) | ecosystem: Environmental > Terrestrial > Soil > Wetlands > Permafrost | place: Sweden...
AAAAGGCGGGACTGAAGCCCGCGCCCGGTGAACTTGCAACCCGCGCCGTGCTGTTCGACGCTGATAACGACGGTTTTCTGGACCTCGTCATTACCGCGTATACCAATCTGAATGCTCCTCCGCAAAAGGACTCCTTCACGTTTCCCAATGATTTCCACGGCACCGCAGTGCACTTCTATCGCAATAACGGTGATCGATCATTCACGGAGAAGACTTCCGCGGCTGGCCTCGCTTCAGCCAAGGGACGGATGCGTGGGGCGGTGTTTGCCGATTTCAACAATCGCGGCTACTCCGACCTGTTTCTATTTCGCGATGATGGCCTGCCCCTGCTATACGAGAATCAGGGTGAAAATAAGTTTGTGCTGCGGCGGGAAGCCGGATCCGCGCTGGCGAAGTCCGTGGTGCTGGACGCACAAGTGGCCGACTTCAATCACGATGGTTACTTCGACCTGGCCGTCTGGTCCACCAATGGGTATCAGGTGCTGCTTAACCAGCGCGATTGGAAATTCTCACCCGCGGCGGCGCCGGCTATTTCCGCGCCGGCCGGCCTTTTTGCTTTCCGCGGCGCGGTGGCAGACCTGAACGGTGACAGCTTTCCGGATCTCCTCGCCGCCGACGCGCACGGCCAGCTCCACTTTTTGGTTAACCACCAGGGACGTTTCCGCGAAGGCTTGGCTGTATTGCCTGACCCTTCGAACATCATCTCACTGAGCTCGGCAGGACTGGCGAATTCCGGCCGGCTTGAGCTCCTCGCCACAACCCGCGGCGGCCAGGTTCTCATTCTGGAAAAGCAGGGCCCGCCCGCGCACTGGGTGGATGTAAAGATGAACGGCTACAAGAGCAACAGCCAGGGAATCGGCAGCGTGGTGGAATTCAAGGCGGGCAATTACTACAACAAGGTTCTGGTCACCAGCAGCCCGGTGCGGGTTTTTGCCGGCGATCTTGCCAAGCTCGATGTCATCCGCGTCACCTGGCCAAATGCCGTGGTGCAGAACTGGATCGATGTTGCCACGGACAAGCAGATTGAGGTCCGGGAATCCGAGCGCCTGGCGAGTTCCTGCCCGTTCCTGTATGTGTGGAATGGCCAAAAGTTTGTTTACGTCACCGACGTACTGGGGGTGGGCCCGCTCGGCGAACTTGCTTCCGACGGCACGCGCGTCAAACCCTTTCCCGAGGAGTTTGTCCGCCTGCCCGACCTGACCCCCAATTCCAAGGGCGACTACGTATTTCAGTTGACCGATGAGATGCGCGAGGCTGACTTCTTCGACCAGGTCAAGCTCGTCGCCGTGGATCATCCTGCGAACGAGGAGGTTTACGCGAACGAGATTTACGCCTCAAACCCCGGCCCGCCCGCACTTTACACGCTGCCCGACAAACGCTTTCCTGTGTCGGCCGTGGACGATCAGGGCCACGACGTCCTGCCGCTGCTGTTGAAGCGGGATGGGCGCTACCCGTCTGCCTTTGAGCACAATCGCATTTTGGGTATGGCGGATTTGCACTCGCTCACGCTTGACTTAGGCGAAGTGCCCGCCAATACGCCCCTAAGTTTGTGGCTCAACGGATGGGTCTTTTGGACGGATTCCAACGGCGCACGCGCTCTCGAATCCAATCAGCAATTGCAGATGATTTCGCCGTACCTCCAGGTTCGCGACGGCAGCGGGAAGTGGGTAACGGTCGTCGAGGACTTGGGACTGCCCAGCGGCACCAATCGAACCATGCGCGTGGACCTGACGGGGAAGTTCCTTTCCGCCGATCACCACATGCGAATTGTTACCAACCTTTGTGTCTATTGGGACCAGATATTCTTCACTACGCGCGAAGGTCGGGCCCCGGCTGCCATCGCGCTGCCCCTGATCGATGCGGACCTGCACTATCGGGGTTTCTCCGTACTCGCCAGTGACCCGAATCACGTCAAGCCTGACACCTTTGATTACCAGCAGGTCATGACGACGGCGCCGTGGAACCCTCTGCGCGGTCGCTACACGCGCTATGGGTCGGTGGAAAAACTGCTGGCAAAACCCGACGATCAATTGGTGGTGATGGCCACGGGCGACGAGATGACGGTGGAGTTCAGCCCTCGCGACCTGCCCGCCGTCAAGCCGGGATGGAAGCGCGATTTCTTCCTCGACCTGCGCGGCTATGCCAAGGACGGCGAGCCCAACACATCGTTCGCATGGACCGTTGAGCCTCTGCCGTTTAGCGGAATGTCAAACTATCCGCCCGGCCCCCACGACCGCGCGCCGGACAGTTCGGAGTACCAGCAATATTTGCGCGAATATCAAACGCGCCACGACTACGTGCTGATTCCACCGCTCGCACCGGCAATTCGCTAGGACACGGCCTACGGCTGCACCGGTCACTTCTTCACTGCGAAAAGCACCTCTTCCCCCGGGGGGGCGGAGGCCGAGGCTGCCCATTATCCGGGCGCGAAGGACGGCCGTCGCATTAACACTTATGGGACGCTGATTCCTTTACTGGATTTCCCCTGGGTGATCTGTAGCAGGCCTTCCTTTTCCCGGGGGAAGGGGCGTTCGTAAGTGTCTTGTGGGGGGTCGAGGAACGATCCCGTTCTTAGACTGTCCAGGACGCCTTTTGAGATTCCCGGACTGAAGTATACATCGGTGATTGTGAGACGAATGGAAGCCGTATATCCCACCAGCGCGAGGATCACGATCAGCCGGTCGTTCTCCCTGTGCAGGTGCTCCATGGGATATTCCTTGGCTCTGGCGGGATAAGTAAATTCTGGGATCATCTCGGTCTGGCCAACCGGACACAGGCGAAGGTACCCCTCGCAATCGATCGAAAACATCTGAAAAGCTCGCTCCTTACACGGTGGGAAGACCGAAGAAGAAGCGCGCTGTTATTGGCCACGTAAGGGAAGCGCCTAGCCACCCAAAATCCACTGTTCATGACCCGGCGCGGCTGCGAACTGAAATACCAGGAGAGACATCCAATGCCAAACCACAACCTGAACCCGGCCCAATTTTCACGGAGATTCATGCGTCATTTGGCTTTCCTTCTGTTATTGGTGAGCGTTCCGGGAAGCCTGGCGGCACAAGGTGTGCAGAAATTCGATCTGACCGAGGGGCCTCTCAAACTGAGCGGGCCCGCAAGTCCCTGGCGATTCGTTCAAGCCGTCGGAGAGAAGAGCGGTCTCTGGGGCTTCGAGAATGGAAAGCTGGAAGGGTGGGTTTATCCGCTCAAGATCTTCCACGATTTCCAACTCGATTTCATGTTGGTGGGATACCCTAGGGTTTATCGTGGTTCTGAGATCATCCGTAGCGTGCGCGTCTTTCCGCACATGGTCCAACTGCAATACTCCGCTGAACAGTTCACGGTAACGGAAACCCTGTTTGCGCCTCGCCAAGAGCCAGGATTTGTGATTTTTCTCGATGTAAAAGCTCCGACGGCCCTGAGCGTGTACGTTCACTTCCAGCCAGACCTGAACCTCATGTGGCCGGGCGGAATCGGTGGCCAGTCTTGTGAGTGGAATGAGAAAAAGAAGTGGGTAGCCATCTCCGAGCCCACCAACCGATTCTCTGCGCTGATCGGCTCACCCTTGGCAATCAGCTCGACTGCCGTAGGGTACCACCCTTACCTTTCCAATGAACACCCCGATGAAGTTATCAAATTGCGCATCAATCCCGAACAAGCGAAGAACTCATTCCTGCCGATCGTGGTCGCAGGGGGGATTGGGGGCACGTATGACGCCGCCGCCACGTACCAGAGAATTCTGAACGACTTGCCGCAACTCTATACGCAAAGCCTTCGCCACTATGCCGACCTCGACGCGCAAGGAACGCAATTCCTGACGCCGGACCCCGAAGTTAATGAGACTCTGCGCTGGTCGCGGATTTCTCTTGATCAACTTAAGGTCTGCAATCCCTACGTGGGATGCAGTTACGTTTCCGGCTACGGCTCCTCGGGAACGGGCACGCGACCCATGTACGCATGGTTTTTCGACGAACCCACCATGACTTCCCCTGCCTATCTGGAGTACGGCGGGGTGGAAAGCTTGAAAGAAGCATTGCGATTCATTCAAAAGTATCAACGCGCCGACGGCAAAATTCCTCATGAAGTGTCGCAAAGCGCCGGACTGATTAACTGGTTCAAGGATTACCCCTACGCCTACATTCATCCTGATTCGCCGATCGAGTATCTGCTTGCGATGGGTGGCTTCTTAAGCTTCACCGGCGACCAGGAATTCGTCAAACAGAGCTGGCCATCGATTCAAAAGGCCTACGGCTATTGCGTTTCACTTCTTGATCCTGGCGACGGCCTCCCCACAATTCCAAAAGGTGAATGGGGTTCCACCGAAGTTTCCGATTTCACCAAAGATTCGGCGATGGCGGCCGAGTGGATCGCCGCGCTCCGCGCCGTGGGCGAGATCAGTGGATCATTGGGGGAAAAAGGACTGGCAGCGGAATGCAAGGTGCGCCAGATCAAAGCCGAACAATCACTGGAGCGCGAGTTTTGGGACCCGCAAACAAATTATTACGATTACGGCCTGGACATGGAGGGCAAGCGTCGCACGAATGTCAATCCGGCGATTGGATACAGTGCCTTGCTGGGGGTCCTCCCGGCTGATCGCGCCCGCGCCGTGCTCATGCGTTTGAGCACGGCCGCTTTGTTGTCGGATTGGGGGCAGAGGGAGTTGTCGTTGGACGATCCTGATTACAGCGAGGGATCTTATCACGTCGGCTCGGTCTGGCCGTTCTTGACCGCAGCTCCCATGCTGGGCCAGTTTCGGTACCATAACGCCGTACAGGGCTTCTCCACCTGGATGTCAATGATGGGGCTGCGGGGTATTAGCGCGCGCGGGGCAATGCCCGAGGTCCTGACCGGGAAATTCCTTCGCCTGCTTGATGGCGCCGTGCCCCACCAGATGTTTTCCGAATTGACCGCCATTCCCGGCCTGGTCAATGGCGTGCTGGGCCTGAATCTGGATGTGCCTAAGCAATCGTTGAACATCGAACCGCACTTACCGCCCGATTGGCCGTCCGCTGCGGTCCATCAATTTCCGTTTGGAAAGGAAAAGCTGAATCTGGAACTGCGGCGGCAATCCGGCGTGCTCACGGCGGCGGTGGAATTCAGCGGTTCACAGCCGGTCAAGGTAACCTTCGCGCCGGGCCTGCCTGCGGGCTCCACCATCCTCTCGGTCCTTCAGGATGGGAAACCTATTCCGTTCCAGGTTGAGAATTTCGAGAGCGATGTTCATGCCGCCAGCACCGTTACGGTATCCCACCAGAGTACGCTGGAGGTTCGGTACACACCGGGCGTGGCTGTAAAAGTAGAGTGGCAGCCGCTGCTCGAAGGAGATACCAGCCACAATTTGCGCGTTCTCCATACTGCCTATCACGCAGGCCACCTGCAAATGACAGTGGAAGGACTTCCGGGGCGGGAGTACCGAGTTCAATTGTTCACACCGTGGAAAGTGAATCCGCAGCAAGGAGCGCGCGCCCTCGAAGCGACGGGCGAGGTAAAGACTCTGGCGCTTGCTTCACCGGCGGGAGCGGAGAGTGCCGTAGACAATTCAGGGTACACGCGCTGGACGGTTGACGTGGAACTAACAAAGTAACCCTGTCCCGCTAAAAGCCCACCTTCAGAGTAATGATCTCCCAGGGCTTAACCCTTAAGCATAGCGACCCATCCGCAGCAACCTGCAGCGATTCCTCATCATCTTCGATGAGGTTCGTTCTCCGCGAATGCGCTACGGGCTTGGGAAAACGAAGCCGTGCCTCGCATTCTTGCCCTTCCGCCTCATAGAACCTCACCACAACCTGGTCGTCATCCTCACTCTTCTTGAGGGCGGTCAGGACCAAATTGTTCGGCTCCAAGTCAAACAAGCCGGCGGAAGGAATCTTCTCACCAGCGGTCGTACCCGTCGAAGCGGCGGCAATAACGAGCAGGGGATAGTTAAATCCGAGGGCCTCGCGATACCGCGCGCGCCAGTCATTCTCATGCGGCAGAAGCGACATCCGATAAGTGTGGGTGCCTTTCTGTGTGAACCAGTGCTCCGGGTTCCACGCCTGGCTTTTGCGTGTCGACAGCAATACGTGTTGCAGCAAAGGATACGAAATCGGCCGGTCCGTTTCGTCGTGGAAAAGGTGCACGGTCATATCGGACGCCGATAAACACCCCCGACCCAAATAGTGGTCGTCTGAGGCGTCAATCCAGTTGATGGCCTCGCGGAACGGCAGCGCGCGCTCCGCGCCGTAAGGATTCTGCTGGAAATTGCGGTAAGTGTCTTCGGGCAGAAGGGCGAAATCCAGTTCGTCCTCTCCAAGTTGAACTTTGCCGAAGGGAACTTCATAGGTAATGTTGGAGTCGCGCAGATTGATTGGAAACACCACGCGCAATTCCCTTTCCTTCTGACCGTCCCAATCCACCACTTCGATGTCAACATCGACGCGAGGCAACTTCTCGTAGAGGTGGACAGTTTCCCTCAGTGTGAAATGTGCAAATTTCGCCTCGCGGATTGCCGTGGCCCGAACTGCATTGCGGGAGAATTTCTTGAACGGGAACGCGTGGTTGCTGGTTTTATCAAAATCCTTCGTGGTGACGGTTTCGGGATCATCCCATGCAAATCCCAATGCGGTGAGCTGGATCACCTCTCCCCCATAGAATTTCTCTGTGTTGAGGACTTCCCACTTCAATCGTTTGTCGATCAGGCTTTTGATGCCGCCCGCGCCAAACGTTACCTTGAAAGAGCCATTCTCAAGGACACTACCTTCGATCTCAGTGGACCCTTCCGGCGGGCCCGCGGGCTCCATGTAGTAGGTTCGATAACCCATGGATGGGACCTGTTCGGCCACAAACAACACCTGCTTGGATCCATCCTTGCCACCGCCCGCAATGATTTCAAACGCTACGCCTTTCCCCTCCGCATCGCGAAGTTTAAAGCCTCGCCAATCCGGAGGCAGGGTCACTTGAGCCTGGGCCACATCGGATCGTGTCCAGGTGAGGGGGTTAAATATAACGAGGGGAATCTCATTCGGTAAAGATTGCACGAGTGCATGTGTAAGCTTATCCCCGGCGCCGGCGAGCAGTCGATTCGCCATATCCAGAGATTTCTGATAGGTCGTGACGAAAACGGCGTCGGTCTTTATTCCCAAGTTCCCACCGAAGCCATGGTCGGGCCAGCAGTTGGTCATCCATGCCTCGGTGAACTCCTTTTGCGGGTAATCTCCGAATCCTTCGGTAGCCGCCAAAGCCGCGTAAATTCTCTCCGCGGCGAGCAGACGATTGTGAGCCAGTCGCCCGGCCAGAAGACCTTCGCGGTGGCCGGGCTCATCGTAATAGGCCCAGTTCAGCGGCCAATCACCTTTCAGCGTCGTGATGTTTAGCGGCTGGGTTGTAAACTTGTCGAAGAACTCTTCCAAACTGGTGAACTCCATCTGGGGAGGATGAATCTGCCGCGTTGGATTCGAGGCAAAGTGGCCGTTCCAGCTTTCGGCGAATCTCGCCATCGCCGCGTTCTGTTCTTGCACGTAGGGTGGCAGACCCGGCTGAGGAATGAAGTAGTCGAACCAATAATCATAAATAAAGTCACGGGGAAGCAACCTGGGGGCGTAGTAGTATTCGCGCTGCGCCGCGTAGTTCAGCCATCCCTTCTGGCCCTTGGAATCCAGCGGGTCGGTAAGGGGTGTGGCGGTCAGCCCGTAAGTGAAAACGGTAGAGCCGTCGGGCGCTCGCCAGCGATAGAAACCAAAGGGCATGCGGCCCTGGATCAAATACTTGACGCCCGCCTTACGCAAAATCTGCGGCATTTGGAGCGTGAGCGATGGCGGGTCTGTTTTGTAGTAGATCTGGGAATCGACGCCCGGAAACTTCTCTCGCAACCAGCGCTTGCCGTAGTAAAATTGCCGCACTAACTTCTCCGGGCCGACGTGGACTTCCAGGCATTGCACGTAAGTTGCCCCCCACGCAAAGCGGCCCTGGCGCATCACCTGGTACATCTGGTCTTGCTTTTCGGGATGCCGCTCCAGGAATTCCGTCAGGTAGGTGGTGGACTCCATGGAATAACGAAAGCCGGGGTATTCTTCCAACAGCTTTAGCGTGGGCAGAATTATCTTCTCCGAGCGGAAGTCCGCCGTCTTGGCCTGCGTATTCAGCCACCCGAGATCGTTGTGGCAGGTGCAATGGATCGAAAACTTTCCGCCGTCAAAATATGAGCGATAGGCAGGCACCTTGAGCCACTGCCTTGAGCCGAAGTCAGCAGTGCCGCCTTCAATCTTGAATTCCATCGCCGCGTCTTCATAAGGAGCTGGAATCCAAATCGGTTGATGGCTTACCGAGCGCGCTGGAATGGGCTGAAGGTTGATATGCTTCGGCGCAGCATGGTCCGGGGAAATGATAAGGCGGCCGTTGGTGATGTCATTGCCGGGATTGATGATCTCCAGCGTAGCCGCTTGTTCCGGTTTGCCGTCATGCACGTCGTACAGCGCATGAACATCAACCGCGAAGCCGGCCGCATGTGCGCGCGGGAAGACCTTGACCTTGGCAACGCCCGTCTCCTTTGTTCCAGGCTTACCCCACACGTCTTCCACGGCAATGCGAATTGAGGTGGTCTGGTGCTGCTTCGGGAATTGGACGATCTGGAAAACGGGCAGAGACCGGAGTTCTGCTTTAACTGTCGATCCGTCCGCCAAGGTGCATCGAATGTGCCGCGGCGGCGCATAAAAAGCGGTGCGCGAGTAGGTGTCAAGATACGGATCGGAGCCTGCCACGTCGCGCTGAAGTGGCTGGCCTAAAATCCATATCTCGTTCACAGGATGTGGAACAGGGAAGTTGACTTGAAGCCATGCCCCTGAGATCTGCTCATTGCTCTCCCAGCCGATGTGCGCATCAGGATCAAGAACGTTCGCCGGTTGGTAGCCCCAGGGAGGATCGATGAAGTATGAAGATGCCGTTGCCTGAGATTTGAACTGACTCTGCGCCCAATTCGGGTTGGCGATCTTATCCGGGAAGGTGTCAGCAGCTTCAAGACGCGTCGTCCCCGCCCAAGGAAGGAACAAGCCCGCCCCACCATACGATAATCCTGCATAACCCGCACTTTTGAGAAAGTCTCGCCGATCCATCTTCCGAACCTCCGAGCGATTGGGGCCAGGCTCGTCCTACAGCGCGAGCGCGGTAATTTCTCTCCACCTCAAGACGCCGATTGTAAGGCTTGAATCTCTATTGAAACAATTGCTTGTTAACTGCCGGGAAGTAGAGATTCGTCGAACCAACCCAATCATCAGGGCATGGGGATAGAACCGCTTTTGCCGATCAATTCTGATGGCGGACGATCGGTGAGGGCTGCCGCCCATTCTTTGTTGGGTTTTGCGCCCATGCGGAAAATCAACTCTCCGCCCGCGACGATGTCCGCATGTGTGAACCACGACCGGGAGTGTGGTTTGCCGTTGAGTTGCACGCTTTGCACGTAAACATTTTGGGTCGAATTATTCTCCGCCACGATGGTAAAGGTTGTTGGGGATTCCGGATTATGAATTGTGGCGCGATGCACCACGGGGCTGCCGATCACGTAAACTCCCGTTGCGGCATTAACCGGGTAGAAACCCAGCGCTCCCAGGACGAACCAACTGGAGAGCTGGCCCACGTCGTCGTTGCCAGGAATGCCATCGGGCGTATCGGTATACCAGCGAGCCATCACTTTGCGTGCCCAGTACTGTGTTTTCCATGCGGCTCCGGCAAACGCGTACAGGTAGGGGATATGATTGCTGGGTTCGTTGCCCTGGGCATCCTGTCCAATAAAACCCGTGACGTCCGGCGGACCGTTGACGATGCCGGGAGCGGCGGCAAACAGCCCATCGAGCTTGGCGATGAACCTCTCGTCGCTTCCGAATAGGTCGATCAATCCCTGCACGTCGTGCATGACGTTAAAGGTGGCCTGCCAGGCGTCCGATTCCGTGTAATCGTCCCAGAATTCCTGGTCGGGGCGGAAGGGCTCGCGCCATTTTCCGTCCGTGGTTTTGCCCCGCATGAAGCCGGTCCTGGGGTCGAAAATATTGCGATAATTCCGGCCAAGCTTGTAAAAATATTCCGCATCGTCGCGCTTGCCCAGCAGGTCGGCCATCGCTCCCACACACCAATAGTCGTAGGCAAAATCGAGCGTGTAGAAGACCGATTCCTTCTTGGGCGCGGTCGGGACATATCCGTGCTCACGAAATTCCCGTTGCAGCGCCTGATTGCCGTTCCCGGTTGCGCCCGCCATGGCGGTATCGCGCATGGCGGCGTAGACGGCCTCCACATCGTATGCCCTCAGGCCGCGGGTGTAGGCCGCCAAGACCAGGCTCACCACATGAAAGCCCGTCTGGCTCCACGTTTCGTCGTCCCAGATGGGGAAGTAGGGAAGCGAATGCTGATTTAATTCCCGGTAATCGGCCAGTAGGGAATTGACGATGTCGTTGACTCGCTGGGGCTGCATGAGGGTGAGCAGGGGAAACTCGCTGCGGCAAGTGTCCCAGGTGGAGATCGTCGAATATTTGGCGAAGCCCGTGGAAGGATGAATTTTCTGGTCCTCGCCTCGGTACTCTCCGTTGACGTCGCTGAAGGTGTTGGGCGTCGTCAATGCATGATAGGTTGCCGTGTAAAAAACTTCGGTCAGCGCCGGCGTAGGCAGCGTGCAATCCAGAAGCCCCAGCAACTTGTCCCATTGCGCCTCAGTTTGATGGCGAATGGCGTCAAAATCCCAATGCGGAATCTCGCTTTTCAAATTCGCGCGCGCGCCTTCGATTCCGGTTCCGGAAATTCCAATTCGCATCAGTAATTGGCGGTTTCCTCGAAACGAGAATGGGGAACGCTGCTTTAAGGTGCTTCCTGCTG
>Ga0182027_10014676_pt1 | contig 10825 bp, 7 predicted proteins | sample 712E1DmetaG_FD_121300 | JGI IMG/M metagenome (GOLD analysis project Ga0182027, IMG submission 121300) | Permafrost microbial communities from Stordalen Mire, Sweden - 712E1D metaG (Illumina Assembly) | ecosystem: Environmental > Terrestrial > Soil > Wetlands > Permafrost | place: Sweden...
ATGCCGAAGATTCCGGAGAAATTATATTAAACGGAAGAGTTGTGTCTTTAATAAATCTTCATTTAGGTCTGATGCAAAGGCTTACTATGAAAGAAAATATTTACATATGCGGAGCGTTTTTTTCATTGTCCAGAAAAGAAATAGAAAATAAATTTCAATCGATTGTTGAATTTTCCGGTTTGCACGAGTTTATAAACACTAAATTGTATCAATTTTCAAATGGCATGCTGCAAAGGTTTGTTTTTTCTGTGGCAATTAATTGCGATGCGGACATTTTATTACTAGATGAGATTTTTGAGGTCGGAGATGAGGATTTTAAAAAAAGAAGTTCTGCCAAAATAAAACAAATTGCCGATAGCGGCGGGTGCGTCCTACTTGTTAGCCACGATTTGGAAATTATTAGTAAGTATTGCAATAAAGTTATATGGCTAAAAGACGGATTAGTTTTTGCACAGGGATCGCCCGATGAAATAATAAAAAAATATAAATAATTTAAATAGAAATGATTTCGTTTAGCCAATTAGGAAAATTTGACAGGCTGGGAAATCAGTTATTCCAATATGCGTTTCTTAGAACTCAAGCGCAAAAATTGGGAACCAGTTTTTATTGTCCTCATTGGATTGGAGATGAGGTGTTTAATTTGGATGATAAAGAGTTGCGGGCAGAAAGACCGAGCGGAATCGTTCGTTTGTATCAAGAACAATTCGGAAATAAGGAGCCTATTTTATTAGATAATTCTGAGATAAAAGGTCATTTTGAAAGCGAAGAATATTTTGATAAGACCAAGGCAAGAGAGTGGTATTCTTTTAAAGAAGAAAAAATTGTCAGGGTTAAAGAAAAATATAAATCGGTTGATTTTTCCAATAGCGCTGGCATCCATTTAAGACTGGGAGACCACTTATTTAAAAAACGCGGACCTGTCTTGAAAATTAATTATTACTTGAAAGCCATAAAAAAAATTGGCACCTGTGAAAATTTATTGGTTTTCTCCGATAGCATGGATATAGCAAAAGAGTATTTCAAGAATATTCCTTTGAAGTTTATATTCATCGAAGATAATAATGAATGGGAAGACCTTTATCTCATGACCCGGTGCAGAGATTTTGTTTGTGGAGTTTCTACGTTTTCTTGGTGGGGCGCCTGGCTTAATAATAACCAGAACAAGAAAATAACATTTCCAAGGCCGGTATTTTCCAGATCATACGGAGGGATGAAGGATAAAAATTTTGTTCCCAAAGAATGGACAAAGATAAGAGCATTAACACCCATAACCGACAACCGTTCAGTTCGTTTTCTTATGATTTTTTTTAATGATTTATTAGGTAAAATAGGGATTTTTATAAAAAAAATATCGCCGACATTATATAAGATATTAAAAATTATATTTTCTGGGCTGGAAGCACGACTTATCGCGGCGGGTAAGTTTAGAAAATAATTTACAAAAAAAAGAAAATGAAAAAAAATTTACTCGCGGTGACAGTAAACGAGGCTTATGTAGAACAAGCCAAGGCGCTTTTTTCAAGCGTTTATTTTAATGCCGGCTGGAGAGGGGATTACATGTTGCTTTCCGGCGCAATTCCCGAAGATAAGTTAAAATGGTTCAGGGATAAGGGGATATTAATTTATAAGTGTGACGCGATAAGCACAAGCTTGATTGGTTTTAAGAAATTATGTCCTCAAACATTATGCAAGTTTTATCTATTTAAACCCGAATTCAAAAAATGGGACAACATAGTATATTTAGATGTAGATATAATCGTGAGAGCGCCTATAGATGAACTTACAAAGATAAAAGGGTTTGCGGCGGTATACGATGTGGGAGAAAGCAGTCTGTATTCGCAGTTTTTAAGAACCGGTGATTTGTCGAAAAATCAGAAAATGTTATACGAAAAACTTAGAAAGGAATTTGATTTGAGGAAAAAGACGTTTAACGCCGGAGTTATGGCATTCAATACCAATATCATTAGAGACGATACATTTTTAAAATTAAAATCATTTTTTTCATTGTATAGCCCCATACATTATAACGGGGACCAGCCGACATTTAACTTATTTTTTTATAAAAAATGGCAGCGCCTTGCAAGAGTTTACAATGTTTACGCGACTAAGGCAGGCAAAGAGCCCGGTTTTTCAGACATGAAAGGTATTATATTGCACATAATGGGCAAAGAAGAAAATAAACCATGGTCTCATGGAAATTATTACTATAATGAGTGGAAAAATAATCTTGAGAAAGCGGAAAATATTGATATTTTAAGGCCTGTGGTGAGTATAAAACCATGGCCGAAGATAAAAATCTGGGCTTATAGTACGTTTATTTATTTATCCATGGCCTATTATTCGGTTGATAAGACCATAGGACGCGCAGGATTGTTTATTAAAAAAAAATACCCTAGTTTATACGGTAATTTAAAGAAAATAAAAGATAGATAATAGAAATCCTCGCCTCTACGGAGGCGGGGTATTCTGCCAGAAATTATAAAGCGGAGGGCCTTATCAAAAAACAGATAAATTTTTCATCCAAACTCCAGCCAATCCTATTAATTTATCTAAATAAAAGACGGGTGTGTAGAGCGCCCTTTTTATTTTTAAATATTTTGAATGTTTTTCAATTTTATTTTTATTCCAAATGTCCGCGCTTTTTACGGATTTTTCAAGATTAATTTTATCAGCCTTGTCCAGATTATCTTTCCATTGCGCGTAAAAAGGATCGTTCCGGTGCCAAGGTTTGCGGTTTCCGATAAAATGCAAAATTATTGTTTTGATTTTTTTATCCGTAAAAAATATCGGATGGGTAATTGTATATGGCGCAAGGTTATAAACTAAGGGTAGCGGGCTCCAATTATTGCAGAAGAAAGAGTTTAAAATGGTTTGGTCGCCATCTGTTGAAATATCTTTATATTTATCAATAAGACGGTTGAGCTCGTCGAATGAACGTTTATTTATTAAATTGGTATTAAAGGCAAAAAAGCCGGCATTAAATGTAATAGATTTTAGCTGGCGCCCGTAATCTTGGACGGCTGAAAAACCTTTTTCATCAAGCAGGCCGTCTAGAGGCGCCTTGATAATAATGTCCTCGTCCATATAGATGACATTTTGCCATTTTTTGAAATACTCTTTGAATAAGTAAAATTTATCAAGCATTACTGGAGATAATCCGCCATAAATTTTTTCTTTAACCAACGGCTTGCACTTATATATTAAAATACCTTTATTCTTGAACCATTTTAATTTATTTTCGGGGATGTCGTGTGATAAAAGCAGATAATCTCCCTGCCAGCCGGCGTTGAAATAAGCGCAAGAAAAAAGCGCCTTGGCTTGGTCTATATAATTTTCGTCGGCTAACGCGACAAATAAGTTTGGTTTATTTTCCATTCATTTCGTCTTTTATCTTTTCAATAAAAATTTTTGTATCAAAATTTTTCGCTTGTTTTTGGCATGCATCTTTATATTTTTCCGGATTTTTTTTGATATTCCTTATTGCTTCAATGATTTTATCTTCATTAATATCGTCAATCAGAATTCCTGTTTTACCGTTAATGATAGTTTCTTTGTATCCTCCTTCATTCGGCGCGATTACGGATTTTCCGGACGACATTGCCTCAACAACGTTCATGCCAAAATCTTCGTCTTGAGAAGTTGTTATAAATCCCTTGCAGTTGGCGTAAAGATAAATTATTTCCTTCTGTGAAGCCCAGTTTTTTATTTCAACATTTATGGGTTTTATTTTTTGGCAATAATTTGCATATCGTTTAAAGTGCCGTGATTGTTCATAACTGCCTACAATAATTAATTTTTCTTCTGGCATTTTTGCAAAGGCTTTCAGCTGCAGGTCAATTCTTTTGTGAGATATTAACCTGTTTACCGAAAGCCAATAATCACCGAATTTTTCAAATTTAAATTTAGATGTTTCTATCGGAGGATTTATAACAACGGCATCTTTCCCCAAAAACTTTTTTAATCTGTTTTTGGTGTTATTTGAATTGCAGGCAATTATGCCGACTTCTTCTATGTATTTTTTGTTTAAATAGCGGTTATAAAAAACCCAAATATCAAACGCCGGACGCAAAATCCATGGGACCGTATTTTGTCTGGTATATTCATACAAATCCCAAATTTCGCGAATGGGCGAGTGCACATACCATAAATTCGGCTTATTATTTATTGCACCCGATACCGCCCAGTCGCCATCTATGATATAAAAATCATATTTATTTTTCAGATTTAATTTTCTAAATTTCCACAAAGAAAGTTGTTGTTTAAAGGGAGCATTTATCGGCACCTCTCCAATTGAGAATATTCTTGGCAAAATATCTTCAAATCCCATTTTTTTTATTTTATTTTTATCTATATTGGTCGTGTAGATATCTGCCTTCAGCTCCCTTGCAAGAGTTAGTCCAACTATTTCAGCTCCGCCAATATTGTCTAAAAAATTGTGGAATATGGCTATTTTCATTTTTCTTTAATCCCTAAGATACTCAGCATAAACGAAGAAAATATTGTTTGCGCACCGATTGTTAGGAGGGTTAAGGCAACTATTGAATTTTTTATTTCGTTCAGCGAACCGAAACCCGAGCTGATCCACTTTATTGTTATGGTAACGAAAATAGCAACGCCTATAAATATAATAAAAAATCCCAAGATGCAGGCCTTCTCAATGGTTATGTATTTGAAAAGCTTTTCCATTGCCGGATTTTTTTCTTTCAAGTTGGTGATTGAATAGATTTTGGCGAAGGCGGAAAAAGTTATTAGCTGGTAGCCGATTATAGCCAATAAGGACGACAAAAACATCGGATGGGAGTATAATTTTATTCCGAAAATTACCGGAGAATAAAAATAAAACCAAAATAAAGAAATAGTCCCCAGTGCAAAAATTATTAAGCCGGGTATAAAAAATAGAAACAGGGGAGAGTATAAAAGCATAAATCTTACGTGCTTCCATGCGTCACGGAAAGATTTCATTTTCGATTCTCCTATACGGGGGTAATAGCTAACGGCCAGTTCCTTTATCTTAAGATTGTTTTTTATGGCTTTTATTATCATTTCGGAAGCAAATTCCATTCCCGCTGTTTGCAAATTAAGTTTTTCTAACATGTCTTTCTTTATTGCCCTCATTCCGCACTGGGAGTCCCTTATTTTGGTTTTAAAGAATAATCTTAATATGAAAGAAAGAATTGGGTTGCCGATATATTTATGGGAAAAAGTCATTGCGCCCGGGTGTATTTTGCCGGCGAAACGGTTTCCAACTACCATATCAGAATCGCCCTTCAGTTGTTTTATGAAATTGGGTATTTCCCTAAAATCATAACTGGCGTCAGCATCCGCCATAAAAATATATTTTCCTTTAGCTACCCTAAATGCTTCTAAGTATGCTCGACCATAACCTTCTTTATCGTGTTTTACTAGAATAGCCCCTTCCTTTTTCACAATTTTTGGACTTTTATCGTTTGAAGAATCTGAAACTATAATTTCGGCCGATAGGTTATTCTTTTTTACAACCTCTTTTATTTGTTTTAAGCAAATAAGCAACGCCTGCTCTTCATTTCTGCAGGGTAAAATTATGCTTATCTCAGGGTTGTTTTTATCTTGTTCCTTCATTTAATAATTTAAACAGAAAAACATCCAACTTTCAAGTCCTAATTTTCTCGCATTGAATATTTTTGCTATTTACAAGGTTCTTGTAAAAACATATAATCAATAAATATTTTATTGCTATTTACAAGGTTCTTCTAAAAACATATAATTACCTTGAATTACGAAATACCGTTTTTCGTCATTGCGAGGAGGACACCAGTCCAACGAAGCAATCTACGTGTGGCAGAGATTGCTTCGCCTTTTGGCTCGCAATGACGAGAGTTTTATAATTTCGTAATTCAAGGTAATTAATAAATAGTATTAAAATTTTAAAAAATTATGCCCCGTTAGAAGTTTGTTTTTGACCAAATGAACAGCTAATGAGGCAAGAAAGTATTCATATTATTAATATTTTGTCCTACTGATAGAAAAAATTTATTTATAAATTTTTTCTTCAAGGACTTCTAACGGGGTATGCAAGAAAAATCTTTTATTTTACGAGCGTGTGATTTTATCACAAAGTATAGTATTTATACATTACTCTTTTTAATACCTATTTTTTTCCTGCCGTGGACTACAGACGTTTTAGATTTTAATAAACAAGCGTTGCTTATTTTATTGGTTTTTGTTTCTCTTTTTGCTACAATGTTAAAAATTTTAATTTCCGGCAAATTTGAAATAAACAAAAGTCCTATAAATATAGTTGTCGGCATTCTATTTTTGGTGTATCTTTTGGCAACTATCTTTTCTATGAACAGATATGGAAGTTTCTGGGGTTGGCCACAGCCAAGTTCGGAATCTCTTCTTTCACTTACCGGATTCTTAATAGTTTATTTTTTAGTCGGCAACATTTTTACAAAGAAGAATATTTTTACATCCATAGTAATTATTTCTATTTCAGCTTTAATAGCCGGAATTATTGGGATTTTTCAACTATTTGGGTTGTTTATTGTCCCTTTTTCCTTCGCTAAATCAATTTCTTTTAACACGATAGGGTCGGTTGGATCTTTGGGATTCTTTGCGGCAATCTTGATACCGCTGACAATGATGATGCTCATTGTGTCTAAAAAATGGTGGAAAATTTTATTCTCTGCGGAATTAATTCTATTTACTTTGATATTGTTTGCCGTAGATTATTCTGTTGTATGGTGGGTTGTTCTTATAAGTTTGGCTGTTGTAATGGCTTTCGGTATGATGAAAAGAAATCTTTTTGACGGAAGATGGATGGCTTTGCCGATGTTTTTTCTGGCAATTTCCCTTTTCTTTATTTTGTTAAATCCTCAAATTCCGTGGATAACGCAAAAAGCCAACGAAATTTTTCTTTCGCAAAAAGCCAGTTTGAACATATCTTTGCAAACAATAAAAGAAAGACCAATTTTTGGTTCTGGTCCAGGAACTTTTGCCTATGATTTTTCGAAATTTAAAGACCCAAGCTTCAGCCAAAGTTCTCTTTGGAATATAACCTTTAATCAGGCAGCTTCAAGAGTTTTGGACAGTTTAGCTTCTGTTGGTATTCTGGGATTTATCGCCTTGTTGGCGTTTTTGGCCCTGCCGCTTTTTTACGGGGTTAAATTTTTAATTTCAGATAAGAATTTTGATTCCAACGCTTCGCAAAAAGATTCGTCCGGGGTGTATAGAATTTTAACCTTCGGTATTTTTGCTACCCTAGCAGCTCAAGTGATAACATATTTCTTGTATAGTTCAAATATCGTATTTAATTTTTTGAACTTTTTTATGATAGCTGCTTTGGTGGGACTGATTACGCAGGGAAAAACAGAATATGAATTAAAACCGTCCTCTTTAACGACCCTGATTGTAACATTTGTTTTCACTCTGGTCTTTATCTTCGGATTTGGTCTTTTGATTTTAGACGGCCAGAGATATTTAGCAGAAACGAACTATTATCAGGGACTATCTGCTTATCAATCAGGTCAAAAAGCGAATGGTTTGCAAAAATTAGAGTCAGCCGCCAGTTTAAATCCTGAATTAGACTTATATTTTAGACAGTTATCGCAAGCTTATCTTTTGGGGTTGCAAGACGAATTGCAAAGCACAAAATCATCTGCTCAGGGGACAGTTAGTGATCAGGAAAAAACAAAAATTCAAAATCTCGTATCAAATTCCATAAATGCCGGCAAAATAGCTACAGACCTTAATCCAGAGGATGTCAATAATTGGTCATCGCGCGGATATGTTTATCAAAATTTGATTAGTGTTTCAAGCGATGCTCAAACTTGGGCGATAAGTTCTTATGACTCGGCATTGAAATTAGATCCGGCTGATCCATCTTTATTTTTTCAGGAAGGAAGCGTATATTTATCAAGCGCATTGAATTTGTCGTCGGATCAGAAAGATCAAAAAAATCAACTTTTGACAAAGGCTCAGGGGCAATTGGAAAAAGCAGTCGCCTTAAATCCGAGTTATTCTGATGCCTTGTATTCTTTGGGTATTGTTTATGATTCTTTGGGCCAGAAAGATAAAGCCATAAATGCATTTACACAATTACAGCAATTAAATCCTACAAATACAGACATCCCAAAAATTTTAGCTAATTTGAAGGCAGGCGGGTCTGTGCTGCAATCGGCAACTCCTCCTACAGAGAATCCTACGGGCGGAACAACCGGCACGGTCACTAATACGACATCAAAAGAAAATTCCACTTCCTCCAAAACAACCACAAGTTCAGCTTTAACCAAATAACGTAAATAATTTAAAAACAGATCCGAATGCTCGGGTCTGTTTTTAAATTATGGTGTATAATTGATATAAATACCTTGAATTACGAAATTATAAAACTCTCGTCATAGCGAGCCAGAAGGCGAAGTCCCGCTAAGCGGGACTTCGTCGGACTGTTGTCCTCCTCGCAATGACGAAAAATGGCATTTCGTAATTCAAGGTAAATATATGGGAATAAAAGAGGCCATTATAAAAGTTATAAAGTCAGCGATATTTTTGGTTTTTTTGACGCCGTTGATTTTGGGTCCTTTTGGTTTGAATATGTCCGAATATCCGAAAGCAGTTTTTTTTCGTTCTTTGATAGAAATAGTTTTTGTATTTTATGTATTTTTAGTTTTATTGGATCGCGCCTATCTACCCAAAAAATCTGTTCTGCTTTTTTCTGTCATTATTTTTGACACAATCTTAATAATTGCAAGCATTGCAGGTATAAATTTTTACAGAAGTTTTTTTGGCGATATGCAACGGGGAGAGGGGATTATCTTGCATTTGCATCTCCTCGTTTTTTTTGTTGTTTTAATAAGTTTGTTCAGAAAAAAAGAGGATTGGTTGCTACTCTTTAAAGCAAGCGTGATTATAAGCGGTCTGTCCAGCGTGGCGGCGGTTCTACAGCAGTTAAAAGTTTGGTCATTTTACAATGTTGAACCAATCAGGCTGTCGGGGACCCTCTCAAATCCGGATTTATTCGGTTCTTATTTAGTTTTGTCGATTTTTTTAACAATTTTTCTGTTTATTTCGGAGAAAAAGAAAAGTTATAAAATTTTATGGATATTTTTAATAATTTTTAATTTATACACATTAATTTTGTCAGAAACCAGAGCGGCCTGGGTAGGGTTTGCAATAGGTGTTGTTTCCATTTATCTTTTAAACTACAAAAATTTAAACTACAAAAAAAGAATTTATTCTCTTTTGATTATTTTATTCGTTTCCCTTTTAGCCCTACTTTTTCCGTTCGCTGTGGAAAAATTTCATATGGAAAATAACCGTTTCAGCCAAAGGATATTAAGCATATATAACATAGATATAAGCAACAGGTTAAATCTGTATGAAGCGGCTTTCACGGCATTTAAAGATAGGCCATATTTAGGGTGGGGTTTTGAATCTTTTTCTTTTGTGTCGGACAAATATTTAAAAACATCGCCTTACGGAGTTTATTTTGACCGGCCGCACGATAAAATATTGGAAGTATTGGTATATGGCGGAATAATAGGGCTGATAAGCTATCTTCTGATATTTTTTATACTTTTTTATTTAATTATAAAATACGCTAAATTATGGGACGGTTATAACAATAAACCGGGAATTCTTTTCGGTTCTATTATTTTTGCTTTTTTTGTTTCCGGCTTTGTGCAAAATATTTTTAGTTTTGATAATATAACAACTTATATTTTGTTCTTTTTGGTTGCCGGGTTCATAAATAATAATTTTTCTGATTTATCTGGCATCAATTTTAAAAATAACGACAAACCGGTATCTGCCGAAAAGATAATTTTTATTGCTTCCGTGGCTCTTCTTATGGGGTTTGTTTTGTATCAAATTAATATCAGGCCGACTATAGCCGCTATGTATTTTCCGGAATATATTAAATATGAATCGACTAATACCCCCGAAGCATTGGACGGTTATAAAAGGGCAATTAGCATGGACACTATTTATAACAATGATTTTATATTGGCATACGTAGAAAGATCGATTTCTTTGTTGGAAAATAGTTTTGGGCAAAATTCAGGCGGGGAAATAGTAGGTGGGCTTTTGGAATTAAAGCCTGTTTTATATGAAAATATAACCGAAAAAGATATGAGGCCTAATGATACATATGAGTTTTTATCCAGAACAGATGAATGGTCGTATATTGTGCAAAAAAAACCGAGTTATTTGGAGGATATGCAGGAAGACCTTAATCGGGCAATGTCGTTTAACCCTAATATGTCAGTTTTTTATCAGCTTAAAGGCGAGCTGGAAATTTTAAAAAATAATTATACTGTTGGAGAAGAAGATATAAGGAAAAGTTGTTATATGAACATTGGTTGCAATGGAAATCAAGCGCAGACGGACGAAATAATAGGAATTGCTTATTTTAAAAAAGGCGACGTTATGTCTGCAGTTAAAAATTTTCAGAATGCGCTGGACATAGATTATACGGCCAGAAAAAGGGGCTTGCCTTCTATGATCAACAATAATGAATCTACAAATTATAAAGCGGCTCAGTTTATAAATTCAGTGGCGATTATTTATTATAATTATTTAAAAGATTTTGAAGATTGTAAAAAGGTTTATGAAAAGGGCATCGAGGTTTATCCGGAATACAGTGGTGTTTTAAAACAGCGTCTTGCCGCCATAACTGCCGATTATGAAAAGAAAAAATAATTTTTTTACAGTTGAAAAAACGAATTATTAATTCAATTATAAAATAAGTGCTGGGTCCTCGTCCCGCTTAGCGGGGCTCGAAGTTATCCACAGGTGGAATACATTGACAGCCCTTTACCCCGTTAGAAGTATGTAGTAAAATAATAGA
>Ga0182027_10014678_pt1 | contig 10825 bp, 7 predicted proteins | sample 712E1DmetaG_FD_121300 | JGI IMG/M metagenome (GOLD analysis project Ga0182027, IMG submission 121300) | Permafrost microbial communities from Stordalen Mire, Sweden - 712E1D metaG (Illumina Assembly) | ecosystem: Environmental > Terrestrial > Soil > Wetlands > Permafrost | place: Sweden...
CTGAGTGCAAACCTCGCGACCGCACCTCAATTCCACGATTGATTTAACTCCTGACCCAATTTGGTTGCGGCCTCGTCAAGCGCATCGAGTTGCTCGTCCTCAAACAAGAGCGTAGCTTCTTCCAAACCATGATACGTGTGCCCCTTACTGTGGTGGCCATGGGTGTGACATCTGTAAGAATAATTATGTCCGTATTCTAAAACGTCCCTCGCAAAAAACAAGTTCAAACAGCATGACAGCGTGGTACGGCAGATGAAGATCGTGAATACCTTCGCATTATCAGCCACTTCTGTTCCTACTTCAAAATAATAAATGCATTACAACTGGCAATGTAAAGAATACGGCAACTGTTGATATCGCAATGCACATGGCAGTCAGTGGTACATCCAGGTCAAATTCATCTGCTATTACAAGCGCGATCACCATCATGGGCATTGCCCCGACGATAGTAATAGCCTTGAGCGAGTCTGCGGCTAGACCAAATCGAGAGCCAATCCACCACGCCAGAACAGGGCCGATCAGCATCTTAAGTGCAAGGGCGGGGAGCGCTATCGGAAGCCGCTTCACATCATGGAAATCCAGCGCTAATCCTACCATAAAAACCATGATTGGAACCACGGCTTTGCCCATCAGTGCCGTGGTTTCCAAGACCAACTGGGGGGCCCTCAATCCTATAAGGTGTACGATTATACCCGCTATGACACCCCACAGGGGTGGCAGCATAAGCACTCGCTTGCATGACGCGGCAAGCGATACCGTTTTTCCGCTTCCGTATCGCGCGGCGATAAACGCCCCAATTGTCAGCAGCATCGGTGTGGCTGCAAGCTGGTCATAGAGAATCGACACATAAGCATACTCTACGCTCAGCAGTTCACTTATTATCGGAAGCCCAAGCACAATCACATTGCCGAATGCAGATGCGAATATCAAGACACCAACTGCGGGTCGCGGTATATTATTTAAGTATGGAATAAGCGAATAAACAGCAAAACCTGCTAGCATGCTCGCAGTAATGACTATAACGCCTATCAGCGGTATTACGAAAAAGGTCCGATCGAAATGTGCGGTTGCAACAAAATTGAAAGCTAGCGCCGGTAGAAAAATACTGAGCACGGTAACGCTCAGGACATGTCGTACCTGGTGACGATCAAGCCCTCCGGGGTTGAAAAACCTCCAAGAATACCCTACAGCGATGATAAGGCCAAATGAATACAGAACGCTGTTAATAGATCACTCCTTTATTGGCATTATACCAGCTGGCAGGGGAACATCAAACTAAAATTTGGTGGCTATTTTACCTGCTTTTATAATAAGATGCCAGCAAATGTTATAAAGCTCTTATTATTGTCTTCGTCGTTAATCGTCTTTTATTATATCTTTGACAAAACATATGCAGTTACCTTATAATAAAAAATATTATTAATTTAGCATTGCTGGCAATACAAACTCAAATTTCTCAAGTGGAGGTGATATACCAGTGTATCAGCAAGTATGGATTAATGTGATTGCGATTATTGCATCGCTAATCATTGCAGGAGGTCTTTATGGAATTTTTTATCTAGTAGTCAGGCAGAATGCAACTATCGGAATCAGAGCGATTCATTTTTTGGCAATCGTCTTTGTTCTGCCACTACTTATCATTCTTGGCATATATGACAAGATTGACAGAGGGACTATTGGTACTGTTCTTGGCGTTATTATCGGTTATGTACTGTCAGGATTTGGAAAAGAATCTGCATAAGACCCGCCAACAGCGTTCTTAGTTTGGCAGGCTATTCCGGCCTGCCAATTTTATATGGATAGGATGTTGTTTGTCATTTTTCTTCTTTTCGCAGTTTCGCGCCGACAGATCGTGCTTGGTTTTCCATCTTATCCAACGGGATAAACGGAATAGTGAGCATGCCCGGGATTGTCATGCAACAAATAATGATAAAAAAAGTTTTATATCCTACCATCTGCTGAAGCCAGCCACTTACAAACCCTGGTAGCATCATGCCCAAGGCCATTATCCCTGTCGAGATGGCATAATGTGAGGTTTTATATTTGCTGTTTGCTGAGTACATGAGGTAGACGATGAACACGGTGAATCCCAAGCCATAGCCAAACTGTTCCATTGCTACGAGTGGGTACACGAGCCAGTTTGCAGGCTGAGAATAGGCCATATACACAAAAAAAAGATCGGGAAGATGCATTGCTATCACAAAGGGCCAGACGCATCGTTTAAACCCAAACCGTGCTATCAGCCAACCCCCAAGTATGCCGCCAAGCACAAGACACAGAAGGCCCACCGTACCATAGACCAAACCTACTTCTTTTGTCGAAAGCCCTAATCCTCCGACTGATGTCGAATCCAAGAAAAAAGGCGATACTAGTTTTAGCAGCATTGCCTCTCCCAGGCGATATAAGAGGATAAACGCCAGCATAACCCCAATTCGATCTTGCACGAAGTATAAGCGAATAACCTCAGCAAGTGATGTATCTTCATCCTTGTTCTTCTTTGAACGTTTACTGTCAGCCGTAGGAAACGGAAGAATAAATTTATTGTATATCAACATGACCGAAAAGATTATACCGGAGAAAACGAATATTACAGACCAGCTCCCGGCAATGTTATTGCTCGCTGTTTCTAGCATACCAGCGATATACACGAGTACACCTGATCCGAAAATCATTGCCAGCCGGTAGAATCCCGCTCTCAATCCAACAAAAAGCGCCTGCTCTTTTTCTGTGAGTGCAAGCATGTAAAATCCGTCGGTGGCAATATCATAAGTGGCTGAGACAAAGGCGCTCGCGCAAAACGCGGCAAGCGAAAGAAAAAAGAAGGTTTCGGTTCTGAGCGAGAAGGCAAGCACGAACATGCACAAGCTCATGCCCGCCTGAGTTGTAAGGATCCAACTCCGCTTCGTGGCGTAAACATCCACAACGGGTCCCCAGAACATCTTAATGACCCACGGCAAATAGAGCCAACTTGTCCAGAAGGCAATGCTAAGATTATCGATCCCCATACGCTTGTAGAAGACGATGGAAACAGTATTGATTAGCACATAAGGTAGACCTTCGGCAAAGTAGAGTAGGGGAACGAAAGACCAAGGATTGCGAGATGTAGCACTCTGTATTGTCATACGCGTAAGGGTAACAGATTACGGGTTAAGCATCAGGGGAAAAGAGGGTAGGAACGGTTTCCCCCGCCGTTATATTGAAACGAAAATATACTATTTACAACTGCAGCACCTCGATTGACAGAGCAACCATGCTTTTTGATGCGTATCGAGTGCCATAAGATAGGGTAGCATTATAGCTTGCCTTTATATCCTCCCATTGGCATTGTTTAGCCCAATCGGCAAATCGTATTGGAATTTATAGCCAATTACCACTAAAAAGAAAATTGAGGTACAGGCGGCAAAGAAGCTATTCTATATTACGTGTATTGGAGGAAGGAGGAGAAGACTTTTTCGTCTTTAAATTGCAGTTTCTCCTTTGTGCCGGGTTTGACACATAACAGCTTTCACTAAATATCTTACCTGTTTTCTCTCTTCTTAATTAACTTCCTTCTTTTCAACTTTCATCTCTCCCTTCTTTTCTGCTAATGCTTCGGCTTTCACCAGATCAAGTGTTTTTTTCGCATCCGGAATTAAAGCACTGTCTGGATACTGTTTCATAAAATCTTCCAAAGCCTTGATGGATTCATCCCTGTTGCCCTTACCCAATTGATCGACTCCCGCTTTGAACTTAAGAAGCTCTTCCTCTGTCACCTGTTCATCACCTTGTTTACCCTTCCAGTAGAGTTTTGCAGAAGTGCCTTCTTTTGCTCCGCGTGTTCCGGCTACTCCCGTAGTCAAGTCAAGGGACTTTTTCGGGATAATCTGTGCGATCTTTTGCTGGATGCTCTTGACCCATATTAAAAGGGGTGATTCGCTTTTATCCTGCGCGGTGAGTGCGGTCGTACAGCACAGGAAGAGAATTGTTGCAAGAGAACATAGTGTCTTTCTCATATCAAGCCTCCTTTGTGCTATTTCGAATCGTTCTGCTTCACTCCAAGGCTCACTGCGAGGTCCGCATACTGCCGCACCACGCGCGGGTCAATCTCCGCTGCCTTTTGAAACTGCTTCTTTGCCTCGTCCTTATTGCCCGACTGTAGCATGACGCGAGCGAGGTTTACCATGACACCAGAATCATCAGGTGTTGACTTGAGCGCCGCCACGTATGCCTCACGGGCATCACCAAACCTGCCTTGCAAATAGCCGATGTTTCCAATATTGTTGAGCGCCATGGCATTGGTCTTTTCCTGGGCCAGCATTTTTTGGAACTGCTCGAGCGCTTCTGAGGTAAGACCATTCTCTCCGTACAGGATGCCAAGCTGTCCAAGCGCCTCCATGTCATTCGCATTTTTCTTCAGTATATTAAGGTACCCGGCAGAAAGGTTTATGAGTCGCTGACGTGCGAGTGTTTCAATCTCTCCTTTGTATTTCTTTTCAATGTCTTGAAACTTGACCCTGCCCGGGCTGAGGATATCCGTGGGAGGCGGCTGCGTGACCGGTCTGAACAGCTCCCACGCCTTGTGAATGCTGATGATATCCAGTTTTCCTTTGGCCAACCAGTCACGATACTCTTCAGCGCCTTTTTGCCATGCCTGAGAAAAAGATAACCCAACCATGGTCATCTCCAACGGGATCCAAGCGGTACCATGGTACAAGACCAGCATTTCATCGGGGAAGCCAAGAGTTTTTCTTTCTTGTTCAGCGATCCCGGTATTAAACATCATAAAAACGTGCCCCGGCACATCTATAAGCGCAGTTTCAATGCTGATATTTTCCAAGGCCGCAGCGAACAGCATCGAAAGAGCGTCACAGTCTCCGCTCTTCCGGATCAATACATCCCTAGGATACAGGGTATAGTCAACAATGGTCGTATTTTCAGAGAATTCCTGAAATGGCGTGGGGTCCACGATATAGGAAACCCCCATGACACCAAGAGCCGCAAAAATCGCCCGCGCGTATACGATTGATTTATCCAGATTGGGATAGACATCGACGTACTGCTGTACGACCGCTCGAGTGAAATCATTTACAATCGGATCCTTTGCTGTTACAAAGGACCCTACCTTTGCCTTCTGATCCCATCGTATTGCATGCTTCTCATACAGCATCACGGGGAAACTCCGCTTAACGGTTTTAGGTTCTCCCGCCACATGATAGGTGAGTACTATCTCACTTTGGAGCGGGGTATTCTCAGACACTTCCAGAATCGTATTGCTGAAGACAGGTTTAAGTTGCAGTTCGATACTTTCTTTCGGTTTAAGTGCTGGAATCTCCACCTCCGTTGGGTAGTCCATAAAATCCTTAATGGAAAAACTCACTTTAACCTTTGAATAAGTTCGTTCGGTGTGGTTTATGACAATGACCTTTCCAAGGGGATGTGATTCATAATACTTGTACGCTGCCGCGAAGATCTCACCCAGTTCTATTTTGCTGATCTCGAGCGGCGGCTCTGTTAGGGGGGCCTTCGGCGTTGAAGCAAATACCATTTCGCTCGGCTGGCTTTCATCCCCCTCTTTTCCCACGGCGGTTATTTGATAATAGTAGAGTGTTTCGTCGGCAAGTGGCTGGTCGACAACGATAGTCTTATCAGTTTTCGTTATAAGCTCAAAACCCGCTGCTGGCTGCTTAGATCGGTACACGCGATACTGGGTCACGAACGGCTCGGCATTTGGAAGCCAGGAAAGCGTCATTTGTTTTTCCAAAGCTTCAACGCGAATTCTTTTTGGCTGTGCCGGGATCAATTTCGGTGTTATAGCAGTCACGACATTAGATAAGGCGGTCTCGTTGCCTTCCTTAGCTTGGCTGCTCACCCGATAGTAGTAGGTATGGTTACTCGGCAGATTCTTGTCTAAATAGAATGGCGTCGTGGAGGTGCCGATGCACGTGTAAGCATCAGCAGTGGATTCGGCTCGGTATATCTTATAGTGTTGTAGATATGTTGCCGTAGAAGCCTTCCAAGTCAACTGAATCTCATTGATCTTTGCTTGTGCAGAAACGTCACTGGGGATTTCCGGTGTGTACTTGAAAAGGAATATCTGCACCCGCTTCGTTGCACGATCGCCAACGTACAATCGGAGACCGTCTTCGAGTGTAAGTCCTTGGGGGGTTTTGAATTCGCCAGGCCCCGTGCCCTCACTGCCGAACTTTCTCAGGAATTGTCCATTCCTGTCTAACACTTGGACGCGAGTATTCCCTGCATCAAGCACAACAACCTCTCCATCGGGGGATACTACAATATTTTCCGGTCCCTTGAACTCACCTTCTTTTCTGCCGGTTTTGCCTACCTCCCAAAGGAAACTGCCATTGCTATCAGTTTTTATGATTCGATCGTTCCCTTGATCTACAAGGTATATATTCTCGAAGCCATCAATGGCTATGTCTACAATCTCGCTAAACAGGCCTGACGACTTCCCTCCCTTACCAAATGCACCCAAAAAGACTCCTTTCGGGCTAAATACTTGCACGCGATTATTTCCGGTATCGGCAACGCAGATATTGCCCTTCGGGCTCACAGCTACGCCGGAAGGCGTGCTAAATTCGCCTTCACCGCTACCAGACTTCCCGATAACCTGGAGCAAACTCCCTTCTGGGCTGAATTTTTGCAGTCGATCATTACCCGTGTCCGCTACCCAGAAGTTCCCCTGGCCATCAACAGCCAACCCTCGGGCGTTCTTTAAAAATCCTGGTTCGCTCCCTCTCGAACTGATAGCTCGACCTCCCCCAGAAACCCCAAGCTCAATAAGTGAATTTCCCGTCAAACCCCATGGACGTTTATTAATCACAATAGCCACTACCTCGCTGTGTAATTCCTTCGAGAGTTCTATCGTGGGCACCGGCGATGCCGAGGCGAGCTCGGGATTATCATCGCGTTCACTTGTGAAAATTTGAATCGTATTTTTTCCCGCATCGAGAGCCCATATCTTTCTCTCGCTGTCGACAATCACGCCACCTACCTCTCGAAACTGTCCAGGGCCATCTCCTTCCGAGCCGATGGAACCGATCAATTTCCCCGCTGGTCCGAATTTCTTGATCTTATAGTTCCCTGTATCTGCTATATAGATAAAGCCACGGCTGTCAACCGTAATTCCCTGTGGTTTTTCGAAGCCTTCCAAGCCGCTACCACGTGATCCGAAAACGCGAACCTGCATACCGGCAGAATCAAAAATACGAACATTATTTCCCTCCGCATCCAGAACGTAAATTCTGTTCTGAGCGTCCACGGCCACTCCTGTTGGGAACCTCAGTTCTTCCGTCTTAGTTTTCATTGTGATTTGTCGGAGAAAGATGCCATCGCTGGTCATAATCTGGACGCGACTGTTGTCGGCATCGGCTACATACAGGAGCCCTTTTGCAACAACAATCCCCATAGGGCCACTGAATTCTCGAGGACCATCACCTTTATTGCCGAAACTCCGGAGCCATTTCCCGTCAGCGGTAAAGACCTGGATTCTGTTGTTTCCAGTATCAGAAACGAAGACCCTTCCCTGTTCATCTATTGCAATGCCGGCAGGGCGCCTGAATTGTCCTGGCTTATTCCCTCTCATACCCCACGACAGTATCGTCTTGCCTGTCTGATCGAGAACCGTAATCCGGTGGGCATCAGTATCGGCAAAATATAGCCGCTCGCCTGCTGCAGCAAATGCTTTCGGTGATGTAAGTTGGCGCTGCTGATCTGTGTGCTTCCCGGATTGGCCGATTTCACGTATAAACTCTATCTGTTGATAAGCAGATACCCCGGGTGTAAACAGCAGAGAGAGAAGTAATATAATACCAATGTGCCTTACAACTGACATATACACCTCCCTCAACCGTCAACCTAGTACTTCATGATATTGTTTTATGAAAAGTTCAATACCTTCGTGCTGTGGTCCACGAATATCTATCAGTGGAATGCGTAAGAAAACGCCGGGTTATACATACGTAAAAAATATACTACCACCTAACGAATAATTATCAAAATGCTAGGCTCAAGGTCCTCATGCTCATAATCATTTAAAAATGGCCGGCTATCAAAAGCCATCCCCATGTTAATAAAACTATAAAATAACAATATTATTTTGCCAACTGAATCATGATTGGAACAATCAAGAGTGCAACGATATTAATAACCTTGATCATGGGATTTATGGCTGGCCCAGCCGTGTCCTTATAGGGATCGCCTATGGTATCTCCTGTAACTGCTGCTTGGTGAGCAGTGCTTTTTTTTCCGCCATACATACCATCCTCTATGTACTTCTTAGCATTATCCCAGGCACCTCCGCCACTCGTCATGGAGATTGCCTCGAATAGGCCAACAATAATACTGCCGATGAGAACACCGCCAAGCGCCTCACGTCCCAGGGTCAGGCCTATGATCACCGGAACAACCACCGGAATAAGAGCCGGAACCATCATCTGCTTGATGGCACCTTTGGTCACTATGTCGACGCATTTTCCATATTCGGGCTTTGCTGTGCCCTCCATGATTCCTTTAATTTCACGGAATTGCCTGCGCACTTCCACAACCACGCCTCCTGCAGCCTTACCAACAGCCTCCATCAGGAGAGCACCACAGTAATAAGGAACGAGCCCGCCGATGAACAGGCCGGCGAGCACCATGGGATTCGAGAGATCGAAAAATACCTTTACGCCTGGGCTAAAGGATCGAGAGTACTCGGCAAAAAGCACGAGTGCAGCTAAAGCTGCTGACCCAATGGCATATCCTTTGGTAACAGCCTTAGTGGTGTTGCCAACTGCATCGAGCGGATCGGTAATCTCGCGAATGGTCGAAGGAAGTTCAGCCATCTCAGCTATGCCGCCCGCATTGTCAGTAATCGGGCCATAGGAGTCGATAGCAACGATAATGCCCGTCATGGAAAGCATGGACACAGCTGCAAGCGCGATGGCAAAAAGACCTCCTCCTGGATTTCCTGCAAAGCCCCCCCCTAAGGCATAAGCACCAAGAATGGATGCGACTATCACAATCACCGGCATCCCTGTAGACTTCATGCTGACCGCGAGACCCTCTATCACGTTAGTTGCATGTCCAGTCTGGCTGGCTTCTGCAATGCGCTTAACAGGACTAAAGCTTTTTGAAGTGAAATATTCGGTGATCAAACAGATCAAAACGGTGAGAGCTAGGCCAATGAGAGCAGTCAAAAACAACCTGTTCGTCGTAAATACATTAGCATCAGAACCCGTCAGGCCACTGATAAAACTCATTGCTACAATATAAAATGCAATAGCAGCGAGACCTCCTGACCAACCAAGGCCCATGTACAAGGCACCCATAATGTATTTTTTTTTGCCGAGCTTTACTGCGAACGTCCCGGCAATAGAGGTCAGAATCGAAATGCCACCCAGTAAAAGCGGAAATTCAATCCACTTGCTCTCCTCGCCAAAAATGGTCTTCGCAAGCAGCATCGCCGCCACCAGCGTAACCGTATAGGTTTCATACAGGTCGGCAGCCATGCCAGCGCAGTCTCCCACATTATCTCCAACATTGTCAGCAATCACGGCGGGGTTACGTGGATCGTCCTCGGGAATTCCCGCCTCAACCTTACCCACGAGATCCGCGCCCACATCTGCAGCCTTGGTATAGATTCCGCCAGCAATGCGGGCAAACACACTCATGAGCGAGCATCCGAAACCCAGACCGATAAGCGCATGGAACGCTTCACCGGGCGCAGCAGCCTTGGCAATGAAATAGAAGCCAGACAGGCCAATAATACCGAGACCCACAACCATCATGCCCGTGACCGATCCTCCTTTGAATGCAAGGCTAAGCGCTGCTTGAAGGCCCCTGCTCGCTGCCTGCGCCGTTCGCACATTGGCACGCACTGTGACCCACATGCCAATGAATCCAGCGAGAGCCGAACCGCATGTGCCGATGACAAATCCTATGGCCGGCCACGTCCCGAGAATAAAAGTAATGATTATCGCTAATATTACGGCTACGACTGCAACCGTTTTGTATTCGCGTGAAAGAAATGCATAAGCACCCTCTTTCACCGCATCCGAAATTTCCTTCATACGGGCATTCCCGGCATCCTGTTTATAAACCCATACCGCGGTCCCTATGGCGTATGCAACACCGGCAAAACCGCACAGCAAGGCAAAAAGAATTATTCCGCCCATTAGTCCCCTCCTAACATTCTAGGATATTCTTATTAATATAAGCATAATTTTCAAATTCTCTAAAAAGCCGCTTCTCACACCTTTATAGTGTGTACGACACATGTAACTGCTGTAACTTCTTTCTCCGCTTTATTCAATATTCACGTTATCAAAAGAAGTTGACAGCAATAAATTCTCTCAGTTTCGTGAGTGCCTTTCCCCGGTGACTGAGTCTGTCTTTCTCTTCTCCAGACATCTCGGCAAAGGTTCTTGTATGGCCTACGGGTATGAAAATTGGATTATAACCAAAACCGTTTGTCCCCCGCGGTTCATGGCCGATTCGACCAAGTGAAACGCCGAAGAAAGTCTTGACTACCCCGTCCGGGAACGCCAATGCAATGCAACAGACGAACCGCGCTTCACGCATCAAATCCGTAACGTGCTTGAGCTCGGCAAGGAGTTTATCGTTATTTTTTGCATCGCGTACTTCGCCGTCCCCGCCAGCATATCTGGCCGAGTATATGCCGGGAGAACCGTTCAGTGCTTCGACTTCAAGACCTGAGTCATCAGCCAAAGAGGGTTTTCCAGTACACTGGCAGACTGCGACAGCTTTTTTTCGCGCGTTTCCTTCAAAGGAATCGCAATCTTCCGCCACATCAGGACAGTTTGGGAAGTCGCCGAGTGAAAGTGTC
>Ga0182027_10014679_pt1 | contig 10823 bp, 8 predicted proteins | sample 712E1DmetaG_FD_121300 | JGI IMG/M metagenome (GOLD analysis project Ga0182027, IMG submission 121300) | Permafrost microbial communities from Stordalen Mire, Sweden - 712E1D metaG (Illumina Assembly) | ecosystem: Environmental > Terrestrial > Soil > Wetlands > Permafrost | place: Sweden...
TCGCCGCCCACCGCGCCGCTGGGCAGATACACGCCCGAGAATTCGACGCCGGGAAACGCGTCAAAGGTCTGGGGCAAGAGCGATTTCTGCATGCGCTTGGCGGTCTCGAGTTCTTCGTTGATGTTGCGGAGCGCCTTTTCGAGCTGCTGCGATGTGGTCCGGAGCGAGTCCCGGGAGACGCGGAGCTGTTCGAGGGTCGAAAATCGTTCCATGGAGTACCGAATCGACCGCTCAAACTGCACGGCGTCGACTTTCCCTTTGACAAGATAGTCCGCGGCGCCGGCTTTCATCGCTTCCATGTCGATTTCGCGGTCGCCCTGGCCGGTAAGCATGATCACGGGCGCGCGCACCCCTTTGGCAAGCACCTGCCGCAGCAGATCGAGCCCGTTCTTAATCCCCAGCCGGTAGTCGAACACCAGCACGTCGAAGGACGAGCGCGCAATTTCCTCGATCGCGCGTTCGTAGGTGTCGATCCAGGTGATCTCAAAGGAATACGAAGGGATTTCGGCGAGCAGGTCGCGCGTGATGACGTAGTAATCCTCGTCGTCGTCAACGAGGCAGACGCGGACGGCGGGTCTCTGGTCCATAGACAATTAAGACCTTATGAATGGGATGAAACTTTTTCCACGGTCAAGATCATGGTAATCACGTTTTTCATCCGGAAAATCCCGGTCATGCCTGGGGCGGAAGTTCCACGATTTCGAACCAGTACTTGGTGAGCGTTTTCATGATGTCAACGAGCTGGTCAAAGGTAACCGGCTTCACAATAAACGAATTTACGCCGAGGTCATACGACCGGAGGATATCCTCCTCGGCCTTCGAGGTGGTAAGCACCACAATGGGAATATGGCGCAACGCCGGATCGGCCTTGATTTCCGCAAGCGCCTGGCGCCCATCCTTCTTCGGCATGTTGAGGTCGAGCAGCACGAGGCCCGGCCGGGGGGAAAGCGCCGGGTCGGCGTATTTTCCCTTGCGGGTAAGGTAATTCATCAGCTCCTCGCCGTTTTCAACCGTGTAGAAGTGGTTGAGGAGTTTTACCTCGCTAAAGGCCTCCTTGGCCATGAGACGGTCGTCCTCGTCGTCGTCGGCCATGAGAATGACAACAGAGCTTTTCTTCTGGTCCATGAACTGCTCCTTGATCGGGAAAACAACCGCACCTATCAAGAATATACGTTACCAGTGCCGGGATTGGAATGAAGATCGATCGGCTGGGCATGCGAGGACGGAAGGCGTACGGTAAATGTTGCGCCCTTGCCGGGCTCCGCCCGGGCGCCAATGGTCCCGCCGTGGCGGTCGACGATTTTCCTGCATACCGAAAGCCCTATGCCCGATCCTTCGTATTCGCTGCTGCGGCCGTGAAGGCGTGTAAACACCCCGAAGATCTGCTCTGCGTACTGCTGCTCAAAGCCGATGCCGTTGTCTACCACGGTAATGATGCATTCCTTGTCCATCAATGATACTTTAATGTCAATTACGGGCGACACGTCGGCCGCGTGGTACTTGAGCGCGTTGCCCACGAGGTTCTGGAACAGCTGCCGCATTTGCAAAGGATCGGCATCGATGACCGCGGCTGCCTCGGTGCGCACCGTTGCGCCGGTGTCCTTGATCTTGGTTTCGAGGTCCACAAGCACCTCGGCCGCAATAGCGCCGAGATCGACGCGCGAAAACGGCTGGGCCTTGGTGGTGACCCGAGAGTAGGACAGCAGCCCGTCGATAAGGCTCTGCATGCGGACGGCTGCATTCTGCATCCGGGTCAGGTAATCGACGCCCTGCTCGCCCAGCACGTCGGAGAATTTGGAGGCAAGCCTGGACCCGAAAGCGGAGATTTTTCTGAGCGGCTCCTGCAGGTCGTGCGATGCGATATAGGCAAACTGTTCGAGTTCCTTGTTGGATCGCGCAAGCTGCTGCGTGCGGGATTCAAGGGCCGCCTCGGCGATTCTACGCGCCTCAAGTTGCTGCCGAAGAAGCCTGTTGAGCTGTTCCACCCTGCCGATGGCCAACCCGATAAGGGTAAAGATAACAATGGACGCGCCGCCCACCGCGATGTCGAACCATGCATTGAAACCAAGCGACAATACCTTGACAAGAACAAAACAGATCGTCATGCCCGTGCCCGCGGCTACCGCCCACCATGGTCCCAGGAACCAGCCGGAAAACAGAATCGGCACGGTTGATATCGACAGCGTGGCATCGTCTCCCATTACCAGGAGAAGAATGGACTGCACCGGCACGAACACGGCCAAAATCGCCAGAAGCACGAGCATGGGTTTGCGGTTATTTTTGCCGAATATCAAGCGAAAATCCGCCATAGGTTTCCTGCGGGTCCAAGAAGGGGAGAAGCCTTTGGATTGGGCGGCGCGTACTGCTATATTATACACAATGGGAACCCGTTATTCAAAAGGCTTGTGCATGACCCCAAGCACGACCGTCCTGCGCAACATCGCGCTTCACGGCTCCCCGCTGCCGCTGGACCAACCAAAGGCGCTTGCCGCCGGAGAACTCACGCTCTCATATTGCAAAGGCGAACTGCGCAATTGCGCGCAGGGCGGCCGGGAGATCGTCCGGCGCATCTACGTCGCGGTCCGCGACAAATACTGGAACACGGTGAGGCCCGAAATTCTCGGCCTTGCAGTGCGGCTTACGCCGGCCTCGTTTCACATCGAATTCGGTTGCCGCCACAGGCGGGACAGGATTGATTTTCTCTGGCGGGCAACAATCGATGGCGACGACAACGGCACGGTTTCGTTTGTACTTGACGGAAAAGCGCTCTCGACCTTTGAAACAAACCGTATCGGGTTCTGCGTGCTTCTGCCGCTCAAGGAATGGAAAAGTATTCGCTGCAAGGCCGAATTGACAGACGGAACGCACGTTGCCGGCCGGCTCCCCGGTGCGCTCATCAGCCCGCATCAGCCGCTCAAAGACCTGCGCGCCCTGCATGCGGACTTCGGCGCACAAACTGCCGCCGAACTCCGTTTCGAAGGCGACAGGTTTGAAATGGAAGACCAGCGGAACTGGACCGATGCCTCGTTCAAAGTATATTGCCCGCCGCTTACCAGCAACATCCCGTTTCATGTGAAAAAAGGGGATCTCTATCGACAGCGAATAGTGTTGAGGGTTTTGTCCAAAGCCGTAACACCGGTTAATCCTCGTGCCGCGGCCGAAAATGCGGCACGATCTTCGCGAAAGCCATATGCGATTCCAGAGATCGGAACATCTCTCCGCGAAAAATCGGGCCCCCTTACCGCGCAGGAGACGAGTCTGATCGGCGCGTGCGGGCTCTCGCATCTGCGCACAAACATCAGGTTCGATACTGCCGGCGCCTCGCGCGCTCTCACCATGGCTGCCCGCAACGCGCGCGCTGTGAACCTGCCGCTGGAATTAGCGCTTTACTTTCGCAAAAACGCACGGTCAATCGGAGAAGACGCCCGGATCCTCGCCGCCGTTGCCGCGCGTGTGACGCGGGTCCTGCCGTTCCGCTCCGGCGAAAAAGTGACCTCGCGTGAAACGGTCGCGGAATTTCGCGCTGCAGCCCGCCGAATCCTTCGCACGGCCGGCATTGTCGCCGGAACCGACGGCTATTTCGTGGAAATCAACAGGAACAAACCGGCGTGGCGCAGCGCGCAGGGGATTTGCTATTCCGTGAATCCTCAGGTGCATACCTTCGACGACGCTGTCATCATCGACAATCTGGAAAGCCAATTCGACGCTCTCCGCACCGCGCATCACCGGTATCCGGGAAAGGCGATCATCGTGAGTCCGGTCACCCTGCGGCCGCGCCGCAATCCATCGGCGCCCCGCAAAGACCACGGGCCGGACGGCCGCCAGAAATCGCTGCTCGGCGGCGTGTGGACGCTTGGCAGCATCATCCGGTCGGCGATGGGTGGCGCCTCAAGCGTTACCTATTTTGAGACCGCGGGCGACTGCGGCATCATGGAACGAGGCGGACGCCGGGTATTCCCCCTATTTCATGTGATTGCAGACGTAAACGAGTTCGCAGGCGGCCTGTTAGGGCCGCTGGAATTGCAGGACCGAAGCGGCGTTGACGGATGCATGCTCGAAAAGAATGGTCGGCGGCGGTATCTTGTGGCCAATACCACGCCTGATCCGCGCACCGTTATCTTGCGTTGCGTCTCCCGGAATCTGCGCATGCGCAAACTCGACGCCGGGTCATTTGACCTGGCCTGCGCTCAGCCGCACGCGTTTCGCAAGGCCGGCCGGAAGGTGACGGTTGCGGGCGGCGCTTGTATGCTGCGGCTCCCGGCGTACGCAGTCGCGACGCTTGATGCGATAGAATAGACGCGTCGCGAAGTTTCGCACTACGCAACGTGCTCAGGCGGCTTTCAAACGAATCCTACATACCGGTCGCGGCTCGTCTCCATGGTGCAGCAGAACCGTTCCGACAAAACGGAGAATAATCCCGCTTTACAAGCGTATTCCTGCAAAAGTCAAATTCGTCAATTTTCATTTTTTCGGCATGCGCCGACATCTTACCGCCGTCTCGCGGACAGGCGCCGCTGTTTCGCATGATGTGCACGGGAAAGGACTGTTGAACGCATTGGGTCGCGGTGATGCGGCGAAAGGGGTAACGCGTGGATGTCCGGCTGCTTGTGATCGGCTTTCTCGTTTGTGGAGTCGCACATTCCCGCGGGGCCGATTCCGCAAGCGCGGGCAGCGGGCCAAACGATACCACCGCCCAACGGCTCGTTCCTTTTCGGCATTGTCAAGTTGGCGTCGCAGTTGGATATTCGCTCACGCGCATCACTGTTGACGCGAGTGCGGGGCCGAGCGGCCAGAGCGGAGTGGTGAGCAGATGGTTTTACGGATGCCAGGTCTTCCCCGTCGCTTTTCTCAGGCTCAAGGGCATGGTGAGCAACGCCGGTTTGAGTGCCGGTCGTACCGAGAAGGTCGGAACGTACGGTCAATACGAATTCTTCTCAACATCCAACACCCAATTGACGACCTACGGCGCCGAAGCCTGCATCATGATTCCGATTTTTTGGAACAACGGATTACGGTCGATTCTTCTCAACGAAAATGGTTTCCATCTTACGGTCGGCGGCGCTCGTGAATGGATACATGTAACCGATAAGTACCAAGAACAGTCGCCGGGCGTTAAAGGCATCAATTATTCGTTTGAAGAGAAAGTGTTCAACGCGTCGGCCGGACTCCTGTACCGAACGACCTTCCGGTTGCCAGGCCTGTGGCCCAAATTCTTTTTCGAAATAGGATTGGAATATTGTCCCTTGCTCAGCACCAAATTTTCGGATTCAGGGACAACTCTCGACTCTCAGAATTCGTCCGAGCTGCTCACTCATACGATATCGATAGACCAAGAAATGCCTGTGCGGATCAATTCTTCCCTGTCGTTTAACATTTACTAGAGCACAACCGGCCTCCGTCTCTCTTTGTACCGGGCCATAGCAGCGCATTATCATAATGAAACGACGCAATCTTCTCCTGTTTTCATTGGGAATCGCGGCTCAGGCGTGGCCGCAAGCCGATACCACTTCGGCCACGGTCGACAAGCTCGTTGTAAAGGGCACACGGAGCCAGACCTCGGAGCGCGTCGATGTTGAAAAAGAAGAGACCAAGACCGGCCTCACCGACGACATCAACAAGATCATCGTGCTCAAGCCGGGCGTCAACCAGGTCCCGGAAGCCGGATCGTCCCTCCTTATCCGCGGTGAAAGCCCATTCGACAATTCTTTCAGGATGTATGATGTCCCGATGTTTGCGCCCTCCCATTTTTCAAACAGCACATTCTGCGACCATAGCGCCACCATGATTACCACGGTGAGCGACTTCCGCGTGATAACCGACAGGATGTCCGGCAGGTATTCGGATGCCTCGTCCTCGGTGATCTCCTGCGATCCCGGCATCAGCCGCCCCGCAGATCCGCGCCTCATCCCACGGCCCGAAATTTCCGCTGGCATGGGCACGCTGTCGCAGGATATCTCGCTGTCTCTTCCGTTCCGTAAAGGCGCCGACATCTCCCAGCTTTCGTTTACCAACACCGACGCGTACAAGATCAGCTTTCTCGGCCTCAATTCCCTGAGTTCCGAACAGGCGGCGCTCGGCTACGGCATGCCGTCAACGTTCGGCGATCTCGTGTACACCGGGACCAATGCGCTCAACCACATTGCGATAAGGGAATATGCGCTCTATGCATACGACGTTTACCGGCCATCCATCCACGGACCCGGCATGACCGTTCCGTGGGGAGTGGCGGCCGCTTCGGCGCAAGACACTCTGAGTAGCGGCATTCTGTCGGTTTCGGCAGGCGCGTCGCAGCAACACTACTACGAAGGAAAGAAATATGTGGAAATAGTCCCGCTGCTGCAGGTCGAGCGGACCAACGCCAGCGTGCGAGCGGCATTTTCGTCCGTAAGGAAAGGGTCGTCGTATTACGACGCCGCGGTTCAACTGGAGCGCCTGGACTGGACCGGCAGCCAGGCCATTCTTCCCAACCCCGCTTCGGCGAACATGTCCGCGGCCGACAGCGAACGAGCCTCGGCCGCAGCCGGCAAGGAGACCGAGGTAACGGTCCACGTCGGCGCCACTCATGAAGCCGGCAGGCTCAGCGCAGGCGCCAACGTTCTTTGTGGCGGCATTGCACCGTGGCACGAGATGTTTGCAGACCCCGGCCTGTGGGCGCGGATGCAGCTCGATCATTCGTCAATGGGAATTTCGGGCGGCATCACAACCTCGCGGCCCGACATCCGCGGCTTGCCATCGTACCGCTACAGGGGAGAACTACAGAAAAACTATTCGCTCTCGTCAAACTGCGAGCTCATGCCCGCGACCTGGGCCAATCTTGCGGCAAGTGCGTACATCACGTGGAAAGACCGTTGCGCCGTCCGCTCACTCGTGCCCGGGAACCTCGTGTGGGACCAGTCTCTAGAAAGTCCGCTGCTTGTGGAGGGAATTTCTTCGTCCGCAACGATCTCGCCGCTGGAGCACTGGACGCTCTCGCTGTTTCTGGATGTGAACCGGGGCGTCCGGCAGTATCCGGGCGGCCAGGCCGGATACGAATGGAATGTGCCGTGGTCACAAAAGTCAATACTCAGGTACAGCGTTCTTTCCGACAGGCTCCAGTTCTTTCTGATCGGGTTCTTCTCCGCAGGCCTGCCGTACCGCGAAATAGTCCGGACCGACTCCATGCCGGAGTATGCAAAGGACTTTTCCCGCGAACCGCTGTACCGGCGGGTTGATCTCAAGATGCAGGTGAGCCAGCCTGTCAAAGACAACCGGTTCCTCACGCGATACGACGGGTATGTAGAGGTCACCAATATTTTCGATTGGCCGAACGTGCGGGAATACTACTGGGACTACGACATGGCAAGGCTGCCGATCTTCCTGGAACGTTTCGGCATATCGCTCGGGGTGAGAGTCGGGTTCAGGTTGTGAGAGGGCGGCGCACCGTTGATAAGGGGATAAATACCACATATGGGGACCTCTACTTATTCAAAAACAGTTTCATATGATGTCATTCCCGCGAAAGCGGGGCCGCGACTACACCTGCATACATATGACGGGAGCAGAGGTTTTCCAATCCATTTCTCCTATTGAAAAGATGTATCCCCGATCGGCGTCGGGGATGACAAGAATGTTTTAGGCAATATTTAGAGGAGCCCTTATGTCGGCAATTACTTCTTCTCCGCTCGTAACTTGTCCAGATTCTCCGCCGCGCCCCAGGCCTGGGTCACCGTCGATTCCACCATGTCGAACGCCTCTTTGCATACATACTGTTTCAGCTTGTCGCGGTATCTGGTGAAATGTTCGTAGGCATCGCGGGTCTTTCCCTTTTCGAGCATTGCATAGATCTGCGAAATATGGCCGGCCGCCTTTTCCCGGTCATCCTTGAGATTGTCTGTGGTGGTTGACGGCGCGACCGTTGCGATCATGTGGTCGAGACCGGCTTTCTCTTCGCGCCACTGGCTGTATGCCTGGGACACGGACGTCGAAAGCGTGCCCAGTGCGTCCTTGTTGACGTAGGTTTCAAGCGCCACGAGGTTGGCGTTGAACCTTGTAAACGCGTCATCGATTTTGCCGCGTTCGAGCAGGGAATAGATTTCCAGGACAAGGGCTTCGGTGTTGCGCTCATCCGCAATCCGAATGCTGTCGGCCTTTGCCTTGGCCTTCTGTTTCGCGCGTTCCCGGATGCCGTCGATGTTTATTTCGGTACCGCTTTTTGCGGCCGACATCTGATCAACTTCGCGATCGATGAGCGAATCACGCTTCACCGGATGCGCGCCGTGACTCAGCACGTAGGTGCTTGCCGCGGCCACCTTTTCCTCAGAAACGCCGAGCTTCTTGAGTACTTTGTCGATGTAGGCCAGCGCCGCGTCTTCGCCCTTGGAAGTGTACAGTTCCACAACCGAGGCCACGAGCGAATCGTCCTTGCGGGATGCGCCGACACGCAACGATTTCCACTGTGTTTCCAGGGAACTCCAGGTGCTCAGCGGTAAGCCTCCCCGTATCTGGTCCAGGCTGGAACGCACCGACCCGACCGCGGCCCAGGTCTCGCGAAGTTGATTTCTGGCAAGACAATCCCGGCCGCGTTTGAGGTCGGCTTCCAGAGACGGCCTTTTCCTGATCGCTTCCGTTTGCAGGCGGATCCGATCCGATAATGCGTTGTACGAAGCGTCGGTGAGCGCAAGAAATGCCCGGTTTCGGGAGCAGTAATCCAATTCCTTGCGCGCGGTGTCGAGATCGCCGTTTGCAAACGCCCGCTCAAAGCGATAGGTGAGCTCCCGTGACACGCTTGTCTTCCGCTGCGCCTGGGAGCGCCGCATTTCGTCGGCCTTGTCCGGATCCCTGAACGCGTCGATCCTGGCAACAAGGCGACCGAGGTTCGCAAAATCGGGGCGCTTCTTCCCGAGTTCTATGTTGAATGTGTCAATGCAGGCATTCTTGAGTTTCTGCACTTCGCGGGTCTTCTGCAAATCAAGGTCGTTTTCCTCGAGCCACAGCTGTTGTTCCAGTTCGCCTGCCCGGAACAGGATATACTGCGCATTGGGATCGCCTGCTGCCAGCGATTTGAGCCTTTTGGCAACGCGGCGCGCATCCTCGATCGCCGCCCTGTGCTTGAAGTCGGCACCCGGAATGCTCATCGCTTCATTGAGAGAATTGAAGGCCTGCTGGACCACCGTGTCCACATAGTCCTTCGAAATATAGGCCCGCTGGGCAGCGTGAAGCGAACCGAAAGGGTTTACGGCGTGGCCTCCGGGCAGGGGCGCGAAGGAAAGCAGCACAAGCGCCAGCGCAGGCGCACGCCGTTTAAGCGTTTTGGTGGCAACGCAAATGTGAAGAATTGCCAAATCGGAACAGCGCACGATACCTTGTCCTTAAAGGCGACCCGCGACCCAAACGGAATAACGACAAACATCATTATACCATGAGCGGCGAAAACCCTGCAAGAAGGTCAAGCTTCCCCATCCTCGCGGGCTCGACTGCCGTCGAACCGCAGCCGGTAGGAACAATGCCTGCAGAGCCCTTCAACCACCCTGCGCCTGGAAAAGCCCATGTAAATACGCCGCGAGCGATCGGACGCGACAATATCGGCCATGGACTGCGTAAAAATGTTTCCTAGCGCCATGCTGCCGTCTTTGTCGAGGCAGCACGGAACCACGGTGCCGTCAACCAGGATCGCGATCTGCTCGCGCAGCGCCAGGCAAAAGCCGCTCTCGCCCTGGTCCGGCCCCGCAAGATGGGGCCACTCGAAGCGTCTGGTGGCATTAAGAAACACGTTTGTATCGAGGCAAACCGCATCCGCCGACCCGAGGTCGGTCCGCACTTCGGGCGAAAGCCCAAACTCGCCGGCAATTGCATGGAGCATCGCCTGGCGCAAACTGTTGTCGGGCAGCGCGTCTTTGTCCCACAGCCTCAGCCGGATGATGTGCCGACCCTTTGCCGAGCGGACAAATGCGAAAATCGGGTCAAGATAGTCGCGGATGCCGGCGGCTGAGTGTCCCGGCTGGAAACTGTGCAGGGAAAACGTCACCTGCCGCAACGCGGGTTTGCCGAGAATTGCGAAACCTGCTTTACCAATAAGAATGCCGTTGGTGGTGAGGTTCACGGGCTTTTCGTGCCCGTGGGCAACGTCCAGAAGCTCGGCAAGAGCGGGGTGCAAAAGCGGCTCGCCCAGAACGTGGAAATACAGGTGCGTGGCATGCCGCCCCAGCCTGCCAAGCACGGTGTCGAACATGCCGGGGTCCATGAATGCGACGCGACGCAATGTGCCCGGGCAGAACGCACACGACAGGTTGCAGGCGTTGGTGATTTCGATGTAGGTGCGTTTGAATGGTTTCACAAAGTGTAAACGGGTTAATGGGTAGACGGGTTGAGAGGGTATTCCCCCGGCAAAAACAGCCTTTGCGATTTTCGTTTTATCGCGTCCACCCGTTAACCCGTCAACGCGTCTGCGCATTCAGCTCAGGATCTTATTCACCAGGGCCTCGGCCTCGGCGCAGGTCTTGTCGAAGGAGAAATTTTCCCGCCACTTTGGAAGCTTCTTGTCGAGAAGTTCAATCATAATGCGGTATTCGCCGATCATTGTCTTGATGGTATCGGTGAGCGCAAACGACGCCTTGATATAGGGCTCGACGTCGGCTATGGTATTCGCCAACTCCCGGGCCTTCTTCATGTCCTCGGCCGAGGAGGAGAATTCGCCGAAATGCCTCACTTCGGAATGGGCCCAATCCAGAACGAGCTGGCACTTTGTCTCGAACACCTCTCTGTTCATGTCCGCTCCTTGTGCGCTTTGTTCGCCTCTGAGATCCGAAAGCAGCCGGTTTCCGCGCGTGATCGACTCACAGGCGAAA
>Ga0182027_10014680_pt1 | contig 10822 bp, 9 predicted proteins | sample 712E1DmetaG_FD_121300 | JGI IMG/M metagenome (GOLD analysis project Ga0182027, IMG submission 121300) | Permafrost microbial communities from Stordalen Mire, Sweden - 712E1D metaG (Illumina Assembly) | ecosystem: Environmental > Terrestrial > Soil > Wetlands > Permafrost | place: Sweden...
TATCGGTTTCTGGGTAGAAATGCTTGCCGCCAAGCTTCCAGACCATATCATTGCCACTAGCCGACACACAGCCAATCAACTAGAGAGTTATCTCGGGATTAAATGTGGAAGTATTTTGGAAAATGGAGTTGATTTAAAAGCTATTGGTCATATTAAAGACACTATAAAGTTAACGGATATTTTATACGTTGGACGGATAATGGATTTCAAAAACATCCATTTAATCATTGAGTCATTAGTTGAACTTAAAAAGAAAAATATTAATCTTAGCTGCGTATTCGTGGGTGATGGCCCAGAAAAAGAAAAGTTACAGAAACTTGCATCAGAGCTCGGTGTTCCTAACCAAATTAATTGGTTAGGAACTTTAGAAAATAGTGACGAAGTCTATTTACAAATGAAAGCATCTAAAATGCTTATTTTGCCCTCTAGACGCGAAGGCTTCGGAATAGTAGCAATCGAAGCAAATGCAAATGGAACGCAAGTTCTTACGGCCAACTATGCAAGTAATGCGGTAAAAGATTTAATACAGAATGGCGTAAATGGCTATGTATTCCAACCTAATATTGATGATTTATCGGCTACTATGCTGACAGCAATAAAACAACGTAAAAAAATAAAACAATCAACCATAGAATCCGTTAAGCCCTACGACTGGGATAATCTTTCTCATAAGTTATTGGGGATATACGCTGTATGAAAATCTTACATGTAACTAAAAAATATCCAAATGCACTCGGAGGAGATTCTGTAGTTGTATCGAATCTTGAAAAACAACAGATACTTAACGGACACAAAGTCGTGATTTTAACAAGTAATTGCGATGAGATTAAGGATGGAAAACATATCTATAGGTTTGGATTAAAAGATACACCGGCATCACTTGATAATATTACCCTGAAGCGATTGATCTCGTTGATTATGCTTTTTTTTAAAGCTTTCAAGGTATTTAGAGTAGAGCGACCCGATGTGATCCACACGCATTCAGTTGACATGGCGTTTTCTATCTCATTTGCTGCACGGTTCTATAAAATACCAATTGTTCATACGTTTCATATAGTTACTTTTTATGATGAGAATCATACGTTCATTCGACGTAAGACAGAACTTTTCTTCGTGCGCGGAGCACAAGCATCAAAAATCACTGCACCAAATATATATGACGTAAACAAGCTGAAAAAAGCTGGATTAAAACAAACTATGCTTGTAATGAATGGTATTGATCTTGATTATTGGAAGAAAAGTAAACAATCTCAAAAAAAGAGATGTTTTACTTTTATAGCAATTGGTCGTCTTGAAGAACAAAAAGGATATGAGTATCTAATCAAAGCTGCCGCTCTCTTGCGCCTTACTACAAAGATCAAGTTCAAAATTATTATTGTTGGTGATGGATCATTAAAGGAAAAATTGCAACGATTAGTTAAATCACTAGGCATTGTAGGTTGTGTTAAGTTTACGGGAAGGAAGGACCAGGCTGAAGTCAAAAATATCTATAGTAATTCTGATGCCTTTGTTTTGCCTTCACTTTACGAAACTACACCACTTACCTTGCTAGAAGCTTGGGCAATGCAGGTGCCAGCTATAACCACTAGGGTTGGTATATCAAGAGAATTAAGCAATAACAGCTCAGTTTTATTGATTAATATGCGAGATGAAAAATCATTGGAACGTGCCATGTTTAAATTCATGGTAGATCCTAACACATGTAATCAATTTGCATCGGTGGCTTACAAAAAAGTTCAAGATTTTACTTGGCCAAAGATAACAAATCTTTTTGAAAATATTTACCAGAAAGCTCTACGATGAAAATTGGTATTTATTATGACACGTTACTTGGAATGGGGGGAGCAGAAAGAGTAGTCGTCCAACTCGCCAATGAACTTGGTGCGGAAATTGTTACTGCCGGATACGACCCCAATTCTCTGATGGTGATACCTAATTGTGTGGTACATGATATTGGAAACACTACGGCTAAGTGGTCTAAGCCACTAGGGCATTTATTTGAGTCTCCGTTGAGATTCTTTTTTTACAGAAAAAAGTTTAATTTCGACGTCAGAATTTATTGTGGATTTACTTCAATTTACGGAGTCCAAAAAAATAGTAACAGTATCTGGCATTGTCTTAGTCCGAACAGGATTATTTATGATTTAAGAAAGCAAAAATTAGAAAATCAAAGTATCTTAGGTAAAGCCGCGCTCTTATTGCATATAATGCTATTTTCATACTGGGATAAAAGTTGTGTGAAAAATTTTAAAGCTGTAGTTTGCCAATCAAAAACCGTACAAGCAAGAGTGAAACGTTACTATGATATAGACTCAAAATTTATATATGACCCTATTGATACAAGTCAGTATAAACAAGGCGAGGTGGGTGATTATTTTCTTGCTGTTTCGCGTTTATACCCGGAAAAACGAATGTTGTTGATTGCGCGAGCATTTAGTGGCACCAAGCACAAGTTAGTACTTGTTGGCAATGGACCCGAAAGGGCTGAAATCATAAAGATAGTAAATAGCAATAACAACATAAGCTTATTAAGCGATGTGTCTGAAGCAGCATTGATTAAGTTATACGGTGATTGTCGTGCAACTATATACATGCCACTTAATGAAGACTATGGTTTGGTGCCCCTAGAAGGTATGGCCGCAGGAAAGCCTTGTATTGCAGTTAATGAAGGGGGCTGTCGAGAAACGATAATTGATGGCAAAACAGGTTTTCTTGTTAGGGCAAATGTGAAGGATGTACGGAATGTATTAGATAAGCTTACACGAAGATGGGTTACTGAGCATACTGAAGATTGCCGTAAACAAGCTTTAAAATTCGACATCATGCAATGTGCTGCTAGTTGGATAAAACTATTAAATGAAAGTGACATTAAGTGATATGAGTAAATTGAAACTTCATTATATTGTCGGCATTTCTTTTACTATTTTTGTCGCACTATGCGCACTCTTTATACTGACCAGTTTTCTACCTCGATATATAAGTGATTTTGTGCTTGTACCATATTTATTACTTCTCCCTGGATATCTGATTCTTTCTTTACTAGCCAAGAAGCGAATGGGAATAGCTAGACTACTGATTTATAGTCTTTCGCTTAGTATCTTTGCTGTCATGCTTATAGGTCTCCTGTGCAATTCTGTGCTGCCATTAGTCGGTGTTTCTGGTCCACTATCAGCTAATTATTTTGTACCTATATTTAGTGTTATATTACTTGTTCTTGGTTATATTTTAGTATTTCGTGCTAAAAATAATACTTCTAAATTATGGCTTGGTGCATATAACGGAGGATTCAATGTAAGCAGATCATTGAAGTATATACTGGGGCCGATTATTGTTCTGTCCTGTATCTTAGGTGCAATTAGTCTCAATAATGGCAGTACAAATATAATTACTATAGTCTCCATTATAGCCATGATTCTTTACTCAGTTTGGGCATTCTTTAGCCCAGAAGAGAGTTTTCAAAAATGGGTAGTATATTTTGTGGGCACTGCAGCTTTACTCATGCTATCTATGAGAAGTTCTTATATCTCAGGTTTCGATATCTCTAAAGAATTTCAACTATTTACTACTACTCTCTCAAAAAATCTATGGCAAATATCACCTGATCATAACCCCTACAGCGCATGCCTAAGTCTCACAATACTCCCCACAATCATTCGACACGTTACTCATGTAGCGCCAGAATATATATTTAAAGCTGTGTACCAGTTTATTTTTGGATTTGTTCCGTTGATAACATACCTGTTTGCTAGGAAATTCTTCAATGCAAGAATAGCATTTTTATCTGCGGTGCTATTGATTGCTCAGCCTTGGTTTATTGATCCGATGACTACAATAATGAGACAAGAAGTAGCTCTGTTAATTTTTGGGGGAGTCTTGCTCGCGTTATATGATTCTCACTTTAATAAAAAACAACATCTGATTATTTTTATATTACTTATGTTCGGGATGATAATGTCTCACTATTCTTCGTCTTATATAGCAATTCTTTTGTTTCTTGTAGCCATAATCGTTTCAGGGTTTATGTCAAGGAAATGGAGAGTACGAGGGTTGGGGATGGGAACTGTAATTATTTTGCTTCTATGCACCTTTTTATGGAATACACAGATCACAAATACAAGCAATAACGTCAAAGTAGTAGCGACCAATACAATAAGTAGCATTCCAGATGCGCTTGATATTAATGCCCGGGATGGGATTATCACACAAGTTTTGGATCTAGGTAATTTGGGCACAAACAATATTAATCTTACCAAACAAGCAAACAATGAGCGTTCTATGATTGAGAAAAACTACCCTTTTCTTGATCTGTACAACACGAACATATCTAAAGTATACCCATTAGCAACAACTACTCTCGGTCAGACTAATGCAGCAAAGAAGCCTTGGTATAATCTGGCATCTATTATCTATAAGGCATTGTTAGTAGTTTTGATAGGAGGTACTGCTATAGGAACTGTGCAGATAATTAGATTAAGTAAGTCCAAAAAGATATTTAAAGAGTATTTGCCTTTAGTTGTGGTAGGATTACTTGCCATTGCAACTATGGTGGCGGTACCTTATATATCTCAAGCCTATAACTTTGATCGTCTTTACATGCAAATGTACATCTTTCTTGCGCCAGTAACTATTTGGGGTATTTTTGTCTCAGCTAAGAAGTTTTTACGCTCAAAACGTCTAGCTATACTCCTTTGTCTACTCGTTGTTCTACTTACATTTGCTTACACAAAAAGCTTAATGTGGCAGTATGTCGGCGGCAAAGCTGATATGTGGCTGAATAACTATGGGGAAACTTTTAACGTTGATTATACACACAAAGGTGAGGTGCTGTCGGCGCAATGGTTGCAAAATAATGCTGAACCTAGTCAACTTATATTTACCGATATCCACGGAAAAAATATACTAACAGCGTACGCTGAAACTACAATCAGTAATAATGTAATCCCCACCGTTTTCCCCGCAGAAGTTGGGACAAATTCTTATGTCTACTTAACCTATGTAAACTTAAATGACGAGATAAGCTTATATGAGTCTAATAGTGGTGCAATTATAGGTTACTTATATCCACAAAGTTTTCTGCAAAATAGCAAGAACGAGCTCTATGACAACAACGGAAGCGCTGTTTATCGTTAATAGAAAATGATAATGATCAAATTTTACTTATATTAAGATGAAGATTTATATTAAAAAATTTATTAAATTAATTAATAGTAGTAATTCAATTCTAATTAATTCAATTAATCTGATTATGGGTACATCAATAAGTGCTGTATTGGGTTACTTATTTTGGATTGTAGTTACTAGAACCCATCCCACGGTAACTATTGGACTAGCCACTACACTACTCTCAGCGTCAAGTTTGATATCTATCCTGGGATTAGTAGGCTATGACGTTATTTTTCTACGTTTCTTATCAAGATCGAAACATAGAAATGATCAAATAAACAGTGGAATGTTAATAACAGCTTGCTCAACAGCACTGTTGTCAGCAATGTTCTTTATGTTTTTATCTATAATCGCTCCTAAACTTGATTTTATATTTAATAATATATGGTATCTTTTAAGTTTTATTGTTTTCACTGTTTTTACTAACTGGAACGCGTTAACCAATGCTGTATTAATTGCGTATAGGAGAACCTCATTCGTATTAGTTATTAATATAATTTTTAGCTTAATTAAATTATCTTTACCGTTTGTTTTTAGATCAGGCGGCCCGATGACAATTTTTATTATTGTTGGGGTTGCTCAGGTAGTAAATGTGCTTCTTAGTGTTGCTGCAATGATGAGGTATTGTGAATATGTACCATCTTTTATAATTCATTTTTCAGTAATAAAACAAACCTTACGTTTTGGAGTCGCTTCATATATATCAAATATATTTAATCTTCTGCCTGCCGCACTATTGCCTATTGTAATAATAAATAAATTAGGAGCTACACCAGAGGCTTATTTTTATATGGCATTTACTATAGCAAATCTTCTCTACTCTGTAATATACTCCACTACACTTGCAACGTTTGCTGACGCCTCGCACAGAGGGAAGAATTTTATGCAAAGCTTAAAAAAAGGAACTTTGATCATTGGGACCTTAATAGTGCCGGCTATACTATTCTTGGTTTTATTTGCGCCATATATTTTGAATTTCTTCGGTTCTAATTATAAAATCGGTGCAACAAATATTTTACGAGTTTTATGTTTAAGTGGTATACCAATCATGATATATTCTTTAATCGGTATTGCACTCAAGCTGATTCATGATCTTCGAGGGATTATTGTATCAGCAGCAAGCAATGCTTTATTCATCGTAGTTTTAAGTTTGATATTCGTTAATTCATACGGGTTAAACGGAGTTGGATGGGCATGGTTGTTGGGTAGTTCTGTCTCGGTGGTTGTTGGACTGCTTTTTATAGTACGATGGGTTTTTACTCAACGAAGTTCATGCGCTTAAATTGTGTTTATCGCTATTGATTCTAATAATGTTAAAGAGTTATCGGCACACTTATCTCAGTTGCTTTAATCTGAAGCGAATTATCATTTAATTCTTTTTGGGCCTTGCGAGAGCCTTCTATTAAATAGCGAAATCTTTCGTACATAATTGCTGGATTCGGTCGGCGTATAATAAATAAAATATTAATAATATAGAAATTAAAAAGTACTCGTTTAGAATGATTCAGATTTTTATAAAAAAACCTAAAGCTATTTGAAAAAGATTCAACACTTCTAAAAAAAGTTGATTTACTCCTGCTTCCACCAGCGGGGGTATAAAAATGTATAAGTGACGCTTTAGTGCGAAAAACAATTCTATATCCTGCCGCCATAATGCGGTATGACAAATCGGTTTCACAGCGATGAGCGTTATCTAAATACATAGTATCAAAACCTCCCACACTTTTTAATAAACTCATTCTAAAAGACATATTACACCCTCTTGCTCCAGAACGGGTTACGGCGTCATGGGGATAATCAAATCCTCCTATTTCCAAACCCGAAGGTGTTATGCGATAGAGTAATTTTGATTCTTTCCATCCGGGCACTTTTATGCGTCCAGCAACGCCACCAACCGCAGGGTCATCGTAAGCTTTTATGTGTTCATCAATAAAATTATTGTCTAGCTCCACATCATCGTCTACAAAAATAGCTATCTCTCCTCTTGCTTTTGAAATACCGAAATTAGAAGCCATGGGTATAGACGGGGGCATTATTAAATAATAGCTAAATCGTGGATCTTTTATGTTATTAAGAAATTCTTGCGTTGTTTTATTATGCTTATGCGTTTGATCTACAACTATAAGCTCGAAACTTTTATAAGTCTGAGCAAGAACAGACTTAATAGCTCGAACTAAATCACTTTCACGATTATATGTCGCAATTATGACACTGGCTTTCATCTGTTTTCCTTTCGTAACATCCAACTATAACTTACTTCCCAAAATATTAATGAGTACAAAATAAAAAATATCATCCCTGCATAAGTATGGAATAAGCTAAATGCTATATGCGGGTTTATGTAATAACCTACTAGTATTAAAACATATACTCGTATTATATTCAACCCTAAAAGTAGCAATAAGGCTAATGGGAAGATTGATAGCAACTTCTTGTGGTTGAATCTTCCCCAGTCCAGGATTCCTATTAATGCATATAGGCCAGTAAATAAAGCAATAGATTCTATACCCGAGCAATACTGAGCTATGTTAATACCAAACTTATCCAGGAGTAGAGTCCTGGGTGGAATTATTGTTGCAATTAACCCTGTAATGCCCAGGAGCCATTTGACACTATGTAGCACTACTGCGGCTAAAACTCTCCAAAGTCCATAAACTAGTGTCAGGAAACCATAGAATACAGCTACTAACCCCAATACATATAGTAATTCCCTTTTATATTTATTTATAAGTAACCTTAGATTAGTTGAACCGAATATCCCACCAGCAGCAAATATCAAACTGAATATTAATAAAACCTGGACTATAGCTACCCAAACTAAGCTTGTATTGCCCGCTAAGAGCTTGTCTGTCCCTATCCATGCCCCAATATAGCTTAAAACTGATAGGATTATCCAAACTAAATTAAAAACCTTCCAGGGCTTTAATTTTAGATCATAGCCACGTTGGACGACCATTATAACGAATGCAATAGCAGCAAATAGAGCTGACTTACCCAATCCACCATAAATACCAAAATGATCTTTATATAATATGCCCCCGCCAACTATTCTCGAGCCTATCAGACCGGAATATAGTACAAAAACAGCTAGAAAAGCGACCGCTCTTTTAATTAGTGGAGCGATCGCTCTTAGACTGTCTAAACCAGTGTTTGTCTCAGGCTTTTTTCTCACTTAGATTTCGGCTTCGAATTCCTAAGAAAGCTCCACCGCCTAAAGCCGCAGCCGTAAAACCAGTTATAAGACCGAGTTCCGGAACTGTATTGACTTTAACTATCGCAAGATTTATCACATTATCACCTTTTGTTACTGTTCCGGTTGTACTACCCTTGACACCATCAACAGTGGCTGAAACGGTAACTTTTGAATCCTTAGAACAGTCTTTTTGCGTGAACTGTACTTGATATGCACCAAACCTATTTGTCTCATCAGTTAACGTTGTTTTATCGCAGGTAACTGTAACATTTACGTTTTTGTCGGCAGGCGTTCCGTTATATGAAATTACACCACCAACTTCTGTTTGGCTACATGCTAAAGCAACAGATGGGATTAATAGTATTGCTATGACTGCGCCCACCATAATTGTCAGAGTTCTTTTCATATTGAACGCACCTCTTTAAACTTTATAAAAATAGTATGTACCATTATATTAATAATTGCAAGCATATTGAATAGTATATTAGCATAATCTGTTTGATGGGAGGCAAAGGTGTAATTTCAAATTATTTTATATATAATGCTTGTAAATGAAAATACGAAATATTTTTCAATCACTGGCCTTAACATTATTCGTTTTTGGCTTTGCCGGCTGGATATATATTGCTTTGGTAGCGCTAGTTCATCCCCATACTCTGGGTCTACAATTAACACACTTTTATAAGTACCCACACGAAGATACCTTCGGAGCTATTTGCTTCTTTGTATCGTTCATAAGTTTCTTCATATACAATCTCATCAAAGACGACAAAAAGCTCCCCAAGTAGTACTACTCTACCGGATTCAACTCAATTTAATTAAAAAGTTTTACATTTAGTGGATGACAAAAGCTGTAATTAAGCCGACATAGGTTAACTTGCTAATGGCATTGACTGTCATTGTTAAAATAAGGTTCGGTTTTAAATAATAGATAATGGAAAGCACTGTGCCGGTTATCAGGGCGGTAGCGAATGTTAGTACGGTGTTATGATTTAATCCCAGACAAGCGTATAGAATGATAGTCATTGCCGCTGACATAGCTGATGGCATAATAACGTTGCCGTTTTTTTGAATAAGTCCCCGGAATATAACTTCTTCGGCTATGGCCGCTATAATACAAACGGCCGCAACTTGACCTAGCGGTATGCCTGTAAACATGTAGTGATTTCTTAGTAAACCATAGCCGAACAAACCTATTAGCAGTCCTAACCCAAGCATTAGAGGTAGAGCTATAGCGTAGCCTTTAGTATTAAGTTTGCTCTTTTTAAGAGGTCGCTTTTGTGTAAATAAGTTGTAATAAATTAATCCCAGTATCAGCAAACCATCATAATAAATCACACCTTGGTTTAAAATGCTGTTTTGCGGTAAACACAGGCTGACCATATTAACGACCGGGATCAAGGCTATACTGATCGCTAGCTTACGGATTTCTTTTCGCCATAAACCCAGGCTTAATAATAGAGCTACCGCGCTAGTGTTAACATATACTCCTATCTTTGGCAGCCAAATCAAAGTCGCTACAGTAGCTATAACCGGTAATATCAAGATACTTAAAAGCCAGATATCAGTTCTATACGATTCAAGGGTTTTCCAGAGGTGAAACGTTCTGGTCTGGATTACTCTAGCGGTCTGGACTGCAGCCTCGGTCATTATGATATTCCTTGTTTATAAGCGGCAAAAATTAGAATACCGACAAATACTAGAATAATCGGGTAAAAAAGTTTTAAGTGCTGGCGTTTCCGCTTGGAGGTACCTGAATAGACTAGCTCGGCGATGACCAAAGCCGCTATCAAAAGCAGCGTATTAGAGATAAAAACTACTTGCTGCAGATTGGTATGAATTTGAACCGGTAATTGAAAAAACATCTGTAAAATCCAGCCTTAAACTAGTCGCATTGTAACATATAATACGATGACAGTCAAAGTGGTTACATGATAGTATTCATAAAAAACATAATGCTGTTGCTTGCATCAATTTTTAACTATGCAATAGTACTTATATGAATGGGGAGATTCCAAGAAAATTATCCTGGCCTAGAGTAATTTCTCTGGCAGTTATTATATTAGCTGTTGCTGGAACCAGTTATTGGTTAATATCATCATCTAATAACAAACCAAAAACCATAGCTCAGTCTACTTGTACTAGTAAGTCGACTTCTAAAAAATGCCCCTCAAAAATTGCTACTACGACACCAAGTCCATCGTCTACAAAGTCAAATACCCAGAGTAATACGTCTAATAGTAGCAATTCTGGTACATCAATATCATCATCGGCCTCTACGCTAGCCACAACCCCCGCTGTTACTAATAATTCAACAACCCAACTAATCAACACCGGAACTGGTAACGTTATTGGTATATTTATTAGCTCAGCTTTTATTGGCGGCACGATACATTTGAGGTATCACCTTGCCAAATCTAGGACAGTAACTACCGTACTAGATTTGAACCAAGGCATCTTGATCCA
>Ga0182027_10014681_pt1 | contig 10821 bp, 12 predicted proteins | sample 712E1DmetaG_FD_121300 | JGI IMG/M metagenome (GOLD analysis project Ga0182027, IMG submission 121300) | Permafrost microbial communities from Stordalen Mire, Sweden - 712E1D metaG (Illumina Assembly) | ecosystem: Environmental > Terrestrial > Soil > Wetlands > Permafrost | place: Sweden...
CTTTATTCTTTTCTGACATAACTCGATGCATTCTCCGAAAAATCAACGCTCACAGATTCCATCATAATTTCCGCTGCGCCTGCCGGCTTCTCTTCCTAATATCAGAAGCGGCGCGGCCTCCGTTTAGTCGGCGGGAACTTCCAAAATGCGCTCCGATAGCCGGGCAATGTAGCGCACCGCCTGGATCATCTCCTGGTATTGAATGCGTGTAGGAGCGATAACGGCTACTGTGCCCAGATTGGCCCCGCCCAATCGGGCCGGGGCGCCGATTAGCACCAGGTCCTGCATGGCCGGAGAAGCTTCATCGAGCCCGACCACTACGCGCACCCCCTGTTGGTTGCCGTCCACGTATGCGGTCAACAACTCCACCAGCCGTTGCTTGGCCTCCAAGGCCAACAGCATCTGACGCATGCGCTCGTGATCCACTTCGGCGGCAATCAGGTTGGCCATTCCGTCCACAAAGATGGCCGGGCCGGCCTCGCCGCCGGCCAGCGCTCCCTTGCGGCAGAGTTCCTCCACCGAGGCCAGCATCTGGTGATACGCCTGGCGCTCCTCCTCCACGCGGCGCGCCACTTCAGCGCGGATGCGCTCCACGGCCCAGCCGCGAAAATTTTCGTTCAGATAGCGCGCTGCTGTCTCCAGTTCCATGTGGGTCAGATCGCGATCCAGCGTCAGCACCCGGTCCTGCACCGCCCCGGCCTGGGTAACCAGCACCGCCAGCACCCGGCCCGTGGAGAGACGCGAAAAGTGTATGTGTTCCAGCACCTGGCCCGCCGTCGAGCTGGCCAGCGCCACGCCCAGCCCGCTGGAGATGAGCGCCAGCACGTGCGAGGTGCGCTCCAGATACTCATGGGAACTGGTCACGCCCGTAAAGCTCTCCTCGATCTGCCCGCGGCGCGCTTCGCTCAGGGTTAAATCGCCTTGCGGCATCAGGTCGGCCATCTGTGCGCCGTTTGCGATGCGGCCCAGTTGCATCCCCGGCTGGGTGAGTTGCTCGACGTAGGATCGGAAGGCCGCTGCGGTAGGAACCCGGCCCGATGATGTGTGCGGCTGCTCCAGCAATCCCGCCTCGCCCAGCGTGGCCATCACGTTGCGCAGGGTGGCAGAACTCAGGCCTTCTTTGTTCGCAAAATGACGCGCAAGCGCCTGCGAGGCCACCGGTTCCCCGGTTGCGATGTACAGCTCGACGATGGCCGTCAGCACCAGCCGCTCTCGCGAACTGATGCGCGCTTCAGGCATCTTTTCTGCTTTCTCCAGTTTGCGATCGCCGTGAGCGGCGCTTCTGGCCGGCTCAGAACCCGGCAAACATCAACTAACCACTCATATATCTTACACTTACGCGGGGAACTGAGTGGAGCTCTCTTACATAATTCTAGGGAGTGGCGATTGGCACTGTCAATTCAGGCAGCGCCACACCCTCATGCGCTCTCAATCGGCCTCAGGCTGATAGATTTTGAAGTAGGGTGTGTTTGTCATCCTCCATCTTCCCTGGAACGGGACTTGGGGACGAGATGCGCACTGCAAGGAAGCGAGCCATGTTCCACAGCACGGAAGACCTTCGCATCAAATGGACCAAAGTCGTTCTCCCTCCCGTCTTCTTGGAGGAAGAGCGTCCCGTCACTGAAGCCTCTTCGGCCACCATCTTCAATGCCCGCAACGAGATTTCAGAGATCCTCGCCCATCGCGATCCGCGGCTGCTGGTCCTCGCCGGCCCCTGCTCCATTCACGATGTCAAAGCCGCGCGCGAGTACGCCGCCCTGCTTAAAACCGCCATCGCCGAGTTCTCCGCCGATCTGCGCATCGTCATGCGGGTGTACTTTGAGAAGCCCCGCACCATCGTCGGATGGAAGGGTCTCATCAACGACCCCCACCTCGATCAGTCATACATGATCAACGACGGCCTGCGCCTGGCGCGCCACCTGCTCCTCGACCTGGCCGAGATGGGCGTCCCCACGGGCACCGAATTTCTCGACATGATCTCGCCTCAGTACATCGCCGGCCTGGTCAGTTGGGGAGCCATCGGAGCACGCACCACCGAGAGCCAGGTTCACCGCCAACTCGTCTCCGGCGTCTCCTGCCCGGTGGGCTTCAAGAACGCCACCTCCGGCGACGTGCAGGTGGCCATCGAGGCGGTCCTCTCCGCGGCCCAGTCCCATACCTTCCTGGGACACACCAAGCACGGTCAATCCGCCATCTTCGTCACCACCGGAAATCCCGATTGCCATATCATCCTGCGCGGCGGCCGGGGGACGGTGAACTACACGGCCGAATGCGTGGCCCAGACCACGCGGCAGATGGAAGAGGCGGGCGTCGCGCCCTGCATCATGATCGACTTCTCCCACGCCAATAGCGGCAAGGACTATCGCCGCCAGGCGATTGTCTGCCACGATGTCGCCAAACAAATTGCCGACGGCAACCGCAACATCATCGGCGTCATGATGGAGAGCAATCTGGTAGCTGGAGCGCAGAAACTCGTCCCCGGCCGGCCGTTGGTCTATGGACAGAGCATCACCGACGCCTGCATCGACTGGGCCGAAACCCACACCCTGCTCGCCGAACTCGCCGCCGCCGTCCGCATTCGCCGCAGCGCCAATTCAGCAATCCACCAATAGAACATCAGAGCTGGGTGCCCCCTCCTTGCGACGCTTTTGTCGCAAGGATGGGAAATTACGAACTTCAACCTGGCTGGGTGCCGGGTGCCCCATCTCCGGATTCTTGGACCTTGGATTCGACCAACCCGCTATCATGGTCACCAGCGCAGGAACCGACCGGCGCGAACTAACAGAAAATGTCCCCCACCATATTCATCTCGGCAGGCGAGGCCAGCGGCGAACACTATGGCGCTCTGCTGATCGAAGCCCTGAAGCAACGCCTCGCTGAAACCGGCCAGTCGGCCACCTTCTTCGGCATGGGTGGCCAGCGCATGGAGGCCGCCGGCCTGGAGCGCGTGGTCCGCAGTGAAGAGATGGCCGTAATGGGCCTGACTGAGGTCGTCCTGCATCTGCCGCGCATTTGGCGCGAGTTCCGCAAGCTCAAAAAATCCATCCGCGAGCGCCGGCCCAGCGTGGCCGTGCTCATCGACTTTCCCGAGGTCCACTTCCGGCTGGCAAAGGAACTTCACCGGTTGAGAATTCCGGTCATTTACTTCGTCAGCCCGCAGTTGTGGGCCTGGAAGAAGCACCGCATCAAGCTGGTCCGCAAGTACATCGACCGGATGCTGGTGATCTTCCCCTTCGAGGAGCAGTTTTACAGGGAGAACGGCGTGGAGGCGGAGTTTGTGGGCCATCCGCTGGCCGATCTGCCTCTGCCAGCCGTCCATCGCGGGCAATTTGCCGGGGAATACGGCCTGGACCCGGCCATGACCTGGATCGCCCTGCTCCCCGGCAGCCGTCCCAGGGAGATTCGCGACCATCTGCCGGAAATGCTGAAAGCGGCGAAGGCGCTACCTGATGATCTTCAGTTCCTCATCCCTCTTGCCTCCACCCTGAACGCCGAGCAGCGAGCCGAGGTGCTGCGCCTGGTGGATGAACACGGCGGCGGGCTGGCCATCTGGCTCGTCGAGGATGCCCGCGCGGCCCTCTTCCACGCCCGCGCCTCGGTCGTTGCCAGCGGCACGGCTACCGTCGAGGCGGCCCTCATCGGCAATCCCTTTGTGGTCGTTTACCGGGTCTCGCCCCTGACCTATGCCATCGCCAAGCGCGTGGTAAAGGTGCCTCATGTGGCCATGGCCAACCTCATCGCCGGCAAGCTAGTGGTCCCGGAGCTGATTCAGAGCGACTTCACGGCGGCAAATATCGTCCAACAAATCGGACCGTTGCTATCCGACGGGGCTCCTCGCGAGTCCATGATGCAGGAGCTTCGGCGGCTTCACGGCCTGCTTGCAACTCCGCCTGGGAGCAATACGGGGAAAAGCGGCGCTATCGACCGTGTGGCGGCCATCGTCCTTGAACAGCTCGGAGCCGTTTCTACCGGCACGGCGCGTTAAAACACCCATTCCTGACCGGGACTGAACCCAAAGATAGGCTGCGATACGATAATGACTGCTATGTCTACACAAAATCGGAATCCGCGGCTTCGACTAACCCTTTGCCGGGGCGCTCTCGGCATGCTGGCGGCAGCTTTGGCCATGACGGGTCTGACGACGCCGGCTTCGGCCCAGGCACAGAGGCCCGAGCGGCCCACGCTGGCCATCGCCGGTTACGTCATCGACGCCGAGATCGATACGGCTACCCATCATCTGGCAGCTAAGACGGTAGTCACTTTTACCGCGCCTGAGACCGCTGAAGTGGTGGGCTTCGGCTTTCACCCGGCATTGAAGGTGACCAAAATCTCCGACGAGAGCGGCAAACTGCTCACCGGGGAGCGCTCGGCAGACGGGACCATCCGCGTGACCCCGGCTGCGCCCTTCGTCCGGGGACAAGCCGCACACTGGACCTTTGAATATGAGGGCATCATCACCGGCAGCGAGGATGGCCCGGTGGAGGGCCTCAAACTGGCTGCCATCCAGGAGCCCATCACCTACCTGCTCTATCCGGCCCGCTGGTTCCCCATGACCGGCTACCTGACCGACCGGTTTACGGCGGAGATGCACATCCGCGTGCCACAGGGGATGCGGGTCTTCGCCAGCGGTAGCCAGGGCGCGTCGAAACCGGTCACTCTGGCCAACGGCAAGCCCGGCGACCAGTTCGATTTCAACTGGACCAAGCCCGGATTTCCCGGCACGGTGATTGCCGGCCGCTATGTGAATCCGGTCTCGGTGGGCGCGGGAAACGTCAAGGTCTATCTGACCGTCAGCCATCAGCAGTCCGGTAACGACCTGGCGCAGACGGCCGCCCGGGAGTACGACTTCTTTACCGACAGCTTTGGAGGGCTGGAATCCAGCCATCTCAATGTCGTGGAGCTGCCCGACGATACCCTTCCCGCCGCTTGGGCGCCGGAACTGGCCGGGATTCTTGGTTCCAGGGTGGGCGACAAGAGTGGCGTTCGCCTGCTGGCCAATACCATAGCCCACCAATGGTGGGGTTCAGAGGTCAGCCCGCGAACCCTCAGCGACGCCTGGATCACCAACGGCATGGCCCGCTACGGCGAGCTGATGTTCGTTGAAGACCAGAGCGGCAAAAACGCCATGCGCACCGCGCTTCAGGACGTCTCCGCCGGGGCGCTGGCCTACGACACCATTCCCCTCTCCAGCGCCGCCCGCCTTAGCCCCTTTTCGCCCGAGTTCCAGTCCATGACCCTCGAAAAGGGCGCCATGATCTTCCATATGCTGCGCTGGGAGGTGGGCGACAAGGAATTCCTAGCCACTCTCTAGGGGGTTCTGAGCCAATACACCGACAGCAGCCTGCGCTCCCAGGACCTGGTTAAGGTGGCTGAGGCGCAGAGCCAGCAGCAGTTAACTGCCTTCTTTGCGCAATGGGTCGACGGTACCGGCGCCCCATTGTTCACCAACAAGTACGCCGTCTACCGGCTGGGCAACAATAAAGGCTTCCGCACCATCGGAGAGATCGGCCAGGACCTTGACCTCTTCCGTATGCCGGTGGAACTGCGGGTCGAAACAGATGGAAAAACCGAGATCAAGAAGGTAGACGTGGTGGGCACCAGCACGCAATTCATCGTGGATACCTTCGGCCGGCCCCGCCGCATCGGCATCGACCCCGAAAACTGGGTGCTCAAGTCCACGCCCGACCTGCAGGTGCGGATCGCTATCCTGAAAGGCCAGCAGCTGGTGGCTCAGGGCGACCTGACCGGCGCCCTGGCCGAGTACCAGAAAGCCCTGGAAGCCAACTCCCAGAGTTCATTGGCCAGCTATCGCATCGGCGAGCTGCTCTTTACCCAGCGCAACTACCAGGCTAGCGTCAATGCCTACCGGGACGCGCTCCGGGGCGACGGAGAACCCCGCTGGACCGAGGTTTGGAGCCATATCCAGCTTGGCAAGATCTTCGACATCACCGGCCAGCGCGACCGGGCGGTGAACGAGTATCGGCTGGCAGTGCAGACCAACGACAACACCCAGGGCGCTGTCAATGAAGCTCGGCAATACCTGCAAAAGCCATATCTGCGTCCCGATAACGACTGAAATAGAAGCAGATAGAGCAGCAACGGCCAGCCTTCAGGCTGGCCGTCGTTGTCTGGAAAGGCTTCGTTTGCTTAATTCTTGACGTGCGGCTGACCGAGGAGGATGACCTCCAGGTCGACCTTGGCCAGGCCGGCCTTGGTCATGGCCAACTCCTCGGCGGCGCCATAGGAGAGGTCGATGATGCGGCCCTCGTGTACCAGATCGCCGCGATCCGTGATACGCACGATTACCGAACGCTTATTGCCGCGGTTGATGACCCGCACCAGGGAGCCGAAGGGCAGTGTGGGATGGCAGGCCGTCATCGCGTACATGTCGTAGCGTTCGCCACTGGCTGTAAGGCGGCCGTTGAAGACTCCACCGTACCAGGAGGCTATGCCATGGAGCTTGTCAGTTCGCTTTTTACCGGTGGGTCCCTGCGGCGCCAATAAAACAGGCGTTGCCGTGACCACCGGGAGGGCGGGGGGAGCGGTTGCAGCGGGCCTTGGAAGCGGCGCATCCGCATGCACAGTCCGCGTGGTGAGCGTTACCACCGTCGCAGCCAGGGCAACCGAGGAAGAGCCAGCCAACAGCCAAATCCGGAGCCGGGCTTTCAAGCTCAACTTGCGTGATTTCCTTCCTTTAGCCATACGTATATATTACTAAATCGACACTATTATTCCCAGTTGTTGTCAAGATGTACACGAGCAATACTGTCCGAAATCGAACACTTTTCCAGAGCATTTCCTAATAACACCTTCCCTCTCTGCGATTTGCGGTTTTGCACAAAAAGTGATGCAATATCGAAAAATTCTGTGATTGGGACCAGTTTTGCACATTATTTCGGCCGTCCTGCTAGCGTGGAGTTATCTCTACAATCTGAATGAGCAGGAGGGTGCTATGCAATTTAGCGCGGCAGGGCTGGAGTTGCTCAAGCGTTCGGAGGGTTTTCGCAGTCGCGTCTATCTGGATGCAGCTGGGTTCCCGACCATCGGCTATGGCCACCGACTGCTGCACCCCGAGTCGTTCTCTAACGGCATCGATGAGGTACAGGCCGAGCGGATCCTGGCTTACGACGTGCATGAGGCCGAACAGGCCGTCCTCCGCCAGGTGAAGGTTCCGCTCAACCAGGGCCAGTTCGACGCCCTGGTGGACTTCTGTTTCAACCTGGGTGCGGGGAAGCTGACGGAATCGACGCTTCTAAAGGATTTAAACGCTGGCCGGTATGACGCCGCCCAGGAACAGTTGCTGCGCTGGGATCACGTCGGCTTGCAAGAGAATGTCGGCCTCAGGGCTCGCCGCGAGGCCGAATCTGAGCTTTGGGGCAACGGCGAAGCCGGGCGCCAGGCCGCCGCATAGAACTTAACTCTCAGAACCCCGTTCCGCCCATCTCCACAACTTCCAGCCGCTCCTCAGGCTTCAGGTAGCCCCTGCGCCGGAACCACTCTTCCATGGCTGGCTGAAGGCGGTCGAGAGGGACGCGAACCCCGGCTTCGAGCAGTCCATCGGCGACTGGAAGCGTGTCGTCGAAGACCGCATCATTGGTGAAGTTGCGCATGGCGAAGCTGTCGATCCAGCGTATGGGATATGGGTGCCCAACGCCTGATGCATCGATTCGCTGGATGGAGAGCCTGCGCACAAACATGTTTCTACTCTATAGGATGCGCCAGGCAGCTCTGTGACCGAGCTACTGCTCCGTCTCCGGCGCCACCTTCACGCCTTTCCCCTGCTGGGTCTCCACATGGAAGCGCTTGTAGTCATAGTCGCGTATCACAATGTGCTGGCGAATGCCCTTGACCAGCAGCAGGCGCATCTCGATGGTGACTTCCCCTCCGCTGGGTAGCCAGATTTCACCGTTCACCGGAGCCTGATCGAAGCTGAAGCGGGAGCCCTTCTGGATGTTGGCCACTAGGCCGCCGCCAACATGAAAGTTGTCGTTGAATACCGCCTCCAGCCGGGCCACCTGGCGATCGGTTTCATCCACCCAGATCGTCCCCTGGAGCTTTTTTGAGGCATCCTCGCTCAGGTTATGGCTCTTGGCATCCTTGCGGCCCACAACATCGAAGACAATGGTCTGCCGCCCCCGAAAGCTCTCCCGGCGCGGATTGCGTACGTCCATGATTTCCAGCATGTGGAGCAGGCTGATGCTCTGGTTGTTCTTGTGCTGTTCCGGCTCAGGCTTCTCCGCATTCTCCACAGCCTTGGTGACGCGCTCGCTCACCTTTTTCTGCTCCTCAGCCGTGAGCGGCTTGCCATCCTTCTTCACTTCCTGCGTAATCGCCCAGCTATGGACGTAGAAGACTTCGTATTCCGTGGTCTCCGTCTTGGTTACCTGCCCTTTGGAGTCCATCTCCTGAACGATCTGCGAGACGCTGAAGGTATAGTTCTCGCGCACTTTCTCAAGCTGCTTCTGGTGCTCGTGAACCTCCTTCATGAGCTGGTGAATCTCGGGCAGCGGCGGATTGGCCGCCTGCTGGGCCATGGCGACCGGTGCCAGCAGCATTGGGAGGATGAAACCGGCGCACCGGAGGCATAAGAGAGAGTTCATGAGGGCAGTTCCTGGGGTCTTGATTTGACTCTCGACCATGCTATAACGGAAGCCGGATGCAAGGATTCAAACACCGGAGTATGCGCGTGAGAGCCTGCCCGGATGCTGAATGCTCTGCCAAGGAGATTGGAATGATCGGACTGCTGGTTCAATGGCTGTTGTATGCGATTGCCCTGCTGGTTGTTTCCAGAATCGTAAACGGATTTGATGTAGTGGGGCTCTGGCCTGCCATGATCGCTGCACTGGTGATCGGCCTGCTGAACGCGACCTTGGGCTTTTTCCTGAAGATCGTCACCTTCCCCCTCAGCATCGTCACGCTGGGGCTGTTCCTCCTGGTGATCAACGCCCTGATGATTCTTCTGGCGTCGAGCATGGTGCGCGGATTCCGTGTGAACGGCTTCGTTCCGGCCTTCTGGGGCGCTGTGGTGCTGGCCCTGCTGGGCATGGTGATCCGGGGGGTTACGAAAAACCCGTAAATCTCGCCCTCGAAACAAAAAATGTCTACTTTGCCGCAGGCGCGACGGGCTGAGCGGCGGCCTTGTTAGCCGCGGTAGGCTTGACCCGGTGATGCAACTTCTGTGTTGGGCTCTTGACCGGCTGCAACTTTGCTGTTGCCGGGTGCTTAACCACCGGACCATTGAGCGTATTTGGCGTGCGCATGGCCCCGGCACTCGAGAATCCGGCCGGCGCGGCAACGTGCGGCGGCGCAGCAATGCTCCTGGCCGGCTGCACGCGCGTATAGATGCCCCATCCGCCTCCGGCTACTACAAGCACGATGGCTGCGGCGGCAGCGCTGCGCATCCAGTCGCGGCTGGGCCATGGCATGGCCGGCCAGGCCAGTAGGCGGCCTTTGCGCGGCGTGGTCTGTTGAGCGGCACGCAGGTTCGCGTAAACGCGATCCTCAAGCCCTTCCGGTGCAGGTAGATTGGCGATCAGCCGCAACGTGATCTCAACGGCCTCTGACGAGTTAAGTGAACTCAGGTCGTTGGCGATCTTGTTCTGAGTCGTTTGTTTCATCGCACCCCCCCCCGCCTGGCAAGGCATTGAGCGGCTGACCACTGACAACTGACCACTGACAACTGCAGTAGGTTTCATCGCAAACTCCTGGCGTGATTCAGCAGGTCGGCCATCAGGTTCCGGGCGCGAAACAGCCGCGAACGGACGCTGGACTCTGTGATGCCCAGAACCGAGGCAATCTCCACGCTCGATAGCTCCTCGAAGGCCGAAAGCATCAGTACCTGGCGCTCCTTGATAGGCAGCCGGTCCACGCAGGCCAGTACTTGCGCGTGATGCTGGGCGGCAGCGGCGATCTGCTCGGCCGAGAGTCCCTCGGCGGGCAGAACCCGCGCTAGGTCGGCCACGTCGTCGGTCTCCGGGCGGGTCTTTGCGCGGCGCTTGCGGTCCAGCACAATGTTCCAGACGATGCGGATCAGCCACACCCGCTGGTCGCGCAATTCATGCAGGGTGTCGCGATGGCGCAGCACGCGCAGAAATGCCTCCTGCACGGCGTCCTCGGCATCGGCTGCATTGCGCATCACGGAGAAAGCGACCCGGTAGAGGGTGCCCGAGTACTGGCTGACCAGCGCCGCAAGCGTCTCTTCCTCCGCCTGTGTGCGGTCTCTCTCGTGCACCGCTCTGGTGGGAATCTCCATCCAACCTGCGAATACTGCCTGGCCGGTGCTCATAGTTCACCAGACGCAGGCAGAGAGGAAATTGCTCAGGCTCCAGGCATTCTGTTTTGCCGAATGGCTTCGCGACTCAATATTGGAGCCTTCTCCTGCAAGCCTTGAGCGAGATGAGGAGTTGCCGCTACTGCCTGGGAGCTAGCTTTTGTGCGGCGATGGAGCCGGCGGGGCCATCCTTGTCGGCGTCCTTCACCTTGGCCCACAATGCGCGAGCCTGCTCCTGCTTGCCCGCCGCCGCATACAGGTCGGCAAGGTCAAGCTGAGCCACGCTCGCTGAAACCGTCTCCGACGGCTTGGCGGCCAACTCGTTGTAGAGGTCGATGGCCTGCGCATCGCGGGCCGTCTGGTGATAGAGCCCTGCCAGCGCCAGCTTGGCCAGATTCGCGAGGTTGCGGTCCCAGCTCTCGGCCGCGGCCTTCAACTCCGCTTCGGCCGAGGCGGTCTGGCCCAATTCCTCGTAGGTAACACCGGCAAAGTAGTGAGCCTTGGTGCCCTCCGCCAGCCAGCCGTACTGCTTGGCCACTGCTAAAAACTGC
>Ga0182027_10014682_pt1 | contig 10821 bp, 10 predicted proteins | sample 712E1DmetaG_FD_121300 | JGI IMG/M metagenome (GOLD analysis project Ga0182027, IMG submission 121300) | Permafrost microbial communities from Stordalen Mire, Sweden - 712E1D metaG (Illumina Assembly) | ecosystem: Environmental > Terrestrial > Soil > Wetlands > Permafrost | place: Sweden...
CGAGATCATCTACACGGTCGTGCCGCTCATCATCGTCGGCGTCATCTTCTTCTACACCGTTACGACCGAGAACAAGATCGACGCTCTGACTCCCCATCCCGCCGTCACGATCAGGGTTACCGGATTCCAATGGGGATGGAGCTTCAGCTATGTCAACTCAGCCGGCAAGCAGATCGCGTTGGTGGAGACCTCCCAGGCCAGACCGGCTGTGCTAGCTGGCAACCCGACTTCTGCTGAGTACCCACAGTTCGAACTGCCGGCGGGCGAGACTACCCGTATCGTGCTCAAGTCGGCCGACGTCGTCCACGGCTTCTACATACCGGCCTTCAACTTCAGCCGCTACGCCCTGCCTGGGGTCACCAACAACTTCGACTTCACCCCCGTGGAGACCGGCGTCTTCCCGGGTCATTGCGCACAGTACTGCGGCCTTTATCACGCCGAGATGCTCTTCAGCGTGCGGGTCGTCAAACCGAGCGTCTTCCAGGCCTGGCTGAATGCCAAGTCCGCCTCGGGAGCGGCGGCATGACCATGGGCGAGAGCCCGGGGCCCGAGCACGAACACGGCCCGACGGGTCTCCTCAAATGGGTCACATCGACAGACCACAAGGTGATCGGAAAGAGCTACACGATCACCGCAGTCGTCTTCTTCCTCCTCGCCGGCCTCATGGCGATGTTCATCCGCGCTCAGCTAGCCAGTCCGGACAGCACCTTGTTGTCGCAGCACACCTACAACGAGATGTTCACGATGCACGGCAGCTTGATGATCTACCTGTTCGTCGGGCCTGTCGCATTCGGTGGCCTCGCGAACTACATCGTGCCGCTGCAGATCGGCGCACCTGACATGGCCTTCCCGAGACTCAACGCGCTGTCGTACTGGCTGTACCTGGGCGGCGGCTCGTTGATGATGATGGGTTTTTTGACGACTGGGTCGGCAGCGGACTTCGGCTGGGTCGCCTACGCACCGCTCTCCAACTCGATCAATACTCCGGGTGCGGGGCCGGACCTGTGGATCGTTGCCCTGATCCTTACGGGGTTCTCGGCGATATTCACCGGCGTCAACCTGGTGACCACGATCTACTACTTGCGCGCCCCGGGCATGACGATGTTCAGGATGCCGATCTTCACCTGGAACATGCTCGTGACCGGCATCCTGATCCTGATCGCCTTCCCCGTGTTCACCAGTGCCCTCGTGCTGCTCTGGTGTGATCGGCACCTCGGCGCTCACATCTTCGAGGTCTCGGGCGGCGGAGTCCCAGTGCTTTGGCAAGACCTCTTCTGGTTCTTCGGCCATCCCGAGGTCTACATCCTGGCTCTTCCGTTCTTCGGGATAGTCACCGATGTGATCGCGGTCTTCTCCCGAAAGCCGATCTTCGGCTACCGCGGCATGGTGTTCGCGACGATCTCGATCGCGGCGCTCTCGACCAGCGTCTGGGCGCACCACATGTTCACGACCGGAGTGGTGCTCCTTCCCTTCTTCAGCCTTATGTCCTACCTGATCGCAGTTCCGACCGGGATCAAGTTCTTCAACTGGATCGGCACTATGTGGCGAGGTTCGGTGAAGTTCGACACTCCGATGCTCTTTGCCATTGGGTTCCTCGTGACATTCCTGCTCGGTGGGGTCAGCGGCATCTTGCTGGCGTCGCCTCCGATCGACTTCGCGACTCATGACACCTATTTCGTGGTCGCGCATTTCCATAGCGTGGTCATGTCACTGGTCATGGCGGCCTTCGCCGGGTTCTTCTACTGGTACCCGAAGATGACCGGACGAATGCTCCGGGAGGGGCTCGGAAAGGCGTCGTTCTGGCTGATGCTGATCGGCACGAACGTCACCTTCCTGCCGCAGTACCTGCTTGGTCTGAAAGGCATGCCGAGGCGGATCGCGGAGTACGCCGCCACTGACGGCTTCACGACTCTCAATCGGATCTCCAGCGCGGGCGCGGCCGTTCTGTTCCTGTCGGTGGCGCTCTTCGTAGTCAACGTGTTCGTGTCATGGTTGAAGCCCATCCCTGCAGGGGACAACCCTTGGGACGCGTCGAGTCTGGAATGGGCGACGAGCTCCCCACCTCCCCACCACAATTTCCTGAAGATCCCTCCGATCCGTTCCCAGCGCCCAGTCTGGGACTACAACCACCCTGAGGACAGGATCCTCGAGCACGTCAAGCCAAAGCCCGCGGGCTTGGTCGCGGCGACCGGCGCAGGCCCGGTGTTGCTGGAAGACGTCCGCTTCGACGATTCCGACACCCTCGATGGGGGAGACCGATGAAAGTCGAGTCCTATCTCCTCCTCTTTGTCGGCTTCTTCTTTGGCCTGGTCGCCATCGTCTATTGGCTCTCGAGCTACGAGGACGCGGGCAGCGTCATGTTGCTCGGGACCTTCCTCCTCGGAACGGTGCCGGGTGCCTACTACTTCTGGTGGTCGCGGCGGATGTCGCCGAGACCTTCGGACGATCCCGAGGCTTCCCTGGAGGACGGGGCAGGTGTCGTAGGCGCCTTCCCCGCAAGCAGCATCTGGCCGTTCGTGCTTGGCTTTGGCGCCACCCTGGTTGGCTTAGCGTTGGTGTTCGGCGCCTGGACCTTGGCGGTAGGCCTGTTCCTCGCGATAGCGGCTCTGGTCGGGGTCATTTACGAGAGTCGCCGCGGCGGCCTCGTCTAGTTCGGCTCCGGGCCTGGTTCGCTCTCCGGGTCAGAATCGGGCCCGGAGACGGCCTGTGATCGACGCCGTCGATTTTCGCGAGCCGCGAAGCGCAGCACGACCACGGCCAGTCCTGCCATCAGCACCAGGAAGCTGCCGAAGCCGATCGCAAAGGCGGTGCTCATGGCTGGTCAGGAGGCTCTTGGCGGAGAGGCAGGCCCATCTACTCGGACCAGACCCTCCTGTACCAGGCTGACGACCAGGTGTCCCTCCTCATCGAACACGAGGCCCCTCGCCAGGCCGCGTGCTCCGTAGGCGTTAGGGGAGTCCTGGTCCAACAGCAGCCAGCGGTCGGCCCGAAACGTTCGGTGGAACCACATGCAGTGGTCCAGGCTGACGACCATCGCCCTGCCGTCCTCCCACCTGATCCTGTGCGGTTTGAGGACCGAGTCGATGATGGACATGTCCGAGGCATAAGCGATCACCGCAGCGTGGAGCAACGGGTCATCGCCGAGGTCTCCGTCCGCACGTACCCACAAGCGCTGGCGGAGCTCCGCGCTGGCCGTTGGCAACCACGGCAGATCTCCGACATAGCGCTGGTCGATAGGTCGTGGCTTGTCGAGCACGAACCAGTTCGGCAGTTGGTCGACATACGGCGCAAGGCGTTCGCGGACCGTGGGCAGCTCGTCGGCCCGAGGTACCTGCGGCATCTCGGCCTGGTGGACGAGACCCGGTCCTTCGTCGAGGTGGAACGAGCACTGGAGATTGAAGATGGCGCGGCCGTGCTGAATCGCGACCACGCGTCGCGTCGTGAACGAGCGGCCGTCGCGGATACGGTCGACCTCGTAGAGGATCGGTGCGGTCGGATCGCCCGGGCGCAGGAAGTACGAGTGCAGCGAATGGACACGACCTTTGTCCACCGTCCGGCCAGCGGCTACGAGCGATTGGGCGGCAACCTGGCCGCCGAAGACGCGCAGACGGGTCTCGTCGAAGTTCTTGCCCCGGAAGATGTTCACTTCGATCGCCTCGAGGTCGAGGAGGTCGATGAGCTGGGTCAGAGCTTCCGTCACGGAACAGACGATAGACTTTCCCTATGGCCTCGTTAGTGAGCCAGATTCGCGCGTTCCGTCACACGGAGCACTTCGGGCGACTCTGGAAGTACGCCTCGGTATCGATCATCTCCACGATCGTGTCCCAGACAGTGCTCTTCATGACATATCACGTCTGGACGGTTGCGTCCGCGATGGAGTGCAACGTCATCGCCACCGCTGTTGCCTCCCTTCCGGCGTATTACCTGAACCGGACTTGGACCTGGGGAAAGACGGGCCGTTCGAATATGTGGCGGGAGATAGTGCCTTTCTGGACTATCTCGTTCACGGCCATGGTGCTGTCGACGGTCGCGGTCGGGGTTGCCGCGCACAATGCCGATCGCATCTCGCACGGGTCACTCGCCCGCGCGCTCATCGTCAACGGTGCCAACCTGCTTACCTACGCATGTATCTGGACCGCCAGGTATTTCCTGTTCAACCGTTTCCTGTTCGGAGCCCGGACCCAGGTCCAGACCCACGAGCATCCCGACGAGGTCGCCGCTGAGATCGTGACCGCGGCCTCGGTCACCGGCACCAGCTCCAGCTCCAACTCCAACTCCAACTCCAACTCCAACCCCAACTCCAGCCTGGAGCTCGAGCCGGAGCTCTCCTCGCTCGGGGTATCAGAGACCCTCGATCAGGGTCTCTGAAGCCTCCTTTCTCGATAAGGCGCGCGGTCGCTTCACGCTGTCGAGCCGGTCAGTCGCGTTTCGCAAGCTTCTGGGCTTTTCGCGACGACGTTCCTCGATGGCCAACATCCAGCCTGCCAATGCCGCGCACAGCACCACGATGATCGTCGGCGCATCGCCGTAGCGCGTGTACAGCGTCTCGCCGTCCCGCATCGGGACCGTCGCGCGAAGTACCGCCGAGACCGACAGCTGGGTTCGTTGAAGGACGTCTCCGCGACTGTCGACAACCGCTGAGTAGCCAGTCGGTGCCGCCTGGAGCAGGTCGCGACCCTCCTCGATCGCCTGCAGGCGAGAGGCGGCGATCTCCTGCGCGGGGGCTTGCTCGCTCGAATACGACGAGGTGTTCGTCGGGACGAGTATCAGCTGTCCCCCGGCCCTCACGCCCGAGCGGCCCCGATCAGGGAAGAACACCTCGTAAGAGACCAGTACGGCGACGCGCCCCGCCGGGGTGGCCATCATCCCGCTTCCATGTCCGACAATCGCGTCCCTCGGAACGGCCTGGAGGTTTGCCAGGTGAGAAAAGAAAGTCCGCCATGGGACGTACTCGCCGAAGGGAACCCGGTGGACCTTCTCGAAGACCGAGACGACGGCACCGGAAGGAGCGTACGCGACTATCTCGTTTCGAAATCGGGTGGCACCCACAGTTTGGGTCACGCCCACGACCAGGGTCGTATGGAGTCTTCGCGCGATCTCGGAAAGCTGGGCCGACTCTGGTGAAGCCTTGAGCGGTTGGCTGAGCGCCACGATGTCCTCGGGCCACAGCACGAGATCCACCGGTGGCCGGACCGCCATGGTCGTTCGCAGGGCTGCTGCGTACACGACCGACGGCGGGATCTGCAGGTCCGACAAGCCCCGGCGCCCGCCTCCTTGCACGATGGCGACCCGCAAGGTGCCCACCGGGGGCCCGCCGTCAGCTGCTAGAGCGCCCCAGGCTCCGAGCGCGATCACCGCTGTCAAGCTCAGGCATGCTCCGACCAGTTCCCGTCGCCAAGCTTGTCGATGCGGCTGGCGTCGTCGCAGCCACGTCATGGCGAGCTCGGCGAGCGCGACGCCGCCGAGGTAGGTCACGGCCACCAGCAAGACGGTGCCCCCGATTCGAGCTGTACCGACCAGAGGACCGTCCACTTGCCCGAGGGCGATTCCACCCGGCGGCACTCCGCCGAACGGCCAGCGCTCGCGGACCCATTCGGCGAGAGTCAAAAGGGCCGCAAGGGCGGGGACACGGAGCGGTCCCGGTGGGGCGAGAGCGCACGCGACGGCGAAGATGGCCGAATGGAGAACGACGAGCCCGGCATAACCGAGCAGCGTGAACTTGTCAGCCCATGCGAGACCGACAGAGAACTGGCCGATTCCCGCGAGCAAGCCTGTTGCCGCCCTTCCGCCCAAGGACCGGTCGCGCAAGGCCCAGGCGACGAGAGCAACTCCTGCGAAGGCGAGAGGCCACCAGCCGAAAGGTGGCAGTGAGAGTGCCACGAGAGCTCCCCCGCCGACAGGGGCGAGAATTCTCGGGATCCGGCCCCTGTGGATCATGGGCGCAGGCGGTCGAGAACCTCCGCAGCTGCCCGCTCGCCACTGGTCAGGCATGCCGGGATCCCGATGCCGCCGAGCGAGGGGCCTGCGAGCCCGAAGCGCGGTAGCTCGGCGAATGCCGCCCTGGCGCGTTCGATCTTCCGTAGGTGCCCGGGCAGGTACTGGGGGAAGGCTCGGGGCCAGCGCTGAACGAGGCTGGCGTTCGGCGGGGCCGAGAAGCCGATAAGCTCTCTCAGCTCTCCGAGCACCTTGTCTATCAGCTCTTCGTCGGGCATCGACGAAGGCCGTTCGTCGCCGTAGCGCCCGGTCGAGACACGGATGAGGACCTCGCCGGGTGCTGCCGAGTGCGGCCACTTGGACGATAGGAACGTGCAGCCGGTGATGATCATGCCTTCACATCGCGGCACGAGAAAACCGCTCCCTCGCGACAATGCGGGGACTGCGGCCGAGGGCCACGCGAGGGTCACGAGAGCGACGCTGGAGTGGGGGATCGAGCCGAGCTCGGCTGCTGCGGCCGGTGCCTCGTCGACGAGAAGCCGCGCGGCGACGTACCCCGGAGTCGCGAGGACGACCCCGTCCGCGACCAATGTTCCCTTCGAGGTGTCGAGCTCGTAGCGGTCTCCAAGGCGTCTCAGAGCCGCCACGGGCGAAGCAGTCTGAACCTTGACGGCCCGCTCTTCGAGGTCTGCGACCAGTGCGTCGACCAGATGACCGAGCCCTCCCCTCATTCCGAGGAAGAACGGCCTGGCGGCCTTGTCACTGGCCGGTCGCCTCGGAGTGCTCCGGGCAATCTGTCTCAGGGCGAGGGTCACGCTGCGATGGCCGACGAGTGCTCGCGCCACCTGGGGGGCCACCACCGCGAGTGACAGCTGGTCGGTGCCTCCGGCGTTGATGCCGCCGAGCAGTGGGTCTACAAGGCGCTCGACCAGCTCCCGCCCGAGACGGCGCTGAAGGATCGACGCGGTGCTCCACTCGGGCCCGTTGGTGCGGCTGTTCGGACTCTCGCGGCTGTTCGGACTCTCGTCGACGAGCCCGAGGCTCGAGGCTTGGATCGGGCTGCGGAGGGCGAGCAAATCGAGTGCGGCCCGTGCGAGGCCCCGACCGCTCACGATTCGTGACCGGGCGAGAGCCACCAAGTCAGGCGGCAGCCCGAGGATCAGTCCAGCCGGCAGGGGGCGGAGGCGTCCGCGCGCCACCACCGACGCGGAACTTGTCGCAGGCGCCACGAGATCGTCACCTATCCCGAGCCGCTCGCACATTACCGCTGCGCTCGGGTTCCTGGTGAGGAAGTTGTCGGGACCGAAATCGATCGAACGGCCTCTGAACTCACCCGAAAGGATCTTGCCTCCGAAACGGTCATCGGCTTCCAGAACGACAACTTCGACCTGAGGACCGGGGCGTTCATCGCCGTCGCTGTTTCCCATAAGGCTCCGACACTCGGTGCTGACGGGCGGTGCACCGGCGAGAACGCGGGCTGCGGCCAGACCGCTGATCCCACCGCCGACGACGGCCACAACTCGGCCCATCTGCTAGAGCTCCTCCGCGCAGTTGATGACAAGGTTTGCGAGCGCGGCACACATGCGTGGCTCTGCGTTCAACGACGCGGTTCGGGCAAAGGCCACACCCGTCTGGACGGCCACGCGGCGCGCCTCGATGTCGAGGTCGTACAGGATCTCGAGATGATCCGACGTGAAGCCTGCTGGGCAGACCACGACAGCGGTCACGTCCTCGTCGGACAACGCCCGTAGTCTTTCGAGAATGTCGGGCCCCAGCCACGGCTCGGGAGTCCGGCCCGCACTCTGCCAGCTGATCTCGAAACGTCCGAGACCCGAGGCCGACGCGACCAGCTCTGCGGTCCGGCGGAGCTGGTCCGCGTAGGGGTCGCCCCCGGCGACGACGCGAACAGGGAGGCTGTGCGCGGTCACGAGCAGGAGGAGTCGTCCGTTGTCGCGGGCCTCGGCCCCGGCCGGTCCGAGCGTCTCGAGCCCATGGACGACGCGCCGGGCGAGAAGGTCGATTAGCACAGGGTGGTCGTGCCAGCTCTCCACGAACGCAGCGTTCATTCCAAGATCCCGCGCGCGCTCGGCCGCGCGAGCCACGTACTCGCCGACGCTTCCTCGGGAGTAGTGAGGCGCGAGAACGAGCCCGACCAGATCGCGAATGCCTAGCTCGGCGAAGCTCTGGACGCCGTCCTCGATCCGCGGCACCGAGTGCTTGTTGCCGAGCGAGCACCTAAAGCGCCCGGGAAAGCAGAGGTCCAACGCCTGCTGGATCCCCGCCACCTGCTCGGCGGTCCGCAACGCCAGGGGTGAAACTCCGCCTATCGCCTCGTATCGCCCGCAAAGCTCGCTCAGTTGCTCGGCACTCGGTGGGCGTCCGCGACGCACGTCTGTGTAGAAGGCCTCGATCTGCCCGGGCGAGGAGGGGGTCCCGTAGGCCATGACGAGGACCCCGACGCGCCTTGAATGAGGCGCCATCAGTCCGCCACCGCGAAAGACGCGTGCCAGTCATGGACGGTCTCGACGACCTGGGACAGCACTCCGGGGTCCGTCTCGGGCAGGACTCCGTGGCCGAGGTTGAAGATGTGGCCCGGCTCGACTCCTGCGTCGAGAAGGACTTTGGTTGTCTCCTCGATCACCACACAGACCGGTGCCAGGCACACAGCCGGGTCCAGGTTGCCTTGGACCGCCGTTCCGGCACCGATCCGGCGACGCGCGGAAGATAGCGGCACGCGCCAGTCAACACCTACGACATCGGCTCCAGCCTCGGACATGAGACTGAGCAGCTCGCCGGTGCCGACGCCGAAATGGATCCTCGGCACGCCGAGATCGGCCATTCCCTCGAGCACCTTGCGCGAGGCGGGCAAGGCGAAGGTTGCGTAGTCGGCCGCGGACAGCGCCCCCACCCAGCTGTCGAAGAGCTGGACAGCCGAAGCGCCGGCTCCGACCTCGGCCCGTAGCGTGGCGAGCGAGATGTCGGCAAGACGATCGACGATCCTGTGCCACAGCTCGGGCTCGCCGTGCATCATCGCCTTGGTACGGGCAAATGTCCGGGAGGGACCGCCTTCGACGAGGTAGCCCGCAAGAGTGAACGGTGCTCCGGCGAAGCCGATCAACGGGACGGCAAGCTCGCCCACGAGAATACGGACGGTCTCGAGTACGTGGGCGATATCAACCTCGGGCTCGAGCGGACGGAGGCGCTTCAGGTCCTCCTCGGCTCGAAATGGCCGGTCGACAACGGGCCCCCGACCAGGCACGATCTCGATCCCAACTCCGATCCCGGCGAGCGGCACGACGATGTCGGAGAACAGGATGGCCGCGTCGACGCCGTAGCGCCGAACCGGCTGAAGAGTCAGCTCGGCCGCGAGCTCCGGACGACTGATTGCTTCCAGCAGGTCACCGTCGCCGCGCAGGCGTCGGTACTCGGGAAGCGATCTTCCAGCCTGGCGCATGAACCAGACCGGTATCTGCTCGGTGGGTGAGCACCGACACGCTCGGAGAAAGGGCGAATCGAGCGCTGTCACGGCACGACAGTATCCCCGCCTCCGCACCCGGCCCATTCGGCGCGACGAGCGGCTGGATTCGTGCGCGTCGTTGGACTAAAAAGTAGGCCGTGAGCGACGCAGTAGTACTGCCGCGCCCGCACAGCCGACAGCAGCCGGGGGGACCTCAGTTGCTCGCCGTTGGCGTCGTCGTCTGGCTTGGCTCGGAATTCATGTTCTTTAGCGGCCTGTTCGCCGCCTTCTTCACTATCCGCGCCCACAACATGCCGGCGTGGCCTCCGGCGGGGACCTTCCCTCCTGGAAGGCATCTCGACACGATCCAAGGAGTGATATTCACTCTCGTCCTCCTCGCTTCCAGCCCGACGTTCCAGCTCGGCGTGTGGGCGCAGGAGAAGGGGCACTACAAGGCGGCGCGCAATTGGATCATCACGAGCTTCGTCCTGGGCGCCGGCTTTCTTGCGAATCAGGCGTATGAGTGGAAGACCCTTCCTTTCCGGCCGCACACCAATGCCTACGGCTCGCTCTTCTACATAATGAGCGGCCTTCACGGCCTGCACGTGCTCCTCGGGCTCGTGGCGATGATCGCCCTCCTCGGACGGCTTGCCGGGTCGATCAAGGGTGGCGACCCAGGTGAGACCGCCGTCTTCCAGGCGGTCAGCTATTACTGGCACTTCGTCGATTTCGTCTGGATCGGGCTGTTCAGCGCCCTGTTCCTGCTCTCGTGACCGGTCCCTGTGCCATGTGGAGGCGCGCTCTTCTGAGCTTTGCGCTTTTGGTGTCGGCGAGTTTCGTCGGCGTCGTGCTTCTCGGCGGAGGTCGTGGCGAGCTCTCGGGCACTCGGAGCTCTGCGGGCGTGAGCTCCGCAAGCCTCACGAGCCAGGACACTGCGACGGTCGAACGCCAGCTTGCGGCCGGTCGCACCTTGTTCGTACAGAATTGCTCCACCTGCCACGGGTTCGGCGCAGAGGGCGGCAACCGGGCGCCGCCGCTGTTAGGGGTCGGTGGCGCAACAGTCGATCTGTGGCTCTCGAGCGGGTGGATGCCGCTCGCTGAGCCGACGGCGCAGCCAGAACGCAAACCGGCGAAGTTCGACCGTCCCCAGATACTCGACATCGTGCGTTATGTCACATCGCTGGCACCGTCGATCCCAGGCAATCCCGCAATACCCTCCGGTCTCGACGTCTCGCGCGCGAACGTGGCCGACGGGTTCAGCATGTTCGCGCTCAACTGCGCCCCCTGCCACACGATCACAGGTGCCGGCGACGCGCTCGCGGGCGGGATCCAGGCCCCTCCGTTGCACGGTGTGACAAAGGCGATGGTCTGGGAGGCGATCCGGACCGGTCCCGGCAACATGCCACGATTCGGTCCGGGGACCCTGTCGC
>Ga0182027_10014683_pt1 | contig 10820 bp, 18 predicted proteins | sample 712E1DmetaG_FD_121300 | JGI IMG/M metagenome (GOLD analysis project Ga0182027, IMG submission 121300) | Permafrost microbial communities from Stordalen Mire, Sweden - 712E1D metaG (Illumina Assembly) | ecosystem: Environmental > Terrestrial > Soil > Wetlands > Permafrost | place: Sweden...
ATGCCGAGTTCCGACGCGTCACCGGGGGGTTTGCGACGCCCGCGTCCGCCGCGCGGCATTCGCTGCCCCCCGCCTTCAGTTTTTGTGATTTCTGCCACAGTTTCTATCTCCGTCATGTGTTAGAATTTCAAACCCGCCTCGCGCGCAGCCCCGGCCAGCGCCGCCAGCTTGCCGAGCACCGTCACCGGCTTGCCATCCTTGCCCTTGCCGACGCTCTGGTGATAACGGGCGCCGCCGCGATCAAAAACCACGGCCTTGATGCCTTTGGCGAGCGCGGCTTCCGCCGCCAGCTTGCCGATAATTCTGGCACTGGCCACATTTGCCGCGAGCTTGTCGCGATTCGGCGCGTTTTTGCTTAGTGACGATGCCGCGGCAAGCGTACTGCCCGCCGTGTCATCAATGAACTGAACGTGGATGTTCTTGTTCGTAAAGCAAACACTCATCCGCGGCCGGCCTTTCGTGCCACAGACCTTGCTGCGCACGCGCCAGTGGCGGAGCTGCTTCTGCCGATGTTTTTTTTTCGTTCTCATCTCAATGTGTCACCCCGACATCGGATGTCGGGGTGAACTAAAATCCACTTTACTGGACGGTCTTGCCTTCCTTGCGCTGGACGTGTTCGCCCACATAGCGCACACCTTTGCCCTTGTAGGGTTCAGGCGGATAGAAGCTGCGAAGCTCGGCGGCAACCTGCCCCACGACTTTTTTATCCGGGCCTTCGATGGTCAGCTTGGTGTTTTCCTCGACAGTCACTTTGATTTGCTCGGGAATCTGGTAATTGATCGGATGTGAATAGCCGAGGTTCATGTTCACAGTCTTGCCCTGAACGGCGGCTTTGAAGCCGACGCCCTGGATCTCGAGCTTTTTGACAAAACCTTCGGCCACACCATTGACCATGTTGTTGACAAGCGCGCGGCTCAGGCCATGCAACGCCTTGGCCTGCGCGTCATCACCCTCGCGGCTCACGATAATTTTGCCGTCCTGCACCTTGAGGCTGGTGCGGCGCGGCAATTCCCAATCGAGCTTGCCCTTCGGGCCTTCGACAAAAATTTTCTGCCCCTTCACTTCCACCTTCACTGTTGGAGGAATGACAATCGGTTGTTTTCCAATTCGCGACATGATTGTGTTAAATTGTTAAATCGTCACCAAATATAGCAAAGCAATTCGCCGCCCAGGTTTTTCTTGCGCGCCTGCGTGCCAGTCATCACGCCTTCCGGCGTGGAAATCACCGACACCCCCAGACCGCCGAGCACGCGCGGGATTTCCGTCGCGCCGACATAGTGGCGCAGACCCGGCTTGCTGATGCGGCGCAATCCTTCGATCACGCTCTTCTTGCCCTGATACTTGAGTTGAATTTTCAGCTTTTTAAGCGTTTTACCATCAACGGACACATCCGCGACGTAGCCTTCCTTCTTCAAGATGTGCGCCAGACTTTCCTTCATCCGTGAGTGCGGCATTTCCACCGCCGGCAGCAACGCGCGACCGGCGTTGCGAATGCGGGTCAACATGTCAGAAATTGGATCGGTCATATCAAAATCGTAATCGTAATCTTAATCCGCTTACCAACTGGCCTTTACAACACCCGGAATCAAGCCGTTCAACGCGGCCTCACGAAACGTGAGACGCGAAACGCCAAACTTGCGCAGGTAACCATGACGGCGCCCGCTGGCTGCACAACGGTTCACCAGACGCACGGGGCTGGCGTCGCGCGGCAGCTTCGAGATCCCGGCATAGTCGCGCCTGGCCTTCAATTCCGCGCGGATCGCGGCGTATTTTTTCACCGTTTCAGCTTTGCGCTTGTTGCGCTCAATCCATGCTTTTTTGGCCATAAATTCGTTTATTCTTTTGCGGCTTCCTTGGCCGCGTCTCTCGCCGCTTTTTTGGCTTCTTCCTGTTTGGCCAGTTCCCTCGCCGCTGCCCTGGCCGCTTCCATGGCGGCATCCTTGACCGTTTCTTTCGCCGGCGTTTCCTTTGCTTCCGCCAATGGAAAACCCATCAGCTTCAACAAATCCAGCGCCTCGGCGTCGTTCCGCGCGCTGGTCACAACCGTAATGTCCATGCCCTGCTGGCGTTTGATTTTGTCCAGTTCGATCTCCGGGAAAATCGTCTGGTCCGCCACCCCGAACGTGTAATTGCCCCGACCATCAAACTTGCGCGGTGACAATCCGCGAAAATCGCGAATACGCGGCAACGCGGTGGCGATGAGCCGGTCAAAAAATTCATACATCGCGTCCCGGCGCAGCGTGACCCGGCAGCCGATGGGCTGGCCTTCGCGCAACTTGAAATTCGCGATGCTGTGGCGCGACTTGCTGATGACCGCTTTGCGACCGGTGATCAACGCGAGTTCCTTGGCGGCGTCCTCAATCGCGTTCTTTTCCAGCGACGCGCTGATGCCCATGTTCACCACGATTTTCATCATGCGCGGAATCTGGTGCGCATTTCCATATTTATGCTTCGCCTTGAGGGCGGGCACCACGTCGTTGACATATTTATTGTAAAGTCTGGCTTTCATCGCTCTGTATCACAATTCCGTCTTTTTCATCCTAATCGTAATCTCAAGCTGGTGCTGGCGCCGCCGTGCCGCGTTTGGCCACGCGCGCATCGAACAAACCGGCCTTCATCAGGTTTGAGAGGTGAATCGTGCCTTCACGTTCCACAATCGCGCCCTGCGGGTGGTCCTGGCTCTTGCGTGTATGGCGCTTGATCATTTTCAAACCCTCAACAATCGCCCGGTTTTTCTTCGGACTGACGGCAATGATCTTGCCGCGCTTGCCTTTTTCCGCGCCGGCCAGCACGACCACTTCATCGCCTTTTTTTACATGAAATTTTGGCATAACTTCAAATCACTTCCGGTGCGAGCGAAATAATTTTCATGAATTTTTTGTCGCGTAACTCGCGCGCCACCGGCCCGAAAATGCGCGTGCCCTTTGGGTTCTGTTCCTCGTCAATGATAACGCAGGCGTTGCTGTCAAAGCGCAGATACGAACCGTCGCTGCGGCGGATTGCCTGTCGCGTGCGGACGATCACCGCGTTGTGCACTTCGCCCTTTTTGACCTGGCCGTCGGGCGCGGCGACCTTGATATGCACCTTGATCAGATCACCGATTCCCGCATAACGCTGGTTGCGGCCCAATACGCCGATCGCCCAGGCGACTTTCGCGCCTGTGTTGTCCGCCACATCCAAATGGGAACGAATTTGCAACATAAAATCCGGTCAAGCCTCCGCGGGCGTTTCCGCCGTATTCCGCTCGACTATTTCAATAAGCCGCCAGCATTTTGTTTTCGACAATGGCCGCGTTTCCTCAATGCGCACGCGGTCGCCCGGCTTCGCCTCGCCTTTTTCATCATGGGCGTAAAATTTTTTGTAAGCGGTCACCACCTTATGATACCGCAGATGCGGAAAACGGCGCTCGACGCGCACGACAATGGTCTTGGCCATCTTGTTCGAGATGACCTCGCCGACGCGCTGTTTGCGATGTCCGCGCGCCACTTCCGTTGAATTAACAGTGTCAGCCATACTCAATTTCAAGCCGCTTTGTTTGGCAGCTCCGCTCTGCGCGAGCGGAGTTGCGAGACGCGCGTTTCCAGCCGCGCAATGTCCCGGCGCAGCATATGCAGGCGCGCCGGCTTTTCCAGTTGGGCGCTCGCCTGCTGCAAACGCAGGTTGAACATTTCATGACGCAGGTCCCGGCTCTTGGCCGACAACTCCACCAGCGTCATGTCTTTCATTTCTGAAAATTTCATAAAATTCCAGCCTACCTCGCGCGATAATGCCGCGAGATGAATTTGGTCCGGATCGGCAACTTCGTGGCCGCCAGACGCAACGACTCGCGCGCTTCCGCCTCCGTCACGCCATCCACTTCAAACAGCATATTCGCCGGGCGGATCACCGCCACCCACGATTCCAGCGGGCCTTTGCCCTTGCCCATGCGCGTTTCCAGCGGTTTTTTTGTGAACGACTTTTGCGGGAAAACGCGTATCCACATTTTCCCGTGCCGCTTCATATTGCGGGCAATCGCCACGCGCGCCGCCTCGATCTGCTTCGTGTCGAGCCAGCAACGCTCCAGCGACATCAATCCATACTCGCCAAACGCCACCGTGTTTCCCCTGTAAGCCATGCCGGCACGGTTGCCGCGGTGCATCTTGCGGTATTTCACTCTTTCGGGCATCAACGGCATAGGTTCGCTAAATTGTTAAATTGTTAAATCAGTGATCGGTTAAATCGTTAATCGTCGCATGGTTGTTCAAACTTATTTAACTCATTTAACTAATCACCAGTTACTTCCATTCTTCACTTGACCGGCACCGGCTCGGACTGCGGTTGCGATTGTTTTTCCTTCTCCGGCTTGTTTTCGCCTTTGCAAATCCAGCATTTGATGCCGAGCTTGCCGTAAAGCGTGTGCGCCTCGGCAAATCCATAATCAATGTTCGCGCGCAGCGTGTGCAATGGCACACGGCCCCAGTGATACATTTCCACGCGCGCGAGTTCCGCGCCGCCCAGACGGCCCGCGCAACGCAACTTGATTCCCTCCGCGCCAAAATCCTTCGCCGTTTGCAGGGCCTTTTTCATCGCGCGACGGAACGACACGCGGCGTTCGAGTTGCAACGCGATATTTTCCGCGACCAGTTGAGCTTCAATCTCGGGGGACTTCACCTCGATGATGTCCACATAAACTTCCTTGCCGGTCATGCGGCTCAACTCTTCCTTGAGCTTGTCAATTTCCGAGCCTTTGCGACCGATGACCACGCCCGGACGGGCCGTCAAAATCGTCACGCGGCAACGGTTCGCCGCACGCTCAATCAAAACTCTCGGCACGGACGCTGATTCGAGTTTTTTCTTCAATAATTTTCGGATTTCGCGGTCCTCGCTCAGCAGCTTGCTGAATTCCTTTTTGTTGGCATACCACTTGGAGCGCCAGTCCTTGTTGACGGCGAGACGCAGACCGATTGGATTTGTTTTTTGTCCCATACCAATTATTCGTCCGACAAAGTGATTTTGATGTGGCACCGGCGCTTGAGAATCGGTCCCGCTGAACCGCGCGCCTTGGGTTGGAATCGCTTGATAGTCGTTGCCGAACCGGCCACGGCTTCCTTCACGCGCAACGATTCCGGCTTGAGGCTTTTGTTGTTTTCCGCGTTGGCGATGGCGGACCTCAAGGTCTTGGCCACGAGACGCGCGCCTTTGCGCGGGACGAATTGCAGCACCGCCTGCGCCCGCAGCGCCGGCAAACCCTGAATCTGCCGCACGACCTCGCGCATTTTCTGCGCAGACATCGGCACGTTTTTCAAAATCGCGTGAACTTCCATGTTTACTTCCCCTTCGCCTCCACCTTGACCGTGTGTGCGCCGTGTTTCCTGAATATGCGCGTCGGCGAAAACTCGCCAAGCTTGTGGCCAACCATGTTTTCCGTCACAAACACCGGATTGAAAATCTTGCCGTTGTGCACGGTGAACGTCAGCCCGACGAAATCCGGCGTGATGGTCGAACGCCGCGACCACGTCTTGATCGGCGTTTTTTGATTTGTGCTCTTCGCCTTCTGGATTTTGTCCAGCAGGTGCAAATCAACAAACGGACCTTTTTTAATCGAACGTCCCATAAATTATTTATTCTTCATCGGCAGACCGGTCCGGCGAACAACGATAAACCGGTTTGAATGTTTGTATTTGGGCCGCGTCTTGCCGCCCTTGGCAATCTTACCCCACGGTGACGTCAATTGCTGCCAGCCGCCGCCGGACTTCGACTTGCCCGCGCCACCACCGTTCGGATGGTCAACCGGGTTGCGCGCCACACCACGGCTGATGCCGCGAATGCCGCGATGCCGTGAACGACCGGCCTTGCCCAAAATCACATTTTCGTGCTCCGCGTTGCCGACCTGGCCGATGGTCGCATAACAATCTCCATTCACCTTGCGGATTTCACCCGAAGGCAGACGAATCTGCGCGTAACCTTCGTCGCGCGACATCAACGTCGCCGCGCCGCCCGCCGAACGCACCACCTGGCCGCCACGACCCGGCGTCAGTTCGATATTATGGATCGCGATGCCGACCGGAATGGACTTGAGCGGAAGCGCATTGCCGATTTCAGGAGGAGCCGCCGGACCGCTGGAAATGGTTCCACCCACTTTGATGCCCGCCGGCGCGATGATGTAACGCTTCTCGCCGTCCTTGTATTGCAGCAACGCCAGACGCGCCGAACGCATCGGATCATATTCAATCGCCGCGACCGTCGCCTCCACGCCATGCTTGTTGCGCTTGAAATCCACCAGGCGGATTTTTTGCTTATGCCCGCCGCCGAGGCCGCGCACGGTCACACGACCATAGTGGTTGCGACCACCGGTCTTCTTCCGCGTGACGACCAGCCCTTTCTCAGGGCGCGTCTTCGTAATGTCGCTGAAATCTGCGAACGTGATGTAGCGCAGAGACGGCGTTAGCGGTCTAAATGTTTTAACCGGCATAAAAACAAAAGTTTCAGCAACAACTCAGGGAGTCGGCAGGCCATTATTCCTGTCCCTGCTGGGAATCAGTTATCGGCCCGCAACCGTGCTGACCATTAAGCTTTTCAGGCGAAACGGAACGGGGAAAATATCAAATACACGCCCCGTTGCAAGAGCTTTTTCGAAGATTTTTGGAACTCGCTATCGCAAAAAATGAGCCTATGTACTTGATTTCTCTCGGAAATCGAAGGGGTTCAATACTGAAATTGTGGCTGTTTGCTAACCTTGGGCAGGCGTTTTCCCCATTCGCCAACAAAAAAGGCGCGAAGTGAAGATCCATTTCGCGCCGTATCTTGGGAAGGACACCGTGTCGGCGTCCCAAATTAAAAGGTTTTAGGTCAAAACAATCTTGTCGCCTTTCTTCAGCGTCACGATGGCTTTTTTCCAACTCGGCGCCTGGCCGGCCTGCGAGGTGCGTTGCCGGCGGAATTTGCCACGAACATTCAGCGTGTTCACTTTTGTGACTTTGACCTTGAACAGTTCCTGCACGGCCTGGCGGATTTCCGTCTTGTTCGCGCGGCGGTCGGCAACAACGGTGTATTGGTTATACTTTTCACCCTGGCGCGTGCCCTTTTCCGTCAGGCGGACGGTCTTGATGATTTCAAAAGTGTTCATGGTTCGTTTTCAGTTAAATAAGTTGATGGTTAAATGGTTAAATGAGCAAGCGAGGCAGTGACTGTACAGACTGATTTAACTCATTTAACGAATCACTCTTTTGCCAACCTCGATTCCACCTTCTCAAACGCGCTTTTGGTGAAGAGCAGCTTGTCGGGCCGCAAAATATCGTAGGTGTTCAGCGAATCGCTTGTGGCCAGCACGACGTTTTCAATGTTGCGCGAGGCGAGCGTGAGGTTTTTGTCCGCCGGCGCGACAATCAGCGTCGTCCCTTTCAACTCCAGCGTGGACATCAGGCCGGCAAAATCCTTCGTCTTCGGTGAAGCGAGTTTCAAATCGTCCACCACCACAACATCGCCCGCCTTGAGCCGTTCGCTCAACGCCTTGCGCAACGCGAGGGTGCGGGTTTTCTTGGAAACCTTTTTACTGAAATCACGGGGTCTCGGACCGAAGACCACGCCGCCACCAACCCACAACGGCGATTGATGGGAACCGGCGCGCGCGCGGCCCGTGCCTTTTTGTTTCCACGGCTTTTTGTTCGAGCCGGAGACTTCGCCGACGTTTTTGGTGCAGGCGGTTCCCATGCGTTGCGCGGCTTGATGCGCGACAACCACATCGTGGACGGCTTGCGTGCCTTTTCCGTTTTCAATCAGCGGGAACTTCACTTCGAGTTCGCCCTGCTTTTTCCCTTCGATATTTTTAATGGCAATCTTCATGACATCTATTGGTAGGGATGGCCCGCCGGGCCGTCCGCGGACGCCGCGGCGCGGCGTCCCTACCTGTTAATTATTTTTTGGCCGCAGCAGCGGCAGGCTTGGGTTCGGCTTTCGCGGCAGCGCCGCCCTTCCTCTTCATCGGCGCGGTGCTGACCGGCGGTTTCCAGCCCTTGGGCCGTTTCTTGGATTCGCGGATGATGACATAATCGCCTTCCGCGCCGGGAATCGCGCCTTTGATGAGCAAAAGATTCTCGGCCTCGCGCACTTGAATGACTTCAAGATTCTGCGTCGTGCGCTGAACCTGCCCCATGTGACCGGGCATTTTCAGACCGCGCATGACCGTGCCGGGAAACAAACGCTGGCCAATGGCGCCGATGCGCCGATGCCAGCCTTTCGCGCCGTGCGTTGAATCGCCGCCGCGAAAACCGTGACGGGCAACCACGCCTTCAAATCCGCGTCCTTTCGTGATACCAATCGCGTCCACAAAATCGCCGGGCGCGAAAAGGGTCGGGCCGACAATGTCGCCGGGTTTCACTTCCTTGGAAAAATTGCGGAATTCCTTGATCTTCACCACCCCCGCCAGCGCGGTCTTATCGCCCTTCTCTCTCGCCTTTTCCTCCGCCGCCTTGTCGAGCGCGCCGTGCTTGACGAGGTGTCCCAGCGCGGGCTTCGCAATGCGTTGCGGCTTCTGACTGCCAAAGCCGAGCTGCACGGCGTTGTAGCCGTCCTTGCCAGCCTGGGTTTTGACCTGAAGCACGCGATTGGGACCCGCGAGCACAACCGTGACCGGGACGATGCCGCCGCGTGAATTATACACGCGCGTGCTTCCGAGTTTTTTTCCTAAAAGTCCGAGTGGCATGGGTTCGTTAAATGGTTAAATGGTTAAATCGTTACAACGATTAAATTTTAATCGTGATGTCCACGCCCGCGGGGAGATTGAGCTTTTTCAATTCGTCCACGGTCTTGGCGGTCGGGTCGAGAATGTCAATCAGCCGCTTGTGGGTGCGTTGCTCGAAAGTTTCCTGCGACTTTTTGTCGCAATGCGGCGAGCGCAGCACGGTGAAGCGCTCGATGCGGGTGGGGAGCGGGATTGGCCCGGCGACGCGCGCGCCGGTGCGTTTGACGGTGTCCGCAATCTCGCGCGCGGACTGGTCTATGACGCGATGGTCATAGGCCTTGAGACGGATTCGAATGTTTTGTCCAGCCATACAAAGAACAATTGTCTGTTAATGGTTTGATTACATTGGTCGCTTCACTTCTTGAAAGCGGACGCGGAGTGTAACAATTGAACGCTCCGGCGCAACATTTTTTTTGGAGAATTTTAGTTGTCGGTGGCCGGAGGCCGGATGGCATGACACCGCTTTCCATCACGCGACCTGTCTCGTCATTCCAAAGCGGCGACCCGGCTTCGCCGAGGCGAGCACATCCGCCGCACTCCAAGACGCTTTGCGTCCTACGTCCGCGCCGCGGGTTTCTTGGCCGCCTGATCCAAAATCTTGTTCAAGACACTACTCGGAACCTGCTCGAAGGTTAACGGCTCCATAGAATAGGACGCCCGGCCTTTCGAGAGTGAACGAATCGCCGTGGCGTAACCGAACATTTCGGCCAGCGGCACCTGCGCGTTGAGAATCGTCTGGCCGCTCTTGGCCTCGATATTGAGGATGTGGCCGCGACGGCGGTTGATGTCGCCGAGCAAATCGCCCTGATATTCGTCGGGCGTGGCGACTTCGACCTTCATGATCGGCTCGAGCAAAATCGGATGCGCCTTTTTAAAGGCGTCCTTGAGCGCGAAAATGCCGGCCATCTTGAACGCCAATTCGCTGGAGTCCACTTCGTGGAACGTGCCGTCCACAATCTGCACTTTTACATCAATGACCTGATAACCGGCATAAACGCCGCCTTTGATGGCTTCTTCAATGCCGTCAACAACCGCTGAAATGTATTCCTTGGGAATCGCGCCGCCGACAATCTTATTTTCGATTTCGATGCCCTTGCCCTTTTCGTTCGGCTGAACCTGGACACAGGCGTGACCGTATTGACCGCGACCGCCGGATTGGCGGATGAATTTGCCTTCGCCATCGGCGGACTTGGTGATGGTTTCGCGGTAGGCGATTTGCGGCTCGCCGGTATTGGCGTCTACCTTGAATTCGCGCTTGAGCCGGTCGCAAATGATTTCCAAGTGCAACTCGCCCATGCCCGCAATGATGAGCTGGCCGGTTTCCTCGTTGTGGAAACAGCGGAACGTCGGATCCTCCTCCGCCAGCCGCTGCAGGCCTTCGGACATCTTGTCGCGGTCAGCCTTCGTCTTCGGTTCGACAGCCATGCTGATGACGGGTTCGGGGAATGTCGGCGGTTCGAGTGCCACGTCGTAATCTTCGTCACATAACGTGTCGCCGGTGGTGATGTTCCGCAAGCCGACCAGCGCGGCGATATCGCCGGCGTAAGCCCGCTCAACGTCCTTGCGTTCACTGCCCTGAATAATCATCAGGCGGCTGACGCGATCGCGTTTGCGCGTGCGCGGATTGTAAATCATGTCGCCTTTCTTGACCGTGCCGGAATAGACGCGGAAAAAAACCAGTTTGCCCGCGTAAACGTCGGTCCAAAGCTTGAACGCCAGCGAACAGAATTTATTGCTGTCGCTTGTTTCGATCTGCACGACGTCCTCCGTGCCGGGCACCAGGCCCTGCGCGCCGGGAACATCCAGCGGACCCGGCAAATAATCCACGATGGCGTCAATCAACGGCTGCACGCCCTTCTTTTTGAAGGCCGAACCGCACAGGACGGGAACCAATTCAATTTTGCAAGTCAGCCGGCGAATGGCGGCCTTGAGAAGCGTCGGCGTAATCGGCTTTTCTTCGATAACGAGTGTGGCAATTTCGTCATCCTTGTTGGAAACGGCGTCAATCAATTCCGCGAGCGCGGCTTTGGCTTTTTTCTTCAGGCGCTCGGGAATTTCCTTCACCTCGTATTTCAAACCTTCGTTGACGACTTCGCCGTCG
>Ga0182027_10014684_pt1 | contig 10819 bp, 13 predicted proteins | sample 712E1DmetaG_FD_121300 | JGI IMG/M metagenome (GOLD analysis project Ga0182027, IMG submission 121300) | Permafrost microbial communities from Stordalen Mire, Sweden - 712E1D metaG (Illumina Assembly) | ecosystem: Environmental > Terrestrial > Soil > Wetlands > Permafrost | place: Sweden...
GATCACCAGCAAGGGACAGGTCACCATCCCGCAGGAGATCCGTAGCCGTCTGGGTCTCCTGCCGCACACCCAAGTCGAGTTTGAGTTGGCCGGAGATCACGCCCGCATCCGCAAAGCCCGGCGGCAGCCCGGCGAGGGTACCAGGGGACAGCTCGCCCTCGATCTCCTCCGTGGGAGCGCCGATACGCACTGGAGCACCCACCAGATCCTCGCGCTCACTCGTGGCGAGCCCCGCCGAGCAAAGCGGCGACCAGAGTGACGCCGGCCAAGACCAACTTGCCAGGGCGCCTGAAGGCTTGCCGCGGCGTGCTTGTGGACAGCAATATCCTGCTCGACGTCGCCACCAACGATCCAGACTGGGGCGAGTGGTCCAGGCGCGTCCTCGCCGAGGTCGCTGAGCACGCCAACCTGGTGATCAATCCAATCGTATATGCCGAAATGTCGATTGGGTACACCACCATCGAAGCGCTCGATGCCGCCATTCCGGCCGCCCTGTATCGACGCGAACCACTCCCCTGGGAAGCGGCTTTCCTGGCGGGAAAGTGCTTCCTGCAATACCGGCGACGCGGAGGTCTACGGCACTCGCCTCTACCCGATTTCTACATCGGAGCGCACGCAGCCATCGGCCGCCTTGCCTTGCTCACGCGCGATGCCGCCCGGTATCGAAGCTATTTCCCAGGAGTCGAGATCATTGCCCCAACCTGATGCAGAGTTCAGCTTGGGAAGGGCCGGCCGGTTAACGACCTGGAGGCCATCCAACGTCTGCACGAACAGGGAAACCAGTCTCTCGGCCGGCTCGATGGGCTGGCTTCTGTTCGCTGCCGCCACGCCGGCTCTGGCTACTTCACCGCGAGCGCGAAGTCGAGGGTCAGGACCACGGCGTCGGAGGTGACCCGAACCGACGGAACGTGGAACCGCACCACTTCCTGGCTGTAGGCCGTCCCATCCTGCTTGCGCTCCAGGATCAGCTTGGCGTCGTCGAGAAGCCGGTATTTGAACTGTGTGCGGAGGCTCTCGGCCAGGGCCGAACAGACCCGGCGGATGTAGAAACCGTCGCGGCCCTTGCCCACCACCTGGACATCCTTGAGCCTGAGCACTCCGTCCTGGTAGTAAGGCACAGCGGTGATCGATGCCTCGAATGAGTCGCCCAGTCCGATGCACTTGCCGAACACGTCCAGGGCCGACCGGCCACTGAAGCGGGCATTCACTCTGAGCATCCCGTTGTCGCCGCCAATCGAAGGATGCTCCAGATAGGCGTAGTTGCACTTGGCGGTTGGTGCGCCGCGTAGGTACTTCCTGCCGTCCTGAGTGAAAACCAACTGGGCGAGGATCTTCCCGATGGCGGTGAAGTGTATGGCTAGCTCGGTACCCGCGGCCGATCCCTGCAAGACCAGACCGCACAAAATGAGGCTGAGCGTCTTCAGAGTAGCCATGCTAACACGGCTGGCCGAGACCGCGACGAAGCCCGCGCAGTTCAGGCCGATGTGGCTTTGGCGCGGCGGACCAGGTCTTCGATATCGTCGATTTTGTCGGTCAGGAGGTTCACCTTGCGGGCCAGGCCCTGGATTTCGGATTCGGCGCGGCGGTTGACCTCGTAGTCGAGCTCGCCGCGCAGGCGGTCCTTGGTATCCTGCCGGTTCTGGCTCATCATGATGACCGGCGCCTGGATGGCCGCCAGCATCGACAGGAACAAATTCAAAAGAATGAAGGGATAGGGATCCCACCCCCGGCGGCCGAGCATCACGTTGATATAGGTGTAGACGATCAGGACCACGGCGAAGAAACTGATGAACACCCAGGAGCCGCCGAAGCGCGCGACGGCATCGGCGAGCCGTTCGCCGAGGGTGGCCTGCTGCTCGATGACCATGTTGGGATTGCGCGTGGAGCGGAGGCACACCAGTTGTTGGGCGGCGTGGAACTGGCGGCCGAGCATCGCGAGCAGATCCATGCCGGCGTGGGGCTTGCGCTCGATCAGGACGGCGATGTGGTGGCGGTCGACTTCCACACAGACAGTCTCTTCGAGGGCGATGGCGCCGGTTTGATGCGGGGTGTCCTCGAACATGGAGGCGAAGCCGCAGAACTCGCCGGAGGTGGGCTGATCCACCACCACCTCCTGCCCATCGTCGTCGACGGTGGTGACGCGGACGGTGCCGGACACCACCACATAGGCGCGGCCGCCCGGGTCGCCGGCTTTGTAGATGCGCTGGCGGGCGGCGAAGGTCTTGAGCTCGACCTGGCCGGCGAGCACGGTGGACTCGTCTTCGTCGAGCAGGGAAAAGAGCGGTATGCGTCTTAGGACTTCCGGCTTGCACGGCATCGGTGACCTCGCGCGATGGAGTCGGGCCGCGGACGGCCCGATCACAGGATCTCAGAGCGAGGGGCGAGGGGACAAGAGGGGCGGCGCCATGCCCCTGGAGGGCCGCGCGGGAATAACTACTCAGCCACCGACGTAGCGCAGGCACTCTTGCCTGCCGCGCCCCGACTCATCGGGGCGCTTGGCCGACGCCCACCAAAACGCGTCCCGATGAGTCGGGACGCGGCAGGCAAGAGTGCCTGCGCCACAGGGCCTACGCAGTCAATGTGTAGTTATTTTGGTGGCGTCTCTAAGGAGCCTCGCAGCTTCTCGGTTACGACGGTCAGTTGCTTCAGCTCGGCTCCGGACAAGCTCCCCAACTGGCGGCGGTGCAGCTCCGCGACCGGCCCGTCCAGGGCGGCCAGGGTCGCCAGGCCCGAAGGTGTGATCCGCGTGGTCACGAAGCGGCGGTCCTGGGCGTCGCGCCGCCGCGAAATGAGGTCGTGCTTCTCCATACGGTCCAAAAGCCGGGCGATGTCCGGCTCGGCCGTAATTAGCTTGCCGGCGATTTCCCGGCCGCAGGCCCCGTGCTCACCGGCGCCCCGCAGAATCCTCAGAACGTTGTACTGGGCAGTGGTCAGCCCGTGCCGGTTGAGCAGAACTTCGACACCGCGCAGCATACCGCCGGCTGCGCGCACCAGGCTTAGAAAGGCGTTCTCCGCGGCGCTCATAGGTCACACCGGCTTGGCTCTGCTCAGCGCGCGGTCAATCGAAGCCGCCCCTCCGCCCGCTACCAGGATCGCGATTCCGAGCGCCATGGCCAGCAGGTGATATTCGAACCCCTCTCCCTTTTGGGCGCCCGACCAGTTCATGAACAAGCCAAAGGGCAGGTGCACGGTCAGCACCGCCACCACCATGTTCACGAAGATGCCGAAGGCAGCCACGCGGCTGAGGAAACCCACCACCAGGCCGATGCCGCCGAAGAACTCCGCGGCAATGGCCAGGAATGCGAGCGGCGCGGGAATTCCGCTATGCGTGAAGTATCCCATCGTGCCGCTGAACCCGTAACCCCCGAACCATCCCAGCATCTTCTGCGCGCCGTGGGCGAAGAAAACCACCCCCAGGACTAAACGCATCAGGGCCAATGTCCAGCTATCGGAGGTCGTCAACAATTTGCGAAACATTTACATTCTCCTTGTGAAAAGTGCTCTTATGCGATCGCGAAACTGCGCATGGATAGAGTGCCGTACTGAAAACCTTCGTGAATATGCTCAATGCTGCCCCGCTCGCGAGCCGCGCCGAGCGCTACGAAGACCGGATGGAAATGCTCGTTGGTGGGGACGGCCAGGGCCGCGGACGGCGCCGTCCGCTGGTAGCCAAACAGGCCGTCGATGTCCCCAGCCTCGAGCTTCTCCGCGAACCAGCGGTCGAAATCCAGCGCCCACGCTTCCGCGGGTCCGTCCCTGTGTTGCCAGTCCAGCCGCCTCAGGTTGTGAACAATGCCGCCGCTGCCGAGAATGAGAACTCCTTCCGAACGCAACGGCAATAGCAGGCCGCCGATTCGGAACAATTCAGCCGGGCTCAACTCGCCGGGGATGGATAGCTCCACAACCGGCACGCCGGCCTGGGGGTAGATCAACCGAAGGGGAACCCAGACGCCGTGGTCCAGGCCCCGGACTGCGTCCAGCGCGGACCGAACGCCCCCGTTCCGCAGCAGGCCGCCGATGCGCTGCGCCAACCCGGGGTCTCCCGCCGCTTCGTAGGTTAACGTGTATAGTTCGTCGGGAAATCCCCCGAAGTCATATACCAGCCGATGTTTCGCCGCGGAGGCGATGCGGACCTCGTCGCCGGACTCCCAATGAGCTGAGATTACGACGATGGCCTTGGGCCGATGCTCGCGGCCGAACCGCTGCAAGGCTTCCTGGTAAGGTCCCGTCTCGATGGCGACCATGGGCGAGCCGTGCGAGATAAACGCGGCCGGCATGAGCGCGGCTGGCGCGCCCCTCCCGCCCGTGTTGCTTTGTTCATTTACCATTTTGTAGCGGATACCTCAGTCTAAACGGTAGCTGTTATAACAGATGATCGGATGGGCGGGAAGGCTTCAACGAAGAATCAGGTGGGTGCAGACAAAAAAAGCGCGCGGGCAGCCCGGCCGCCCGCGCGTTCGTCGATTCGTCAAACAGCGATTCGATCAGTAGCCCGAGTAGAGGTTCGGATAGCATGGAGCCGGCCGCCAATAGCCGTACCCATCATAGTAGCCACATCCGGAACCCGAAGAGTAGCCCCCGCCGAACGGGATGCCGACCCCGATGCCAAAGTAAGGGCGAGCCCAGAAACTACCACCATAGTAATAGCCTCGGCCGGCGTAGAACCGGCCAGGGTAGTAAGCGCCTCCGCTGCCGTAATACCTACCGTTATAGTAGTTACCTCCACCGGAATAGCTGCGGCGCGCGTAAGGGGAGGCATAGCTACGACTCGCGTAGGACTGGGCAGAATAGCGGCGTCCACCCCCGCCTGCGAAGGAACGGCCGGCAAAGCTGCCGCCAGAGTGACCACCGCCGCGTTGCGCGCCGCCACGCTGGGCCAATGCGGCCGTGGGGCCAAGCAACATCAGGACCGCGCCAAGAGTGAGCGCCGGCATCGCGGATTTGAACGACATTTTCTGTACTGTCCGATTCATGAGAACCTCCAACACTTGCAGCTCGGTAATAGGCAAACCACGTGCCAATTCCAATTATTTTAAAATCAACAACTTATGCCATAGAGACGGTGGAACCCATGGCTGAAAACCACCGCTTGGGGTGGACCTCAGCCATGCCGTCAAAAGTCGGGGCCGATCCGGGCTGGCCCGTTGCTCCCGTGGCGCGTGTTGAGTTCGCGACGTGCGCGGGCGTATGCTGAGGATCGATGCCCAAGCGGGTTCTAATCTCTGGGGGAGCGGGCTTTGTGGGCCGCAACCTCTGCTATGCGTTGATGTCATCCCGGATATCTCTGGGCAGGCGTTCACCTTGATACACGCAAATTTCATCTCCGTGCTCTGCGGCGAACTGGGTATCGGCGGTGGACGCCGGATGATCGAGGACCAGCCGCTGCTGGTCGGAATCGATCTGGCCATCGATTCCCTGTTCTTTCTGTGGGCGGCTGTTTCTCAAAAGACCCGGCGCATTCTGTACGCCTCGTCGAGCGCCGCCTATCCCATAAGCCGCCAGTGCGATGGGGCCTTCAGCTATCTGACGGAGGACATGATCGATTTCGCGGAAGGCGTGCTGGCGCCCGACATGACCTACGGTTGGAGCAAACTCACGGGTGAGTATCTCGCAAGGCTGGCCGTCGAAAGGAATCAATTGCGAATCGGAATCGTGCGGCCGTTTTCGGGGTACGGGGAGGATCAGGACCCGGCCTATCCCGTTCCCGCTATCGCCCTGCGCATCGCCGCGCGGCAAAATCCCATTCGCGTGTGGGGCAGCGGCATGCAAGGCCGGGATTTCGTGCATATCGACGATTGGGAGCCGCGCCGGCGCACTTCTTGGGTGGAAGCCGAAGGTCGACCTTCGCGATGGGATGGAACGGGTGATCCGCCACGCCAGGCGGCGGTTGGAAAACGGCTATGCTCCCGAAGGCTGAATCGTCGTCTGGCCTTCCCGCACCATCGAGCTGCATGAATCGAAAAAGGGCGATCATCATCGGAGCGGGCCCCGCCGGATTGACGGCTGCGTACGAGTTGCTCGCCCGGACCGGGATCAAGCCGATCGTCCTGGAAAAGAGCGACTGCATGGGTGGCATCTCCCGCACGGTCGACTATAAGGGCAACCGGATCGACATCGGTGGGCACCGGTTCTTTTCGAAGTCCGACCGTGTGATGGAGTGGTGGCTGCGGATGCTTCCCCTGCAAGCATCCGAAAATGGTCCGGCGGCCATCAAATACCATCGCATGGAGCGGACCATCGCGCCTTCCGCATCCGGGCCCGACCCGGCCGCCGCGGATCGCGTGATGCTGCTGCGGTCCCGCAAGTCCCGCATCTATTACCTGCGCCGCTTCTTCGATTACCCCATCTCACTGAGCAAAGACACACTCCTCAAGCTTGGTCTGCGGCGGACCTTCAAGATCGGCGTGAGCTACATTCAGAGCGCGCTATTCCCTCTCAAACCGGAGGAGACCCTGGAGCAGTTCTTCATCAACCGCTTCGGAAGGGAACTGTTTGGCACGTTCTTCAAGTCGTACACCGAGAAGGTCTGGGGCATGCCGTGCGACCGGATCAGCGCCGAATGGGGCGCCCAGCGCATCAAGGGCCTCTCAGTCTGGTCGACGCTGCTCCACGCCCTGAGGAAGGTGTTCAAAGGCGGCCACGGCGGCATCGGGCAGAAGGATACGCAGACCTCGCTGATCGAACAGTTCCTGTACCCCAAGTTCGGCCCTGGACAAATGTGGGACGAGGTCGCACGACACATCATAGAGAAGGGCGGGGAGATCCGTACCGGCTGCCGGGTCGAGCGGATCTCGACCGATGGCTGGCAAGTCAAGGCGCTGGAGGCCGTCGATTCCACAACCGGGCGGATGGAGACCTTTCCGGGCGACTACTTCTTCTCCACCGCCCCGGTGCGGGAACTGATGAGAGCGTTCGATGTTGCGCCTCCCCAAAATGTCTTGCAGGTGTCCGATGGTCTGATCTACAGAGACTTCATAACGGTCGGCCTGCTGGTTCGCTCGCTCCGAATCGGCGACGGCACGCCGCGGGGGAAGAAACTGATCGGCGACAACTGGATCTATATCCAGGAACCCGACGTGCTGCTCGGCAGGCTCCAGATCTTCAACAACTGGAGCCCGTTCATGGTGGCCGACCCGGCGACCGTCTGGTTGGGCCTTGAGTATTTCTGCAACCAGTCGGACGAGATCTGGAATCTCTCCGATGAGCGCATGGTCGCCCTCGCGAGCCGGGAACTCAGCCAGATCGGCATCATCGACGCCGCTGAGGTGCTCGACTCGACGGTCCTGCGAATGGAAAAGACCTATCCCGCGTATTTCGGCACCTACGGCCGGTTTGCCGAGGTCCGTGCGCATGTCGACCGGTACGCCAACCTGTTTCTGATCGGCCGCAATGGCATGCATCGCTACAATAACCAGGACCACTCCATGCTGACCGCCATGATGGCGGTGGACGACATCATCGCGGGTGAGACGGACAAGACCGGTCTCTGGGAAGTCAATACCGAGTTGGATTATCACGAGGAAAAGGGAAAATCCACGTGACCGGCTGCACTGCCTGCCGAGTCGCCGCCCTAGACTTCGGCAATGCCAGACAACACCACCGGCTCGCGGTCGGGGAATTCGGCGACCAGCGACAGGCTTCCACCCATGGCTTCAACGGTCTTCCGCAGCGTGGAGATCATCAGGTCGGCGCGCTTTTCGAGTTTGGAAACGCCGTCCTGCCCAATGCCCAGTTCCTGGGCCATGCGTACCTGCGTGATCTTACGGGCACGGCGAAGTTCCCGCAGGGTCATTTCCTCGGCAATGAGGTGTCGAGCGCGGGCCTTCACTCGCTTGTGGCGAGCAGGGCTTAGTTCCTTCCGAACTCGTTCGAGATTTGTCATGGTCGCTGTCTCCTCTTCTTCTCGTTCCGATTCTCGAGATTAGTCAGATGAGCGTCAAAACGTCCGTCGGCTATTTCGATCAGACGACGGTAAAACCGCTTCTCGCTGCCACCCGACGTGTCGCCCGGCCACCAAGAGGATGGCCTTGCGCTTAGGGTCGAAAGCGAAGGCTACGCGCCAGACGCCACCGGCCGCGGCAAACCGCAACTCCTTCATGGTCGGGTGACGCGATCCGTTGAGAGTGTCCGCGCGTGGCCAGCGCAACGACTTGGCGCCGGCACCGCTACTTCGCCGCCCGAATCGACTCGCATCGTCTCACCATTTGACACCCCAGAGCTTTCAGTGTAATAATAGTTTTCAGCAAACGCTGAAAGTGTCCTTCTTGGTGAAAGAGCGGAATCTTGCGCGTGAAGCTGCCGGCCGGCTGGCGGCGGCGCTGCGCGAAGCGCCCTTCCTGGCGCCGGCGAGCATACGGCAGGAGAGCACGCGTGGCGACTCACGCGTCGACTTCATTCTAACTGTTCGTTCTCCGTCGATAAATCGCCGCCTCGTTTGCGAGGTGAGGTCGAGCGGACAGCCGCGCATTGCAAGGGAAGCATGTCTGACTCTTCTGGACTACGCCCGGTCCGACAAGCGGGATTACCCGGTGTTCGTTGCTCCGCACATCGCGCCCACCGCCGCGGCCATTTGTGATCGCTACCAGGTCGGCTACTTCGATCTCGCTGGCAATTGTCGCCTGGCATTCGATCAGGTGTACATCCGCCGTGAGGGTTTCCCCAATCCATCGGTGCAGAAACGCGATCTCCGATCGCTGTACTCACCCAAGGCAGAGCGAATCCTTCGGGTGCTCCTCACAGCCGGGAAACGAAGTTGGCGGATGCAAGAGCTGGCGAATGAAGCCAGCGTCAGCCTTGGCCAGGTAGCCAACGTGAAAAAGCTCTTGTTTGATCGAGAGTGGATCGAGTTGGAAGCCGGTGGCTTTCGCCTTCGTTCACTGGATGCGGCCTTGTCTATCCTCACGGAATGGGCAGGGAATTATCGAATCGAGCGCAGCACCGCTCGCGAGTATTATTCGTTGAAACCGATTCCGCAGATGGAAGCTGAGATCGCAGCGGCGAGCCGGCGACTCAAGGCACGGCTTGCCTTTAGCGGATTTTCCGGTGCGGCACGGTTCGCGCCCGCAGTTCGATATCAGCGAGTCACCGCGTACATTCTCGGTGATCTGCCGGCGTTGTCCGATCGACTGGGCTTGAAGCCGGTATCTTCTGGCGCCAACGTCACATTCCTCGATCCCTATGACGAGGGTGTCCTTTACGGCACCCAAGAAGTCGAGCGCGCGCCCGTCGTTTCCCCTGTCCAGATCTACCTCGATCTGATGCAAACCAAGGGACGCGGTGACGAAGCAGCGTCGGCGATCCTGGGCGAGGTCATTAAACCGATATGGCGCTGACGTTTCGCGACTACTCCGCGGATCAAGTCGAGGCGGCGCGGTCCGTTCTGCTGGAACTCGCACACCTGCTGGGTGAATACCGCGATGACATTGTTGTCGTCGGTGGCTGGGTTCCACATCTCATCCTCCCGACGGGCACGGCACCGCACGTTGGCAGCATCGACGTCGACCTGGCCGTGAACCACCGGAACCTTCGGGAAGCCGGATACGCAACGATCCAGGCGCTGCTTTCTCGGCGTGGGTACGAGCAAGATCCGCGGCAACCATTCATCTATCACCGCACCGTCGTCGTGAACGGCAACGCAATCAAAGTAGAGGTCGACTTCCTGGCGGGTGAATACGAAGGCACCGGCGCGAAGCATCGCACGCAACCGGTGCATGAGGGCCGCGCCCGCAAAGCCCGCGGCTGCGATCTTGCTTTCGACCTTTACGTCGAAACCAACATTGAGGGCGAACTACCGGAAGGCGGACGGGAACAGGCGCGCATCCGAGTGTCATCGGCGGTCGCGTTCCTCGTCATGAAAGGCATGGCGCTTCACGACCGCCTCAAAGAAAAAGACGCATGGGATATCTATTTCACATTGATCCATTATCCCGGTGATCTCGACGCCCTCGCCCAGGAAATCAGACCTCATCTGCACCATGGATTGGTGCAAGAGGGCCTCCGCAAGATCGCCGAGAAATTTGCATCGCCGGACCACATGGGTCCAAAGTTTGTCGCCGACTTCGAAGACATTCAGGATCAGGATGAACGCGCGATTCGGATGCGTGACGCGTACGAGCGTGTCAGCCATTTGCTGAGAGATCTCGGAGTGCTCTGATCCAGGACACCCGGCAGCCACCTGCCGGTCATCTCCCGGTGCCGCTCCTATATGGCGATTTCTGAATCCTGTCCGGGATATTTATCCCAGGCGGAATTCGAAAAACGGTCACCCATAACCTTGCATGACCTTGCTTTTGGGAATTGGTGGAATTTCGACTTTTGGACCCTGTTTGGACCCTGATCTACTGTGGGGAGGTCTGTAACTCTTTGAAAACTTTGGTCGGGCCGCCGAGATTTGAACTCGGGACCTCTTGCACCCCAAGCAAGCGCGCTAGCCAGGCTGCGCCACGGCCCGATCCTATGGAACACCATGATTCTAACACGGCTCACCGGGCCTGCCCACTCAAAAGTAAAACCGCAGCGTTGCCTGGAATGATCGGGCGCCGCCGGTCTGCAGTATCGGCGCCAGGCCGCTGCCAGGGCTCCCGCTGCCCAACATCAGGTTCAACATGGATGTGGATCGGCCGAACATGGGGCTGCTCATAAATCTCACCGGGTCCGCAAAGTTCGCCTCGTTGAGACCGTTGAATGCCTCCATCCGGAACTGGAGCGTACGCCGCTCGCCCAACCGGAACTCGCGCCGCGCCGCAAGATCCACCTGCGACATCCCAAATCCCGTGATCGTATTGCGTCCCAGGTTGCCTTGACGGCCGGCCGGAATGGA
>Ga0182027_10014685_pt1 | contig 10819 bp, 8 predicted proteins | sample 712E1DmetaG_FD_121300 | JGI IMG/M metagenome (GOLD analysis project Ga0182027, IMG submission 121300) | Permafrost microbial communities from Stordalen Mire, Sweden - 712E1D metaG (Illumina Assembly) | ecosystem: Environmental > Terrestrial > Soil > Wetlands > Permafrost | place: Sweden...
TATCAAGGAGGACAGCTAATTATTGAAAACACAAATAACGTCGCTGCTTTTGTTTATCCGGGTGACACAGTTACTTTCTTTCTTAAAGTGAAAAATACGGGAACAGGTAACGTATATGGGGCAAAGCTTAATCTTAGCTTGATGTTTAAAGGTCAAAATATTGGAACCGTAAGTTTTAATTTAGGCGATATCAACGCAGGGAAAGGTGTAAAAGTCACCACCGGTATTGTTATTCCTAAGAGTGCACTTCCCGGAATTTACACTACAGTTGCTGATGTTAGCGGAAATGTCGGACCAGACAATAGCTCCGTATCGGCAAATTCCAATAGTAACTTTACGGTTTTTGGAAATACTATTATTGCAGCTGCAAGCTTTAATGACAAAACCCCAATCACTTCTGTTTTAGGCGCTACTAATAACAACCATAATGTTTCTGTTAAAAATTCCTCTGAAGATGCTTTATATCTGACTTTAATCATATTGCTAACATTTGCCTACGTTTCTATTAGATTAATAAGAAAAAGAAAGTACGTTTTCGAAGTAATTTCCAGTCCCACCTTTAAAGAAAAGTTATTCTCTATTAAAATGCTAATGCTCTAAGCTTTAATGTAGATAATGTATGGAATGATTCCTAAAATGTTTATTAAAGCCGCTAATAAAAATAAAGGCTGGAATCCATAAGCACTGGCTATAAATCCACCAAGAGCTGTTGCCAAAGCAATTCCAGATAACGTTACGGCATCATAAAATCCCCACTCTGCCGATTCTTTATTGTGATCCAAATGTGTCGAGAACAATGAATTTTTTGCCGGCGTAGCAACTCCGATTGCAATTCCGGTTACAACATAGAAGAAAAATAATTGCAAAATTGAATGAGAAAAAGCAAATCCGACATACGCAAAAGTTAATAAAATCATTCCTGATATAGTCATCCAAAGTTTATGAAAATCGCTTTTTCCTGTAGAATACTTTCCCGCAATTACTTCAAAAATAACTCTGGTTATTAAATAAAAACTAAAGGCTGAGGCCGCCACGGCAATATTTCCACCTTTAATATTATTAATAACAAAGATTGCAAAAATCGGGGTAATAAAATTCCAAGCTGCCCAAAAAAATGTCTCTGAAACAATAAATGCCTCCACAACTCTATTTAAATTAAAATGCGAAGGCACTCTGCCAATAAACGTTTCCCTAAGCATATTTTATTGTAGTCACAAGTTGGCTTAAAAAACAACGGGGTGGGTACTAATTTATGTCTGCATCCGCGCCTATAGCTTCTGAGATATTAATAAAACCATCTTTCTTTAAAAGCCTGACCAAATCAATATTAATTTGAGAAGCTAATTGTGGCCCTTCAAAAATTAATCCTGTAACAAGCTGCACTAGTGACGCACCAAGTTTAATTTTTTTATATGCATCCTGAGCATTAAAAATCCCCCCACAACCAATAATTATCAATTTCTTACCATAATTTCGAAAAGCTAATTCGATTAATTCATTTGATCTTTTCTCAGTAGGCTTACCGCTAAAACTTCCAACAGGAAATTTCTTAACCTCTTCTAGGTTTAGGACTTTGTCTTTTCTGTTTTTTTGTAAGTTCCCTATAATAACACCTGCAATAGAAAAATTTGAAATGATATTTAACATCTCTAAAGTTTGCTCATCGCTTTTTTCAATTGGCATTTTTACAAATAATGGTTTCTTCAACTTTAAATCAGTAACATCTTTTAAAAGATTCTTTAAATTTTCCGGAGGATAGAAATCAACATCTCCGAAAAGATTCGGACAACTAATATTCAATTCGTAATAGCTAAAATTAACTCTTGAACATTCCGCTATCTTAAAGGCGGAAATAATATCCTCCACTGCTTCCTTTTGAGTCATATTTTTGGACGTATTGGTTTTGCCTATACTAAGACCAACGGGAATTTTGAACTCCTTTTTCTGCAATTTCTTAACTATCTCTTTTATCCCGGGATTCTTAAATCCCTTATTTACCATTAATGATTTTGACTTAGGAAGTCTTCCCAGTCTGGGTTTGGGATTTCCAGCATACGAGTGGTTAGTTATGGTTCCTATTGTTTGAAATCCGAAGCTAAGGACAGGTAAAATCTTTGTCAGCTTAGCTTGATAATCAAAGCCAGCAGCCAGTCCCACCGGATTATCTAAACTAATTCCGGCAATTTTTTGATTTAACTTCCTATTTTTAAAATAAAAGATTTTCCTTACTAGATTCCTTGAAATTCCTATTGTACCCATTTTTCCACCAACATTGGCGATCAAATCATGAACAAATTCAGGATCAAATAAAAATAGAAATTTCTTTATGAAATTTCTATAAAACCACGCATAACTCTTAAGGAAAAGTTTTTGCATTACTGCATTATACATCGAGTGTGAGCTTAATTGAAGAGGAATAATGCCAATTTTCTAAATCAATAAAGACTATAGATTTGAAATTGAATTAGTCCTAGAGTATAATAGTCCCCAATGATAGAACAATCTATTTTTGAAAGAGAAAATGAGATAGTCCTAGCAGTAATCAGAGATGCTGCTTCTAGGGAACGTGATTTAGGTATCTATAAAGGCTCCATGGATGCCGCAACAGACGCTAAGGCAAAATCAATCGAGAAATATATTGGCCCTTTGTCTGACAACGCAAAAATTGTTGACGCCGGCGCCGGAACAGGCAAGGTTGCTGAACTTATAGCGAGCGACCTTAGAGGCGCTCGGGTTTATACTCTTGATGTATCCCATGAGCTAATGGAATGCGCTTCTGATAATCGTGCTCTAACTATACCTGTTTATGGTGACGCTGCTGTGCAAAATTTTGAAGCAAACTCAATCGATGTTAAATATTACTCAACCAGTGGACATGAAATAGAATCTTTCGGCACTGATGGTCGAAAAATGAAAGAGGCTGTAGCGAATACATTTACTGAACTTAAACCAGGAGGAAAATTAATAATTAGAGACTTTGCCAAACCAGAAATAGAAGGTCCTGTTTACATGCAAATTCAAACAACCGATGGTTTAAGTAATATTGAAGAAGCGACAACTGATGGCTATCTGGATTATAGTCTTCTTTCTAAAAAGTCTCTGTTCTTAAGATTCCATCAAGAATTTAGAGGTGGCAATGCGTTTAAATATGAAATCGTAAATATTGGCGGACAAGAATTTATTAAGCTTGACGCGGAGTGGGCACATGAATTTTATTTACGCAAAGATTATACTGCTAATTGGAGACAAGAAATTTTGGAAAAATATACTTATTGGAAGCCAACTGAGGCCGAGGAGGTACTGAAAGAGGCAGGTTACACAAATATACACACTGTTCCCGATCAAAATGAATATATCTTAAACAACCGTTTACTTGGGAAAATTGGTCTTTACACGATGGCTGATTCAGGAACACTTGAGCAGATTGAATTCCCACCAACTCATATGGTAGTCATTGGAACAAAGCCAGAAGATAGTCAAATAACAACACCCGGAATCTTTAATGACGCAGCTGAGAAAGCAGTCGACTACCAAAAACTTCTGGAAACAGTTAAATTTAATCAAGACTCGCAATCCATCACGATAGATGATCAAGTATTCTACGTAGACGGAGCCCATCAACCTATTATTGGAAAGAAAAAAGCAGTTTATCGACTTTTAGGCGAACCAGCCCGAGTTTTAAAAACAGTTAGGCCGAATCCATTAAATGCTCCCGCTGTTTTCAAAGGCATGTATCAGGCGGTTGCCAGAAAAAATCTTTTGGATGAATATAGAATTCCTCATCTTCAGATTTTTGACCCAGATCCCAAGGGGCCACCTTATCGTTACTTTACTCAAGAAGCAATTCCCCAAAATGCTTGCTCTGCAGCAGATTTAATCGTAAATAATAAATTGACTGAAACTGATATTGCGCAAATGACTGGATATATTAATACTTTCGAACTTAACCGAAAATGGCAACTAGATACAAATCCTTTTAATTGGTATCGTGTTCCGCAAAAAGACGGAACAACTAAAATGATCTACGTTGATAGTAAAGTTTATCCCTATGATGAAGCCTGGGAATTTAGGCGAATTGGACTACTGCAATGGTTAAGACCGCAATACGTTAACGGAAACATAAATTATTCAGCGCAAATTCCAACTGCGAATGAATTTGAAGCATTACGAAAACAGTGGGACAATCTAAATACTGAACAAATTACTTGGTGGAAAAAATATTTGAGTCCGGTTTTACAACCTCAATAAAACCAGCGGTAACACAAGATTATATAATTTTCCAAAATATCTGCTAAAATCTATTTTGTGGAGATAGAAAAACAAAAAATTTACAATCCTGTTATCGACATCTTAAGGACAATCTCAATTTTTGCGGTAATCCTTATTCACACAACCACTAGAACTCTTGAAATTACCTCATACAATTTACTTAAAACCCCTTGGACGCTTTTTTTAAATCAAGCTGCGCGATTTGCCGTTCCGTTGTTTTTTATGATCTCAGGATTTGTTCTTGAACTAAATTATCATCTACATGAAAGCTATCTAACTTACCTTAAAAAAAGATTCAGTCGGATTTTTGTTCCTTACGTTTTCTGGAGTTTAATTTATTATTTCTTTGTATATTATAAAGGACGTGACCCAAATTTTTTAAATTCTTTAATTTTCGGAGATGCATCATATCAATTATATTTTATTCCATCGCTATTAATTTTCTATTTACTTTTTCCGCTCTTACACAAATCCTTTAAAATTATTGGAGATAAATGGATCATAATTGCCCTTGGTCTTTTCGAACTCTTTTTGCTCTATTATGATTACAATCTTAGACCCCTTCCGTTTTATTACCCGCTTAACATTGCTTTATTAAATTATTTTGTTTTTATTTTAGGTATGGCGCTTGCCAGAAATCAGGAAAGGTTTTTAAATTTTATCAAAAAATGGAAATTAATTTTATTTGCAGGCACCGCAATTTTCGCATTTTATGTATTTTACGAAGGACTCACGAGATACATTGCAACATATAATTCAGGCGTTTTTTATTCGTCGTGGCGCCCAAGCGTATTAATATATACTATATTTTTTGCAGGATTTGCATACTGGATTTTTAATCGTAAATTAAAATTTATTTCTGTAATTAAAACATTTTCCAAACTTTCTTTTTTCGTATTTTTTACACATATAATTTTTTTGGAGGTGCTTTGGTATGGATTTTTAAAACATCTTTTTGAAACTAATAAATCAATTGCTTACGCACTTTGGTTTGATCCTTTATATTTTTTTACGGTAACAATTGTTTCCTTTGGATTGGCTTTTATTGTCCACAAAATTCCCTATTTATCTAAACTTACTGGCTAAATCTAAAAGAGCAAAACTTCTTGAATTGCCTGAAATGATACTATATACTTAATCTGTGAGCAATCAAACACTAACCTGTACTAGATGTCAGAAGCAATTCTTAGTTATTGACGAAGAACAACGTTTCCTAGGCGAAAAAGGACTCGCTTTGCCAACCAATTGCCCGGGATGTAGACAGACCAGAAGACTGATGCTCAGAGGAAACGAAAGAGCACTTTATAAAACAAAATGCCAAAAATGCCAAAAAGACATAATCGTTTCCTATGATCCGGCAAAAACTACAAATGTAATTCTTTGTAAGCCGGATTATGACCAATGGTTAAACGAACATGATACGACTATTAATGATCCCCTACCGGTAAGCTAATAAAATGACAGCCGAAGAATTTTTTAAAATATTAAAACAACTAATTGACTTAGCACCATTTGTTCCTACACATCAGGTAAATTGCGAAAATTCAGAATATGCAGACCATATTTATTATTGTAAAAATCTTAAGTTTTGTTTTGATTGTTTAAAATGTACCGATTCAATTTATTTATATGATTCCGTTAATACGGTAAACTCCATTGACTGTGATTATAATGGAGAATCCGAACTATGCTATCAATCCGTTGACGCTAATAAATGCTTCAACTGCGATTTTTTAGAAGACTGTTCAAATCTTAATGACTCCGCCTACTGTGTAAAATGTACAAACTCCCATGATATGTTTGGCTGTGTAAATATGCGCAACAAGTCCTTTTGCATTTTTAATAGGCAATTAACAGAAAGCGAATACCGCGAGAAAGTAAAAATTTATAAACAGTGGCCATGGGAAAAAGTACTTGCAACCGTAGATCAAATAAAAGCTACTATGCCCGTAACCCAAACACATGAAGAGAATAATGAAAATTCGGAGTACGGAGATTATATGTATTTTAGTAAAAATACATACATGTGCTTTGACTCAAGGCACAATAAAGACTCTGGATATATTTACGACTCGCATCTTCAAACAAGTAGTTATGACGTTACTTATTCGACCGAAAACGAACTTTGCTATCAAGTTGCTGACAGCGGACATTGCTTTAACTGTAATTACGTTGTGTATTCCGCCAACTGTAATGATAGCTCCTATGTAATTAACTCCTATGGCATAAAAAACTGCCTGGGCAGTGTCAATAAAAGCCATGCGGAATATGAAATTTTAAACAAAAAATATTCCAAAGAAGAATACGAAGTTTTAAGCAAAGAGATTTTAGAAGATATAAAAAGAAAAAACCTCGGCTGGTCAGATATTAAATTCCACTAGATAATCGGCTCCGGGAATCCTCCATCGGATGCGCTTAATCCAATGCTTTCCGTAGCGTTGCTCCATTTTGCAATTTCGTTCTCAACCGTTACTCTATTTCTGGCATATTTTGTTCTTGTTCTATCAATAATATCTGCCGAATAATCAAACTCCGGCTTTGGAACATTAATCGTTCTGGCTGAAAAAGGCGGGTTTAATTTTCCATCAATTGACATCTTTATATACATCTCCCGGACATTTAAATTAGTCATGTCATCGGCAGTAAAGGTTGGCGAAAATTCTTTTGTAAGATAAGCCGCATCGTCTCCTCCGACCGGAAAAACAATGATTGATCCTACGTTTCCAAATGCAGTCGCTTTTACATCATCCGGCAGCTGGGCAATATACTGGTGGGCAATTGTTAAATCCAAATGGTATTTCCTGGCTTCTGACAAAATACTCGAAAATGCATCGGTGGCAAAGTTTTGGAATTCATCAACATAAAAATAAAAATCACGTCTTTGCTCTTCGTCAATTCCGGCACGGGCTAAAGCCGCCTGCTGGACTTTAGTAATAATCATTGATCCCAAAAGCGCAGCGTTATCTTCTCCCAATTTTCCTTTTGAAAGATTAACAATTACAATTTTTCCTTCGTTCATAAATTTATCAAAATTGAGCATATTTTTACGCTGCCCAACCATATTCCTAATAATCGGATTAGAAATAAATTGCCCAACTTTATTCATAATCGGAACTGCTGCAACATCCATAAACTGCTCGTTGGAAGTTGAAAACTCATTGGTCCAAAAGCTCTTTACTACCGGATCTTGCAGTTGCTTAATAACACGCTGTCTAAAATTAATATCCGAAAGCATTCTTGGAATTCCCAAAACATTTGAATCGGGGGTTTCCAAAAGCGCCAAAGTAATATAGCGGATAAGATGCTCCATTCTCGAATTCCAGTTTTCTGCAAAAAGTTTTTTAAAGATCGCAATTAAAAATCTCGATAAATGCTGACGCTCCTCATAGCTTTCAACCGGCTCCAAGGGATTAAAGCCAATTGGAAAATCACGATCAGTTGGGTTTACGTAAATAACATCATTAATTCGCTCTTTCGGGACAAATTTTAAAAGCTCATCGGCCAAATCTCCATGAGGATCAATAAGACAACACCCTTGACCTGATTGAATATCGGAAATTAAAAGCATCTGCAAAAGTCTACTTTTTCCACTCCCGGTTTTTCCAACAACGTATAAATGTCTTCTTCTATCAATTCTTTTTATACCAAAGACTTTTTTCTCATTTCGATAATTTGTTTCTCCAAAAAATGAGACTTCGGTTTCATCAACTAATCCTTTAAACGGCAATGTGTCCGGAGCCGGAGCGTGCTTAGAAGTACTTTTAACAACATTTGAAACCACCGACCCGGCATAAGGAAAGTGGTAAACTGTAGCCAATTCTGCCGGCGTCCAAAGATCTCCGGATTCATAAAGTCTGGCCTTGAAAGACTGTAGAAAAGTTGAAACAACCCACGGCCTTTTACCTTTCAGCTCGTTATGCCCCTTTACCGCTTTAAAAACTCCCATTAAAGATTTTAGATTTCGCTCAGCCGATGCTTTGTCTTTTGCAATATAAGCAACTCTTAATTTCCCTCTATATAATTCCTGCGACCATTTGTAGGCAGTCGGACTATCCGGATCGCCTTCGGATTTTTTACCCAACAAGTAGTACTGAACTGAGTTGAATCCTCTTTGCCACCATCTTGAACCAATTCTAGTTAATGCGATTTGGAAGTATACCTCTTCCTCACTTTCTGTTTTAGAAAGAATCGCCGAAAGAGTTTTTAAAAGTCCTTCTTCTAAATTATGATAAGTCTTCAACGGGAAGATACTTGCATGCTTAAACTTCATCTGCGCAACAGCAGCATTTTCCAGATTTGGCAAGTAATCCTTTACCTCTTCTACTTCCGCATCCGGATACTGAGCATAGAGCTGCGACTCAAAAAGATTTTTTTGGAATTTCGGAACCACTATATAAAATTTAATGAATTGATTAGTTGATGCAATTTCAAGACTTAATGGCGTACCGTTAGGTAAAATTCTATGTAGAGCCTGCAAAAAAGAAGCCATTGCGTCTTCTTTGTGCTCGTTATCCGGTGGTATTTTAATAAAAAGATACACAAGGCCTTTTCCTGAGAGATTTTTCTCAAGCGCTTTTTTAAATAAAATCTTTGAAATTACAATCTTCGCCACTACTACTATTGCAATTATTGCTATAACAATTACTGCAATCCATAAAATACCAGTTACTAAAGCTGTAAAAAAACTTATGACTGAACCAACAACATTTCCCATCCTAAGTAAAAGTATACAACGAAAACGCTTGATTATCTATAATTTATGAGGATTTAAAGACTGGGGCTTTTTATGATGTTTTTCTTTCTTTCCGCATTAATTTCGAGTCCCACTCTAAGAACGGTCTCCTCCAACACTTTTCGCATATCTGAACCGCTTTCGTAATTTGCAGTATATGGGCCGACAGTAATTCTTTTTCCTCTAGCCAACTCGTAACCTTTCTTGAAAGTTCCAAACGGCGCTGATACGCCAATTCCCGTCCCGCCGTTATTGGTAATTGCCGAAAGACAAGGGATATCGCTTGGACCATCTCCTAAATAAATCATTTGCGTAAAAGGAATTCTTTGCATTTCTTTTGTAATAGAGTCATTAATTCTGTACGGATTTTTCCTAAGATCCGAAACGCTAATTCCCTTTCTAATGCCATGAACATATCTGGTTTTTTCCGTAAAAGTAATTGTCGACTTTACGCCAATCGGCTCGCCGTTCTTGTTATAAGCAAAATTACTGCCAAAAACTCCATCTACAAACGGAGCAAGTTTTGTTGACTTAATTATTTCCTCAAGTCCTCCGCTAATAATATAAAATTCGAGAGAAATTTTTATATCTTTGAGCTCCGGATTTGTCTTTGCGTAATTCGTAAGCTCTTCAAACGCTTCCGGCAATCCCGGAAATAATGCTAGTTTTTCACCGGCTCTTTGCAATGCTTCTTTAGAAATATCCAATTTTTTCTCTTTTGAAAGCTTGAGCATAATATCCATGTAGGCCAAAGGCGGATCCCACGAATCCTCTACCATTTCTTTTACCTCTTCCCAGAACTTTGTGACATCAATGCCTTGTTCTTTTAGAAAAAATGTAATAGTATCGGGACCCAAAGTCTCGTCAAAATCAAATACCAATGCAATAACCGGTTCTACCATAAAATAATTATATCATTTTGATATTAGTGTTTATCTATTTTTAGATATTGAGTAATTATTCCTCCGAAAATTATAAAGCCGGCTCCCAACAGTTGAACCACGCTCAATGTCTCGCGGAGAAATATTAAGGCTAAAACGGCAACAATAATAGGAGATAATGCGGATAAGATTGTCATATATGATGCGCTGGCAACTTTAAGAGATCTATTTAAGAAAACCCATAAAAGGACTACAAAAAGTGCATTTAGGAAAATATATGGAAATAGTTTTAAATCTAAAGTGAAAAGATTAACTTGAAAAATCGACTTAAGCGTAGTTGGATAAAGAGGAGATAACGCGATAAATAAAATAAGAATAAAAAGACCGGCAATTGGTCTAAAAAGAGTAGAAACGTCCGAATCAATAGGATTATTTTTAAGAATTGCTCTTATCAAAACGTTTCCCAGTGACCAAGCTATGCATGCACCAAGAGCAAATAAATCTCCTACATGTGGCGTAATTAATTTCCCACTGGTAATAAACAGGAATATTCCCAGCATAACAAGAATTACAGTTATTAATTTACTCTTCGTCATTTTTTCTCTTAAGATTAACCAAGCAAATATAATGGTTGTAACCGTAGTAAATTGAAATAAAAATGCGACATTAACTGCAGTTGTATATAAAATGGCAGTCGTACTCAAAAGTGCTCCAACTCCCGCATGCAGCGCACTTGCTAAAAAGAGTTTTAAACGGATGTCAGCCGGTACTTTTTTTAGAGCTTTGAATTTTACTAAGAGTACATATCCTCCTAAAAGTAGCAAGGTAATAATCGAAGACTGTAGAAGGAATGGAATAAGTTTTGCCCCTGCTAAAAAACCCAACTTATTAACAAAAATCTGTAAAGACCAAAAAAGAGTAAATAAAAGAACGTAGA
>Ga0182027_10014687_pt1 | contig 10819 bp, 4 predicted proteins | sample 712E1DmetaG_FD_121300 | JGI IMG/M metagenome (GOLD analysis project Ga0182027, IMG submission 121300) | Permafrost microbial communities from Stordalen Mire, Sweden - 712E1D metaG (Illumina Assembly) | ecosystem: Environmental > Terrestrial > Soil > Wetlands > Permafrost | place: Sweden...
AAGGAAGCCCTGTGCGGTTTATATGCTGCCGGGGTAAATGGGGTACAGGCGCAGGCTGCGCAGCCAACACAGGCAACCCAGCCGGTGCAGGCAGCGCAGCCTGCCCAAGCAGCCTCACTGGCGGTTGCAATTGTAAAACCAGTGCGGGATACTGCCCCAGCCGCTTTACCGGCTTCCAATAATGGCCGCCAGCCTTTGACCGGCTCGGTAGTGGTTTCTGGCGCCGGGTTAGGCCTGCCTGGCAAGCAAAAACACGTCTTCGATGACCAAAACGTGCAACGCCTGCTGCGGGGAGAGCTTCTTATCGAAGCCCTGCCCATCGAAACGCGCAACAAGATGCTGGAAAAGCGCGTCACGCGCCTGAATAAGAGCGAGTCCGGGGCAACCATGGTGGACATCGATGACCTGGAGCAAACGATTAAGTTAGCCGGCCAACGCGGCGCCTTCAACCTGGTCGAAGAATTTGGCGTACCTGCCGAACGCGTGGACGCTTTAGACGCATCCACCCAACTGGCCATCGCCGCCGGCGTCGAAGCGCTACGGGATGCCGGTATTCCCCTGGTGATGGGCTACCGCCAGACTAGCAAGGGCACCTACCTGCCCAACCGCTGGATGCTGCCTGAAGCGCTGGCCGATGAAACCGGCGTTGTGTTTGCTTCGGCTTTTCCCGGCTTGCAGCGCATGTCTGACGAAGCCGACCGGTTCTACGAATATAAAAACCTGCTCAGCCAGGTGGAAGAATTGCGCCGCCTGCTGCCGCTCGTGGCAGCCTCCAAGGGCGAGTTATTCACCACCATGACCGGACGCATTGCTTCGCTTGAGGCGCGCCTGGCCGAAATAGATTACCATTTCGACCGGCGTTTCATTTTCCGAGTCCTGGCCATGGGGCATTCCCAGTTCGCCGAATACATCGGGGCGCGCGGGCCCAATACGCACGTCAACGCAGCCTGCGCATCGACCACTCACGCCGTCGCCATTGCCGAAGATTGGATTCGCGCCGGGCGTGCCCGCCGGGTAATTGTGATTGCCGGCGATGATGTCACCAGCGGCAACCTGGCCACCTGGATTGGCACCGGCCTGCTGGCCAGCGGAGCGACCACCACAGAAGGCGACCCGCGCCAGGCCATCCTGCCCTTCGATCGCCGCCGCAATGGCCTGATTATGGGCATGGGCGCGGCTGCCCTGGTTCTCGAATCTGAAGACGCAGTGCGTGAGCGCGGTATGCGCGGCATATGCGAAGTGCTCGCTTCTCAAATCGCCAACAGCGCTTTCCACGGAACCCGGCTGGACGTCAGCCACGTGTCACTGGTGATGGACCACCTGCTAACCCAGGCGGAACAGCGTTTTGGCATCCATCGCTCAGAAATTGCTTCTAAAACAGTCTTCGTTTCCCACGAGACGTACACGCCGGCCCGCGGTGGCAGCGCCGCGGCGGAAATCCACGCTCTGCGGGATACTTTTAGCGGCCAGGCCAGCAAAGTGGTCATTGCCAACACGAAAGGTTTCACCGGGCACAGCATGGGCGTTGGCGTTGAAGATGTGCTGGCTGTAAAAGCCCTCGAATTCACCACCGTACCCCCGATCGCTAATATCCTGGAAGGCTTTGAACCCGATCCCGAGCTAGGTGACCTGAACCTGTCGCACGGCGGCCATTACCCTGTCGAATACGCCCTGCGCCTGGGAGCCGGTTTCGGCTCACAGATTGCCATGACGCTCTACCGTAAAATACCCGGTGTGGGCGAAAGAATCAACCAGCCGGTCTATGACCGCTGGCTGGGTGAAGTGGCCGGCTATGAGAAGGCCGAGTTGGAAGTCGTCCAACACACCCTGCGCATCCGTCACGCCGGTCCGCCTGCCAAAGCACCGGCAAAGTCCACCTGGCAGCTCGGCCAGGGACCGGTTGGCTGGGCAGCTCAGATTTCCACCTCTGCCACGGCTGATTTGACGCAACCGGCGACTACCAGCCTGCCGGCCGTCGCACCTGTTACCCCCAGAATATCTGAACCTGTTTCAGTCCCAAAACCTGCTCCAGTGGCAGTTTCAACTTCTGAATCAGAAATTAAGGCCTTTATTTTATCCGTTACCAGTGAAAAGACCGGCTATCCGGCCGAAATGCTGGACCTGGACCTCGACCTGGAAGCCGACCTGGGCATCGATACAGTCAAGCAGGCCGAGTTGTTCGCCACCATCCGCACCCATTATGGCATTCCTCGCCGGGATGACCTGCGCCTGTCGGATTACAACACCCTCACCAAGGTGATCGGCTTTGTGAAAGACGGCATAGCCGGTGGGCAGGCATCTGCGCCTGCTCCTGTCGCTTCGGCCGTTCGACCTTTTGCCAAACCCGTCGAGACCCCTGCCCCCCGGCCTTCCACGGCAGAAATTAAGAGCTTTATCCTGGCTGTGACCAGCGAAAAGACCGGTTATCCAGCCGAGATGCTGGACCTGGACCTCGACCTGGAAGCCGACCTGGGCATCGACACGGTCAAGCAGGCGGAATTGTTTGCCACCATCCGCACCAATTACGGCATCCCCCGCCGTGAAGATCTGCGTCTTTCTGATTACAACAACCTCACGAAAGTCATCAAATTCGTGGAAGACTCCCTGTCTGCAGGAACACCCGTAGTGACAGAGGTTTCCGCTCCAGCCACTGCCATGCCCATTGAGGTTCAACAACCCGCCCAGGTGGTAGGAGAGGCTTCAGCTTCTTCCTCCCCGGTCACGGCGTCGGATGCTGAGATCAAAGCCTTCGTCCTGGCGGTGGTCAGCGAAAAGACCGGCTACCCGGTTGAGATGCTCGACCTGGACCTCGACCTGGAAGCGGATCTGGGCATCGATACGGTCAAACAGGCTGAATTGTTTGCCACCATCCGCATGAATTACGGCATTTCTCGCCGCGAAGACCTGCGTTTATCCGACTACAACAACCTGAATAAGGTCATCCAGTTTGTGAAGGATGCCCTGACCAGTGGGCTGCCCGTAGTAACTGCGGCCGTGGCAGAAACTGCCTTGACAGTGCCGGAAGCAGCCCCACAGGCAGCGGCCGCCGTGCCAGCGCAGGCCGCCCCTGCCTCGACTTCACCTGACACGGACTATGCGTCGGTCAAGAGTCACATCCTGTCTATGGTCAGCGAGAAAACCGGCTATCCGCCGGAAATGCTCGATCTCGACCTGGACCTGGAAGCCGACCTGGGCATTGACACGGTCAAACAGGCCGAATTGTTTGCTGCCATCCGCAGCCATTATGGCATCCCCCGCCGTGAAGACCTGCGCCTGTCTGACTACAATAACCTGGCTAAAGTGATCCAGTTCGTACTGGAGCCCAACCCGGCTGCCGTACAGGCCGCCGAGCCGGTTGCTCAAGCTGTGGTCGCGGTTACACCGGCGCCGACTCCGGTAGAAGAAGTTCCTCAACCGGTTCTCCCGCTAGAAGTTCCGGCAAGTCCTGCGGTGGCCGAAGCTGCGTTGCAAGCCGTTGTGACCCCTGCAGTAACTCCTCAACCGGAAGAAAAAACCGAAAAGAAGATCCAACGCAGAATCCCCGTACCGGTCTTGCGCCCACGGCTGGACCTGTGCACTCCAACCGGTGTTGTTCTGGAAGGTCTGCGGGTGTTGGTCGTCAACGATGCAGGCGATACCGGAAAATCGCTGGCGCGCCGCCTGCGCAGCCGCAAGGTGCAGGTGCTGTCACTGGACAATGCCTCCCCGGCCGAATCCTTAGAAAAACTGGCTAAATACCTGGCAGAAGGCCCCATCCAGGGCGTCTACTTCTTGCCTGCCCTGGATGTCGAACCGCTCCTGGCCGACACGACTGCCGAACAATGGCAGGAAGAAATGGGGCGGCGCGTGTACGCCCTGTTCAATCTGATGAAAGCCATCCCCGGCGAACCCTTCCTGGTCAGCGCCACGCGCATGGGCGGGCTGCACGGCTACACTTCGCAAGGCGCCACGGCCCCCATGGGCGGCGCAGTCAGCGGCTTCACCAAGGCCATTGCCCTGGAACGACCGGATAGTTTTGCGAAAGTGGTTGACTTCGCTATCGGCGTGCCGGCGGCAACTGTCGCCGGACATTTGATCGAAGAAACCCTGGCCGACCCGGGTGTGGTTGAAGTAGGCTGGGAAGACGACCGGCGCTTCAGCATCGCCCTGATCGAAAAGGACCTGCCCTCGCAAAAGCTGGAGTTCCCCGACCAATCCTCGGTGTTCCTGGTAACCGGCGGAAGCGGTGGCATCATCGCCCCGGTAGTCACGGACATGGCAAAGAACTGCGGCGGCACTTACTACCTGGTGGGTGTGGAGCACCTGCCCGAACGTGACGATCTTGATCTGCCGCGCTTGAAAACTGACCGCCCTGGCCTGAAAAAAGAGCTGATGGCGCGCTTATCCACCCCGGACAATAAAGCCACCCCAGCCCAGGTTGACCAGCGCCTGAACATGCTCGACCGCTGCGCAGCCACCCTGGAGACGCTCGACAAAGTGACCAGCGCCGGTGGAACCGCCCATTACATCTTCTGCGACGTAACCAAACCCGAATCGGTCAGTGCCTTGATCGATCAGATCCTCGAAAAAGAAGGTCACGTGGATGTGCTGCTGCACGCCGCCGGGTTGGAACGCAGCCGCAAATTGGAAAACAAACCCTTCGAAGAGTTCAAGTTGATCCTGTCGGTCAAAGCTGACGGATTCTTCAACCTGTACAAAGCCTTCCTGGACAGAAACAGTCTGCCCCCCAGCCTGCTGGGTTTTACCTCGATCGCCGGACGCTTTGGTAATTCAGGCCAGACCGATTATTCGGCCGCCAATGATTTCCTCTGCAAAGTCTTCACCGCCGTAGCTGCCCAGCATCCCGGGACGCGTACGCAGGTGCTCGACTGGGGAGCCTGGGCTGACGTAGGCATGGCCTCACGCGGCTATATCCCCGCCCTGATGGAACGGGCCGGAATTGATATGCTCAAGCCCGAGGCGGCTGCTCCGCTGGTCTTGCAAGAGCTGCAGCACAACCCTGGCAGCGGGGAAGCTGTATTGGCCGGTTCGCTGGGCGTCATGGCCAAATCTCGCCATGCGAACGGCGGCCTTGACCTGGCCCTGGCCAACAAGGCCCTGACCGAAGGCACTCCCATCCACGTGATGCTCAGCCGGGCAGCTGACTTCGATTTGCAGGAAGGCATTCTATTGGAAGCTGATCTCGATCCGCAGATAGAACCATTCCTCAAAGACCACTCGATGAACGGCATCCCGCTTCTGCCGGGTGTGATGGGCATCGAAGGTTTCTCCGTGGCAGCCAAGCACGTTTCATCCGTCCTCGGGTCTGGCAAAGCTGGCTACGAAGTCACCAACCTGGAAGAAGTCAGTTTCCTGACCCCCTTCAAGTTCTACCGGGGCGAACCGCGCCGCATCACCTGGAAAGCCCAGGTACTGCGTGAATCGAACGGCCTGGTCGCTCACGTAACCCTCGAATCGGACCTGGCGCTCAAGACCAACCGGGTAGAACACAAAGTCCATTTCTCCGGCAAAGTGCATCTCGAACCGCTGCACAGCCAGAAAGAAATGACAGCGACACCTCCCAAGTGGAACGGCGCTTACACCGTCAATGCGGAAGAGATCTATCGCCTGTATTTCCACGGGCCGGCTTTCCAGGTCCTGGACGGCGTGCAGCTTTCAGGCAACACCGTGTTGGGCAAACTCAGACCCCACCTGCCGCCTTTCACTTCCGGAGGATTGGAGCTGCTCAGCACCCCGGTGCTGGTAGAATTATGCTTGCAGACCGCCGGCATCTGGGAAGCAGGTAAAACTGGCACGCTGTGCCTGCCAAGTTCGATCGGGTTCATCCGCCTTTACAACACCAAGGTTGACGGCATCCCGGTCTATGCGGAAGTTACCCCCTCTGAAGATGCGGATGGAAGAATGTGTTTCGACGCCCGCGTCATCGACGCCAAAGGCCACCTGTTCCTGGAAATCAGCGATTACAAAACCTCTCCATTGCCTTATACTGTAGAGGATCATATCCTGGCGCCTATGCAGGCACTGGTAGCAGATAGATAAATCGAAGAGTTCCTTTCCTCCGGTTGTCAGTTCGTAAGATAGAACCGAGACGGATCGCCAGATATGAGGTGTGAGCGTGCAGACCACGCTCACACCTCAAAATTTGCAGATAGAGCAGGAAAAAATGGTCTACTGGACCTTAGCATGTCCCACCTGGGATGAGGCCAATCTGCCGGATGATTTTCTATCTGATCCGGAAAAAAAACGCCTGTCCGAATTGCGTTTTCAAAAAAGGCGCGCCGATTGGCTGCGCGGGCGCTGGACCGCTAAAAAACTGCTGCTGCAAACTGACGCCACCTGCAGCAGCCTGCCCATGCAGGCCATCCAGGTAGCCAATGAACCAGAAGGTGCCCCCTACCTGCTGATCAACGGCAGGCTGCGTTATCCGGGAACCCTGTCGATCAGCCACTGCGGTCTGTACGCGTTTTGCGCCCTTTCAGAGGACCCCATGGGCTGCGATCTCGAACATCTCGACCGGCGCCCGGATATCTTCATCGAAGATTTTTTCACGCGCCCGGAAGTGCAGCACGTGCGGGCTAGCTCGGAGGCCCTGCGTCCTATCCTGGTGAACCTGGTTTGGAGCATGAAAGAGGCTGTCCTGAAAAGCATCGGCAAAGGCCTGCGTTTGGATACACGCATGGTGGAAGTCGATCCCCCGCACAACCTCTCATTTGAAACAGCCATGCAACCTGGCTGGAAACTGGTTCAGGTCCACAGCCCGGCCATCAGCCGGCCCATTGTGGCCTGGTGGCAGTTGAAAAACGATTACGTGCTGACCCTGGCGGTCATCCCCCAGGGGGTGCAAGATAACACAGGGCTGACAATCACAGAAATAAACCTTAATTAAGGCGCAACCATGTACATTCCTAAATATTACCGTGAAGAAGACAGCCAGGCCCTCTTAACATTTCTTAAACAGAATAATTTTGCCGCGCTTGTTACTTTTGATGGCGAAAAACCCATCGCCACCCATATCCCTGTGGAAATAGTTGAATCTGAAAACGGCTGGACAATCTACGGGCACCTCTCGCGGGCAAATGAGCAGAAAAATACATTTGGGGAGCAAGAAGCATTGCTTATTTTTCAGGGGCCGCATACTTATATCTCAGCACGTTGGTATACTAATGTTGCAGTGCCAACCTGGGATTACATGATTGTGCATGTTTACGGAAAAGTGCGAGAAATTCAAGGAGATGAATTATATTCCGTACTCAGCCGCCTGGTGAAAAATCACGAATCGAATTCATCCTATCGCCTCGAAGAACTCCCGCAAGATATGGTGCAAAGAGAAATGAAGGGCATTTTCGGCTTCGCTGTGGATGTTACTCGCGTAGAAGGTAGTAATAAATTAAGTCAAGCAAAGACTGAGGAAGAACGCGAGAATATTGCCGGTGAACTGGAAAAACGTGGGGATGAAAATTCCCAAGAAATCGCGCAAGCGATACGCAAGCGAAGCAAAAAATAGCTTATATTGTCTGGCATTATTCCCCACGCTTCTAGATTAATGAAACGGCGGGCAGGTACGCCTCCAAACCGGGAGGCACCTGGACACCTTGCATGGTCAGCATACGCAGGCGATATAGATAAGCCGCTCCGCTGAGCAGGTGCAGGGCAACATCCACCACGTGGCGGCTGCCAGGATCGTTCAGGTAGGTCGAACGGGTCCAATCGTTGAAAGTGCCCATGGAAGGCCCGCACCAGATCTGGTAGTCCATCTCACGGCCTTTTTCACCAATCACAGCCCAGCGGGAAGACAGCCCTAAATACCAGCGGAAAATCAAAGCCATTTTTTGCTTCGGATCCCGTTCGGCGCGTTCAATCTGGCGTGGGTCGCGTTCACTGAAGAACTTGACCACATCTTCCCAAATCAAGTTGAAATCGCGCTTGAATACCAGGCGTTCCTGCTTTTCTCGCTCTGCAAGCGGGATTTCTTCAATTGAGTTGTAACGCGTGTACAGTTCGTAAAGCTTTTGGGCGCGCAGCGGAAATAACGTGCCGCGTTTCAACAACTGCACTTTTACGCCCATTTCGAACATATCCGCGGCCGGGGCCATGATGACATCCGCCATATCCGCCTGGGCCAGCAGCAGCCGGGTGTGGTCAGTCGCCCCTGATTCGACGCAGGCCTGGTTTACTGAACCGGTAACGATGTAATCGGCGCCCATGACAAAAGCAGCCAGCGCTGAAGCGGGAGTGCTGACCCCTCCCGCAGCCCCAATCCGCACTGGAACCGGGTAATCGTATTTAGCCTGGATTTCATCGCGCAAGGTCAGCATGGTAGGCAGTAAACCCACAAGCGGGCGGTTATCCGTATGCCCGCCTGAATCGGCTTCTACGGTGATATCATCCGCGACCGGCACCTGCCGGGCCAAACGGGCCTGCAATTCGGTGATTTTATTTTCTTTGACCAGCTGGTCGAGGATATCGTCCGCGGCTGGTTCGAGGAAACGCCGGGCGACTTCCTTGCGTGACACTTTGGCAATGATGCGGTTCTTGATGACGAGATTGCCCGCTGCATCCGTCCCCAATCCGGAGGCCCGGTACAGGACCAGCGGGACAGTCAGATCTACGTAAGCGGAGGCTTCCACGGTGCGGATGCCATGCGTCAGGTATAAATCGGCACCCCTTTGTTCCAGGGCTGGTTCATTGGGGCTGTTGATCAGGTTAAAGGCATACGGGCCTTCCGGTAAAGCCTGTTGGACGGTTTGGATGGCCGCTTCGATGCGCGCTGGCACCAGACCGGCAGATCCAAACGACCCCATAAATCCGGCCTTACCCAGGGCGATTACCATCTCAGCCGAAGATATCCCGTTAGCCATCGCCCCGCCGTAATAAGCGTAACGGGTACCGTAGGTACTGTAAAATGTAGGATTTCCCAATGTATCCGGAGCAACCGGGACTGCCCAGCCCATCATTGGTAAGGCTCCCACGGTTGCAGTAGTGGAAATACTTCCTTGAGTGGTCAACCCAATCCGATTCTCGTGTACCACAACCATCACCGGGCGCTTGAAGTCCATCAATGCCTGGCGGAGCGCATCTTCTTCAAAAGCGATGGATTTTGTATCTCCTAGCCAATAATATGGTGAACCTTTAGCTGCCGATAGATTTTTCCCCTCAACCTTTAATCCTTCGATAATACCTTGCATGTGAACCCTTTCAAGAGGTGATCTTCAATGGAATTTGGGATATATAGCATTAACCCTGATAGGTCGCCTACGTTTCGATAGTTGATGAAACCCAGATGAGCCCTTATTATAGTCGCATGATGTATAATAAATATATTCAATCGGGTGGAGAAAAAATATGGTCGAAATTGAACTTTCTATCATGGATCGCAGTCTGCACCCCATCCCTGATATTAAGCCATCTCTTGAACAATTCGAAGCTGAAACGACTGCCCGAATTAACCTCACCGTTCTGGAATGGGAGACCGCCTGGTCCGAAATACTCCGGACTGCCCTCTACCGGCACGGTCCGGATATTTCCGAAATGGGATCTTCCTGGGTCAGTTCATTGGTCGGGATGAATTCCTTACGCCCCTTCTCGGAACAGGAACTGGTAGCGATAGGGGGTCCAGGTAATTTCATTCCTTCGCTTTGGGACAGCGGGAAATTAGCCGGCGAAAAACGCGTGTGGGCCATCCCCTGGTTGGGGTATACCCGCATAATTTTCTACCGCCGCGACTTGCTGGAAAAGGCTGGGATTGACGAAAAAACAGCTTTTCAATCCAATGCTCAGTTGGTGAAAACGCTCACTCAATTGCAGGAAATCGGCGGCTGCACGCCCTGGGGAGTACCCATCAAGCAGAACCAGGATACCCTGCATAACCTGGCTTCCTGGGTCTGGAATGAGGGCGGCGATTTTATCAGTGAAGATGGCCGGCACATCCTGTTCCATAAAGAAAAAGCTATGGCCGGCATGAAAGCTTATTTTGACCTTTACCGATTCGTCAATAAGCATGAACCGGACCCGGTAAATCCTGAGACCGGTTTTCGCCAGGGCAGAATTGCCGTGATTTCCGGGGAACCGCAACTTTGGCCAAACCAGATCCTGCATTCCGAGGACGTTGCTCAAGAGGTGGCGAAGAACATTGCCTCTGCCCCGGTTCCAGGAGTGCCGTTCGTTGGCTCTTCGCACCTGGTGGTGTGGAAACATACCCGCAACGACCAAACTGCCTTACAGTTGATCAAACACCTGACCAGTTTGAAAACCCAACTGGCTTATACGCCCAAGAGCGGACTGTTGCCGGTCCGTGAGCAAGTGCTGGATGCCCCTCCCTACTCAACCGAGCCAATCTTCCAGGTGATGAGCCAATCTTTGAAATCGGGGCGCACTTTTCCTTCCATTCCCCTGTGGGGATTGGTTGAAAATAAATTGACCCTCATCCTGGAAAAGATTTGGGAGGATATTCTTGGCTGTGATAATCCCGATATCGAAGGAATCCTGCACAAGCGACTTGACCCGTTAGCCCAACAGCTGGAATTGACCTTATCTCAAAATTGAGTCGGATTATTCCCCATCCAGAACCAGCAGGGCGTCTTCCCAGAAATCGGGTGTAGAAAACCACTGTTTCCTGGCATCCGGCCATATTTTCCCTTCCAGCAGGTTGCCCGTGGCAAATATTCCGGCATCTTTTTCTGAGCCATCCTGCGGGTTGATCTAACGCGCCCTGGCCTGGCGTGTCGCAATTTTATCCATGTGAATCTGCACGTTGCAGGGACTGCTCAGGTAAATCATGGCCCAATTGCTATCCACAGATCTTACAGCTGTATTCAGCGAT
>Ga0182027_10014688_pt1 | contig 10819 bp, 12 predicted proteins | sample 712E1DmetaG_FD_121300 | JGI IMG/M metagenome (GOLD analysis project Ga0182027, IMG submission 121300) | Permafrost microbial communities from Stordalen Mire, Sweden - 712E1D metaG (Illumina Assembly) | ecosystem: Environmental > Terrestrial > Soil > Wetlands > Permafrost | place: Sweden...
CGGCACTACGTCGGGGCGGAGGTCGAAGGCCTGACGATCCACGTGGACGGGCTGCGCTACCAGCCTACCGCCGTGGAACGGGCCGAGGCGATTGAGCGGTCCGAGAAGATCGACAGGCGGGAACCGGCGCCGGCGGGGCGCGGCGACCCGGCCGCGGCGGCGGGGGAGACGGCGTCCAGAAAACGCAAGCCCAGATGACAGTTCGAGCCACCCTATGACCCGCCGAGCCGGTGACGGAGCCGGGCTGCTGGCCGCCTTTCGGTGTGCCGCCGACAACCTCGCCGCCCACGTGGGTGAGATCAACGCTCTGAACGTCTTCCCGGTCCCCGACGGCGACACCGGCAGCAACATGGCGGCGACGGTCAGGGCGGCTCTCGCGGAAGCCGAGGCGGTGCCTGATCCGACGGCTGATCGGATCGCCCAGGCAATCAGCTTCGGGGCGCTGATGGGGGCTCGCGGCAACTCGGGCGTGATCGCCTCGCAGATATTCCGGGGCATGTCCGAGGCGCTCGGCGGCAAGCATCGCTTCAACGGCCGCGACCTTTCGCACGCCCTGACCCAGGGCACCGCCACGGCCTACAAGGCGGTCGTGAAACCCGTCGAGGGCACGATCCTGACAGTCATCCGCGAATCGGCAGCGGTGGCGGCGGTCTCGGCCGAGGCGGGCGGTGACCTGGAGGACGTGTTGACGGCCGCCGTGGAAGGGGCTCGCCAGGCGGTGGCGAAGACGCCGTCGATGCTGCCGATCCTGCGCGACGCCGGCGTCGTGGATGCCGGCGGCGAAGGCCTCTACCGGCTGATGGAGGGAGCGCTCAAGTACCTGGCGTCGCGCGCGCCATCCGAAACGTCGGTCGAATCGCCGCTTTCCACCGTGGTCGCCACCCCCGTCGACCATTTCGAGGAGAGCTTCGGCTACGAGACGATGTACATGCTCCAGTCGCGCGGCGCTCCGGTCGACGTCCAGGCGCTGCGGGACGAGCTCGAGAAGATGGGAGAGTCGATTCTCATCGCCGGGGACGGGCGCGGGGTCAAGGTCCACGTCCACAACGATCGTCCCGACCGTGTCATCGCGGTGGGGCTCTCCATGGGGACGCTGACGCGGATCACGGTCGAGAACCTCGACTCGCAGTCTCACGAGGTTCGCGAGAGGCGCGCCGCCGAGGCCGTCGGCACCCCTATCGAATCGCGCGGAAAGTCCGGGCACCACGAGGGCCGGCCGCATGTCGACCTGGGGATGTACGGAGCGGAAGTCGATCCGGTCACCGACGGCGGTTCGAACGGCTCGACCGGCCCAAACGGGTCGGGCGCGTTACCGCCGGCCGGGCTGGTGCCGATGGCAGTCGTCGCGGTCGCGGCCGGCGAGGGGCTCGCCCGCATCTTCGACTCGTACGGCGTCGCGGCGGTCGTGCACGGCGGTCAGACCAACAACCCGTCGACGGGCGAGCTGCTGGATGCCGTCGAGAAGCTGGGAGCGGAGGAAGTGCTCCTCCTCCCGAACAACCCCAACGTCCTCCTGGCCGCGCGCCAGGCGGCCGAGATGACGACACGGCGCGTTCGAGTGGTTCCGACGCGAAACGCGGCGGAGGGTTTCGCGGCCCTGCTCGCCCTGGACCCGTCACGGGATGCCACGGCCAACGCGGAGGTCATGACCCTGGCCGGCAGGGCCGTTCAGACGCTGCAGGTCACAGAAGCCGTGCGCGACGCGACAATCGGCGATCGCAGGGTGAAGACGGGCCAGACCATCGTTCTCGATCCGGATGACGGCCTCCTTGCCGCCGGCACGGATCGAATGAAGGCGATCCTGACGGCACTGGAGGCGCTCGAGTCCGGCTTCGAGTTGATCACGCTCTACTACGGCGCGGGCGTCGATCCGGCCGAGGCCGAGGCGGTGGCCAGCCGGGTCAGGGAGTGGCGTGCCGGCGTGGAGGTCGAGGTGGTCCACGGCGGGCAGCCCCACTACCGGTACCTGATCGCGGCCGAGTAGGCACGTGGCCGGGCGGGGATACGACGGCGCGAGGGGGAGACGCGTGGGGTTGGGCGGCATCGCCGGCGGAGGCGGCCTGGAGGGAATCGTGGCTCGGCAGGCACCGGCGCCGTGACGCCGCGAGCGCCTCGGTCGGGGCGAGGTCTTCGGCCGCCGCCCGGGCCGGTCGGCCCGGCCACACCGATCGGGTTGAGCGGCCTGGCCGGCGCGGCCGTCCTGCGGCGAGTCGGCCCGCGGCTCGACATCCGCACCGTGCGCGACCTGCTCTTCCATCTACCCCGCCGCTACGACGACCTGCGCGAACTCAGCACCGCCCGCGATCTGGCCCGCGTCCCGGATGGCGAAGCCGCCAGCGCCAGGCTCCAGGTCCGCGGGGTCCGTCAGGAGCAGACCTTCCGCCGCCGGGTTCAGAGGACCACCGCCTACCTGGGCGACGAGACCGGCGAGGTCGAGGCGACCTGGTTCGGGCGGCGCTTCATCGACCGCCGGCTGCGAGAGGGCCAGTGGATCGTGATCAGCGGCAAGGTGCGGCGCCGCGGCTTCACCACGGCTCTCGACAACCCGGAATTCCAGCCCGACGACGGCACGGCGTTGCTCCACGCGGGTCGAATAGTGCCCGTGTACCGGCTGACCGCCGGCCTCACGGCCACGACCCTGAGGCGGGCGATCCGGCAGGCCCTCGACCGCGTCGGGTTGACTTATCCGGAGTACCTGCCGGCGGAGGCCGCCGCCGCGCTGGGTGGGGAACCGGCGACCGGCGTGGCCGGGGGGGGCGGCGCGGCTGCCGCCGGTGCGGCAATGCCGATCGCGGCCGCCCTCGAGAGCGCTCACTACCCGGAGACGTTCTCCGCGCGGGATGCCGCCCTGCGCCGGCTCGGCTTCGATGAGCTGCTCGCCCTGCAGATAGGCATGGTTGCCCGCGACCGGGGCCGGCGAGCGGAAGTAGGGGAGCCGGTGGAGGTTCCGAAGGCGCGGATCGGCCGCTCGATCGGCGTCGTAGAGGCCGCGCTGACAGAGCAGCTCCGCGCCCGCACCGGCGAAGCGGAGCCGGCCCGGCTGACTCCGGATCAGGACGCCGCCGTGGCCGCTATCGCCGCCGATCTGGGCCGGCCCAGGCCGATGATGCGGCTCCTCCAGGGCGATGTCGGGTCGGGGAAGACGGCCGTCGCGGCGCTGGCCCTCGCCTTCGTCGCCGACGCCGGCCGCCAGGGCGCGCTCCTGGCCCCCACCGACCTGCTGGCTCGTCAGCATGCCGTGGCTCTTCGCCGCCTGGTCGAGCCGCTCGGGCACGGCGTGACGCTGCTGACCGGCAGCCTGCCGGCCCCGGAGCGGCGCGCGGCTCTCGAGCAGCTGGCGGCGCCGGCCCCGCCGGACGGGCTGCTCGGCCTGACCAGCGGGCGGATCGTGGTGGGCACGCACGCACTCGTCCAGGAGGCGGTTCGTTTCGCGGACCTCGCGCTGGCCGTGGTTGACGAGCAGCACCGGTTCGGCGTCGCCCAGCGCGAGGCGCTGGGGGCGAAGGGTCGCTCCCCGCACGTGCTCCTGATGACCGCGACGCCGATTCCCCGGACGCTCGGCCAGATATTGCTGGCCGATCTCGACGTCTCCGACCTGCGTTCGCTGCCGGCCGGACGCCTCAGGATCAGGACCGGCATCCGGAGGACCGCCGACCTGGCAGGGTCGAGGGACGATCCGGGTCGCGGCGCCTACCCTCTCATCGTCCGCGAGGCGCGCGCAGGCCACCGTGCCTTCGTGGTCGTGCCGCTCGTCGAGGAAGACGAGGAGACGGCCGCCCGGTCGGCCGGCGAGGTTGCCGCCGCACTGCCTCTCCAGCTGGCCGAGGCCGCGTCACGCCTGGGGTTGGAGGCGGAGCCGGCCCCTCGGATCGGCGTCGTGCACGGCCAGATGAAGGCCGCCGACCGCGACGCCGCGATGGACCTCTTCCGCCGTGGCGACCTCGATGTGCTGGTCGGTACGACCGTGCTCGAGGTCGGCGTGGACGTGCCCGAGGCCACTGTCATGCTCATCCTCGACGCCGACCGGTTCGGCCTGGCCCAACTCCACCAGTTGCGCGGCCGCGTCGGGCGGGGAGAGTCTCAGTCCTACTGCATCCTCGTCTCCGATTCGCCCGATCCGACGGCCAGGGCCCGGCTGGAGGCGCTCGAATCCCATACCGACGGGTTCGAGCTGGCCGAGCTGGACCTGGAGCTGCGCCGGGAGGGAGAGTTGCTGGGGCTGCACCAGAGCGGCCTGCCGACCCTTCGGATCGCCTCGCTTCGGGACAAGGGCGATCGTGAGCGCGCGGCTCAGGCGCGCGCTCTGGCGGAGCGGCTCCTCGATGAGTCCGGCGCGTTGCGGCCCGGTCACGAAGCGCTCGAAGCGGAACTTCGGAGCGGCTGGCTGGCTCGCGTGGGTGCGGGCGAGGTCCTTGCGGACGTGCCGGTCGAGGCGGGGGCAGCGGCCGATGGCTGAGGCAGGCCGGGTCATCGCCGGCACCGCCCGCGGGAAGCGGCTGCGCGCTCCCGGCGAAGGAACTCGGCCACTTGGCGATCGTGTGAAGGAGGCGCTCTTCGCAATCCTGGACCCTTACCTGGCGGGCTCGAGGGTGCTCGACCTGTTCGCGGGCTCGGGCGCGGGCGGCATCGAGGCGCTCTCACGCGGTGCCGCCTCGGCGGTCTTCGTTGAATACGACGCGAGAGCGACGGGCGTCATCGCCGACAACCTCTCGGGCGCCCGCCTGGCCGAACGCGGTCGCGTCGACCGCGCCAACGTCCTCGCCTACCTGAGGGGCCGAGCCCGCACCGATGGGCCTTTCGACGTCGTGCTGGTCGACCCGCCCTATGCCGAAACCGGCCTGATGTCGGAGGCGCTCAGACTCCTCGGGTCCGAAGATCAGCCGCTCCTGAACCCGGGGGCGTGGGTAGTTGCGAAGCACTTCTGGCGGACCCCTCCACCGCCGGCCGCCGGCCTGCTAGCATCCGTCAGGACTCGTCGCTTCGGTGAAACCGCCGTCACGTTCTATCGTCGGACAGCAGACACGCTCCGGGACGCGGAGCCGGTCGAGACCGAGGTCGAGCCCGTCACCCGGAATCGGCCCACGGGCCTGGCCTGAGGAGAGCAGACAGGTGAAGATCGCCGTGTACCCGGGCTCGTTCGACCCGATCACCTATGGTCACCTGGACGTCGTGTCGCGGGCGGCCGACGTCTTCGATCGAGTCGTCGTCGGGGTCCTGGTGAATCCTCAGAAAGCGGCGCCGGCATTCGCGACCGAAGACCGGGTCAGGGTCATCCGGGAGGCTATCGACGAGTGCTGCCCGGCCGAGGTCGCGGCCCGCATCGAAGTCGAGGCTTTCGACGGCCTGACGGTCGACTTCTGTCGCCGCCGGGGCGCGAGGTTCGTCGTCCGGGGCCTGCGGGCCATCTCGGACTTCGAATCGGAGCTTCAGATGGCCCACACGAACAGGAAGCTGGCGCCCGACGTCGACGCCGTGTTCTTCATGACCGCGCTCGAACACAGCTACCTCAGTTCGAGCCTGGTCAGGGAAATCGCGGCCTTCGGCGGGGACGTGAGCCAGATGGTGCCGCCTGGTGTCGCAAAGCGTCTGGCGGCGCGGGAGCGAGGTCTATAATCGCATCATCCGGCAGCCGTTTGTCACCTGCCCCAGGAGGGCCCGACCGATAGACATCATCGTCCTCATCGAGCGCTTGGAGGCGCTCGTGGCGAACGGCCGGAAGCTCCCGCTGACAAACAGCGTGATCATCGATCAGGCTGATGCCCTGGAGTGGATCGACCAGCTGAGGGTCACGATTCCCGAGGAGATCAAGTCCGCCCGCCGGGTCACGAACGAAGTCGAGCGGCTCCTGGAGCAGGCCCGCGAGGAGGCCGAGCAGATCCTGGCTCGGGCCCAGGAGCAGGCGACGTACCTGATCGAGGAGCGCGAACTGACGCGCCAGGCCGAGGAACTGAGCCACGAGATCGTGCGCCAGGCACAGCTCGAATCGGACGAGATCAGGCGCGGCGCCGACGATTACGCCTCCGAGGTCCTGGTCGGGCTCGAGAGCGAAGTGATGCGGACGCTCAAGACCATAAAGCGAGGACTGGAGCTGCTGGACGACCGGCGTTCCGCCGCGTCCGCCGCGACGGCAGAGGCCGAATCGACCGCCGTAGAGGGCGACGGCCAGGGAGAACCCGACGAATACGAGCAATCGAACACCGGGCAGACCGTCCGCAGCTGAGTTCCTCCTCTTCAACGTCACCGGTCTGATGGCGGAGCCCGCGGGCTCGATCCGCGACCTCCACGTCTCGGCGCCGCCGCTCGACTTCGGGCCGGAGCTGATCCAGGTCCGCGATGTCGAGGGAGATCTGCGCGTCACGCGGACAAATCGAGGCTTGCTGGTGCACGGCGTGCTGCGATCGGCCATCGCCCAGACCTGCAGCCGATGTCTGCGCGAGATCGATTGGCCGGTCGAGATCGAGTTGCACGAGGAAGCGCTGCCGAGCCTCGACTTCACCAGCGGCCTCCCCGTCGACACGACCTCCGAGCCGGACGCCTTGCGGCTCACCGACCATCACGAGCTCGACCTGGAGGAAGAGGTTAGGGACGGCCTGCTCCTGGCGGAACCGATCGCGCCGCTGTGCCGCCAGGACTGCCCGGGGCTCTGCATCGTGTGCGGCCTCAAGCTGGCCAGCGGTCCTCACGACCATCCCGACGAGGACGTGGGCCCACGCCTGGAGGGCTTGCGCGGGTTCATCGGGGGGCCCGAAGTCTAGCCGGATCCGCCGCGGCGGGAGTCGAGGCGGAAGTCGAGGCGGGTTGTCGCGGGGGCCCCGCGGTGACAGCGAGGCGGGGAACCGCTAAACTCCCGCGTCGGTCCCATGCGCAGGGTATGCTTCGCCTTACCCCGTCACGGTTCTGATAACCGCGCCCCGGCGCCATCCCGGCCCAGCCATCTGGCCCCGCGCCGGCGCGAAAGGAGTAGACAGTTCAATGGGTGTTCCGAAGAGGAGAGTCTCCCACGCCCGGCAGGGCGACCGGCGGTCACATCATGCGATGACGGTCCCGCACCTCGAGCCGTGCCCGCATTGCCACCAGCCCAAGCAGGTTCACCACGCCTGCCCGGTGTGCGGCTATTACGCTGGCCGGCCCACGGTCGAGATCAAGCAGGAAAAGCCGCAGCAGCCGGCCTGAACCGGTGGACCTTGAGACGGTTCGCAGGGTCAACGACGGCTCCGTCAGAGTCGCCGTCGACGCGATGGGCGGGGATCACGCGCCTCTCGAGGTAGTCAACGGGACGCTGGCATGGGCCCGCGCCCACCCGGGCGACACCGTCCTGCTGGTCGGGATCCCGGAGCGGATCAGAGAGGCGGCCGCGAGGCAGGTTTCGTCGAACGTCGAGATCGTGGCCTCCAGCCAGGTCGTCGAGATGGACGAGTCTCCGGCCCTGGCGCTGAAGGCCAAGAAGGACTCCTCGATCATGGTCGCCATGGACCTGATCAAGCAGGGGCGGGCCGATGCGCTCGTCACGGCCGGTCATTCGGGCGCGGGCATGGCCGCCGCGGTCCTGAAGCTGGGGCGGCTGCCGGGGGTGGACCGCCCGGCGCTGGCGGTCCAGATGGTCACGGAGACGGGTCCGTTCGTCCTGCTCGACATCGGGGCCAACATGGACTCGACCGGCAACAACCTGTACCAGTTCGCGCACATGGGCTCTCTCTATGCGGAGCGCGTCCTGGGCGTCGAGAAGCCGCGCGTCGCCCTTCTCTCGATCGGGGAGGAGAGGGGCAAAGGCGACCTCGCGGTCCAGCAGGCGACCCAACTGCTCGATGACGACGGCAGCCTGAACTTCGTGGGCAACGTCGAGGGCCGCGACCTCGTCAAGCACATGGCCGACGTGGCGGTGTGCGATGCGATGGTCGGCAACGTGACGATGAAGTTCTTCGAGGGCCTGGCCACCTTCATCGGCCACCTGTGGGAAAAGGAGTTCCGGCGCCTCCCCCTCGGACCCGTGGGCTATCTCTTCATGAAGCCCGGCGCGGACCGCATCCGCGGGCTGTTCGACTACGAGAAGCTGGGCGCCTCGCCGCTGCTCGGAGTGAAGGGCATGGTGTTGATCACACATGGCTCGGCGAAGCGGCGCATGATCGAGTTCGCGGTCGAGGCGGGTGCGACGGCGGCCAGAGCGCGCATCCCCGAGCTGATCGCGGACGCCTTCCGCGGCCAGCCTCGCCGCCCGGAGCCGGAGACGGAGTGACTCGATGAATGCTCAGTCGGCAGGAAGCTCAACGCCACCGTCGGGACCCGACCCGCTGACGGTCAGCCACGGCGTTATCGTCGAGATGGTGCGGGTCGCGGCGCTCGAGGTGCCGGGCGTGCTCAAGGTCGGCCACGGTGGGCCGCTCGGGTGGTTGGCCGGCTCGCCGGTGAGGGCTCGCGTCCGCGACGGCCGGGCTTCGGTTCGGGTCTGGATCGTCGCTCGGCCTGGTCACGCCCTCCGGCCGCTCGTAGCGCAGGTGCGGCAAGCCGTGGGCGCGACGGTGGTCCGGCTGCTGGGCCTCGACCTCGGCGAGGTCACCGTGGTGGTCGACGGGGTAGGGGGCTGGGGTCAGTGACTTCGGCCGCGGACGACGCGGGCCTTGGGGCTGCCGGGGGGCGCGCCGCCATGGACGAGGTCAGGTCTCATCGGCTCGGCCGGCGGCTGGCGCTCGCCGCTCTGTTCGAGGCTGAGTTCGGCCAGCGAACGGCCGCGTCGATCCTTGAGCGTCACCTGGCCGAAGGGGGAGCCGACGAGGCCACGGCCGATTTCGCCCGCGGCCTCGTCTCGAGCGTGGTCGAGGAGCGCGATCGAATCGATGCCATGATCGAGCGGCTCGCGCCGCAATATCCAGTCGTGCAGCTCGCGAGGATGGACCGTACTCTGCTGCGTAGCGGCATCGGCGAGGTGCTACACTCCGGCACGCCGTCCCGGGTGGCGGTTGCCGAATGGGTCGAGCTGGCGCGCACCTACAGTGGCGAACCGGCCCGGCGTTTGGTCAACGGCGTGCTCGGGAGGATTGCTCGCGACCCCGAAGCCGGTGCGCGCCGCGCCCCGGATCCGGGGCCGCAGTAACCGTCAATTGCAGGCCCAGGAACCCCCGAGGAGGGCGTCAGTGGCAACTACCTACGAGCGACTCAAGAAGATCGTCGTCGAGCAGCTCGGCGTCGACGAGGAAGAGGTCAAGCCCGAAGCCTCGTTCGTTGACGATCTGAACGCCGATTCGCTGGATCTCGTCGAGTTGATCATGAGCCTCGAGGAGGAGTTCGGCACCGAGATTTCCGACGAAGATGCCGAGAAGATCCGGACCGTGCAGGACGCCGTCGACTACATCGACGAGCACGCGGCCTAGCCCGCAAGCCGACTGATGCGCCCCGCGGCCGCTCTCATAGAGCGGCTGGGGCTCCCGGTCCGTGACCTCGACCTGCTACAGCAGGCGCTGATCCACAGCAGCTACCTGCACGAGCATCGGGACCTGGCCGCAGGCCACAACGAGCGCCTGGAATTCCTGGGCGACTCTGTCGTGAGTCTGGCTATTTCGGACGCCCTCTATCGTCGCCATCCCGACGACGACGAGGGCGTTCTCTCCGCTCGGCGGGCCTCGATCGTGAGCACCGCCGGTCTGGCCCGTCTGGCCCACCGGCTCGAGCTCGGCGAGTACCTGTTCCTCGGCGAGGGCGAATCGCAGCGTGGCGGCCGCCGGCGGCCGGCCCTGCTGGCATCCGCCTTCGAGGCCCTCGTCGGCGCCCTGTACCTCGACCTCGGGTACGACGCCGCAAGCGGATTCGTGACCGCCCTGGCCGCGCCCGAGCTGACGAGAGATCGTCCGCTCGGTGCTTTGAAGAGCCCCAAGAGCCGGCTGCAGGAGTACACGCAGCGCCTTTCCGGCGAGAGGCCGCAGTACCGCCTGATCGACGCCGTGGGCCCGGACCATGACAAGGTCTTCCGGGTCGAGGTGTCGGTCGCGGGCCGCGTGGTCGGCGTCGGGCACGGCCACTCCCGCCGCGTGGCCGAAACCGAAGCCGCGGCCCACGGCATCGATGCTCTCCGACGACGGTCCGAGGATGCAGTCGACGGTTCCGGCGATGCGCCCGAGCTGGCCGAATTCACCGCAGTTGAAGGTGACGAAGACCCCGCGGGCTGGGACGCGCCGGTCGATGAGTGGGGCGTCGCCCGCGAGCCGCGGACGGAACTCGACCCGCCCGAAGGGCCAGGGGATCTCGAGACTCCGGCCGACGACGTTTCGGGCGGTGAAGGCCGGTGGTCTTGATCGCAACCCGTGCCGCCACACGCTCTTGCCCGCACCTCGCCGGCCGCCCCGAGGGGCGTTGCGGATGACTGCCCCTGCCCGCCTGCTGGCCCTGAGGGTTCAAGGCTTCAAGTCGTTCGGGGAACGAACCGTGGTCGAGTTCGGCCCCGGGATCAGCGCGATCGTCGGACCGAACGGTTCCGGCAAGAGCAATCTTGCCGACGCGCTGCGCTGGGCCCTCGGCGAGCAGGGTCGTGCCCTACGCCTTCACAAGTCCGAGGACGTCATCTTCGCCGGCTCGGAGAAGCGCTCGGCACTCGGCATGGCCGATGTCACGCTCGTCTTCGGAAACTCGGATCGGCTTCTGCCCATCGACTTCCAGACGGTCGAGCTGGGCCGGCGCCTGTTTCGTTCGGGCGAGAACGATTACCTGTTGAACCGGCAGCGCGTCAGGCTGAAGGACCTTGTCGACCTGCTCGACTCGGCCCACCTGGCCGACAACGCGTTCCTCTTCATCGGCCAGGGGATGGTCGACCAGGCGCTGGCCCTGCGACCCG
>Ga0182027_10014691_pt1 | contig 10818 bp, 7 predicted proteins | sample 712E1DmetaG_FD_121300 | JGI IMG/M metagenome (GOLD analysis project Ga0182027, IMG submission 121300) | Permafrost microbial communities from Stordalen Mire, Sweden - 712E1D metaG (Illumina Assembly) | ecosystem: Environmental > Terrestrial > Soil > Wetlands > Permafrost | place: Sweden...
ACTTGGCCCCGAACGTATTCGTCGATATGGGTTACGGTCTCATGGATGTAGTCCTGCGCAGCCAGGGTGTCGTACCCTGACCAGCCATCGGTGTACACGGTGGACTTCTTCTCGATCTGATTGAAAATCTCAGCCTGCAAGGTTTCGCGCTTGACATTGGGAATGACCGCAGCGCGAACCTTCCGCGCGTCCCGGTCCAGCATCCCCATCACAATCGCCTTCCCGTGGCCGCCATTCAATTCAATCGACCGCAGCCGCCGGCCTCTGTGCATCTTCCGAGGGTCTGGTCCGACAAATGTCTCATCGACTTCGACAGGACCCCCATCATTACCGCCCAACTTGCTCCAGTTGCCTTCGCGGAGCGCGAGGCGGATGCGGTGGAGCATGAACCAGGCGGACTTCTGAGTGACCTTCAGGTCGCGCATGATCTCGTAGCTGCTGATACCATTCTTGCAGTTGACCACGAGCCACACGGCGGTGAGCCATTTGTCGAGAGGAAGGGGCGAGTCCTCGAAGACGCTGCCAGTTTTGACGGAGAACTGCTTATGGCAATCGCGGTTCATGCACTTCCAGATTCGGCGAGTGCTGAGGTAGGACACTTTGCTGCCGCCGCAATGGGCGCAAACTGCACCATTAGGCCAGCGCATCGACGCAACAAAGTCCACACACACATCGGGATCGGCGAAGTAGCGAGTAGCTTGCAAAAGACTCTTTGGGAAGGCGGTGTTTTTCATGGCAAGACTATAATGCACCAATAGTCATGGTGTGTCAAGTATATTCTTGCCCTTGTATTTTTGTCCTGTTGGCAAATCAGTAACTGCAAACCCCCGATTTTGCCCCTTTTGGGGGCTATTTTGGGGCCAAAAGGACAGGAAATCGACTGTTTTTGATGGGTTCCTGCGGGCAGAATTACAGTTGGCCGACAATCCGAGAACTCCACGACCAGCCTCAAACAGCAAGAGCGCCGCCCGAAGGCGGCGCTCTTTTGGTACTGGCAGAATAAAACCGGACTACAACGTCGATTCGATCTCAAAGCCCCAGGCCTCAAGAAGAGCCTCGGGGATATATTTGGAATTTTTGTTCCGGCGAGCCCACTCCCGCAAGCGGGTGGACCGAATGTATTGATCCGGGCTGAGTTTGAACTCCTGCACAATCTGCTCGAAGGAGGTCACAGTGGGCACAACGGGGCCGATGGGCTCCGGCTTGCCCCAATTTGGATTTCCACGACGCTTTGCCATCGATTTGGTGTCCTTAAGAAAGAGTGATTTGCATGACAAATCCTCGGAAACGGGCTGGGGGTGCCTGTCAGTTCAGAGGGAACTAAACACTTCTATTATAGGGATATTTTCTTCAAAAATCAATAGAAAAATGATGGAAAACTCATGATATTTGCCGGATTCTATGCCCACCTTGCCCATCACGGTATGTAGTTGTTCTGAAAAGGGTTATCCAAGTGGAACCGGCCCTGCCGCCGGCCCCGGCGCATTCTTTTCATGGGCCAGAGTGGCAGCATCCCGGCCACTGGTGTCAGGATACTACTATGACAACATCCTGGCGAACGCTGGCGGGCGTCCTTCTGCTCCTTGCCGGCGGGTTGGCGCCGTCCAGCGCCGTGGAATTGAAAGTGAGCCGTGACGCGCTCGAGCGTACCCTCAAACAGCAGCTTTTCAGCGGCCCCAACGGACGCTATTACCTGAAAGGCAACGCGCAAACCCCTTGCTCCATCTATGCCGAGGACGCGCGCATGAGTTTTGTCCAAGACCGCATCGTGGTGCGGCTCAAGACCCATGCGCGGCTGGGCAGGCATGTGGGCGGCTCCTGCCTGGGAATCACCCTTGCGCTCCCTGCCGAGGTCTCCGTGGCGCCCGACGGGGAGGGCGAAACCATCGGCTTCCGCGATGCGCGCATGGATAAGGTGAGCGACCATGCGGAACTCAACTTTGTACTAACCCCTTTTCTCAGCCACCAGATCCCCTCCAGCATGAAGTTGAATGCAGCCGATCTGCTGCGCAAGGCGCTAGAGGGATCGACCGCGTCATCCGGCTACAAGGTAACCCTGCAACGGCTCAAGATCCACTCTATGCAAATTCAGGGCGACGATCTGGTTGTGGACGTGGATGGGGATCTGAGTATCAAATAAAATCGCCCTAACCGGAGTAAACTCAACGTGTCTAATTTTTAAGGGGTTGTCGGGCCTGCTAGGCCGGGGCCCCCTTAGTGGCTCTAGGCCCGGACGAACCTTGCCCTGACCAAGAAAGAAGATGGCGTGATGCGTAAGTTTGCATTCTTCATATTACTGGCGGGTATCGCGCTGCCGGCCTTCGCAACCAAACGGATCAACGTGGAGCAATTGGAGCAGGTTTTGGCCGCCGCCCATGGCAAACCGGATGCGGAAGTGGCCCGCCAACTCTCCAACATTGAATTGACTGAACGCTTCAGTTCGCTCAAGCTCTCGCACTGGAAATCGGATTTACCAGGCGAAAAGGCTCGGCAGGCATTGGTCGCTCTAGCCGACGTCTCGGCCTTTCTTGATCCTCCGGCAGCGGAGATCCCCGCTACAACCGCCCCGGACTTTGCCGTCCAGCGCCAAATCATGGGCCTGGTCGTTCGCTATGTGGGCACGACCATACCGCAGTTGCCCAACTTTCTCGCTACGCGTGTTACGGAGCGATTCGAGGATTCTCCGCGGGAGCAGAGCATAGCGTTCCCCTTGAGCCAATACAGTCCGTTGCATCGCGTTGGCAGTTCCAACGCCACCGTGATCTATCGGGATGGCAAAGAGGTGGTGGATGCGGAACCGGCAACGGCTGAGAAGCCAACCGGTCCCGAGCAGGGATTAAGCACCTGGGGAGAGTTCGGCCCCATTCTTTCCACCATTCTGATAGATGCCGCACGGAACAAGCTGGCGTGGAGCCACTGGGAGCAGGGCGCTGACGGGCCGCTGGCCGTGTTTACCTACGCTGTGCCCAAAGAGAAGTCGCATTACGAAGTCGATTACTGCTGCATTCCCAATTCCGACGGAATACATGCCCACGGCTTTCACCAGCTTGCCGGTTACCACGGAGAGATCAGCGTCGATCCGACGACTGGAACCATCCTCCGCTTGAAGCTGGAAGCCGACCTGAAAGCAACCGACCCGGTAGCCAAAGCCTCCATTGTGGTGGAATACGGACCCATGGAGATCGGGGGCAAGAGCTATATCTGCCCGCTAAAGAGCATTGCGTACTCGGCGGCCCAGGCATTGCAGACCATGTATACAATGCCGATTGCAACCGAGCCCATGAGCACTGCTGGAGGGACCCTTATCGCTCCCGCCGCGAATTCGCAATTCGCATACACTGCGCTGGGACCTCGGAAAACGTTGCTGAACGATATTGTCTTTGAGCAATATCACATGTTTCGCTCCGAAGCGCGCGTCGTGACCGGAAACGATGCGGAACTCGCTGCTGCAAAGCCGCCGGAAACAGCCGCAGCAGAGAAACCTTCGCCAGCCCCGCCCGCAGAGAGCAGCGCTCCCGCCACTCCACCAGCGCCCCCAACGTCCTCCGCTCCAGAGCCCGCCAACCCCGAAATAAGCATGGCAGAGGCAACCGGAATCCCGGACGCTCCCGCCAATTCTCATCCCACCACGCCCGGAACAGGCTTCACATTGCGCACCACCGCCCGCTTGGTGGATGTTGGCGTCGTGGCCTTCGACAAGAAGGGCCACCCGGTCACCGATCTGAAGTTGAGTGACTTTGAAATCTACGACAATGGGCGCAAACAGGAACTTCGATACTTCTCCCAGGCAGCCGGCGCGGCTTCGGAGCAGTCCACCGCCGTTTCCGGCCCGCCTGCTGCCGGGCAGGACCAAACCGCCGCTCCCGGGACCCAGCCCGTCTTCTCCAACCGTCGGGACGCGACCCCAGATGCAAATTCCCGGAAAGACGAACCGAAGTCCAACACCACGATTCTGCTGATCGACGCCGCCAACATCTCCTTCGCCGATCTGACCTATGCCCGCGGCGAGATGTTGCGATTCCTCAAAGCGGTTTCGGCCATTGAACCGGTGGGACTCTATGTGATGAGAAGTTATGGGTTTCAGGTTCTCGTGGAGGCAACCACTGACCATGCAATGCTGGCCGCTGCATTGACCAGGTGGATGCCCAGCGCCCAGGACATGGCCAACGCGCAGGATGAAGAGCAGCGCACTCGCCAGCAGATGGAGTATGTCCAGAATGTCGCCAGTCTGATGTACGTGAATGGCAACACTCCGACTGGCGAGACCGATAAAGACGGGTCGATCGATCCGCAACTGCGCAGTCTCGGCAGCAATCCCGCAAGGGATATCCTGGCGATACTTCCCCGGATAGCCCGGCACCTGGCCGTAGTCGCCGGTCACAAGTCTCTGGTGTGGGTATCGAGCGATAACGTACTGGCCGATTTCAGCGACAAAGCGCCCAGTATCGAACGAGGAAGCAAGCACCTGGAACCCCTCGCCCTGAGCGCTCAGGAGAGCCTGAACGAGGCTCACATCAGCATCTACCCGCTCGACGTCTCGCAACTTGAGGCTGGAGGCGTTGCTGCCAGCTTTCGCAGCAATAACGTGCAATTGGCCCCCACGGCTGACCCGCAGCTACAAATGAAGTCCTTGCCCCCATCCGAACAGCAGGAACTTAGTGAGGCTGTGGAAAAATCCCAGCGAAACATCTACCCCGGCCGCCTCACTGCCCAAATGCAACAGGACACTCATCCCATCCAAGGCGCCTTCCGCGAATTGGCCGACGCCACCGGAGGACGCGCCTTTCGGCGCTCCGGCAGCATCGCCTCCGAGCTAGATGGCGTTGTCAACGACGGCCGCGCCGCCTACCTGCTCAGCTTCACCCCCGACCAGCCCGCCGACGGCACGTATCACCTGCTCACCGTCAAGCTCGCCGGCCGCCGCAACATCACTCTTCGTTACCGCACCGGCTACCAGTACGACAAGGAGCCAGCCACGCTCAAGGACCGCTTCCGCCAGGCCGTCTGGCAGCCCGCCGATGTAGACGAAATCGCCTTGACTGCCAAACCGCTGGCTGCATCCAAAGGGGTCACGCTCAAGCTCAACATTGCCGCCACCGACCTCGACTTGGCGCAGCAAGGCGAATTCTGGTCCGGAAAACTGGATATCTTCCTTGTCCAAAGGAACGACACGGGACTACGCGCCCAGATTACCGGCCAGACCATGGGTCTCAGATTGAAGGCCGCCACATATCAAAAACTCATGCGCTACGGAATTCCCCTCGTGCAGTCAGTCGAAATCAAACCCGATACAGGATCGGTGCGCGTCGTGGTTGTGGATGAGAATTCGGGCCGCATGGGATCCGTGACCGTGCCAGCATCGGCATTTGCAGGAAAGTAGTAATGTGGAACGGGTGCTTTTTTTTCGGATCGAATTTCCCATTGAGGAGAAGAATCGATGACCATGCGGTTAACTCGAAGAGATTTCGCAAAATTAGGCGCATTGAGCCTGGCCGCCCGCTTTGCACCCGCACTCCACGCCGAAACTCCCGGCCGTAAAACAGGCTACGCTGTCATCGGCCTGGGACGCATCGCCAGCCACTTCATGCCCGGCGTGCGCAACACCACCAACTCGCAGATTACCGCCCTGGTCAGCGGCCATCGCGACAAGGCGGAGCGGATCGCGGCGGAGTACGGAGTGCCGCAAGCCTCCATCTACAGCTACGAGAACTTCGACGAGATCGCGCACAATCCCGCTATCGACGCGGTCTATGTGGCGCTGCCCAATTCGATGCACGCCGAGTACACCATCCGCGCCGCCAAGGCAGGCAAGCACGTGCTCTGCGAGAAGCCGATGTCCAACACCGTGGCCGAGGCCGATGCGATGATCGCGGCCTGTAAAGCGGCCCATGTCAAGCTGATGATCGCTTACCGCTGCCACTACGAGCCCACCAACCTGCGGGCCGTCCAGCTCATCCGCTCGGGCGCCATCGGCCAGGTGCAGGCCATCGAGAGTGCCTTCGGCTACAACAGCGCACTCGGCGAATGGCGGCTCAACAAGAAGCTCGCCGGAGGAGGGCCGCTCTTCGATGTGGGCATTTACTCCCTGAACGCTTGCCGCTACCTGACCGGCGAGGAGCCGGAACGCTTCGCGGCCTTTGCTTCGACCATCGACCGCGACGGCCGCTTCAACGAGGTCGAAGAAAACCTCTCTTGGACGATGCGCTTCCCTTCCGGCATCGTGGCCGCCTGCAACACTACCTACGGCGCGGCCATGACCGGCTACTTCATCGTGCACGGATCGAAGGGCTGGATCGAAGTTAGCCCGGCCTTCAACTACGAGGGCGAGCACTTGCGAGCTGAGTTCGGGGGCACAAAACTGGACGAACCCAACCCGGCCCGCGACCCATCGCACTTCCAGGCCCAGGCCGAGCACTTCTCCCACTGCATCCAGAATGGGCTGGAGCCGAAGACTCCCGGCGAAGAAGGGCTACGCGACATGCGGTACATTACTGAGATTTACCGCGCGACCGGGATTACGATCTGAGGAGAGAGGTTTATGCCCCTCTCAATTCCAGAATCCTGCGATTCGTTCTTGACCCGACACGCCACCGGCAAAATCGATCGGCGACGCGAATAATCCGGTCGTGGATGACGCCAAACCTTTCGCCAGCACCCATCATCGAGCATACCCATGCGAAGCGATCCAGCCGGACCCGGCAGCATCACAGCCCGGCTTGGGGAAGGTGCGATAAAGTGTTCTTGCGAGGAGAAAATGCCCGAAACCACTCAGGAAATTATCGAACGTGTTGGATTGATTCCCGTTCTGCGCGCGCGCAATGCCGCCCAGGCCCACGCCGTAGTAAAAGCCATGATTGCCGGCGGCGTCACCGTTGTTGAAGTCACCATGACCGTCCCCGGCGCGGTCGATCTGCTAAAGGAATTGAAGCGGGAGTACGGCAGCGAGCTTCTGATAGGCTCCGGCACCGTGACCACCGCCGAGCAGGCTGAAGCCACCATCGAGGCCGGCGCGGAGTTCGTGGTCAGCCCCAGCTTCCACCCTATAGTGGTAGCCAAAACCCACGCCCTGGGCAAGCTCTCCATACCCGGCGCGCTTACGCCAACCGAAGTCATCACCGCCTGGGAGGCCGGCGCGGACTACGTAAAGATCTTTCCCTGCTCGGCGGTGGGCGGAGCTAGTTATTTGAAGGCGATTTTGGCGCCCTTCCCGCAGCTCAAGCTGATTCCTACCGGCGGCGTTACGCTGCAAACGGCCGAGGGCTTTATTCGCGCCGGAGCACGCGCCCTGGGCGTAGGCAGCGACCTGGTCAATCTTGCCGCGGTCGATGCCGGAACCCCGGAAACGATCACAGAAACCGCCCGCGCTTACCTGAAGGTCCTGGCGCAGATCCGCGCGGAGATGCATCCGGCAAAGTAACTTGCTAACTCGCTAACCCGCCTCGCTGGCTTTGTGCTCCCCGCCGAACCACGCATACAGCGCCACCCCGGCGAAGCAGACCACCGGCACCATGTAGGCTGCTTGCAACCCTCCCTTTGTGTCCGCAAGCACGCCCATCACTTTCGTCAGCGCCGCGCCGCCCAGAATCGCCATCACCAGCAGCGATCCGGCCGTCTTGGTCTTCTCGCCCATTCCCTTCAGCCCCAGGGCAAAGATGGTGGGAAACATGATGGACATGAAGAGGCTGGTGGTCAGCAGGCAGCCCACGCCCAGCCAGCTTGGCCGTGTCACCGCCACCAGGCCGAGGATTACATTCACCACCGCGTAGATGCCCAGCAGCAGCCGCGCCAGGAAGTGCCGCATCAGCCATGCGGAGCTGAATCGCCCGACGGCAAAGGCCGCCAACGTCCCCGTCAGCATGTATCCCGCGGCTTTATCGCCCACTCCGGTGGCCGACTCTACGTAAGGGATGAAGTAGCTCCACGTGCCCACCTGCGCGCCCACATAGAGGAATTGCGCCAGCACGGCAAAGACAAAATGCCGCTGAAGCAACTTCACTGGTGCTGTCTCGACGGCCGCGCCGTGCGCAAGATGCTCTCCGCCAAGGACCGGAAACCTGGTCAGCGCCACCATGACAGCCCAGATCAGGGCGACTGCCCCCAAGACCAGATACGGCGCTACCACCCGCAACAACTCTGAATGTAGATACGCCTGGTAGGTCCCCGCCTGCTGCATGACCGCGACCTGCGCATCGGTCAACTTCACCCCGGAAAAGATAAAGACGGTCCCGATCATGCCCGCGGTGATCGATCCCAGCGGATTGAAGGCCTGCGAAAAGTTCAGCCGGCGCTCGCTTGACCCCGACGGCCCCAGTTGCGCAATGAACGGATTGGACGCGGTCTCAAGAAACGACAAGCCGCTGGCGATCACGAACTGCGCCACCAGAAAGAATACGTAGAGCCCGGCCTGCGCCGCCGGGTAAAACATCCAGCACCCGATTCCAAGCAGCACCAACCCGGTCACGATCCCGGTCTTGTAGCCGAAGCGCCGCATCAGTTGCCCGGCCGGAATCGCCAGCAGGAAATATCCCAGATAAAACCAGATCTGCACTCCGGCGGCGCTGGAGCGGTTGATGTTGAACGACTTCATGAACTGGCGGATCAGAATGTCGTTCAGGTTGTTGGGAATGGCCCAAAGAAAGAAGAGCGCCGTCACCACCAGAAAAGGCAACAGCCGTCCCGCGGGAATCAGGGTAGCTTCAATATCCTCATTCAGCACAGGCTTGCGTACAAACCCGATCGACTCGGCAGAAATTCTCAAAGTGGAGTTGCCCTCCTCAAAGGCGACCGGCCTGCAACGCAGCGCCCCCGAAAACGTTTCCCTTTTCGGCCACACTTCGTTCGCCTGTGAATCGCACCCTCCTTTCTATCGAATCCGCATGGCTGCTGGCAACCTGACCACTGGCAAATGCATCGGATAAATATTGAAGACCGTGCCTTGACGGCGGTGACGGGCAAAACTAATAATGCATCTGAAACAGTACAATCATCCCCAGTCCCTCAATCCGGAACCGCCTCGACCCAGGACACTAAGCCCAGCACGCTGAGCCCAGTCTTTTTAGGAGCCGATACCGTCATGGCCACCGCTCAACATCCCGCCGCGCCCACACTCCGCCCCGGCGTCTCGCCTTTGCGCGCCGGCCAGGGGACCACCTTTATCTGGCGCAAGCTGCACTCGCTGCTGGGCATCGTCCCCATCGGCGCTTTTCTCATCGAGCATCTGCTCTCGAACTTCGAGGCCCTCAAGGGACCGGCAGCCTATGGCGCGCAGGTGAAGTTCCTCAACAGCCTGCCCCTGGTCCGTGTGCTGGAGTGGACCTTCATCTTTCTGCCCATCCTCTATCACGGCCTCTATGGCTTCTATATCTGGCTGCGCGGCAAGTCCAACATTGTCTACTACCCCTGGGCCGGCAACTGGATGTACACCGCCCAGCGCTTCACCGGCATCATCGCCCTGCTCTACATCGGCCAGCACGTCATCCGCCAGCGCTTCCTGGGCATCAGCCTTCCAGAGCACCCTTATGCCGCCTTCGCCAAGGTGCAGCACGAGCTGGCCAACCCCTGGATGCTGGCGGTTTACATCGTCGCCATGATCGCCATCTGCTGGCACTTCTCCTACGGCGTCTGGCTCTTCGCGGCCAAGTGGGGCATCACCCCCGGCACGGTCGCGCGCAAGCGTTTCGGAGTGGTCTGCGCCGCGCTGGGGCTTGCGCTCGTGGTCATGGGCATGGCCAGTATATGGGCCTTTGTCAGTCAGCCGCTAGCTTCTAGCTTTTAGCTGCTAGCTGGTGCACCAGATCTCACATTTGAGACCTGGGACAGCACGAACGAAAGGATTCAGTAGACCATGGCATCACCCAGAATCATCGTGGTTGGCGGAGGATTGGCCGGGCTTGCCGCGGTCATCAAGATCGCCGAGGCCGGCGGCTACGTCGATCTCTTCTCCATCGTCCCGGTCAAGCGCTCTCACTCGGTCTGCGCGCAAGGCGGCATCAACGCCGCCAAGAACTTGAAGGGCGAAGGCGACACTACCGCACAGCACTTCGACGACACCATCTACGGCGGCGACTTTTTGGCCAACCAGACCCCGGTGAAGGCTATGTGCGAGGCCGCGCCGGCCATCGTCGATCTGCTCGACCGCATGGGCGTGCCCTTCAACCGTACCCCCGAGGGTTTGCTCGACTTCCGCCGCTTCGGCGGCACACTCTACCACCGCACTGCCTTCGCCGGGGCCACCACCGGGCAGCAGTTGCTCTATGCGCTCGACGAGCAGGTCCGCCGCCACGAGGCCGCCGGCCACGTGCGCAAGTTCGAGGGCTGGGAGTTTCTCTCCGCTGTGCTTGACTCCAAGGGTGCAGCCCGCGGTATCACCGCCATCGACCTCCGCTCCATGGAACTGCGCAGCTTCCCCGCCGAGGCTATCATTCTGGCTACAGGCGGCATCGGAGCGATCTTTGGAAAGAGCACCAACTCCGTAGTCTGCACCGGCTCGGCCCAGTCGGCCATCTTTCAGCAGGGCGCTTATTACGCCAACGGCGAGTTTGTCCAGGTTCACCCCACCGCCATCCCCGGCGAAGACAAGCTGCGCCTGATGTCAGAGTCGGCGCGCGGCGAGGGCGGCCGCCTCTGGGTTCCGCGCACTCCCAAAGACCCGCGCCCCTTCAAGCAGATTCCCGAGTCCGAGCGCCTCTACTTCCTCGAAGAGTGGTTCCCCAAGTACGGCAACCTCGTGCCCCGCGATGTGGCTACCCGCGCCATTCACAAGGTGGTCTACGAACTGGGCCTGGGCATTGACGGCCAGCCCATGGTCTACCTCGACCT
>Ga0182027_10014692_pt1 | contig 10818 bp, 9 predicted proteins | sample 712E1DmetaG_FD_121300 | JGI IMG/M metagenome (GOLD analysis project Ga0182027, IMG submission 121300) | Permafrost microbial communities from Stordalen Mire, Sweden - 712E1D metaG (Illumina Assembly) | ecosystem: Environmental > Terrestrial > Soil > Wetlands > Permafrost | place: Sweden...
AAGGACTAGTGGGCTTCATCCTAACAATCATAATCTTTGATAAAGATGTTGTTATATTTTCTAAAGAAATTTTTCAATGTCCCTGCTATTTTTTCTCTTGTCATAGGATCATTCAATATCTGCTTGACTTCGTTGTGAGATGTGTCATTATTTGCATTTGTTATGCAAGACATAGCGACAAATCTCATGCCTCTATGAAGGGCTGTGAGGCATTCTGGCACAACTGACATTCCGACAGCATCGGCACCCATCGAATTAAGTGCCATTATCTCTGCATCTGTCTCATAATTCGTACCTGGAACCCATGCAAAATTGCCTTTATGCATCCTTGCTCCTGCATTGATGCCTGCGCCATAAAGCAGGTCAGAGAGTTCTTTATCATATGCATTTCTTGTCGATGGAAAATATTGCTTTGTCGCTTCACCAACAGTATCAAATTGCATATGATTAAGAGATAACAAAGGATTATTTGCTCCAATAAAAAATCCTATATGAGATTTTATCACCATCAAGTCTGCTGGCTGATAAATACTATTTACAGCCCCTGCAGCATTTGTGGAGAGAAAATGTGGAATCTTGAGATCTGCTGCAACATTCACTGCAAACGTTGCTTCTTGCATCGCATAAGGTCCAGGCACAAATGCATTCTCATAGTAATGTATCCTCCCTTGAAGCCCTAATACGCGAACGCCTTCTATAGTTCCAATAATCAATTTGCCCTCATGTCCATCTGCTGTGCAATGTGGAAAACCCGGTATATCATCATAAGAGATCGTTGAAGAGATCTTCATCGTAGATGCCAGGTCTTGAAGTCCGCTTCCTAAAGTCATAGCAAATTGTGGAGTTCCGTAGCCTATAATATGTTTTATGAATCTTGCAGATCTTTTGACACGTCTTTCATAATCTTTCAGTCTCTTGAGTGCAAGATATTTATCAATCGTTTCAAGCATCATGTTAAGAGGAGAAGAACAGGATTTATAAAATTAATCATTATTAAGTGAGAAATTATTCATCAATCTCCCTGCCTGCCTTATCAGAGTATTTCTTGTCTGCATTCTTCATCATCTTAAGATAACTCTGCATCTTTATCTTTATTTTTGATTTAAGTCTTGCGTCAAAGACTTCTGATGTGAGCTCATCAATCTTTTCATCCCAATCTATATCCGGAAGTCTTGTCAATGAGCCTTTGAATTCTCTTCCAGAAATTCTTATCTGGTGCTCTATCTCTTTAGAAAATCTTGTATTGAACAGGCTTGCTGCAGGAAATTTTGTGATATTATTTGCACCTGCCTTGAGCAGCAGGCTAAGTTCAGAAATCCTGTCGACCCATGAACCTGCAATGATGAATATCTTCGGAAAATCTATTCTTGTCAAAGCAATCCATTCAGCGTAATATTTTTTATCAGGACCTTTTTTGAACATCGTGCCTTTATGTGGATTCAAAGCATAGAATGTTATCCTATCTATACCGTGCTTTTCTATAAAATCCTTTAGCAATGCATAATCATCTATTGTTTCGCCTATCCCTATGATTATTGTTATGGCTGTCTGTAGTCGCTCTTTTTTTGCATAATCAAGCATCTCTATTATAGGCTTTAATGGTTTAGAGGGACAGAGTTCATCGTGCAGCTTTTCATCCAAGCATTCTATTGATCCGCATATGCCTTCTGCATAAGGCTTTAATAATTCTATCTGCTCTTTTGATAATAATCCGAGATTCAACCATAATCTCTTTCCATATGCAAAATAAATCTTTTTTACAACATCCAAAAGTTCCTCGTCAGAATAAGAGTCATAGCCTCCACTCAGAAATTCTATGTTCCACCCAAGTTCCTTACATAAAATAGCTTCTGTTATCAATGATTCTACTCTTCTTTTAGCAAGTGATGATGAGACCTTTTTTATCTTACCTTTTTGGGTGCTCATATAACAGAATCTGCAGTCTCCCTTGGAACAATACCAGCTCAAGAATATCGCTCTCTCAAAAAAACATTGATTAGAGAAATTCTTGTCATAGATTTTTGATGCCTTGCTTATCAAGCGGTCATATTCTTCATCTTCTTTATCCATTGAATATAGGATTGGAGATTGTTTTAAATATTTGATTGAAATGATATAATATATGACTTTCAATGATTAACCTTTAGAAATTTGCAATCAATATTTTGCCATCTTGATTATCATTTCAGCGAGGATATATCCGAAGGCAAGACAAATAATGCCGCCAATAAGAAATCTTATCCTGAGAGTTTCATCTGCAAACAAGAATCCTATGATGAACAAGATTCCGAAAATATAAAACACTATCGGGGCAACCGACCATCCGCCTGTATCTACAAGTCCTTTGCTCTTTATCCCATGATATAATTTCTTCACATGTCTTGCAGGATGATCCATATTGAAACACAACACTCCTATTTTATAAAATTTGTTAAAAATCATATATTTGTTAAAAGTCAAATATATAATTCATGCATCAATTCTATGAATGTGGCGATGCTCCATGTCTGGGCAAAGCATCCTCCTGGCTTATAGATTGCGCTTGATGACAGTTCTGATGCATAACCGATAAATCCTGAGAATAGAACATCCTCAGTTGATGCATTCATGATCTTCTCGATAAAATCAACATATTTCTTTTTGTTCAGCCTAGAAAGGCAGATGGCGACTATATTATTTATGAAAAACCATGAGTCGCCTCTATGATAGCTCTTGTTGTTCTGTCCTGTATAATTTGGCTGATATAAGACATGATTCTTATCTATGGTGCTAAGACCTCCTCCTATAAGATCTTCATCTAGCTTCCATTCGCACCAAAGCTTTTCTAGCGAATCATCAAATACCTTTTCCCATTCCTGGTCAGACAATAATGCAGGATAAAGATAATATGACAAGAATATGTTTGGCCGGGCAGTATCATGATAGCTGCAGCCATATCCATCATTAAGTATGACCTCGCCTTTCACATCTTTTATGAGAAATCTTTCTCTGACATGATCACGTAGGTCTCTTTCTATCTTGATGCAGTCAATATTTGTATGCCCGACACTCACTAGCTTGTCCTGTTTTTTCACAAACTTGTTAGCAAGCAGCTCATCAAGCTTAGAGGAGAAACTGAGCATCTCAAGAAATAATGCCTGTATCTCTATCCGAAATCCCTCTCGCAGATCAGTCTCATATCCTGATTCCTTGTAGGATGTATCCATCCAAGTCTCGAGAGGAGCATTATATATCAGGTCATCATGGAGATAATTCTTGTAGACCTGTTTTATTGCGTAAGACACTTTTTCCTTGACATATTTCAGGTCATAAAGGCTAAAATAATCTCCGAGCAGCTTATTGTCCTGCAGCTGCTGTACAAGATCATCAAGCCTCTTGAATAGCCATCCTATCGCATCGCTGCTTCCAAGCCCTCCAGGAGGATATATGTTGCTTAGCCTTCCATCACTTCCTATCTCTTCAAGGTGCCTGAACAATATCTCTTTTGCAAACTCATATTTCCTCTCAAGTACCAAGGAGTTCACAGATATCAGCTCGTCTCTTGCCCAAAACTGGAAGAACCATGGAAGTCCAGCCCAAAGGCCAGATATCTTCTTGCTAAGCGTTAGATGCACAGACAATCCTTCAAGTGCATGTATTGAATTGACATATGCAAATGCCCTCTTATTGTCAGACAATTCAGATATCTTGAATTTATGTTCCAATTTTTCTGCATAACCTGCAAATAGATCATTGTTCAATTCATTATTCAATATCATATCAAGGATCTTGCTTATGGCCCGCTCTTTATTGTCTGAAAATGAGAATAATAGCCTGATATTTTTTTTGCATAATATCTTGAGAGCTTTATAGACATAGAATTCGCTTCGAGAATGTCTTGAGCTATCATATGCATAGGATTTCTTTTCCCATCTATTAGGCATCTCATATGATTCATCGACTCCAAAAATCGCTAAAAAGAATTTCTTGTCGATATTGGAGAGATCATCATCAAAATATTTATTATATTCGATTATCAATACAGAATCATCATGCTGAGCATGGGTCTTTCCATCACTCTTATCATATTCCAGATGGCCCAGCATCTTCTCTTTATATATCCTGTATATCCTTCCTTTATCATCAAAATCAAAAATCTCCCTAAAATCCAGATCTATGTTTATTGACGAATGGTCGGCAGTGAAATCAGCGATCAATCCGTCTTTTGTCAATACAAAGGTCTCTGATGCGTCATTATAGAGCCTCTTGGAATAATTGAACCCATTGACAATCTCCTCTGGCTTCAATACATTATTTTGAGCATCAGTAAAATAGATATTCTCAATGCATTTATACATATCATACTCATGCTTGTTCTTGAGTGTTATGAGATTGTACCATCCATTGAAATTAGTCACTTGATGGGCGGGCATCACAGGGAGAGAAAAATAATTTCCTTTTTTGCTCAAAAGGAAAATGCAGGGATATCTATCCGATATTGTCAGATCATCAAAATCCTTTGCCAGCCTGCTATGCAGTTGATGGGTTATCTTCATTTAATCACTCGATTTAATCAATCAGTCAATAGAAGTGCAACTCTGAGTAATCTCCAATGTTCAGTTTCTTGAAATGGCTCTTCAAGGTCACACTCTCACCTATCAAAGAATCCCTGAGCTTGATATTTTCCAATACACTATTGCTATCTATGATAGTATTTTTGATTATCGAGCCTTTAATTACAGTGCCTGAAGCGATAGAAACAAAAGGTCCTATTATGGAATTCTCTATTACTACACCCTTATCTAGGTATACTGGATCTAATATCACACAATTTTTTGTCTTAGATCCTATCTTATGATTCTTCTTCAGCAATATCTGGTTTGTCTCAAGGAGCGAATCTATCCTGCCGCAGTCATACCATCCTTTTACGTTAGATATCTTGATTTTTGCGCCGTTCTTTATCATGTATTCAAAAGCGTCTACAAGATAATATTCGTTTTTCAGGTTAATATTGTTTTTATAGAGATATTCTATACCCTCAAACATCAGTTTATAATTCTTGACATAATACATCCCGATGTTTGCAAGCCTAGATATTGGCTCTTGAGGTTTTTCTACAATCTTGGTCATGAAACCTTGCGTATCAGTTATGACTACTCCGAACCTCTGATAATCCTCTCTCTCTTTCACCCATATCAGTCCATCGACAGAAGAGTTTTTTTGGGCAACTTTTACTACAGAAAGGTCTGTGTCAAATAATGTGTCTGAGAAGAGTATCAAGACATCTTCATCTATAAATTCTTTTGCAAGCTTTATCGCACCTGCAGAGCCGTCAGGGATTTTCTGCTCGACAAATGTTGCCTTGAACTTATATCTGCTGGTCACATAATTCTGGATGGCATCTTTTTGCGCACCAGTAATGAATATGACTTCTGAGAATTTCAGGTCCTTGACATTATCGAGAAGATAATCAAGTATGGTCTTTCCGGCGACTTTCAATAATGGCTTTGGCTTTGTGAGAGTATGAGGCCTTAGCCTCGTCCCTTTTCCTGCGAGCGGAATTATCAGCTTCATTCGAATCAGTTCTCCAAATCTATATCAATATCTAAGATAATCTCTTCAAAAAACCTTTAATAAATTATCTTTCAAATCTTTCATAAATTTTTTTCATATGCCTTCTATAAAAATAATCATCTAGGTTCTCCCCTATAAAATTTCGCTGCTGTCTCAGGACTGACATTATTTACAATTATATCAGTACCGAGCTCGAATCCTCCGTACATCGCAATCCTCGGATATACCTCGACATGAAAGTGCAGGCCCTTCAGGTCTGAATTGATATAATGCTGGGGAGAATTATGGATGCAGAGATTGAATGATACGTTCAATTCTTTCAGCCTGGCAAGCACTCTCTTGAGTATCTGCGCCAAGTCAAGCAGTTCCCAATCATCAAGCTGGGTAATCGAGAGATAATGTTTTTTAGGGAATATCCATATCTCATAATTGAACCTTGAAGCATATGGGGTGAATGCCACAAAATTAGTGTTTTCAAAGCATGCGCGAAACGAGGTTTTTTCAATATTGATTATGTCGCAATAAGGGCAGTGGTCATATTTTTTTATTGCATCAAGCTTCTGCTTGATTATGGTCGGGACAATATTCAATGCAGCGACCTGTGAATGGCTATGCTTGACTGACGTCCCGGCATCCATGCCAGTATTCTTGAATATGTATACATAATTTATGTGAGGCATCTTTGAGAGCTCTTCAATCCTGTTCTTGTAGACTTTTAAGACCTCTTTAACTTCAAAATCTCCTAAGTCTGATAGCTGCCTTTGATGATCACTCGTCTCAACAATTACTTCATGATGGCCGAATGCATCGGAATAGGTGAAATAATTATTATCTGTAGATATTTCGAATTTCCCTTTAGGGGCGAGGAATGGATACATATTCTCGAACCATCTGATGCTCCACGGCTCTCCGATATGGCCAATCTCTTCAGTGGTCAGCCTCTCATTCCCTGGACAGAAATTGCAGGCAGTATCAAGATTAGTCGCCTGGAATCTTGGGATGAAATCATTAGGTCTCTTGCTTCTTGTTTCAGAGATGACGACATACTTGTCCAATATATAGTCTTTTCTTATTTCCATGTTTGTCCCTAAAATCTAATTTAAAGTCTAATGTGATTTATTCCTCTGCAACGCAAGGTCATGCGCAGCGACATAATTATTTATCAATATCTTCCAGTCTGCATGGGCAGAGGTCGTCTTTGCATTCAACTTGTATTCTACTCTCTCAGCATGATTCAGTTTTGAAAACTCGTAAAGCATCGATGTGAACTCATCAACGACATTGTTCTCATTCATATCGAATCTGTCGAGGACCATTATCCCTTTGCTGTTTGCTATCTTAGATTTTACAAACATCCCAAATCCAGACATGTCAGTAGTCAATGCAGGAACCCCTAATGTAGCGCTCTCAAGCGGAGTGTATCCCCAAGGCTCATAATAGCTCGGAAACAGCCCGAGATGGCATCCTATCATAGCATCATAATATGCAAGATCAATGAATCCGTCTGTTCCGTCCAGATAGACAGGTTCGACAATAACCTTCACATTGTCCTCTTTCCTGTTCAAAAGGCCATTGTCATGCAAAGCTTTCATCAATACATTGTTGCTCTCATCAACTATGTGAGTAGACAATGGGGGAATCCCCTTCCTCTCAAACGCATTGATATCTTTTTTCACATGAGATACGAATGTCTCTGTGAAGAGGTCGTGGTCAATATCTGACTTGGATATGAAATCATATATCAATCTTGTAAGGATGTCAGGCGCATTCGAGTTGACATAATTTTTTATATGCATATAATAATTCTTGTTCTCTAAGACATCAAGCCTGAGCCCATGATTTTCCATAGGGATCCAGAACATCATTGCGATGTTTTTTACCTGTGGTCCATGCTGGATTGTCGAATCGACAAAATCTTTCTTGAGCTGTGCATTGAGTTTTCCGAGAGCTTTTATCAATATGTCATATCCCTTATTCCTAAATTCAAATCTCCCGACAGTATAGAACAGCAATGTGTTGCCTACATCAAAGGTATAGTATGGAAAGAAATAATATGTGAGGAATTCCCTTATCTTGTCTCTTGATTCTATGTGCTTGAGGGATGTCTCTTCAAAGCTGGGGAATTCGTCAATGTCAAGACCATTAAGTACGAGCACTTCAGGTTTTCTTCCAAGGAATTTTTCAGCCTCAAGACCTGTTATCTCAGAGACTGTAGTGAATACATCTGCATTCTGCGTCGCTGCTTTTTCTGTTAGATGCTTTGCCTCGACACCATTATAATACGCCTCCTTCAGAGGATCAATGGTCCCAAATATAGAGTATAGATCGACGCCCTTTGCAGCCATGCTCCTTCCAAGAGTTGTTGCATGTGTGGTGAATACGCATGCGACGCTTGGACAATATTTTTTCAAATATAAGAGACCGAAGGCTGAAAGCCATTCATGAAAATGTGCGACAACAGCCGCATCCTTGTATAACGCATTCTTCATCTCAGATATCAATCTTCCAGCAGCATAAGACCAAAGCATAGGCTCTTCAAAATCCCAATGCCCTCGAAGAGAATCTATCTGATAATCATTCCAGAACATCGCCTTAAGATCGTTTTTCCTTGATATAAGATTCTGGAAATCAATGAGCAAAGCGATAGGTTTTCCTTTCACTTCGACCCATTTCCCATAATGGCAGATAATGCCTTCATTTTTGAGTTTGTCGAATATAGGAGCCAAGTCTCGAGGAGTCTCCAATGCCAAAAAATCCAGTTTAGCATTATTCTCAAAATATGGTCCTATGAGAAAATAGTTCTTGTATATCTCCATCATATGAGAGGCCTTGCTGCTTATGACTGTATAGATGCCTCCCACTTTATTGCATGCTTCCCATGATACTTCAAATACGCAATTAGCATCAGCCATCAATTCACCTGCTCAAAAAAAACTTGTATATCAACAAAAATATTATAGCTAAAATCAAGACAACATATATTGTTATCCAGAAGAGATTGCCGCCAGACTTTCCTTCATCAGGCGTTGTCTGTGATTGGGCATTATATTCTTTGCTTTTATCATGCCCTTTTTTATTATGTTCTTTACTTTCATTCTTATCTGCATGGACATGTCTATTTGATTGATCTTTGTTGAAAAAACTGTACCATTTATTTACTGGCTTGTTAAAAGGTTTTATAATGCCGTTGTCAGAATGTTCTTCATGGTATAATCCTGCATTGTCTGAATGGACAAAACCTGCCTGAGGATTTTTCAAAGGCATTTCTGGCTTTTCATTGATTTCAGATATAGGGTATCTTGGATTAGAGGTATTCTGATCAGGATTCTGGCCTGCACCCTTATCGACAATATCAATACGCGGCTCAATCTTGTGTGCTGGAGCCATGATCTGGATATAATTTTGAGCGTCAGAGCTCTTGATTATGGAGTGGACACTATGTGATGCACTTATCGCCTTTTCCTCTTCAGATAACTCGGCAAGGCGCTTAGATACAATTATTATGGTCTGGTCTTTAGATAGAGTGCTCCTGAGCCTTTCTGCAAGCTTCTTGTCAAGCAGGATGGCCTCAATCCAGTTTGCAAAATCATTCTTGCGTGGATTTACAAAGGACTGGAAATCCTCGTCAGATAATCTCTCAAGTATATCGTTCAATTCTAAAATATTTTTTGCCCGTCTGCCGTCAAGGAAGACAAATTCATTTTCATACGGTGCATTAATCATCTCCTCACCTCTTAAAATGATTAACAATCATCAATCAAAAATCATCATCAAAACAACCATTATCAATAAAAATTCACACAACTATTTGAAAATCGATACGATTAATAGATACGATTTATTCCTAGTATCATATCTCTCCATCTGATCATAATCTCTCCATCTTTTCAAACAATCTTTTGTACAGCAAGGCTATCATCTCTATCTTACTCTTTGAAGACCTTATATCGCTTGCCAGTTGCTCCTCTTTGAACACATCGTTCAGCCAGTTAGCGAAATCATTCTTCTCGGTAGTCACATGATAATAGAACACATCATCGCTAAGCGTCTCGAGAATCTTTGCAAGTTCAGCAATATCCTTGACAGATCTGCCATCGCAGAGGACAAAATAATTGTCTGGTTTTATCTCGACAGATAATTTACGGTCTGCTTTTCTAGACACACCATTAGCATCTTTTTGCATATGCTTTTTTTCGGCAGCCTCGTGTTTCAAATGATTTGAATCTTTCTTTTTTCTTGGCATCAATCCCACCTCTGATTTTGATGTTAGTATGCAAATCTTTTTTTATTTTCTGCATACTAGTTTTTTAGCATTATCGCAGGAGTATCTGACAATCTGGGCCTTAGATGATACTTCTCCCTCATCTCTATTGCGATGTTCTTGCCCTCTATGACCTTTTTCATCCTATATATCATGTCATTCAATATGTTCATGAAATTTATATAGGATTCATAGGGAGTGTCGTAAGGATTGAAATATTTGTGTACATCACCGTCGTTGAAATATTTGGTGCACATGTAATAATAATGGTCGCTTGTCGTGAGCCTTCTCCAATCAATAAGAAGAGGCTCATTATTCAGGTCCTTTAGGACCTTCTCTAACGCATAGACCTCGTGTAATGCAGAATCCTGCATATTGTTCCCTTTCCATGCACTAAGATCCCTCTCGATATCTGCCCAAGAGATATAATTGTGGACGTCAAGTTCAGCTGCAGGCTCGAAATCTGCCAGTTCAGAGACAGTCAGGAATCTTGTGTCAGGATCCTTGAACAGATGTTCAGGCATGTGCTTTAGGAAATTGAATATGCCTGTGTCTTCCCATTGATGCTCCCCAAACGTCTCATAATCCATAAAAAGATTCACAGAGTGCCCTTTATTCCCGTGCAGCCAATGGGCAAATTTCTCTGCTGTCAATGGGAATTCTTTCCAGGATTTTTGGCCGAACCTGAATGCAACATCATCGCTGAGCTTATAGTTCTTGAGCAGAAGCTTGAGGTTCTTGGTGGTCTTTGCCCTATAGACATAATTAGGGCTTCTCCATCCCAAGATATGGTCTGCTCCCTCAGCTAGTATCGCCTTATATCCAAGACCTTCGATATGGTGAGCTAACTCATTATTGAATATCAATTCTGTATTCCTGAAAACTTTCGGGGTCTGATTGAAAAGCTCCTCTATTTTCTTCCTATGCATCTCCACCTGCTCATCAAATTCTTGTTTTGAGTAAAGAAATGCAAGAGAATGATAATAAGTCTCTGACAAGAACTC
>Ga0182027_10014694_pt1 | contig 10817 bp, 8 predicted proteins | sample 712E1DmetaG_FD_121300 | JGI IMG/M metagenome (GOLD analysis project Ga0182027, IMG submission 121300) | Permafrost microbial communities from Stordalen Mire, Sweden - 712E1D metaG (Illumina Assembly) | ecosystem: Environmental > Terrestrial > Soil > Wetlands > Permafrost | place: Sweden...
GCTGTACCTAAGACCTGTTCTAAACCGTCGCCGCTTTTTGTAGCGCCGGACTCCAGTCCGGCTGTCGTGCGGGCGTCCTCGCCCGCACTCCCGTTCGGAATGCCATGAAGCCGTTGGGTACACGATCAGGAGAATTGTTCTAGGGTGGGATAGCTCCACCTATCTATAAGTTCTAAGCTCTTTAGTTTCTAAGCTCTTTAGTTCTTTACTTCCCTTCCAATAACTCTCAAACAATCCGGGTGCCCAGGTCTTGCTTCTGAGACCTGGGAAGGAATGAACCCCACCATCAGCACTCCCTACCCCAGCAACTCCCCAACAATCCCCCCCGCAGCCTTCAGCGCCGCATCAATCTGCGTCTGATCTTTCCCGCCCGCCTCGGCAATCTCCGGCTTTCCTCCGCCCGATCCACCCACAAGTTTCGCAACGCCCCCCACCAGCTTCCCTGCCTGGATGCGTTTCGTCAGCCCCGGCGTCACTCCGGCAATCAGCGCGACCTTGCCTTCGGGCTGCGCGGACGCCAGCACCACCACGCCCTCGCCGAGTTTCTGCTTCAGATTGTCTACGAGCGTCCGCAACTGCCCGCGCTCCAGCGAATCGGCGCGCAGCGTCACCAGCTTTACGCCCTTCACCTCGACAACGTGACTCATCGCCTCATCCAGCGAGCCCGCGGCCGACTTCATCCGCATCTCGTCCAACTCGCGCCGCAGCTTCTTCATCTCATCTTCCTGCGCATTTAATCTAGCAATTAATCCATCCGAAAGCCTGCCGCCCGCAGGGCTACCTGCGACCTGCGCCGCCACCTGCGCCACCGCAAAATCCTCGCGGAAAACGTTCAGCGAACCGAAACCGGTAATCGCCTCAAGCCGGCGCACGCCCGACGAAACCGACTCCTCAGCCATAATCTTGATGAGCCCAATCTCGCCCGTGGCGCTCGTATGCGTGCCGCCGCAAAGCTCCGTCGAAAATCCATCCGACAACTTCACCACGCGCACCTTGTCGCCGTATTTCTCGCCGAACAGAGCCATGGCGTGGTACTCGTTCACGGCTACATCGATCGGCACATCTTCCAGCGTCTCCACCTTGGCGTTGGCCAACACTTCGCGATTGACGATCGACTCGATCTCTTCCAGCTCCTCATCCGCCACCTGCGCGAAGTGAGAGAAGTCGAAGCGCAGCCGATCGGGATGCACCGCCGACCCAGCCTGCTTCACATGCGTGCCCAGCACCTGGCGCAGTGCGGCGTGCAGCAGATGCGTTCCCGTGTGATTGCGGCGGATCGAATTGCGCCGTTCCCCATCGACGACCGTATTGACCCGATCGCCCACGGCCAGCGGCTGCTTCAGTTGAGCCTTGTGCGCGCGCACGCCCTGCACTGGCAGAACGCATCCCTCAATCTCAGCGACAGTCGCGTTTCCATCGACTGACGTGAACCACCCTGTATCGCCCACCTGGCCACCCGAGTCGCCATAGAAACTCGTATGATCCAGCACCACCTCAACCGAGTCACCGGCCGCAGCCGCAGGAACACCCACTCCGTTCTTGACGATGGCCAGAACCTGCGCGCTTGCTGCATTAAGTTGCTTGTAGCCCAGGAAGTCGGTCTTCTGCAGATCGCGAAACGCCGGACTTGCTGACTTCTGGCTCCCACCCTTCCACGAAGCCCGCGCCCGCGCCTGCTCGGTCTCCTTGGCCTGCTCAAACCCGGGTTCGTCGAAAAGAATCTCAGCGTCACGAGACGCGTCTTGAATGAAATCTTTTGGTAATCCGAAGGTTTCGTATAAATGGAACGCAACTGCACCATCAAGAGTCGCCCGGTAAAGGTGCAATTTGGATTTATCACCGATTGAAAAATATCCAGACTTCAAGACCGCACGATACTTGTCGAAGAAGGATGCATCTGTAAACCTCTCGTTCAATTCGCCCTTCATTCTTGCATCGTTGCAGATTTGCTCCACAATGCCGGGCTGAAACGCTTCGTAATTACCGATAGCAGTGTCCGCCGCAGCTTCAAGAGCGTCATTGAGTTTTAGCAATCCGATTCTTAGAACACGATCAAATTGCTTTTCTTCCGCCTCCACCACCTTCGCCACGCGTGCCACCGAATCAATCAACTCCGGATACGCGCCCTGCATCAGATCGCGAACGGCATAAACCATTTGATAGAGAAATGGCTTTTCCTGTCCCAGCAGCCGACCGTGTCGAATCCCGCGACGAAGAATCTTGCGCAGCACATACCCGCGTCCTTCATTCGCCGGCATGACACCGTCGCTGATTAGAAATGTTGCCGCACGGGCGTGATCGGAGATGATTCGTAGGCTGGCAGACGCCAAACGCTCTAACTCGTATCTACGATCCAACTCGTCTTGGGAGGGAGGCGGTGGAATGCCAACTGATCGCCTTCCAATTAACGGATTGCTGTATTTGAACTCCGTCAGCACCGCCGCCCTCTTAATTAGATCCGTAAACAAATCCGTCTCGAAGTTCGAAACCTTCTCTTGCAGCACCGCCGCCACGCGCTCGAGGCCCATGCCCGTATCGATCGAAGGCGTCGGCAGCGGGGTCAGCTTGTAGGAGGTGGTTTTGGTGACGGGGTCGACGATGGCCGACCGATCGAACTGCATGAACACCAGGTTCCAGATCTCGACATACCGCGCCTCGTCCTGCCCAAACGGCTTGTCCACTCCCGGCGTCTCGGCGGCTCCGATCCCCATGTCGTAAAAAATCTCCGAGCACGGACCGCACGGCCCAATCTCGCCCATCTGCCAGAAGTTGTCCTTCAACCCGTACTGGTGAATGCGCTCCTTCGGCACCCCGGCCGCAAGCCAGTAGCCCTCGGCCTCGTCGTCGCGGGGCACTCCGTCGGCGCCCTCGAAAATCGTGACGTACAGCCGGTCCTTGGGAATCCCGAACCACTCCTCGCTCGTCACCAGCTCCCAGGCAAACTTGATCGCATCCTGCTTGAAGTAGTCGCCGAAAGAGAAGTTGCCCAGCATCTCGAAGAAGGTGTGATGCCGTCGCGTAAAGCCAACGTTTTCAAGGTCGTTGTGCTTGCCGCCCGCGCGGACGCATTTTTGTGATGTCGTAGCGCGCGAGTAGTCACGCCGCTCCGCTCCCAGAAACAAGTCCTTGAACTGGTTCATCCCGGCGTTCGTAAAGAGCAGCGTCGGATCGTTGGCAGGCACCAGAGACGAAGAGTGCACACGGCGGTGCCCCTTCGTCTCAAAAAAGCGCAGAAATGCTTCGCGTATCTCGTTCCCAGAGCGGTTTTGCATGGCATATTTAGTGTAATTGCCACAACCCCAACGACCGCAGGGCGTGTTCTCACTCTTCGTGCGGCTCGTCGGCAAGATTCTCCAGCGCCGCCAGGCTCTCCTCCGGCACATCCCACTGGCGCAGAATCTTGTAAATCACTCCAGTCGAGAACCCGGCCGTAACCAGCCGGCGCATCACCCGCGCCGTCTCCTTCTCGTTCTCCGGCTTGCGAATCCTCTTGCGTTCCAAATGTTGCCGCGCCAGGGCCTCCTCGTTGGTCTGGCCATACCGGGATTCCAGAGTCTCGGCAATCAGATCGGAGTTCACGCCCTTCTGTTGCAGATCCTGCCGCACCCGCCGCACGCCGAGCTTCTCGTTCTCCTGCCGCAGCCGCGCGTAGGTCTCGGCAAAGGCCGCATCGTCCAGGTAGCCGTATTCGCGGAGGCGGGCGACGACCGTTTCAATCACCGCATCTCCCCGCTCCCCCGGCTCCATGCGCTTCTCCATTAGCCGCCGCAGATCGCTCTCTGTGCGCATCTGCCGCCCCAGCGCACCGGTGGCGTACTCAAAGAGCCCCGCCTCGTTCAGAAACGCCCGCGGCTTGCCGGATTTGCGATTGAAGGGCATGGCGACTACTCCAGCGGAATAAGCATACCGAAGCGCTTGTTCCGCCGCCAGCGATAGTGCTTAAAGTCGCTGTCCAGGGTGAGAATGTCGCCCGTACCGACCTGGTCGGCCAAGTGGATCAGGCAGGCATCGGCAAAGTCGCAAGGCGTGTCGGCGTACTTGGACATCAGGCGAGCGACCTCTGAAGCGCAATCGCCAAGTCGAAAGGGAATCTCTAAGGCTCCTTGCTGCACATTCTTCAGAATGGCTTCAACAGCCGCTTCAGCATGGTCAAGAAGGTGTAGCGCTTCCGTTATGCACGCTTCAGTCGTGATGAGCGGGCCGTCAAGGGCCTCATAGGCAGAGTGGCAGCGACTGTGCCCTTGTTCGCGCTGATTAAACAGAGCAACAAAGAAGCTCGAGTCGGCTAGGACTGGCGTCATCGCTTCCGCTCATCAGGCCGACGCCACCCCTTGCCCATGCTCTTCACTCCAAAGTCCCTCATATGCTCCTTGTTGGTAGCCAAATCACCGGGGCCAAAATTGACGCAGCCGATGCCAACTAGCCGGGGGCGGGGCTTTTGAGTGCGCCGCTCCGCCCCCTCAAGAAGGCACTCGCGAATCACTTGAGAAGTTGTCCATCCTTCGGTGCTCGCAATTTGCACGAGCGCCGCCTCCGCCTTCTCATCCAACCGTGCTTGTACCGTTGTGGGCATGACTTTACTGTACTACATAATCACTATTTGTACTACAATCAATTCTTTCCTGCACCCGACTCCAACTGATCCGCGCGAATTCAACGCCACGCTGGATCAAGAAAGATCATAAGCTCTCCCAGTATTCCTGACAGGGTCATTCCATGCACAAGAGCGCGCAGGTACTGGTGCTCGGCGCTTAGCTTGGATGCAATGACGAGCCATGCGGTCTCCGCGCTGCTATTGCTTCTTCGTCCACTCATCCACCCAGTCGTTGACCGTTTTACACCAGAGCTGCGAGTTCTGCGGCTTCAGCACCCAGTGGCCCTCGTCCGGGAAGTACAGCATCTTGCTCGGCACCTTCAGCAACTGCAGCGTATCGAATAGCTGGAAGCCCTCGCTCACATCGAGCCGGTAATCGAGCTGCCCGTGGATCACCAGCATCGGCGTCTTGAAGTTCTTCGCCGCCATCATCGGCGCCCACTTGCGGAAAGGGTTCTCGCTATCCGGCTTGCCGTAGTAGTCCCACGGATGGCCCTTGAACTCCCACTCGTTGAACCAGTCCTCTTCCGTGGAGCCAAATGCCGACTCGGGATTGAACATGCCGTCGTGCGAGACGATGCACTTGAAGCGATCAGTGTGTCCGAGCACCCAATTGGCCATGTAGCCGCCGTAGCTCGCGCCCAGTGCGCATTCACGCGTCTTGTCGATGAAGGGATAGTGCTGCTCGGCGTAGTCGAGGCCGGTCATGAGGTCGGTGAACGGCTTGCCACCCCAGTCGCCATTCACGCCGTCGACAATCGCCTGCCCGTACCCCGTAGACCCGCGCGGATTGATCATCACCACAACGTACCCATTCGCGGCAAACAACTCCGCGTTCCACCGGTATGACCAAGAGTCGCCCCAAGCCCCCTGCGGGCCACCGTGGATGAGAAACTTCACCGGATACTTCTTCGCCGCATCGAATCCCGGCGGCCGAATGATGAAGCCTTGGAGCTTGGTCTGGTCTGCAGCAGTGAACCAGAAGGATTCCATCTCCCCCAAGTCGAGTTCCGCCATTAACAAATCGTTCAGATGAGTGAGCGGCTCAACACTTTTTGTGACGGGGTATAGAAAAACAGATGAATCCCCCGCCGCGTTCTTCTTGGCAGGACGTATTTCAATGCTTGCCGGCGAGCCGATGATTCTCAGCACCTCACTCGGCTGCGCCACGGTCATTCTGGTTGCGATGATCGACTGACTTGAGGCTATCGTGTGGAGATCGCTGTATTCTCCTCGACCTTGGGCGATCGTAGTCCAGACAGCAGCTCGATCATTGTGAATGCCAATCTCATAGATAGGAGTTGCACCATTGGTACCAGAAACAAAGTAAATTGTTCCAGAATCCTCGCTCCACGCAAACTCATCTACCCAATTCTCGAACTTCGGCAACAAATCCTTAATCGTCTTCCCCGCCCGGTCATACAACACCAGCCGGAACTTATCGCTCTCATACCCAGCCCGCGCTTCCGAACGCCATGCGAGATATTTGCCGTCCGGCGAGTAAGCCGGCGAGAAGTCGCCGCCCGGCGAAGTTGAAACCTTTACCGGCTTGGCCGCTGCGTTGGTCAGGTCGAGCGTAAAGATGTCGGCGTTGGTGCTGATCGCGGGCTCGGGATCGAGATTCTCAGTGAAGGCCAGTTCCTTTGAGTCGGGCGCAAAGGCAAATCCGCCGCCACCGCCCAGAGAAAACGGCGGCACGTCATGCGGATCGTTCAGCGTGAGGTCGCGCATCGCGCCGTTCTCCACCGAGACCAGAAACAGATGCGACCGTTTGTCGCCCGTGTAGTGGTTCCAGTGGCGATAGAGCAGATGCGTAAAAATCTGCGCCTTCACCTTGCTCGCCGCCAGCGCGGCATCGCGATCCGCGTTGCATTTGTTGCCTGTATCGAAGTCGGCCGTGGTGATTGCTGCGCAGTCGGGATACACGGTCGAAGTGAATACGATCGACTTGCCATCGGGAGACCACAGAGCGTTGTCGGCTTCGGTCGAAATCGAGGTCAGCTTCTTCGCGTTGCTGGTCGCACCAGTTGCCGGATCGAAGTCTGCGCGCCAGATCTGTTGCCCACCCTCTCTACCGGAAAGGAAAAGCACGGAATGCCCGTCGGAAGAAAACTGCGGGCCACTGTCGCCGGGCTTGGCCACTGCCAGCTTTTGCGGTTCCCCACCAGTTCCGGACGACGTGGCGATCGCCTGCAGCCACAGCTCCGCTGTCTTGGTGTTCTGCTCCAGATTGACGGTGGTGACGGAGTAGGCCAGCCACTTGCCATCGGGCGAGACAGCGGTTTCGCCCAGCCGCTTCATGTGCATCATGTCTTCGAAGGTCATGGGCCGCCTGGCGGGAGCGGTCTGGGCTGCGCCGAACGGGGCAAGGGCGAATGTAGATATGAGCAAGAAGGCAAAAGCGGTTTTGCGCATGAGGTTCCTCAAATGCAGTCACAGAACTGTACGGGACGCGCAGGAAAAGGCGGCTCGCGTGAAGGAAAAGTTTACACTGCTCGCAGGGGAATGAGAAGTGAGATGGCACGCACAGATTCTCAGGCGTTCGGAGAGCAAATTCTGTGCGTCATCGAATTGGCTCGAGTACCCGCGCCGCTGTTTCATGGTTTCGCTGCATACGGGAGCAACGCCACCGTACCAAACCCGCGCGCCTCAGTCCGGCCCTTGCAAATCACTGCTGACAATGAGATTCCGTTTGTCGATCAGATCGAAATAGAACGCCGTCGCGCCTTTCGGAATCGTCACTCGGACTGTATGCCTGGCCGCATCCAACTGCGCGGGAACCGCCGACCAGGCGCGCTTGTTCCACGTACCGGAATCCAGCGTGTAGTTAAGCCCTGCCTTCTCAATCTGTACCTTGGCCTTGTATGTAATCCATGCACTGTCGCCCTCTCGCTTGAGGCTGCGAATCTTTGCCAGTGGCTCTCCCGATCTCAGATAGTAGTCGGCAAACGCGTGAATCTCCTCCGGCGGCTCGCCGGCTTCGTAACCGTGCTCCATCCGCACGTGGGTCGAGAGGGTTCGCGAACCGTGCGGCAGCAGATACGACTTTCTCAACGATTCAAGTGGGTAGAACTCGTCGTTGGTTCCATCCACCCACAGAAGCGGCATCCTGACGCCGGGCAAATAGACTGACGGGTCCCACAATTCCAGCCATTGCTTCGCGTTCACCGGTCCCAGCTTGGCGAAGTCGGAGAGCCAATAGGAATCTTCGCCGAGGAATCCGCAACCATACACCGGGACGGCAAACCGGAATCTTGTATCGACGCTCGCAATGATCGCGGTAAGGTAGCCGCCCCAGGATATGCCGGTGAGTCCGATGCGTTTGGCATCCACCTCGGGAAAAGACCGGAGAAGCGAATTCGCCAGGATCACATCCGCAACTGCGTGATAGTTCCACTGGTCTTCAACCGGCTCCGTAATCTGATCCAATCCCCAGCAGGGCGGCCCGCCAAGTTCATGCCGTTGCCACGATCTTTTTCCCTCGCGTATGGGCACGCTTCCGCAGGTATCGATCGCAATTGCCGCATAGCCCCGGTCATTCCAGAGCCTCACCCAATCGGCAAAGGCGGTGCCGGCGCCTCCATGCACAAGAACCATGGCCGGGAGTTTTGCCGTGCCTGTATGCTTGGGCACGCCATACCATGCAAATACCTGGGTTGGCTTCCCGTGCCAGGGCAAGCCTTGAAAAAACATTGCTCGCACTCCCGGCTCATGGAAACTGCCGGCGGGAAACACCTGGGGCGCCACGGATAACTGGCGCATGTCCCAGGACGCCTTTGCCCATGATGCCGGGCAAAATAGAAGAATGCCAAACAGAACAGGAAGGACGATCGTGGCAAGTCTGGTAAAACGCCGCTGACCTTTGGTTTGAATCTCTTCGCCAGCGCCGGTTTTCGAGACGCCAGAGTCGCTCAGTTGGGAACTTCCGCTCCCTACCTTCTGCATAGTCTCCTCAATTCCTTCGCGCGAATACCGCCTGCGGGCGAAGGAAAAGTGTACACCCGGCCCGGCCGGTTGGGATTCGATAGATTGAAAGGCTACTTGTTGTCGTTGCCAGTGAGGCGGAAGGTGATGGTGCCCCAGAAGAGGCGGGCGCGCATCTGCACGGGGAGATGGCGGTCGTCGTCTGTGTACCAGATCCATATATTGCCGCGATTCTTCACGACGCCAGCGTCAGCAGTGGGCTGCACACGCAGCGTCTTGAAGGTGCCCAGCGTGGTCTTTATCTCTTCGCGGCCCTCAACCTTCATGGCCACCGGCACAGTACGCTGCGCGTCGACTACCGGAATCACGAAAGTCTTGCCGAGTTCCATTGGCTGCGATGCCGCGTAAAACATACCAGTGAGCAGGTCGGTGAGACATCCGGGGATGCCTGTTTCCACGTGCTTGGTCTGGCCCGTGACCTGATTCTTCTCGTCGAGAATGGACTTGCCCTGACTGTAATCAAGCCGCAGCGTGGAGTTGATCTGGCGCCGTCCCTCGACCGTCTGCTTGTCAAACTCGTACGTGCAGCCCTTCTGGCGATCAAAGGTCGACTGGAAGCGATCCTCCACATGAAAGAGCAGATTGATGGCGCCGATGGTGTTGGCGTTGGCGGTCAGCCGCTCGCGATCACCGTTCGCCTCAAAGTGAAGCACAGCGGTCCCGGCAGGAAACACACGCCAATCCACGGAATAGGTGAGGGTCTGCTTTTGCGGGAAGTTGAAACCTGGGCGTGGTGGGGCCAGTGCCGGTGACTGCTGGGCGTGAGCCACGGCGGCCAAGGCAAAGGCGCAAAGAATGGCGGCGTACGTGTGCGTCTTCAACGTTGGGTATGGCTCCTTGTGACTTGACCTATGTGACTCGGAAAACGTTCACCGCGCCCCGTGCAGGATCGCTTCCACCGCCGGCCGAAAAAAGAGCAGGCTGAGATAAAGCAGTGCGGCCCCTATAGCAGCATTGTACTCGCGGTGCTGGAGGTAGAGCGTAACAGAGAAGCTACCGGCCTTGGATGCGGTAACCTCCTCATCTTCAGAAGGCAACGCCTTTGCTGCCCGCGGCCGAACAAGCTTCAGACGCGGAATCAGACGCGGCACGCTTCGGCAATAGGCGTCGAAGCCGGGGAAGGTGGCGCGCAGAAATCGCTCTTCAGATGCGATCACTGGAACATAGACGACCGTGAAACCGACCCCCAGCACCAGCGCGACCGGCCAACTGAGCAGCGCCACGGCAAAGCCCGCTGCGATCAGTATGGAGCCAAGATAAAGCGGGTTGCGCGTGCGAGCATAAGGACCGGTAATTGTCAGTTCGCGGTTCTTCTTCACATAGCCGGACGCGTAGGCACGCAGCCACAGGCCGGGCAACACCAGCGCAAAGCTCCACGCCACGGCGGCCGGGCGAGGTGCGCTCTGCCAGAGATTGAATAGATAAAGGGCCGCTGTAAGGAAACCGAGCGGAACGCGAATGCGCCGAGCAATCCGCTGCCATCGAGCGATCCAGTCAGGATGTTGTGTGTTAGCCGGCTGGCTCATAGGGCGCTTCCCTCGGCGAGCAATTCATCGGCGGCACTGAGCACGTCTTCCGGCGCAATAGTGAGCAGTCCAGCTTCCGGCTCGGGATGGCGAGTGTGGTCGCGGCGGCTGAGCGGACTGCGCAACACTCTGAATCGGGTTCCGAAAGGACCGTTGCGGCTGGGATCGGTGGGTCCGTAGATGCCGAGTACCGGGCGGCCGAGTGCGCAGGCTAAATGCAGCGGGCCGGTGTCGCCGGCGACGCATAGAGCAATGCGGCGGGTGAGGGCTATAAGCTGTTCGAGCGAGGTTGCGAGGGGAATGGCCGCGCCGCTGGTTTCCTTCACAATTACGTCGGCCATCGGCTCTTCACCGGGACCTGCGTTGATCAGAATTCGGAAGCCCCGCTCGATCAGGCCGCGGGCAACAGCTGCGTAGCGCTCTACTGGCCACCGTTTGGCGCCCCATCCCGCGCCCGGATTGATCAGAGCAACGGGGCGGGTTCCACTCGTGGCAAGGAATGCGTCGCACCAGGCTTCAGCGGTGGTGTCAATCGGCAGAATGGGCGCAACAGCAATGAGGGTATCTCCGGCTACGGCACAGGCCAGCTCAACATCCTGCTCGATCACATGAGCCCCGTGGGTGGTAACGCGCTCAGTGAACAGCCAGCGCGCAGGAGTTTCACGCGGCGACACCTCGCCAATCAGCCGTCTGCAGCCGGCCATCCGGCCCAA
>Ga0182027_10014695_pt1 | contig 10817 bp, 8 predicted proteins | sample 712E1DmetaG_FD_121300 | JGI IMG/M metagenome (GOLD analysis project Ga0182027, IMG submission 121300) | Permafrost microbial communities from Stordalen Mire, Sweden - 712E1D metaG (Illumina Assembly) | ecosystem: Environmental > Terrestrial > Soil > Wetlands > Permafrost | place: Sweden...
ACCTTGCCACGAGACAACGCGAGGCAGGTTTCAGATACCTCATTGCTCTGCGGCGAGGAGTTTCATTGGTTGTTAAAGACTGAGTCAACAAGCAATAGCTATATTTTTTATAGTCCCTGTTTATTAATCGATGTATAAATAGGTTTAATATTCTCAAAATGGACAATTATGATAAAAAAAGTCTTAGAGAATCAAACTTTGAGCAGTGCTACATTTTCTATATGGTAGGTATGCGGGAACATATCAATCGGTATAATTTTAATTAAATTGTAACCACCTGAACACAATAATTTTATATCTCTTGCCTGTGTTGCCGGGTTGCAGCTGATATAGACAATTTTTGATGGTTTTAATTCCAAAATATCACTTACAGTTTTAGGATGCATTCCTCCGCGTGGTGGGTCTGCAATTATAACTGTAGGTTTAGGAATTTTTTGAGTTTCGATTATCGGCAGGAAAGAATTATTCAAATTTGATAGAATTGGAGTGAAATTTTCTATTGAATTCAGTTCAATATTGATTTTTGCATCTTCGATTGCGGGTTCAACACTTTCAAATCCGAATATTTGTTTAACATATTGTGAAATAAAAATAGGGATCGTTCCTGCGCCGGAATAAAGATCATAGACAATATCATTTTGATTGCCGAATTCTGCAAAATCCAGAGCAGTTGAATACAATTTTTCAGCTTGTGCCGAATTAGTTTGAAAGAAGGAGTTAGCACTTACCCTAAATTTACGATTGCCGATAAACTCATAGATAAATCCCGGTCCGTAGGAGATGATTTCATAGTCACCATATGCGACCTGGGATAATTTCTTGTTAATATTATAAATGAGCGTTGTTACCTCTGGAAATTTACCAATCAACTCCTCTTTATATAATGTGAATATACGTTCATTCTCATCCGAAACCACTAAATTAACCATTATGTCACTTGTTAAAAATGACTGTTTAATAACCAGATTTCGTAAAAAACCGGTATGTTTTTGAGGAGAATAGGGTAAAAGTTGGTGTTTTTTCGAAAAGTCACGTGTAAAATTCAGTATTCCATTACTAATTTCCGATTGAAGGTAACAAATATCAATATCCAATACTTTATCGAACATTCCAGGGATATGAAGACCAAGGGCAAAACTACTATCCGGTATTTCCATTCCCGATGAAATTTCATTTTGAGTTAACCAGCGTTTATCGGCAAAAGAGAATTCCATTTTGTTTCTATAAAAGAAGGTTTTTTTGGAAGAAATAATTGGTAGGATTTTAAAATTCTGAAATCCACCGATTCTTTCAAAAATATCTTTTACCTGTTCCTCCTTGAATTTTACCTGTTGTTCATAATTAAGATCCTGCGCTTTGCAACCTCCGCAAGTTCCGAAATATTTACATTTAGGTAAAATCCTAAGAGGTGATTTAATCAGAAGATCTTTTATCCTTGCTTCAGCGTAAGATGATCTGATTTTTGTTAATAGTGCAATAACCTTATCGCCAGGGTAGGAACCATTTACAAATATTACATATTTTTTAGCGTCACTTTCATTTTGTGTAAGGTATTCTTTAATTATTTTAGCAACGCCTTTTCCTTCAAAAGCATAAGAAATTATATCGAGTTCTAGTAAGTCTCCTTTTTTCAATTGTTACCTTTCTGCAGGAGCAAAGAAACAAAACCAATAAATTTATCCCCGCCCAATTTTAGGTAGACATTAGATTCATGACTGATTTTATTAAGGATTTTTTTATAATAACTTTTTTCGCTGTCGGTCAGATCGTACTTGGCGCTTTTTAGTTGCGAAGCATACCGGATATAATATTCAGACAGAGTTTCTGAAAAATCCTGTTGGAAAATAATGTTTAACTTTCTTTCAGAGTAATATTTTTCAAGTTCATCAACATAGAGGGGTAATAAACCGGCAGCGTCAAAGATATCTTTTACAAATAGTGGAATATCCTGTTTTAGTGAAACAATTTCTCCAATACAAATAAATCCGCCTGGTTTAAGAATACGTTTCAATTCTTTAATAATTTTATTTCTATTTAACAAAGAAACAGAAGCTTGCGCAAAAATCAGGTCAAATGACTCTGCAGCAAAGTCAGTTACTTCATAATCCATCAAACTGACTTTTATATTTGAATCATTACCAATAATAAGTCGCGAATTCATTAACGATTCATAATCCTGCACAATGATTTCTGTAGTGCACGAAAAATGATTAGAAATTAATTCAGCGGCTGGCTCACTTCCAGATCCAATTACTAAAACAGATTCCGGGTTAACTTGAAGATTTATTTTCAGGAAATCAAACTGCTTGTTCAATCCGGGAAGACATACTTGTTTTTTATTATTCATATTGCAAAGATATATAAGAACTGAATAACTTTATTGTAAAATAAATAAGAAGCTTTTGAAAGATCTTTCAAACTATTTTCATTATTTTGATGTTTATATAAATATTTGAAAAGTTTTCATCCTATCATTATAAACCGGTATGTAATTAAATATGAAGCGATTTATTATTTTGCTGGTATTCGGATTATTACTATTGAGCTGCAAAAATAAGCTACCTGTAATTGATGAATGGGGTGTCAACAGATACAATCTTATAGACCAAAATAACAGACCGGTTATCTTTCCTGACTTTGTAAAAGGTAAACTTGTAGTAATGAATTATATTTTTACGAATTGCCCGGATATTTGTCCAATAAACACTAATAATATGAGGCTGATTCAGGAGAGGATAAAAAAAGAGAATATTACAAATGTGGAATTAGTCTCTCTTAGTTTTGACCCAAAAAATGACACTCCCGAAGTATTGACAAAATTTGCTATGGTACGTAATCTTGATTTAAACAATTGGGAATTTCTTACAGGAAACCAAGCTACAACCGATGCCGTAATAAATAAGGTGGGAGTAATTGCTGTTCCTTCCGATTCAACTATATTCAGAGATGGAAGGAAGATTTATTACTACATCCATACGGACAGAATATCATTAATTGATACCAAAGGAAGAATCCGAAAAAATTATACAGGCAGCAAAATAAATATTGATGAAATAGTGAATGATCTGAAAACTCTTTAAATGGAAAACCGGAATGAAAACCAATTTATTTATTCTACTAATTATTATTTGCGGTATTATAAATGCGCAATCAAAAATAGAGATAAAAAACGCTTGGGCTCGTCCTGGCGCAAAGCACTCGAACTCTGCGTTATATTTTGCGGTTAATAACAATGGGGAAATTCCAGACACACTGATTAGTGCGAAATCTAAATCAGCTGATTTGACAGAAGTTCATGAATCATTTAAAAGGGGAAATAATCAGATGGGAATGCGTGCAGTTAAATTTATTCCGATCCCGGCAAAAATAGTTGTAGAATTAAAACCAGGCGGATTTCATATAATGCTTCTTGATCTGAAAAAGGATTTTAAAATGGGTGATTTTATAAAGGCAACAGTTCAATTCAAAAATGCCGGGACACTAAAAGTTAATGCGATTGTTAAAGACAGTGGGAATTAATTTATTTTATTCCATGAGAACGATGTTATTTATTATTTAATAATAAATATTTATTTAACTAATCTTAAATTCTCATTTAACATCTTACCATTGAATATGTTTTTTATTTCAATTTAATTTTAATAAAGAATGATATATTATTTACATTATCATAATTAGTATATAGGAGAAGCTATGAAGAAAATATTGATCGTACTTTTTATGTTATGCTCAGCAGTAGCTGCGCAAAATCAAATTAAGATTCCATATTCGCGATTTGTTCTGTCAAATGGATTAAATGTTATTCTTCATGAAGATCATTCAACACCAACAGTAACTGTTAATATTTGGTATCACGTAGGATCAGGATACGAAAAACCGGGACGAACAGGTTTTGCTCATTTATTTGAGCATTTAATGTTTATGGGTTCGGGTCATGTTCCTAACAGAGAATTTGACAGATTACTTGAAGCGGCAGGAGCTGAAAATAACGCATCTACGAATAATGATAGAACAAATTATTATGAAGATCTTCCTATAAATGCGCTTGAGCTCGCACTTTATCTTGATTCTGATCGCATGGGATATCTTGTCGACGCAATGACACCACAGACCGTTGATGCTCAGCGTGCGGTAGTTAAAAACGAAAGAAGGCAGAGTTATGAAAACCGTCCATATGGATTAGCCGAAGAGACAATTGAAAAAAAATTATATCCTGAAGGACATCCATATAATTGGCCTGTAATCGGATCGATGAAAGATTTGGATGCAGCGAGTTACGAAGACGTAGTTCAATTCTTTAAAACATATTATGTGCCGAATAATGCCTCTCTGGTAATTGCAGGAGATATAAACCCCAAGGAAACATTGAAACTTGTTGAAAAATGGTTTGGAGAAATACCTGCAGGGAAACCTGTTCCACCACAAAATCCGGCTGCTGCAAAGCTTTATGATGAAAAAGTAGTTGTGATAGAAGATAACGTGCAGCTACCGCGTTTATATATGGTATGGATTTCTCCGGCATATTTTACACCGGGTGACGCAGAATTGGATGTTTTAGGAAGTATTTTAAGCGGAGGAAAAAATTCCCGTCTTTATAAAAAATTAGTATATGAATTACAAATAGCACAAGATGTTGAAGCGTATCAATATTCAAAGAAACTTGTCTCAGAGTTTGAAATAGTTGTTACGGCTCGCAGCGGGCATAACCTTGAAGAGATTAAACAAGCGGTTCAGGAAGAAATAAATAATATTAAAAAAGTGCAACCTGCACAAAGGGAATTAGATAGGGCTGTAAATCAATTTGAGTCGTCATTCCTTGATGCTTTGGAAACACCGCATGAAAAAGCAGATGAACTAAATTCATACTTTTATTTTACCGGAAATCCGGATTATGCAAATGAGAATCTTTCCAGATACAAAGCTTTAAGTCCGGATGACATTCAAAATGCTGCCCTAACATATCTGTCGGATAACGGACGCGTAATATTAAGTATAGTTCCTCAGGGTAAAAAAGATTTGGCGGTTAATCCTAAAGCGGAGGAAAAATAATATGAAGAAGATATTTTTATTTTTAGTCAATTTAGTCACGGTCTTTTTGTTTTGCTTTTCTCTTTATGCTCAAAGTCCGGATAGGACGAAACCCCCGATGCTACCGCCTCCGCAGCAATTGAAATTACCCAATATTCAGCAGTTTAATTTATCAAACGGACTAAAAGTAGTATTGATGGAAAAACATGAGGTTCCGTTAATTCAACTTAATGTGATTATAAAAACCGGTGTGGTTAATGATCCCGAAAACAAATCCGGTTTAGCTAGTTTTACTATGGAAATGATTGATGAAGGAACTGCCGGTAAATCATCACTTGAAATTGCAGATTTAATTGATTATCTGGGAGCAAAAATTACAACAAGTACGGGAGTACATTATTCAGGTGTTCATATGCATACGCCTCTGACAAAGTTTGATGATGCATTAAAAATTCTACAGGATATAGTTCTTAAACCGGATTTTCCTAAAACAGAATTAGAAAGAAAGAAAAAGGAAAGATTAACATCTATTATACAATCGCATGATCAACCAACGGCCATTGCAAGTTATGCATTCAATCAATTTTTGTTCGGAAAAGTTTATCCTTATGGAAAGTCGTTAATCGGGAATGAATCCTCAATCAAAGCAACCACAGTAGAGGATTTAATAGATTTTCATAAGAAATATTTTGTTGCCAACAATGCTTTTATCGTTGCGATTGGAGATATAAATAAGGAAGAGTTGAAGAAAAAACTTGAATATATTTTCGGCAGTTGGAAAGAGGGCAAAGTTGAAGAAATCAATATAAAAACTCCGGCACAAGTTGATCGGCGCATAGTGTATTTAATTGATAAACCTGGTGCACCCCAATCTGTAATTAACATTGGAAGGATAGGCGCCGCGCGTTTAACAGGTGATTACAACTCAATTGTAGTTATGAATACGCTACTTGGCGGATCATTTGGGTCACGTCTTAATCAAAACTTAAGAGAAGAACACGGATATACTTATGGTGCATTTTCAAGATTTAATTTCAGGATATTTCCTGGTAGTTTTATCGCTTCATCCTCTGTTCAAACAGATGTAACAGACAAAGCCCTATTTGAATTTTTCAAGGAATTAAATGGTATTCGAGAACCGTTAAGCAATGCCGACCTAAACCGCGCGAAAAATTATGTTGCTTTAAATTATCCTTCAGAATTTCAATCTGTAGGAGAAATTGCAGGTCATCTTGAAGAGATGGTTGAATATAATCTCCCTGATAATTATTTCAATGAATATATTTCCCAAATGCTGGCGGTAACAGGTAATGAAGTGACCGCTGCGGCAAATAAATATATTATTCCGGATCAAATGATAGTAGTTATTGTGGGAGATAAAGCAAAAATTGAAGATGGAATTAAAGCCTTGAATCTTGGAGAAATAAGAAATCTCAGCATTGATGAAGTGATAGGTAAGGTACCTACATTGGAAAATTAATCCGACTTAAACGGATTTAAGTCAACCTGCTTAAGACGAGTAATTTATCGGTTATTGAAGAGATCCCGTAAGATTGCCTTCCTTCAGGCAGCAGGTACAGTTGAAATATAGCTGGGTTTCGGATATTTCGGTGCTTAAAGTCACGGTACTCCGTGGCGAAAAAATTCATTACGTTATAATTAAAAGAATAACAATGGTGTTTTTAGTTTTAAATTGTTATTAAGAAAGCGGATGAAGTTTTGAAGATAAACACAGTAGTAAATAAATTAGAAATCTTGAAATAATTTGTTGCTGAGACACATGAATTTTAGTGACTATTAATATCTTAGCAAATGTCAAAGGAAGAATCACAATGAAAGTTGGTTATAGTGTTGATGATTATCAAAGTAGAAGAAATATTATCAATATTGTTGATCATTTTGATTATGTCAAAGTTTATAACATGTATACAGTATTATACAAACTTGCTATACTGAATCTAAAAATAATGAAATATTCTATAATGAATATTACTGATATAAATTACAAGTTCAATGATCTAGATCTAAATAAGGTCGATCTTTTACACTTTATCAATACTATAAGTTATGGTAAGACACCGTGGATTACTACATTCGAGACAATTGTCCCAAGATTTAGAAATACTCTTTCATGTCACCATGGTAAATATTGTGACTACTCGTCGGTAAAAAAAGATAGTAAAATATTAAAAGCTCTTGAGACTCTATGCGGAAACTCCTGTAAGAAACTTATTGCTATTTCAGACTGTAGTTTAAACATACAAAAGGATTTTCTTTCACATTTTCCTGAATATCTTCCTGAAATTGAGTCTAAATTAATATGCTTGCATCCTCCACAAAAAGCAAGGATTAAAAATTATGAGAATAAGCAACTTCCTTTAAATGGACAAATTCATTTTATGTTTGTTGGAAATGATTTTTTCCGAAAGGGGGGATCGGAAATGCTTGAAACTTTTATAGAATTAAGAAAATCTAATCATAACAATCTAAAACTTACTATTGTCAGTTCCTTAGCTACAGATAATTACTCAACAATAACGACAAAAGCAGAAGTAGAAAAAACTAAAGAAATTATAATTAAAAATAGTAATTGGATTGATTTTTATTCTTACTTGTCTAACTCAAAAGTGATTGAAATAATGAAGTCAGCACACGTTGGTTTGCTACCAACATACGCCGACACTTACGGATTTTCTGTTTTGGAATTTCAAGCCTCCGGTTGTCCAGTAATAACAACAAATGTCAGAGCTTTACCAGAGATTAATAATAATGAAACAGGGTGGATAATAGAAATTCCTAAAAATTGTTTAGGAGAAGCTATTTACACTAATATAGAGGATAGAAATGAAATCGGACGTGTTATAAAAAAAGAGCTTGTAAATGTAATTTCAGAAATAATGGAAAATAGGGATCTGATTTTAAGTAAAGCTAATAAAGCTTTAAAACATATAAGAGATTATCACTCTCCGGAAGAATACTCAAGAAAGATAGGGGAGATTTATCATCGCGCCCTGATATAGAATAACAATCTCTCTATCGGTTAAAATTACTTTTTATGAATACGAATAAGAGTCAATATAAGAAAAAAATGCCAACCCATGACTAGTACACCGGTCAACACAGTGCAAATCTAAAAGTGTATCCGGCAGTAAAATAAAGAGGATAAAATGAAATACAAGTGGAAGAATTCAGTCTATACCGGGGAAAATGCAATTCTGATTTATATTTCTCTTTTAAAATTTCTCCTGCTTCTGTTTACCGCGGGTAATTACGGTTTATTTCGAGATGAACTTTATTATATAGAATGCTCCAAGCATTTAAGCTGGGGATATGTTGATCAGCCTCCATTTTCTATTCTTATGCTTGCAATATCCAGAACTTTATTCGGCGAATCTATTTTGGGTATAAAGTTATTTGCATATTTAACCGGAAGTGCCACAGTATTTATTTGCGGATTAATAGTGAGGGAATTAGGCGGTAAAAAATTCGCACAGGTATTTGCCGCAATTGCTGTGATATTTTCTGGAACAGTTTTAGGCAACAGCAGCTACTTCTCAATGAATTCATTTGATATATTCTTTGCAAGTCTGATGTTTTATGTATTGCTACTTATTGTGAAAAATAATAATCCAAAATTGTGGATAATACTTGGATTGATTATAGGTATCGGTCTTGAAAACAAACTCTCTTTCCTGTTTCTCGGATTTGGATTATTTGTCGGACTAATATTAACAAAGCAAAGAAAATATTTTCTCTGCAAAGAATTATATATATGCGCCTCAATTGCATTAATAATATTTTTCCCACATTTAATATGGCAGGCAGTTAATCATTTCCCGACGCTTGAATTTATGAAAAATGCGGCGATGCGGAAAAATCAACATTTGGGATTTATTGGCTTTTTAAGCGGCTCTATTATGGAATTAAATCCATTCTACACGATATTTATAATTACATCCGGATACTTTCTTTTCTTTAATAAAGAGGGGAAGAACTTTTCTATAATAGGCTGGATGTTCATTTCCATATTTATTGTCTTTGTTCTGAATAACGGGAAACCGTATTATATGGGAATATTATTTCCTGCACTTATAGCATCCGGAGTAACAGGCGCAGATATATTGATTAATAAGTATATTAAAAGCTGGGGACGTTATGTTTTAGTTTTGTTATTGATACCCTCCATTATTATAATAACCCCCTTTGCGATTCCGGTATTAAAGATTGATACATTTATCCGCTTTTCAGAATATTTAGGAGTTAAACCCGCAAGCAGAGAGAGAGCAAGACTGGGATTACTCCCACAATTTTATGCCGACAGGTTTGGCTGGAAAGAAATGGTCGGAGAAGTCAGGGATGCATATAATAAACTTTCGGATAAGGAAAAAAAAGAAGCTATTGTTTTTGGTCAAAATTACGGCGAGGCAAGCGCTGTTAATATTTATGGAAAAGAATACGGACTGCCGATGGCAATATCATCCCATAACAGCTACTGGATGTGGGGTTATCCAAAAGATTATAAAGGTGAGGTTATGATTGTAATCGGAAGTAATCTTGAAGACAATAAAGAGTTTTTTGAACAGGTTGAATTAGCCTCAGTTCATGAGAATAAATATGGAATGCCCTTTGAAAATGTAAATATTTATATTTGCCGGAAAGTTAAAATGCCGATGAGTGAAGTGTGGAATAAAATAAAAAATTTCATCTGATTTCCATAAGGCAGTCTTTGCAATTAAACACGAGTTTGTATTTTTTGTTCTGCTGTACTAAATATAAGGGCTCTTCAAGAGTTTTATCTGATTTCTTGGGACAGAAGCCGAGTTCATCTTTGATGCAGTATTTACATGCCATTAAAGATTTTTCCGTATAATCATTTTGTAACTCAATACCTGGTTCAATTTCTTCAGCGCCAAGATCTTTATAAAACTCCCCGGAAAGTTTATTTACGATATTTTCTTTATAATCCAATCGTTTTTTACACTGGTTTATCTTTGGTTTTATAATTTCCGACTTTATCTTTGGGAATTTATTAAGTCTTTCCTGTTCAAGCAGAGCAAGTAACTTTCTGCGAAGATCATTCATAGATGATACGCTAAGATAAATCGGGTTAATGAGGTTTAGATTTACTTCGCTTATGGAAAAGATTGTTCCGCCTGATTTGGAAAACTGCCTCTTAAATATATCATGAATATTCCCGGTTTTATCTTCTACTGAGCTCTCAATTGATACTTCAAGTGACGCTGAAATATTATTTTCATCTATAGCTGTAAGCAGCAAACCTGTTTTTGTTGAATCAATTATTATGGTTGCGGAAATATTTCTCTTACAATCTTTTTTTAATTCATTGCTGAATGCATGATCATGATTTCTGTAAATCTGCATCCCCTTTTTAATGTTTTCCAGTTCTTTCGAATAGATAGTATTATTATTCACTTTACTGACATTCATACCTAAAAGCATTCCATCTTTATTATAGAAACAAAGACCGTCTCCATTAACAATTTTTTCAGATGTATCAATAGTAAAACTTTCTTTATCAGAATGAGTAACTTTCCCGAGAAGCTTTCCTGTTGATTTTGGAGAATTACCGGAGGATAAGTCTTTATCTTTTCCTTTTATAAAGTAGGAAGTATATCCCCTGTTAAATGTACGGTCGGGGTCGGGATTAAATGGAATAATTGATTTCCCGGAAGATGATCTTTCAAGAGAAGAATTAAATTCAATAATTGAATCAAGCTTTTGTCTGTAATAGGCGGTTATGTTTTTTACATATCCAATATCTTTTAACC
>Ga0182027_10014696_pt1 | contig 10816 bp, 6 predicted proteins | sample 712E1DmetaG_FD_121300 | JGI IMG/M metagenome (GOLD analysis project Ga0182027, IMG submission 121300) | Permafrost microbial communities from Stordalen Mire, Sweden - 712E1D metaG (Illumina Assembly) | ecosystem: Environmental > Terrestrial > Soil > Wetlands > Permafrost | place: Sweden...
GAACAAGCTGATAATTTTTCTTTAGTGAAGGCAGAAGAGCAATTACCTGCTGGTTGAGAGTAAATACATCGGAGAATAATTTGCAAAATTGTTTTCCGGTAAGTTTGTGATTAACTCTTTCCAGCATTATATCTAGAAATGCTTCAGTATGAATTTCACCCCGTTCAAATTTACGGTGCAATTCATAATCTTCTGTATATATTTTAGAAAAACTGTCGCCAAGACCCGGTTGAATTCTATTAAGTTTCCCAATAGCAGGAGAATAATTATAATCTATTAATACATTACCGAGATCAAATACGATTACTGAATATTTTGACATAATTCTACCTGTTGCGAGTTATTGAAAAAAATATGTATTTATAATTCGATACAAATATACTAACACATACAGCTTGAAAAAAATTTATTTGCAACTTTTACTATATTTATTCAAATAATGAATTAAATTATTTCACTTATAAATTAATAAAAAAACCGTCCTAATGAATATGGACGGTTTTTTTATAAAAACTTAGGGAAGAATTTTATTTACTTAACCCTAAATCTTCAGCTGCTGCGTCGGGAATCTGTTTTCTTTTAATTTTTAAATGCTCACTTACATTTTTAAATACTTTTGGAATTACAGTACGAAGTTGTTCAAAAATTGAATATACAACTGGAACAACGAGTAAAGTCAGGAACAAAGAACTTGTCAATCCGCCAATCAATGCTACTGCAAGTCCGGATTTCCATTCCGCACCGGAGCTTGTAGAGAGAGCGATAGGAAGCATACCAAATATCATAGTTAATGTTGTCATAAAAATAGGGCGTATTCTCATCCTACCGGCATCAATAAGAGAATCAATAACGTTTTCGCCTTGCGCGCGCATATAGTTTGTTCTATCAACAAGCAGAATCGCGTTTTTCGCAACTAATCCGATTAACATAATTGTTCCAAGAATTGAGAATATATTTAGCGCTTTCATGGTTAATGCCAATGCGAGTAGCGCGCCTATAATGGCAAGGGGAATAGAAAATAATATTACAAATGGATAAACAAATGAATCATATAACGCAACCATAACCATATATGTGAATAGTATTGCTGCGAGCATTGCCAATCCAAGATCTCCGAAAGATTCACGTTGATTCTTTACATCTCCAAGATATGAATATTTCACTCCTGAAGGAAAATTGAAATTTTTCAGTTGTTTCTCAATATCCTGTGAAATAGCGCCAGTTGTTCTGCCTCCCTGAACCTGGGCATATACGGTAACAGCTGCGCTTCTTGTATCTCTCTGTAATTTAGTAGGTCCCGTTGCACGATAAATATTTGCGAACTGTTTCAAATAAATCTGCTGTCCTTTTCTATTGACAAAACTTATGTTGCCCAGATCGCCTGTTTTTGAACGGTCAAACTCATCAAGGAAAATTCTGATAATATAATCAGTATCACCTTGCCGAAGTTTTGAATCATCGTCACCGGTTAAAGCAATTTTAAGTGTCTGACCAACTTCTACGACCGACAAACCGAAGTCAGTCAACTTTCTTCTATCTATATCAATCCTGGTTTCCGGATTACCATCACTAGCAGAAAGCCGAACATCCGCAGTTCCGGGGATTCCTTTTACGATCTTTTCAATATCCTTTGCAGTACTTACAACATTGTCATAATTCGGTCCGCTAACCAGAAGTTGAAGAGGCGTATCATTTGCTACGCCGAAAATACCGATTGGATTGATACGTACTTTTATTCCCGACATTTTTTGAACCTGTTGTTTAATCGCATCACCAACCTGATCGGTTGATCTTTTTCTATTGTTTTTAGGAATTAGGGTAACGGTTATTTCCGAAGTATTACTTGATGCAAATCCGATTAATCCTTCATTAGAAGCACCGACATTTGCATAGATTTTTTCCACTTCAGGCATACTACCTATCATCTTTTCAACTTGCTCAGATATTTTACTAGTCTGATCGAGAGTAGTGCCGGGAGCTAATTCCAATGAAACTGCAAATTCACCCCGGTCAGTCTGTTGCATAAATTCTGCACCGATAAATCCCGTAAAAAGCAATGTAAGAGATGCAAAAAATGCAACCGCTGTAAGTGCAATTACTTTCCATCTGTTCTTAAATGTCCATCCTAATAATTTGATATAGTATTCGGTAAAGTTTTTAAATTGCTTTTCAAACCAAACTGCAAATTTTCCTAGTAATGTACGATTAGTAAGTCTTTCTAGTTTAGCAAATCTGGAAGCTAATAAAGGGGTAACGGTAAATGAAACAAACAAGCTCATTAATGTAGAAACAACAACAACAGCGGAAAATTCTCTTAAAATGTTACCTATAATTCCTCCAACAAGAGTCAGAGGGAAAAATACAGCAACATCAACAAAAGTTATTGCTAATGCAGCAAAGCCTATTTCATTTCTGCCCCGCAGTGCGGCTACTTTACTTTCTTCTCCCTTTTCTATATGGTGATAAATATTTTCAAGCACTACAATCGAGTCATCAACAAGAATACCAATTACAAGTGAAAGTCCGAGAAGGGTCATTAGATTCAATGTAAATCCTAAAGCCCAGATAGCTATAAATGTAGATATCAGTGAAGTTGGAATTGCGACAAGTACAATCACAGAATTTCTTATACTGTGAAGGAACATTAACATAACAACAGCCACTAAAAATATCGCAACTGTAAGATCTTGTTTAACGGCATTTGCGGCATCAATAGTAAAAAGCGAACCGTCCTGTGCAATTTCAAATTTCACATTATTATTTTTATAAATACTCTCAATTTTTGTCAATTCTTTTTTAACAAGTTTAGCAACTTCAACCGAGTTAGCATCGGTTTGTTTTTGCAGTATCAGACCGACAGTATTTTTGAAATTAAGACGTGTAATATTTGTCGGTTCTTTAATACCGTCTTCAACTTCGGCAATAGCTGAAAGTTTTATTTCGCCGCCCTGTTTTGATTCACCAATAGTCAAATTTTTGAGATCTTCTACATTGGTTAATTTACCTGCAAGTCTAACAATAAACTGTCCATCCTGATCTTTAATCTTACCCGTCGGGAAATCAAGATTTGCTCCTTTAATTGATTGAGTCACCTGCATAATCGAAAGCCCGTAAGCACGAACTTTTTGAAGATCAAGGTTTACTTTTATTTCCCTTTCTTCTCCGCCAACAAGAGCAATTTGTCCAACACCAGGTACACGGGATAACTGAGGCTGAATCTTATCTTTTACAAATTGGTAAAATGTTTTCGAATCCATATTGGAGGAAATACCCATTCTTAATACCGGCAATTCATCGAGAGCGATTTTTGAAACCGTAGGTGTTTTTGCGTCAGTAGGTAAAAGAGATGCAATTTCTCCAACTTTTCTTTGAGCGTCTTGAAGCGATACGTCAGTATTGGCATTCTGAAGCAATTCAACAAGAACAAATGAAATACCCTCAAATGAAGTTGAACGTACTGAATTCACTTTATCCATTCCCGAGACGGCATCTTCAATTACCTTAGTCACTCCGGTTTCTACTTCATTAGGCGACGCACCCGGATAAATCGTTGTAATTGTAATTATGGGAGGTGTAATCTTCGGCAAAAGTTCATATTTAAGCTGCAGATAAGCAAAAAGTCCGAGGACTATCAGCGCCGAAAATACAACTATTACAAGCGATGGTCTTTTAATCGATAATTCTGTAATTGTCATTTTATTAATTCCTTCTTTTCATATTCTTAATTATCTAAGAACGGTGACTTTAGTATTATCTTCAACAATATTCTGACCGCTGATTACAATTTCTTCACCTTCCATCAATCCCTGAATAACTTCTATATTAGTACCTGATTCATTTCCAACTGTTAAATTCCGGAGTTTTGTTGTTCCGTTTTCAACGACAAAGATCTGAGGATTCTTAATACTTCCAACCAATGCATTTCTAGGGATAGAAATTGTATTCCTATTATTCAAAGTAGTAAATTCAACACGGGCAAACATACCGGCTTTCAACGGATGCGCCTGTTCATTAATAATCATTATTTCAACAGGATACGTATGGCCATCATCTCCTTTAGCCGCTATTGATTCAATCCTTCCTTTTAATACAATTCCCGCATAAACATCAGTTGTGACCGAAACCGGATCTCCGGTTTTCAAAGTAAAAGCGTCTTTTTCTGAAACATTCAATTTTACTTTAACCCGGGAGATATCTACAATATTTGCTACAAGTGTTGCTTGAGGGGCACCCTGCACCATTGAACCGAGATCAATATTGCGAGAAGTTATATATCCGGATATAGGTGTTTTAATCTTAGTATCGTTTAACTGTCTATTAGAGGTAATATATTGCGCTTCAGCTACTGCAGCTCCGAGTCTTGCTCCGTCAAGCTGTGAATCTGTTGCGGCTTTCTGATCGAACAAAGTTTGGATTCTTTCATAATCTTTCTTTGCTTTAATATAATTTGCTTCTGCACTCATAAAAGCTGCTTTCTTTAATTCATCATCTACCTGGAATAGAACGGATCCTGCGATTTTATAGTCGCCTACTTTTACAAACACCCCCGTAATCTTTCCGGCTGCTTCCGAAATGATATTTACATCGTTATTCGCTGTAACTGTTCCGACGAGAATAAGAGATTCAGACAGAACTTTCTTCGATGCTTTTTCAACTGAAACATAATAAACATCTTTAATTGCGCTTGCAGTATTAGAAGCCATTTTTCTTTTGTTCATAAACAGCACTGCAATAATGACAGCTAAGACAACTATCACCGCGGTTATTGCTTTCCAATTTTTCATTATTATCTACTCCAACATTTATTTAAATTATTTTGCTATCGATTTATCTAATTTTGCTTTTGCAAGTTCATAATCAACAAGTGAAGTTGTGTAATTAACTTTTGCAGTATTAAGAGCCGTTAAAGCATCAACAACGTCTGTACTTGTAGCCATGCCGTTTTTGAATTTATCTTCTGTATTCCTCATATTTTCGTCAGCCTGTTTAACTTCCAATTCCGAAACATCGATTTTTCTTTTCGCCTGATTAAAACTCAAATAATTTTGTGTAACTTCAAGAGTAATACCATCCTTAATAATGGACAAAGCATCAATACTTTGAGAAAGTTGTGCCTGAGCTTGTTCGGTTTGATGAGCGGTTGTAAGCCAGTTCCATATATTAAGGCTTACATTTACTCCTGCATCCCATGTAGCGTCGAATTGATTTCTTTCCGGAAAAATTCTCTGGTTAGGTTTGCTGTAATAATAATCTCCAATCAAGCTGATTTGCGGATACCATGAAGATTCGGCTATAGTTACTCCAGCCTCGCCGGCTTTGATTCTAAAATCAGCAGATTTAATTTCGGCTCTTTTATCAATTGCATCTCCAATCAGTTTTTCAAGATCATTATATTCTGTTGAGACATACTGCATTCCTGATGCAATATCAATTTGAGTACTCAAATCAATCCCGATTATACTATTGAGTGCAACCATTGAAAGTTTAACCGCATTTTCCGCATCGATCTGTCGTAATGTAACATCAGAAAGCTGCACTTCGATTTTAAGCATATCATTTTGTGTCATCATTCCCGCAGCAACTAAATTCTTTGCATCTTGAACATGTGCTTTTACTTGATCAACAGTTTCATTCATAACTTTATTTAACTCAACTGCTTTAAATAAAGTCCAATATGAATTTCTTACATTAAAGATTAGTTCGCTCTTATCTTTATTATAATCTTCATCGGCTGCATTTGAAAGCTGTTCATTCATATCGATATTTTTTAAGATTTTAAACCCTGTAAAAATCGGCTGAAAAATCGTAGTCTGAGCTGAGTAGGCTTCAAGGATTGACGGAACAATACTTATTTTCGGTAATGGTGGAAAATTAAGAATTAAAGGTTCTACAGGACTTAATCTTCTATAAGCACCCGATAGTGTAATTGATGGTAAGGCAGAAGAAATGCTTTCACTATGTTTCGCTTTGGCATATTTTACTCTCATCGAAGATGAATGTAGAGTTTTACTGTTCTGCAGCCCTGTTTCAATTGCCTGTTCAGCAGTTAAAGACAACTTTCTTTGAGCAAAAATATTATTAGTCATTAAGAATAAGCCTGCGATCAAAAGCAATAAAGTGTAATTAGATTTTGTCATTCTGTAAGATCTCCATATTATCTTTTAATAAACTTGTTGTTCTGTATTTATGCCTTCCCTCTTCGGTAAATATTCCGTCGAAGAATATTTTCATGATTTCCATATAGGCCTGATCGGCTGATATAGGCAGTGTTGCAAGAGTACCCGGACTAATAAGACTATGAATTGCGGATACGTAAGCTATCACAATTACTTCAGTATTAATATTTTTGGTAAAAGTCCTGCTCTTTTTCCCCTGCTCAATCAATTCAGAGAAATGCTTATAAGTCCTATTCTTTCTGAATTCAACTATATCATGCCATATTTCCGGATTACATTTCATAATATCGTGAATCATCGGGCTTTCTAGCCGTGATGTTTGTTTAGCGATAAAATTCATAAATATTTTAAGCTTTTCAATGAACTGTAATTTTTTATTATTTATCAATGTCTCAATAAATATTTCAATTTCACATTTAGCTGTACTGACGATTTCTTTAAGAATACTTTCCTTATTTGAATAATGCTTGTAAAGGGTTTTTTTACTTATACCGAGTGTTGCTGCAATTTCTTCCATTGTAATTTTGGAATATCCGTATTGGCTGAACATTTCCTCCGCACGGATTCTGATTCTATCTTTTATTTCATTGTCTTCGTTCATTTCATTTCCCGATTTTAATTAAAAGTATCAATGGAAACGTTTAGAGTATAAGTCGTTTCCAATAAGATAAAAGTTCCATCTCTAAACAGACTTTCTAATACAAAGTTATTTAACATTTATTTATTAGTTCTCATTATATATGACGTATGAGTGGAGAATAAATTTTAATGGTTCGAATTATTTAGTGGATTTATTTCTTGAATAATAATCCAAAATAACATATTCATTTACACCAAATCGATATACAATGACCTTTATAATAGCAACAATGGAAACGATATTTGTATAAAACGTTTCCAAAGATATAAAAGTTCCCAAATAGATAAAAGAATTCATCAAATTTGAATTAATATAAACGGAAGGCAAAAAATTATACCGCAGCCATTAGGCCGCGGTATAATTTAACAAGTAAAATTGTTTAATAATAAATAAGAATTATTTTACTTCAAATAGCGTATCACTTGGATTTGTGTTTACTTCAATTGATGTAGTTGTCAGATCAATAGTTTGAGGACCTACATTTTGAACTATTTTGTAAGGATATTTTAATCCATTTAAGTCACGGAAATCATCAAAATCCATTGTTTGATTAAAAGATCCTTGCGGAGTTGAAAGTGTACTTACCTGTCTTACCATTAATCCGGATTTTATATCATAATATTGAGTCATTTTCGTACCTGAGGGCAGAGTTAAAATAACTTTATAAGTATCGCTATTATTAATTGTTTCTACTGCAGTGAGCTCTGTTTTTATTCCAGCTTTAGCATAATCCAAATCGGCATGTATATCGGCCTGCAATTTGATTGCCTCAAGTGCCTCACCTGTTATTTCTTTTTCCTGGCCCATAGTAGTAATTTTTCCTTTTACGCCGTCAAAAACTGTTTTCTGCTGAAAAGCCTGTCCGGCATCAATAAAACTGTATAATTTATTAGGTTCTTTCAAAATTATTGTAACTTTTAAATCCATTCCCTGAATATTAGCAGATAAGTTTCTGGTGACATCTTTAACAGTCAGGATTTTTTCTTTACCTCCTATTACATCGATATATTTATTCAGTACTTGCTCAACAGTCACTCCTTCCGGCACTTTCTTCAAATTAGGATCATACATTTCACCGTAAATATCATAATAATCAATTTTTCCGCTAATGCTGAATTTAACAAGATTCTTTGCAATTTCCTGAGCGTTCCCAACTATTAAAATATTGGCATTATTCGGTTTGATATATTTCTTTGCTACTGTCTGAACATCTTCAATAGAAACTGCATTCAGATTTTTAATATAGTTTTTATAATAATCCTTGGGCAAATTATAACGAGCGATATTTATTGCATAACGTGCAACGGTTTCAGGATTCTCGAGCCCTCTTATAAAAGAACCGCTAAGATAGTTTTTTGCTTTTTGAAGTTCCGCATCGGATACTTTTTCACTTCTGATTTTCTTCATTTCGCTTATAATTTCTGTTATAGAACTGTCTGTAACAACATTTCTAACAGAAGAATAAGCTGCAAAACTACCTACAAGTTTATCCGGCGAAATTGAAGAATATGCTCCATATGTAAAACCATGGTGTTCCCGAAGATTCATAAATAGCCTTCCGGTTGAACTTCCGCCAAGAATTAAATTAGCAACGCTTGCCTTAATTACATCATCTCCGCCTACAGGCAAGTCAACCGGATATGCAATACCAATTACGGATTGAACTGCATTCGGACGGTCAACGAGAGAAACTTTTGTAGTAACAGGCATTTTTGGTGTTTCATATTTATTCTTTGGAACATCAGCTTTAGTCCATTTACCTAGATATTTTTCTACAAGAGATTTTACAGTATTTAAATTGATATCACCTACTATCGCGAGATATGCAACATTGGGTTTGAAATATGATTCATAATATTTTTTACACATATCAAGAGTAATTGATTTTACAGTTTCTTCGGTTTCAATTTCTCCGTAAGGATGAGCTTTGCCAAACATCAATGCTTTACCAACTCTTTGCGCGATTGTGTTAGGTTCATCTTTGGCAGCCGCCAAACCCGAAAGTGTTTGTTTTATAATTTTATCCAGTTCTTCCTGTTTGAATTCGGAATTAAGAATCATATCAGACATGATTTCAAATATTTTTTCTTTATTTCTTTCAAGTCCGGAAGCAATAACTGCGGTGGCAGAGGTCGAAAAAGAAGCGCCTAGCATATCTATTTCCTGGTCAATCTGATCTTTTGTTCTTGTTTTTGTACCTGTCTCAAGTAAAGAACCTGCGGCTTCAATATATCCGACATTTTTCCCTTCAACTACAGGATCAATATCTATAATAAGATTAAATGTTACTTTAGGCAGCTTATGGTTTTCAACAACAAATACTTTCAAACCATTCGGCAGTTCGAATGATTCGGCATCACCTATATTTACAGTAGGAGCTGGACCAGGCTCGGGACGTTTGCTCCTGTCAACTTGTGCAAACGATATAGTTGTAATTAACACAACAAGGAAGAATATCAAAATTCGTTTCATTTTTTACTCCATATATATTTTCAAATTTTCTCATTAATTATTCTGTGAATACCATTAACATTAAAAACTACGGAACATTCAGAATAACAATTTATTTTTTCTCCATGGATTTAGGCAAATAATAAAGAACAACTCTGTTTTCTTTATTTAAATACTGGTTAGCAACACGTTTAATATCTTCTCTTGTAACTTTCATATAACGTTGGATTTCGGTATTAATAAGATCAGTATTCTTAAAGTAAACTGAATAATCAGCTAAACTTTCTGCAATTCCAGCTACAGTTGAATTCCTAGTGACAAATTCAGTCTCGACCTGATTCCTGATTTTTTGGAATTCGGTTTCACTTATAAGATTCTCTTTAACTTTAGCAATTTCGGCATCAAATGCAGCTTCGAGATCTTCAGCTTTTCCTCCCATGTTCGGCAGTCCGTAAACAACAAATACTCCCGGATCTTCCAATGCAACAGGAACAGTTCCTACAAAAAGCGCTTTCTGCTGTTTGTCCTTTATTTCTTTAACCAGTCGTGAACTTTCGCCATTTGAAAGCAAAGTTGTCAGCATATTTATTGCATAATAATCGGGTGTTCCTTGTGCAGGTATGTGATAAGCTTCGCAAACAAGCGGAAGCTGCACATTATCATAAACTGTTTCACGGACTTCGGCTGTTTTAACGGGTTCAACTGCGGTAGGACGGATAATTTTAGTTTTCCCTTTAGGAATCCCGCCGAAATATTTTTTAATAAATTGCTTAGCCTGATCAATATTAATGTCGCCTGCAATAGTTAATGTCGCATTATCAGGAACATAATATTTTTTATAGAAAGCCAAAAATTCAGGTATGCTTGCTTTATCAATATATTGTTCTTTTCCAATAGGAGTCCATCTGTACGGGTGAACTTTGAACGCATTACTGAAAATCTTTTCAAAAAGAGAACCATAAGGCTGATTATCAAGCCGCTGCTTTTTTTCTTCCTTAACAACTTTTCGTTGGGTCTCTACTCCTAAACTGTCAATTTTCAAATGAAGCATTCTTTCTGATTCAAGCCACAGACCAAGTTCGAGATTATTTGACGGCAGAATTTCAAAATAATAAGTCCTGTCAAAAGATGTATTGGCATTATCGGTACCGCCGTTTGATTCGATGATTTTGAAATATTCTCCGCGAGCAATATTAGGTGATCCTTCAAACATTAGATGTTCAAAGAAATGAGCAAATCCGGTTCTATCCGGATCTTCATTTTTACTTCCAACATGGTATAGTACAGAAACAGCTACTATCGGAGTAGTATTATCCTGATGAAGAATAACATTTAATCCGTTATCAAGCTTATACTGTGTGAACTCGATCTTTTTCGTCTGTGCATTCACAAAAACGAATCCGGATATAATCAAATACAAGATGAGATTTCGTTTCATTCAATCCTCTCCTTTTAATATTATTTTAGATGTGCAAACAACAATTCGATTTGATAAGCTAATATTGTTAAAATCTGAATATTATGCGAATATTTGACGGTCGGAAATTAA
>Ga0182027_10014697_pt1 | contig 10816 bp, 12 predicted proteins | sample 712E1DmetaG_FD_121300 | JGI IMG/M metagenome (GOLD analysis project Ga0182027, IMG submission 121300) | Permafrost microbial communities from Stordalen Mire, Sweden - 712E1D metaG (Illumina Assembly) | ecosystem: Environmental > Terrestrial > Soil > Wetlands > Permafrost | place: Sweden...
AGCCCAAGCCGGGCGTCCCCTCGGGTTTCTCGCCCGATAGACGGCCAGCCGACAGCGCTAACTGTGGCAGGTTGGCATACTCGTCCATACGGGCCGGCCCCTATTGACCCGTTCTCAGCCCTGAGTACGATTGTTTGCATGCCCGAGAACGACTGTTCCATACGTGAGAACGTGCGTTCCGCAGTTGAGTACGAGCGTTCTCGTGCTTGAGAACACTGCGGCCATCGATCTGGCCGTCGGCCGGTCGAGCGTGCGGCAGCGCATCCTCGCGCTCCTGATGGCCGAGCCGGGCGCCCGCCTCCACCTTCGCGAGATCCAGCGCCGGGCGGCCACGAGTCCGGGCACCGCGAGTCGCGAACTGGCCAGGCTCGTCGCGGCCGGGCTGATCGAGCGCGAGGCCGAGGGCAACCAGGTCTACTTCCGGGCCTCCACCTCCCCCTTCGCGACGATGCTGCGATCCGTGCTCGTCGCCATGCCGGCCCAGACGTTCGCACCGCGCCCGCGTCGGCTGCCCCATGCTGCAGCCCCCCGGCCGGCAGCCGCGCCGCAGGCGGAAGACGCTGCGGATCGAAACGCCTCGGCCGGCGTCGACGAGCCGGTCGCCGCGGAGTTGCCGGAGATCGTGGCCGCTGCCGCTGCGGACGAAGCCGATTCCGTCGCCGCATCCACGGCGGCCACCGCGGCCGCTTCCCACACGACCGCGCCGGACACAACCGCAGCAGACGGCGAACCGAGGCCGGCCTTGCCGCCCAGCCTCATCCGTCGCGCGACGCCAAGGCCAGCGGCCAATCCGGATCCGGTCGCCCTGCAGATCGCGACACGCCTGGCCGATTCCGTCCGCGAGATCTACGGCGAGTCCGTCCGGGGCGTATACCTGTATGGAGCCCGAGCCGCCGGTACGGGTCAGGCCGATGCGGACGTCGAGACGATCGTCGTCCTTGACCGGGTCGAGCACTACGGCGCCGAACTCGAACGGACGAGCCACCTCTGCTCTGAGCTGTCGCATGAGATGAAGCTCGTGGTCAGCCGGATCTTCGTCGCCGACGCGGACTGGAACGGCGAGGGCGACCAGGCGGAAGCGATCCGCGCTGAATCGGTGGCCGTATGACCCCCCGCACGGCGCAACTCATCGAAGGGGCCAACCGGGCTCTGACCTCAGCCCAGCGCGAACTGGAGGCCAGCGACCTGGAGACCGCGGCGGAACGAGCCTGCGTGGCGATGCTTCGCCTAGCCAAGGCCTGCCTCGACGTCGAAGGCGTGGCGGCCGGTCCGGCGCAGGCGGTCTGCTCGGCCTACGGACAGCACTTTGTCGAATCGGGGCGGATGTATTCCGCCTACTTCCGCTGGCTGCTCGACGCGGCGGATCTGCGCAAGGCCGCGGCCAGCGACATCGCCGCCCGGATCGACTACGACGCCGCGGCAACGGTGGTCGAGCGGGCCGAGATATTCCGCGACGCCACGACTCGCTTCGTCTCGCGGAGCGCCACATGAGCGAGCTGATCTCCATCGGCGAGCGATCGGCCCGCCAGGCCACGGATGTGCTCGATGGCGCCAAGGTCGGTCTCGTCGGGGCGACACTTCGCTGGAAGCGGTACCGGCGCTGGACCACTTCCCTGCCCCTCGGTCGATGCGACTTGTGCCGCGCTCAATTCACCGAGGGCCTCAGCCCGGGGCTCAACTCGGGCTACTCCGTCGTGGGCGGGGGCCCGACCGGCCAGGACGACTACCGCTGGATCTGCGCCATCTGCTACGACCTTGAACGCGACGAGTTCGGCTGGACGGTGCTGGATACCCGAGGCCAGACCACGCAGCCGCCGAACATCATCGAGTGCGCGTTGCAGTTGATGGAGTTCCCGGTCGACGGGACGCTGGACCGGATCGATGAGAGCCGCGAGTCATCTGCTCCCCCACCCCACCGGTGGTGAGCGAGGACAATCGGGCTCGCTGCTGGTGGCCCGGCGGCATCGAGGGTGCGGATCCGCTGATGGTCGTCTACCACGACTCCGAGTGGGGCGTACCCGTCGACGATGACCGCGAGCTGTTCGAGAGGCTCGCGCTGGAAAGCTTCCAGGCCGGGCTGTCCTGGATCACGATTCTGCGCAAGCGCGAGTCGTTCCGGCGGGCCTTCGACGGATTCGACCCGCGCAAGGTCGCCGGCTACAAGGACGCCGATCGAGCCAGGCTGCTCGTGGACGCGGGCATCGTCCGCAATCGGGCCAAGATCGAAGCCGTCATCGGCAACGCCGCAGCGTTCCTGGCGGTCGGCATCGAATCCGGCACCTTTGCCGCGTTCCTGGCCGATCGGCTGCCGCGGCCGGCCCCGACACTGCCCCCGACCGCAACCTCGGCGGACATGCGGACAACGACACCCGAGTCGGACGCGTTGTCCGCAGACCTGCGGCGCCGCGGCTTCCGTTTCGTCGGATCGACGATCGTCTACGCCTTCCTGCAGAGCGTGGGCCTCGTCGACGACCACCTGCCCGGCTGCTTCCGATACCGCGGCTGAACCGGCCCGGCCCCGCTCGCCCGAGACGGCAAAGGACCTGCTCGGCTAGGATCGACCGATGCAATCCGACGAAGATCCGACTCTCGAGTACGACCTCTGGCGCTGGCACACGGAAGGCAAGTTCCCAAAGGACCAGCCGCCCGAACACGGCTACGTCCATATCGGCATGTTCGTGGCCTGGCTGGTCAACAACGCCATGCTCGATGAGAAGTGGATCGCCGGATCGGACCTGGCCGTGGCGGTCGCCGCCATCCGCGACCGGACCGGATTGCCGAGCGCCCTGCGCGAAGGGACAGACGGCCGTCTCGGGGGCGAGATGCTCACAGTCGAGGGGCAGGCTTTCGCGAGCGCCTACTTCGCGCCGGAGTACGGCTACCCGCGCGACTGGAGGCGCGCCTTCGGCCGAAATGCCGATCGTTACGCCGTTCCGGACAACTGGGCCACATACGACTGGATCGCGCCGCTCATCGACAGGCGGCATCGCGAGTGGATCGACGCCGGCCGCCCCGACCTGATGCCGATGCCGCGGTTCTTCTCGATGTTGCTCAAGATGTTCCGCACCCGGGCCGGGTAGCGACGGCGACGCCCGACTCGCCGGCCAATGCAGTAGCCGAGTCGTGAATGTAGAGGGATGCGGCGACGCTACCAGTCAGCCTGCGCCGCCGCGTGAGACGCAGCATTGCACAACTCGCTGCACCTTGCCGGGCGCGGCCCCCGGCCGGTTGCGCCGGGCGGGAAGGCGGCGGCCGCGGATCACGTTCAGGAGGCGAGGAGCTTTGCCTTGGCCGCGGCGAACTCCGCGTCGGTCAGTGCGCCGGTCGCGTGGAGATCTGCCAGTTCGCGGAGTTTGACCGCCAGATCGGGCGCCGCGGCAGCGGCTGCGGGCGCGGGCGCGGTTCCGGCGGCCTGCCCCTTGCTCGCGCGACCAGCGGCGAAACCCAGCCCGCCGACGAGGGCGGATTGAACAGCCGATCAGCCGGGGCCGCCTCCAGAGTCCGAAACGCCGCCGGAACATGGCCGTTCTCCCTTCCCTGGGCGGCGCCGGAGCATCGCACGCCGCGGAGTACCGATAATGCCGTCATGCCCGAACCGGATTCTCTCGCGCGGAACAACCCGGCGGCGAGGCCGGTCTCGCCCGCCACGACTCGGCTACCCGGACTGCACCGCGTAGAGCAGATCATGGGCACGGCCATCGGCCTGGACGTGCGCGACGCATCGGTCGCGCCGGATGCCCTGGAGCAAGCCTTCGAATACCTCCGCGGAGTCGACGCGCGGTTCAGCCCATACAGGCCGGAAAGCGAAGTCAGCCGCCTGATACGGGGCGAGATCGGCGCGGCGGACACCAGCCCCGAGCTGCGGGAAGTCCTGGCCATGAGCGAGGAGATCCGGCTCACCAGCGAGGGCTACTTCGACATCCGCGGTCATCGACCGGACGGCCGGCCGGATCCCACGGGCCTGGTCAAGGGTTGGTCGCTGGAGAACGCCGGCCGGATCCTCGAGTCAGCCGGGGCTCGCAACTACTGCATCAACGGCGGCGGCGACATCGTGGCCCGTGGCGAAGCCGCCCCCGGCCAGGCCTGGCGGATCGGCATCCGCCACCCGCTGATTGCCGATGCGCTGGCGACCGTGCTCGCGGTCCGGAACGGTGCCGTGGCCACGTCGGGGGCCTACGAGCGTGGCGAGCACATTCGCGACCCGTTTACGGGCCGGGCCCCCATCGACCTGCGCAGCATCACGATCGTGGGGCCCAGCCTGACCTTCGCCGACGCCTACGCGACCGCTGCATTTGCCATGGGCCCGACCGGACTGGCGTGGGTCGCCGGACTACCCGACTACGAGGGCTGTGCGATCACGACCGATCCTGACGCCGACCCGTCCGCGTTCGGCGGCCGCGTCGTCTGGACAGCCGGGTTCGAGCGCTACTTCGCCGACCGCTGAGGCGCCGAAGCGAGCCCTCCCTAGTGCAGGAACGGGGCGCGGGCCAGGAGCATCTGGTCGGCAATCGTGAGGACGTAGCCACCGACCAGGAGCAAGCCGAAGTTCCTCTGCAATCGCAAGCCTGACGCCACCACGGCCGCGAGGGCGCTCGGCCGGTCGTATTCGCGCGCCAAGTCGCCCCGTACCCGGCCGGCCAGTGGCACGGCGAGCAGGGCGACGAGCGTTGGAATCGGTAGTGCTCCGGCCACGACGCCGGCCACGACCGAGATGAAGGCCACCGCAGCCACCAACTCAAAACCCCGGGCGGCGACCGACTTCGACACCATCGTGGCCAGCGTTCTCCTGCCGGCCCGCGCGTCGCCCGGCCGATTCGGAACCGTCCGCAGAAACGCCGTGAGCCCGGCGATCAGCCCGAGCGGCATCGAGATGACAAAGACTTCGACCGGGAGCTCGCCGCGGGATTGGACCGCGTAGGTGCCGAGAAGGAGCAACGGCCCGTACGCGAGGACCGCCGCCACCTCGCCGAGGCCGCGGCCGGAGAGACCGGGCGACAGGGCGTCCGCCAGGACCAGTATCAGCCCCATGGTGACCAGGGCAATCAACTCCGGGGATCCGCGCGTGGCCAGGACGAACGCGGCCAGGGTCGCCGCCACGAGAAGCCAGGCCAGCATCGCACCGGTCACGGCGCGGGCCCGGGCAGCGATCGCACGCACCTCGCCCACAGCACTCGCCTTCTCTCCCGGCCGGTGTCCACTGGCGCGAACGTGGAGCAGATCCAGGAGTCCGGCGGCCAGGCTCAGGCCGAGATACGCCGCGGCTAGAGCCGCCACGGTCGCCGCCGCCGACACGAAGTCGATATTCCCGGTCCTGACAGCGACGGCTAGGCCCAGCAGCACCGGCGCAAATGCGGCGCGCGCGAACGGAGTGCGCGACACGCGGGAGAAGGCCAGTCCCGTCGACAACGTCGGCCCGGTCGGGACGCCGCGTGCCGCGGAGAGCGAGTCGAAGTACCGGCGGGCCTGCGGCACGCGGCGTTCGTACGCGACGGCCGGCGGCTCATCGATCTCGCCCGAGGCCCAGACCCTGATGGGGCTCACTGCGAATCGACCGCGCGGCCGAGCCGCAGCCAGGCCCCACAGCGTGACGTGGCTTCGATCTTCGAAGCCGCCCTCCGGCAGAGGACGGAGATAGCTGCCGGTGATGGCTACCTGCAAACCGGGAGCCAGCCGGAAGCCCGGCGGCTCGCTGAACCGGATCGTGCCTTCTGACGTCTTGACCTCGATCTCGACCTCGACGTTCATCGGGTAGCCGTCTTCGGCGATCCAGCTCAGCACCGCGTGGCGGTAAGCGGCCATGAGCGCGACGCCGTCGGCGACGGTGATCTCCTCGGAGGTGTTCGCCGTTTCCGGCCGCGTCGATTCGTCGGAGACTTCCGCCGAGTCCGCCGCCGGCAACTCGAGCAAACTGCCTTCGGCCGCCTCGGGGGACCCGACCTGCCCGGCCGCCGAGAGTTCGTCATCGAGCGCCGGCAAATCCTCGGCAGGTCTCGGCTCCACGGAAGCAGCGTCAGCGTGCCGCCGGGAGAGGCGGAACCTCGGGCTCATCGCGCGACCTCGGCAGCGATGGTCGTTTGCGGCGGCTGGTCGGTCCGGCCGTCCGGCCAAAACCACGTGCGGCGCGGCGTCAATTCGATCAGTACTCGTTCGAAGACGAGTGGGTACTCGTATCGCTCCGTCAGCAGGGCGATCGTCGTCCTGTCTTTGCGCTTCCAGTTGTCGAGAAGGCGCTCCCAGCCCGAGTGAAGATCGTCCTCGGCCACCCGCGCGTCGCACTGGACGGTGACCTTGCCGGTGAAGGTCCCGATCGCATCGGCGTTCGTGACCGAGAAGCTGACCCGCGGGTTGGCCTTGATGTGGGCGATCTTGGCGCTGTCGAGGACGCTGGAGGTCATGACGATCCGATCGCCCCACAGGAGCGGAACCATCTGGTAGACGATCGGGCGTCCGGTGCCATCGATGACCGTGAGGTCGCCGACAAGAGCGGCATCGATCAATCGGGCGATCGGGTACGAAAGCGCGGGCACTAAGACCTCCACCATGGAGCCGCGGGCCGGCCGATCCATTCTAGGGAGAGACGGCACCGATCGCGCCGCGTCGAGGAAGGGACGACGACCCGGCCGGCGTTCTAGCGGGTTCGGTCGCGGTCGGGGGTGCCCCCGAAAAGACGGATAGAAGCCGCTCCGGCTTCCTTCTGCTCGGGCGTGATCAAGTGGCGGCGATCCGCGGTGCTGTTGTGGGCATAGTCGGCGAGGGTCTTCTGGAGGGCCTCGAGACGCTTGCGCTGCACGGTCAGGATGGCGGCCCAGCGACCCGCCGCTTCCTTCGATCCGGCGGCCGCGGCGGTCCACAACGCGTAGATGTCGTCCAGGCACATCTCCGCGGTGCCGAGCGCCGACGACCAGGCCGGGTCTGCCGAGAGTTCCAGCAGCCGCTTGACCGAAGCCTTCGAAGCTTCATCGGCTCGGGCGCACACGGGGCAGTGCGGGTCCGCCAGCTCGGCCAGGCCGCGCAACTGACCCGAGGAATCGGCGCCGGCCAGCTTGTCGACAGTGGACAGGCGACGTCGGAGCACCGCGTCGAGCAGGACGGCCGTGGCAAGCTGGCTGCTCGTCTGGAGTAGCTCCATCTTCGAGAGGCCGGCGCTGTGTTGCCGGCAGAACCCCAGGCCCTTGTCCATCTGGGCCCGCAGGCCCCGATCCGTCGCCCCTTCCCGGGCGATTCCCCTCAGCGCCGCGTGCGTCGCTTCCTGTCGAGCGTCGCAGATTGGGCAGCGGCCGCGCTCGAGCGCCTCGGCCAGCCGGATCTCTTCGAAGTCGCGCGCCGGCAACCTCGCTGGTCCGGTCACGCGCGATCTCGCGGGGCGGCCTGACGCGAAATCGCGGCGCGATCTCGCGGTGCGGCCCATCTCGTCATTGAGACAGCCTAGCGTGCCATCAGCTCCGCCGCGACATCGCCGCGTAGGTGACGCCGAACCCGATGACAGACCAGACGGCCAGGGTCAGGAAAGCGCCGAGCGGCAACCCGAACTCGTTCGGGGCGATCGTGCCGCGCGTGACCTCTCCCATGGCCTGGACCGGCAGGACGCGATGGATTGCCTCGAGCCAGCCGGGCAGCTTGTCTGGAAGGAACGTCAGGGGCGAGAACATGAAGACGAAGACGACGAGTGCCTGGGTCACGATGACCGTCAGCATGTACGGCAGGACCGAGGCGATGGCGTAGCCGACGCACGTGGCCGTCAGCGCGACCATGAGAACCGCCGGCACCACGAGCGGGCTGACCTGAAGATCCAGGCCGAAGCGCCACGCGCCGACCAGCACTCCCAGGATCACGCCAGGGACGACGATCGCCAGCCAGACCGTGAGATCCGCCACCAGGTACGAGAGCCTGGCCACCGGCAGCGAACGTATGTAGGCGAGGCTGCCTTCGGCCTTCTGCTCGCCGATCGTTTGCGGCAGTGCCACCAGGCCAACCGAGACCATCGAGATGGCGGGTGCGCCGGTCGCGATCAGGTAGATGGAGGCTCGGTCGAGCGTCGGGAAGAGGAGCGGGTACCCCAGGACGATGCCAAGCGAGAAGAGCGTCTGGACCGCCATCATCAGCGGTAGATAGTTCTTCTTGCGCAGGGCCTGCCAGGTCACCAGCAGCCGGTAACTACGCAGCATTTGCATCGAATACCTCCTCCACCTGCGCAGCCGAGGCTTCCGAGCCACCGACCAGCGCCACGTAGACGTCCTCGAGTGTGGCCGGACCGAGCGTGAACTCGTCGATCGAACCGGCCCGTTTGAGAGATTCGGCCCAGGCGACGGCCGGGCCGGCGGCATCCGTCGGGACGCCGACCATCAGGCGGTTCCCGACCGGCACGGCCGATAGACCGAACGGCGAGACCGGCAACTCGATGAGATCCGGATCGAGGACGAGTTCCAGCCGGAGCGCCGCGCCGAGCCGGCCCTTCAGGGCCGCCGGCGTCCCCTCGGCAATCACCCGGCCGTCGTCGAGGATCGCCAGCCGGTCGACCGACCTCTCCGCCTCGATGACGTTGTGGGTCACGAGCAGGACCGCGGCGCCGTGGTCGGCGAGCGTCCGCACCTGGCGCCACAGCATGCGACGGCGGACCGGGTCCACGTCGTTGGTCGGCTCGTCGAGCATGACCAGGCGTCCCGGGGCCACGGCGGCCATGGCAAATGCCACGAGGCGCTTGACGCCGCCCGAGAGCCTGGCCGCGTCGATGCCCTGCCACTCGGCGAGGTCCAGGGCGTCGACGAGGCGCTCCCGGCGACCATGGACTTCGCGCTTCGATAGGCCGCGCAACTGGCCGAGCAGGTCGATCGCCTGGCGGGGCGTCAGGCCGTCGATCGGGACCTGGGCCTGGGCCTGGAAGGAGCAGAGGCGGCGGGCCAGGCCGGGGTCGGCGACCATGTCGCGGCCGTCGATCCGGATTGAGCCGGACGTGGGGCGCAGGAGGCCGACGACCTGGTTGACGAGAGTGGTCTTGCCGGCACCGTTATGGCCGAGCAGGCCGAACACTTCGCCTTCTTCGATGGCAAGGCTGATGCCATCGTTGGCGCGGGTTCCGCCTCGATAGACCTTTGTCAGCTCTTCGATCTGCAGCAGCATCTCTCGTCCCCTTGTTGATCGCCGTAACGTCCAGTGGCACCGGCCCGCTTGCTCCCGGAGCCGTCGCTTCGGCCTCCGGCGCAAGCGCCTAATGGCCTTCGCGAGCGGCTCCGGTCGCGTCGGGCCGGACTGCGGCCCTGCCGCGGCCGGGTTGCGGTCCGCGCGCGGCTCCGATCGATTCGGGTCGCCGCCGCTCCTTTGATTGACTGAATTGAGTTGATTTGGGCAACGTCTACCCAGACCGGGGGTCGAAAGGCTCCCGGATGGGATTGGAATGGAACTGCTGGCGGCGCGGCCGCCGGGTTATTCGATGACTATCCGAACCTCGTCACCGTGGTCGGAGACCTCCAGGATCGGACCTGTCATGCCGGTCTGGATGGCCTCGACGATGCGCGACCTGTGGTCCGGCGAGAGGCCGGGCACCTGGTCGATTGCGAAGCCCGCCGCAGCGAGCGGGATCTGAAGGTTGATTACGGGGCGGCCGTTCTCGGCCACGAAGATACGGATCCGACGACCGGCCATTGCTTCCTGGGCCGTCGCGCCTCGACGCGCCTCGTCGCGGCCACGGGAGCCTTCGCCGCCATGCCCCGCTGAGGGCGAACCGCCGTGAGCCTCAGCCGCCGAGCCGGCATCCTGGCCTGATCTGTCTTCCAGCGCGGCGACGATCGGGGCCGCCTCTTCAGCCGTGAGCTTGCCCTCGGAGACAAGCCGCAAGAGTGCTTCGAGTTCTCCGGACATGGCTACCTCCTCGACCGGTCGAGACGCTCGGCCGCTTCGTCGACGCCGATTTCGCCTCGTTCGAGTGCCTGGAGGACTGCCAGCTCGTCGGGATCTGGCCCCGCCTGATCGGCTTCGCCGGTCTCGTCGGGGTCCCATGTTTCTTCGGTCTCGCGAGGTTCGGTGTCTTCGGCCCCGGGAGGAGACGCGAACCCTGCGTTGTCCCCTGCGTCGACAGTTGCGCCGGTCGGAGGTTCGGTCGGAGATCCGGGGGCCGAAGGGGCTCCGGGAGCCGCCGGTGCTGCCGGTGCGACCGGGGCCGCAGGTGCGGCCGGAGCGGCAGGCGCGGCGGGCGCAGTTGCGGCAACGACACGATCGCCCGGTTGGGCCGCCAGGATGCGCAGGCTGCCGGAGGTCGTGTTTGCCTTGAAAGTGGCTTTACCATCGCCGACGATCGACCGCCAGTAACCGCGGCCTCCTTCCAGCCGGTGCTCGACGTGCGAGGTAATCGAGCCGGAGATGGCCCGAAGCTCCGCGGTCACGCCGTTCAGTGGAGTGAGGTCCACGCTGCCGGAGATCGACTCGGCCCGGTGGTCGCCGGACGGATCCAGCTCGCCGACGAGGCCGATGCTGCCGCTCGTAGTGGAGAGCGTGGTTCCATGGAAGCGCCTGGCCCGGACCCGGATGCCGCCCGAGATCGTGTTGGCGCGCAGTCTGACGTCGCCACCGTTGTCCAAGGAGATGGACCCGGAGATCGTGCCCGCCTCTATTAGCCCACCGAGGCTCCACAGCCGGATGTCGCCCGAAACGGTCCGGTACTTCTGATCGCCGACCAGGGAGACCGCCTCGATCGAGCCGTTCATCGTTTCGTACCTGACCCGGGTGCCCCACGGGACATCGATCGACACATCCGCGCGGACGCGGGCGCCGCCGAAGAGCCATGCCAGGCCGGTCGAGAGGCGCCGCTCCGGCGTCTCGACGG
>Ga0182027_10014699_pt1 | contig 10816 bp, 10 predicted proteins | sample 712E1DmetaG_FD_121300 | JGI IMG/M metagenome (GOLD analysis project Ga0182027, IMG submission 121300) | Permafrost microbial communities from Stordalen Mire, Sweden - 712E1D metaG (Illumina Assembly) | ecosystem: Environmental > Terrestrial > Soil > Wetlands > Permafrost | place: Sweden...
GCATGATTACATTTTTTCTAAATCAAGAAGTCAGTAGCGAAACTGTGGTTTGGTTAAATTATTTTTTGTAATAAGAATCAAAGAAGTCGGATATCTCTTGCTTAATTTTATCATCAATTTTGGCATATTGTTCTAAGTGTGCCAAATATGCCTTCATTCTCTCTGCGGGTACTTTTATTTCATTAAGTATTTTGTTATACGCCAAGTCGTCTATAAAACCCAGAAAAATTTCCTCTGGACGATTTCCTATCTGCTTTGTCACATTAATGTTAGTAGCAAGATATTCAGGGACTCGCGTTCCAAGCTTCCTAAGGCCAATTTGCCGTTTGGTCTCAATCATTTCAATATCAACCTTATGAATTTCTCTTAACCTTATTTCAACCCATTTGTAAAATTCATTTATGTGGTTGGAATATTCCTTGATAAAGTCAATTAAACTTATGTTTTCATTAGAGGAAACGAGAAACTGTTTGGCAGCAGATTTCCAGCCTGAAAATTCCAGCAAATCTTTTTTAGACAACATTACTTTATGAGTGAATGATTTGCCTGGTACAAGAGTGATTTGATTGGATATGCTTGGTGTTCGATAATGGAGAGCGAACTGACGAAGGCCTACTACAAATTGTGAAAGAGGATGGGTTGCAAACCTCCGGTCTATTTCTTTCTGATAATCCTCAAAAATGCCTTTCTCAACATATTCCTTCTCAAAAAATGCTCTAGCATGGTCAATTAACGATGAAGCTGCTGCAACAAAATTGTGAATTAGTCTTACAAGCTCATTTTGATAAGACCTAAGGTTGCTTCTGTTTTGAATCGACCAAAGCAGTTCAATGCTTTCTGGACTTTGACCCTCCTCAATCTTTTTTAGTAATTCCTCGCCGTTTCTGAGGAACGATATAGAAACCATCAAGGGTTAATGCAGGATTTTGTTAATATTTTCATTAGATTCAACTATGAATTGCAACTTTCCCTTATAAACGCTGATGATATTGGCTCAATTGAATCTTGGCATATGACCAAACTCTTAAAAAACAAGCCAAGTAGTACTTCTACTGCCAATAAGGATTCGCATGGTCGACTGGAAGAGTTCTTTTCTCGCCACGCCCCAATAGATCCATACAATATTCTGATGATGAGCTATCAGCTTTGGGAGAAAGTTGTTACCTGTAAAGGAGATGTAATCCCAGAGCTCAACAAAGCCTTTAGCAACACGAACCATTTTCAAGATCAAAACACTCCCGAATGGCAGAAACTTTGGCATCATATGGACCATACTGATAAGGAAATCGAACATCTAATTGATGCGGTTTGCGCAAAGGTGAAGCAACATGATTACAGAGATTCTGCAGTCATAATGCATGTATTTGGATTACTTATCTCCCTCCAAAGCCAAGGGTATATTCTCCCCGAGGGACTCAATAATGCTCCCAATATCCTAATGGCAGGAAAGCATTATGTTGATTGGCTCTATCAGAATAACGCAATTTCCGAAAATAAAAATGTGCTTGATGTTTCCATTCATGATTCTGGTGGTCTGGGAATGTCATTTGCAGCGGATGAAACATCGGAATTCAGAGAACTCCTCGACCATCTAGTTCAGTTAACCCAAAAGAAACAATATGAATCTGCAATGGCTGAGGCTCCAAATCTTACAGATATGATGAGTAATGATCCTCAATTGTTCTACAAATTGGTTGGCAGTCCCAATTTCACTCAATCACGATTCTGGAGGGTCCCAATTTTCGACAAGATTGACCCATCTGTGTTTCTTACCAAGTTTCTGCAATTGGATAACGTTTGCAGAGGTTATGTTCTTGATTCCATTACTGAGAGATACAAATGGCTGAACAGTTCTGGCGAAAACAATAGATGGGAACAAAGGGAACTTTGCAAGGAAAAGCACTTTTGGGTTGCCCTTGATGCGCTTATTGCAACGCAAACCGAAGGGAAACCCGCAAAGCCATCCCTGCTATGGGCAAAACGATTAAGTCTTATGTGCATTTCCAAAGCTATTGAACAGCTTGAGCGCTTCGAGAAGCGTTTTGAAACAAATGGAGAACCCTTCCCCCAGGAACCAACTGACCGATCAGCCACAAAATGACCGCCATTCCGCCTTAATTTGCCCTACAAATCCATCAGCTCTACCCCTATTCTTTTGTAAGGAAATTTAGATAAACACCTATGTCTGGATAAAGGACAGACAGAATGATATATTATGCTCTGAAGGGCTTAGCCGTAAGCTAATTGGGAAGGACTCCTGAAGGGAATTAGCAGATTACAGCTTTTATAAATAACCGAAGGAATTTTAATGAAAAAAGGAATTAAAGGCATATTAAATCGGCTTGAAATTATAAAAAATTTAATTGCAATTGGTGAAGTTGAAGAAATAGAAGAACAGAATAAAAAGCTGCGAGTATTCTCTGATTTAGAAGGCATTAATGAAATTATTACTGATTTAAAGAAGAAGAAATATCAGGAGGCTTTAATACTAATTGATAAGTTCATCAAACAATCGAACCAAATAGTCTCTGTTGATGAAACCGAAATTTATGCCTTAAAAACAGAAATAAATTTATTAGAGCAAAATCTAGCAGAACTTGAAGAAGAAAAAGCAGCAATTGAGAGTAAGGTAAATGAATTTCAAATAGCATATCAAAAACACCTTGGAGCTCTTACTGAGGAATTTTTACGGCTAAGGAAAGAACGGTTAGAAAAAGAAAGTGCTAAGGACTCCAATAAAACCAATGAATACAAACAAGCGAATAAGGATTACTATGAATACCAAAGACTTAACGAATCAATTACAGAGCATGAAAAAACCGAACTTTCCCCAGAGGAGCAAGATCAATTAAGAAAGGCTTTTAGAAAGGCTTGTAAGCTCTGTCATCCCGATGTTGTTCCTGAAGAAGATAAGCAAAAAGGTCAAGATATCTTTATAGAATTAAGAGAGGCCTATGGTAAAAACGATCTTAATAGGGTTCTTGATATATTAAATCACCTTGAAAACGATTCTCCGTTAGATCATAAAAAAAGTAAATCAACAAAGCAGCAAATTATTGAGGAAAGAAGTCGGTTAAGAATTAAAATTGCTAATCTTGAAAAGGAAATCCAAAAACTTAAAGAATCTGATATTTATCAACTGCTTAATAATGTTTCAAATTGGGAAGGTTATTTTGCCGATAAAAAATATGAACTTAATAGACAAATAGAATCCTTAAGGATTATTTCAAATGAATGATAATATCAATTTATCAAAAGCCCTAATTGTAAAAGACAACCGACAACTTGAAATATCAAATAGGGCCATACAAATATCAGAAAAGGCCTTGATCTCTGCCAATAAAGAAGAAGTAATATTATTCTGCAAACGTCATAAAGATTTTTTCAATAAAATATCTTCAGAATATTTTGCACATACCGAAGAAACTATTTCAAAAGCGGCAGACTTATTAGATTGGAGCCTGTTAAGTAGAAATGAGAATGTAAAATGGTCTGCAAATCTAATTTGTAGATATGCTGGAAAATGGAACTGGAATTTACTATCATCCAACCCATCAATTCCTTGGGATGTTGAACTTCTCCGTAAATTTCAAGGGCGATTAAATTGGCATTTAATAAAATCATCTCCGTTTTTACAATGGACTGAAAGCATTATCGATGAATTTTGCAATTTTATGTTTTATAAAGATCCTAGTAATTTTGGAAGATTTAAAGATAGTATTAGTTCTAATTCAAAATTACCATGGTCTATTTCATTAATTGACAAATATTTAAACAAATGGGATTGGGATGGTTTAAGTGGTAACCCAGGCTTACCCTGGTCAAAAGAATTATTTGATAGGTACACAGAACGGTGGAATTGGTATTGGATATCTCGCAATACAGGGATACCCTGGACTCTTGGATTAATTGAACGTTATTCTGATAGGCTAATATTTAATCCTGATGAAAATAAGTATTCAAATTACGGAGCAAACATTTCTGACAATCCTTCGCTTCCTTGGAGCATAGACCTCATTCAAAAATATGGATCTAGATGGAGTTGGTTTGATTTAAGTAATAATAAAAAATTGCCCTGGGATGAAGATTTAATAGAAAAATATAAGGACAAATGGAATTGGGAAATGTTGTCTCGCAATTGGTCCATAAAATGGAATACTGATCTTATTAGAAAATATAAATCAAAAGTATCCTTTGAATATTTAAGTGAAAATGCTAATACTGTTTGGTCTGAAGAATTAATAAATGAATTTCATGATTATTGGAATTGGGATTTATTATGCGCAAATAAAGGATTGCCTTGGAGCGAAAAGCTAATTCAAAAACATAAGAATCTCTGGAATTGGCAAGGAAGAATAGATACATTATTCGGATATAGTCATTGTCTTTCTAATAATCCAAAATTACCATGGAGTCACGAATTTATTAAAAAATACTGCGATAAGATTGATTGGAAAGCATTAAGTCGAAATAAAGGAGTTAATTGGTCAGTAAATTTATTAGATAGATATTGGAATAAATATGATTTAGACAAGTTAAGTCAAAACGGAACTGTTTGGATAAAGGCATTCGCAAAATATATTAACGATGATATTGTCTATGAGTTAAGTAAAAATGAACAAAGCAATAATACAGAAAACAATATTGACCCATCGTTATCCTTGGATCTCTTAAAAAAACTATTGCTGGAATCTGATGAAAAAAGAGACCGTAAAAAAACCATCATAATATGTGACATAATTCTTTCAAAATATGGAAATATAAATATCCGCAATGCATTTGGTCCTGTTATTAGCTACAAGGCGATTGCATATTATTTTTTACGTGATTATCATAATGCATTAAACAACTTTAATATTCTTGTCGAAGACAAACATGGAATATTTTATTTAATATGGAGGAGTCGGTGTTATCAACGGATTGGCGATCTCAATTTGGCCATCAAGGACGTAAATGAATTAATTAAAAAATGTCCCAATGATACGAGTGCATATCGTGAGAGGGGCCAAATATACTTAACTAAACACGAATACGAAAAGGCAATAGATGATTTTACAAGATCAGGTGATTTTAGTAACAGAGCAAAAGCATATGAAGAAATGGGGTTAGCAGACAAAGCTATCGAAGATTATTCAACAATATTACAAAATAAACCTGATGATTATTCTGCTTTTAAAAATAAGGTAAGACTTTTTGAAAAAAAGGTGTTAATTGATAATGCCGTTGAGGAAATAACAAAATTCATAAAAATACAACCAGAGAATTTAGACCTTTATTATCAGCGTTCAGGATTATATATAAAAAATGATAATTTCGAAAAAGCGATAGAGGACTACTCTCGTTTAATAGCCAACGAACCTAATTTTGAAATTAGTTATTATTATTATTACAATAGGGCAAAAGCGCAATTTGCAATTGGAAACTGGGAAAAAGCCTTATTGGATTTAAACATGGTGTACGAAAATATTGACAAAATTGCCGATGATGAAAAGGATGAAACTACGAATTATGTAATAACTTTATATGCAGCAATTTATACTGAGGCAGAAGAAACGATTCGAAAAAAAGCGATATTCAAGAAGTTAATAGATACTGATGGGTTCTTGGAGGAACTAAAGGGCTATCAGAACGGAGGCCTTGAAAGAGGAAATAAAACGATTCAACGATTCCGATATGATTCGATTTATTAAGTAGAATAACAAGTATGCAAGAGGCCAATCTCTGTTTTCAAGAGATAGACATCGCTAAAAAAAGGGTGGATTTTTAGCCACCCTTTTCTTACAGTTACTACCCCTTATTTGACCTACGCCGCCTTCTTCATCTGATTTTCCAATGCAAGTATTGCAGCCGTTTTGCCACCTTCTTCCTTCAGCAATTCGGCCCTGGTTATTCCAGCACCCGATTCACCAGTCTTTAAAGGCATTATCAACGCCAGGAAATTTTCTCCATGGAAAACAACAGGATTCACCATTGTTTCTCCCACAGTAACCGATACAGGCCGATTTCCGATGTACCTTAACACTGCATATAGAAGCTCTGCATCGAGGCCAATAACCTGCTCAGGTTTCAAGGCTAAGATGTCCTTTGAAAAGTCCGTTTTCCTGAGATACGACAGCTCCCTGTTCCTTACGATTCCTTCTTTTGCGGTCAAGTGAACCAGATGCGATTTCGGATTAGTAAAAGCCTTGGACTTTTCAAGAAATGCATCTACTTCCGCTTTTAAAACATTATCCCAGGGCACAGCGACGGCATTTGAACGATCTGGTATCGCTTTCCTATAGCTTGGATACTCTGTCGCTTCAGGGACCTTCGAGACCAGCTGCCAACCATCGCCACTGATGATAAGGTAGGTCAAATCAGAAGCACCTCTCCCTGCAGCGTCTTTATCCGTAACCTTGTGGCTTACGGTGCACCTTGTAATATTATCCACAAAGAGGCTGCTGATTTTCAAGCTGATGGCGTCAATCAGAAAACTTTCCTTCAGTGCAGTATCCAGCTTTTTGAGAAGGAGAAAATGACCGTCTGTTGCAACAGCCTCTCCACGTTTCTTGCGATTAACGAATACACATTTCAGGACGCCACGAGAGTCATCTGCTGAAGCAGCTGGAAGAAGTTCACTTAATCCATGAAGCACCTTTGGAGGTATTTCAACCTCTTGTTGCCCTGTGGAAATTTCGCCAGGGAATTCCTTTGCATCGAGACTTTGGGCAGCACCTATTGAGGCTTGTAGGTCTCCAGTCTTGATGAAGAGTCCTACATCAACCAGTACAGGTTGCTTCCGTTGATCGCCTACAAACACCTTTAATTCATGCTCAAGGTCTGTTACACGTAGCCAACCGTGCTCAATGAGGCCATACTTCAATATTTGCAAAGACCTTCCTGTGTTCCGAAGGATAATGCTTAATGCCTGATAAATTGGGTTCTTTTTCATAACACAATACTCCTTTGGTTTATGGTTGTTATCTACAGCGATCCTATCTTTTTAAACGAATAGTATTCGCTGCTATCAGCGTTTAAAATGATATGGTCCACAAATGGGATTTCCAGCATTTCACCTATTTTCTTTAGGTTGTCTGTAATTTTTTTATCCGCAGAGGATGGGTGAAGGCTGTTTGCGGGATGATTGTGCATCAGGATGAACCCTGTAGCGTTTGAGAGTAAGAGCGGCTTAAAAACACATGGTACAGACACTGCCGTTTCTGTTGGGCTTCCCATGGAAACAACATGTACCATGGTAGGATGGTTCCCAGCGTCCAACCCGATCACGAGGACGACCTCGCGGTAACTGTTTTGAAAAAAACTCTGGACTAGATCTATCACTTCCTCTGGACAGGTGATAGGAATGTCGTAGCCCAGTTTCTTCTCTCGTACCATTTTCAGAGAGACCATATTGACTGGGCGAATTTTATCATTGTTATTTTTAGCCATATCAAAGATCCTCCTTTTGGTTTTGGAACTCTTTGCCGCTATGAGAAGAATTTTTCAAGCGCGGCTTTGATCTTGACCTCTTGAATAAAGAATGGCTTTTTGTGGACTGTTATTGTAATGACCCCATCTTTCACTTCATATGATCCAGCGATTAAACCAATGGCGGTATTAATTGAGAAGGTCCCACTTTTCTCGTCACCTTCCATGGTTGCGCCAGTGGCTTTTGCAATTTTCTTGGCAGTTTCGATAATGGGCTTTATGTCACCAGTGATCTTTTTTGTGAATGTAAATGGCATTTAATTTTTCTCCTTTGATTAGAATAAAAAGGGACAGCCGTTAGAACCGTCCCTTTTACAGTGTGAAATGTCTGGTTCTTTTATAATGCCAAGGCTAGATCCAGCGCCTTACTTTTTTGAGAGGCCCGAAAGCCAAAAAGCCTTGATGATATAAGGCTGTCCTGGTCGCCACCGCCATCGTGGTCCAAGTGCTGGGTATACCCGTTTAGAATCGACCAGCCAGTGAGATCACCTTTCTGACCTAATCCGCTATGGCTCAATTCGACAATACGATTTCTTGAATTCTTTGATTGCGTCGTTCCTGTATCGGGGGCCAGGGTATCAAGGAAGACTTTCAGCTGCTTGTCATTAATGGCCTTATGTGCAAGTAGTTTGGCCTTGTTTACAAACAGGCCGAAAGAGGTTGTAGACAGGTTGAATAGCCTGAAAGCTTCAAGCGTCCTATCCTGAATTCCGCTGGTATGGCGAATTGATATGTTTGCCAGACTCTTGTTTGCCGCCAGTCTAAGCTGATTTGCGCACCAGATTCTCAGGCTGCCGATTATGGCAAGTAGAGAACTCTCGGAAGTAAACGAATTACTCAGCAATACCGTAGCTTCCACCAAATCGCCTGGAACGATTTCCATTCTTCCAATAGAGGCTTGTAAGAAAACCCTTTTACCGCCATCAAGAGATCCGCCAGAAATATATTCGGCTTTTTGCTTTTTGCAAACAGCATCAAAAAAGCCAAACACACTATTGTCAATCCACTGGTATGTTTTCTTTACAACCGACAACTGAGCCCCATTATCAGTGCGAAAAAGGGCCTTGTGCGTTGGAATAAGCTTTCCAGCACCGTCATATACTGGACTTTCCCGAATCCCCCAGGCTAGGCCACATTTCTGAAGGGCCTCGTCTGCGGTCTTAACTCCTACTAACTTCGTCAACATATCTATTCCTCCTTGTTGATTGTTTTCAAAAGAAAAGGGCCACCAGCAGGAATCATCCTGCCAGCAGCCCTAATTTACTGGAGTACTTTCGCAATGTATTCCAGACGGCTTCAGAACATCTGCTGCCCGTACTGTCCTTGCGGCTGACCCGAGCCAATATGCCGCTGATCCGCCTGACCGTTACTCATCATTTGTGCAAGTGCCATTGATAAGTAATACTTCTCGTTTTCATCGGTAGCGACAGCGAGTTTTTCCGCGATTGCGATCACGGAAATTGTTTTTGCGATTTCGGCCAATAGGGCGGCAATTTTTTCAAGGCTCAGAGTGTTCACAGGTCTGTTCTGCCGCGATTACGGATGTGCTGAAACAGGTACTCCGCACCGACCACGGCCACCGCGATCAGGGCCTGAATAACGTACTTCTTCATCGAAAACCTCCTTTAAAAATGTTGTGGGTGAATTGAAAAACACCTGGCAATGCTTTTTACCAGGCTTCCTTTACTGAGTAATTCCTGAATAAATGCCATGTTAAAAATCCTGCGTAATGGTAATGTCTGACCTTAATGGAGCGTTATTTCTGGTTGAGACAAGAATCATCTCTCGCTCTTCTACAGTGATACTTTCAAGGCCAGGAGTGTCATCAGTGTATTTGAAGTACACTGCGTTTTCAATGGCCGTATACAGGGACTTGTTGACAACTGGAAGATCAGGAAACAGATTCAGATATGTTTGCAGATTGTGGTCCTCCCTGATATGTTGGACAATGGTATTTTCGTCTTTGAAATTGCACAAAGCACATTGGATCATAGCGCCTCCTTTCAGTGGCAGGGAATATGAGTGTTTAGCCGAAGATTTTACGCAGCAGGTAACGGACCATCAGAAAAATGACCGTCAACGTCGTTAACATCGTACTCTCCTTTTCTTGGAAAATGGACAAGAACGACACCAGAATGCTTTTCAGGTGAGGACTCGGCATTGTGTTTTATTGGCTTTTGCCTGAAAGGAAGGATAGTTGCGCTCATCAGGCGGCCTCCTTGTATGATTGTTCAACCTCTTTGGGCTCACTATAGCACATCCAATTGTAAGGACAATTTCCGCACTGCCAACTCCTATTTCTGAAATGAATCCCTGTGGAAATAGCCTTGGCAACGCCTGTGAACTTCTGGATCACCTCGTCGTATTCAATACTATCAATATCAAGATCGAGAACCTGAAACTCAGGATTCTTTTTTCGGCGCAGGAACAACCACACCTTAGCCTTTACAGGCTCCTTGAAACTCATAGCATATGTTAAGCACTGCTGAGTGTAATTCTGGATCTGGTCTTGAGCTGGTGTTTTAGATGTGGTTTTTATCTCGATAACATTTAGAACATTATCGATATCCCTCACAAGCAGGTCAGGCTGTCCCACACATTCCAAGGTGGATGTCATGGAATATTTGATTGGCTTTTCAATGGCTAATATGTTGGTGGGCGGGTTGGAAGAAAGGAACATTTCCAGCAATGTCTTTGCCTCATTGCAAAGCACATCAATTGGCTGGTCATTATCTATTACGTCCTGTAATGGCCAGGCTTCATAGCGGATTCTGAAAACATGAACCAGCCTATCAAGGTCAAATTTGACGTTATTCAGAAGCCCTCTGAAATAGGCGGCTATTGCAGAATGCAGGGCTTGACCAAACAATTGTTTTGAATTCATCCCGCCTTTTTTGGGCAAATGCTCTACCTTTTCGTAATAGACTCTTTCTGAGCAGCCGACGTATTGCGAGACAGTACTGTTTGATAATGATTTTACTTTGACCATATTTTTGGATCCTTTCTGAAAAAGAAAAGCCCCATAGGTTTGGGACCTATGAGGCTTGTGGGTTTGAAACGCAGGGTAGAAATTGAAGAAACAATCAGGCAGCTTTTTTCTTTGAGAAAGAGTCGATGAGCTTGGAAGCCTCTGAAGAGGACAACGCCTCAAAGGACGACTTTTTGAACTCCGTTGGTAGTAAACGGATAGCCGCCTCATCCATACCTGCCTTCTTGGCCAGTTCAAGGAGAAACTTGATCTGCTTGGAACTGGCCGGCTTCTGGGTGCTGCTGGAAGGGCTCTGAGGAGCTGCAGGAGTGCCCGAAGGCATCGTAGCAGGTAATTGCTCACCCTGCAACAGCGAATCAA
>Ga0182027_10014700_pt1 | contig 10815 bp, 21 predicted proteins | sample 712E1DmetaG_FD_121300 | JGI IMG/M metagenome (GOLD analysis project Ga0182027, IMG submission 121300) | Permafrost microbial communities from Stordalen Mire, Sweden - 712E1D metaG (Illumina Assembly) | ecosystem: Environmental > Terrestrial > Soil > Wetlands > Permafrost | place: Sweden...
AGACACCACGAGCCAATAGGTCGGCACCGCCGTATATCCGGTCTTGTAGCCCTGCGAGCTCATCGAGCGCCAGAGCTCGATGACCGCGGTCGAACCCGCCAGGGGCCCGATGGGCAGGATGCCGGTTTCGCGCTCCAGCAGGATCGCGCCCTTAGGTACCTGGCTCATACTGTTCCCACCTTTGCTGATAACGCCGATTTCTATCTTTGGTCCGAGATACCCCAAAAGTCAAAGTTGATGGCCCCGAAGCGCCGTTAACTTAGAACACCCCACCGGCTCCATCGGTGGGGTGTCACTGCTTAGTGGATGCTGATCAATGTGGAGCGTGTGGGACTCTTCTCGATAAGTGGCCTCCGTGGTAGAGGACTGACCTTTACTTACCCCGGCGTGAAGCGACCGACTGGGCGGAAAAATAGCCGTCGGTGCGGCCGGACAGATAGTCGAAGCTGACGGTGGGCGGCCGCTTGGGGACCGACTTGCCCGTGGTGCTTCGTGCGATGGTGGCCATGTTGCCTTTCCTCCGAGTGTCGTTGGGAGCTTCGAGCGTCTTGACTTAGCGAGCGGGCCACTTGTCCAGCCCTGCTGCGCCACGCCCATCTGTTCCGTGGCCTTATTCTACCTCGGAGTGGCTCTGTTTGGCAAGGGGAATTTTGCGGCTTTTGGCCAAAATTCTCGCGCCGGTGGTGCGCCGGCGACTACCGCGCTAACTCCCGCCACCAACCTATCGCGGGCCCAGGACCTGCGCCCCGACGATCAGCAGGCAGATGGCGATGGTTGCCAAAAAGAGAAGCCCCAGCACTCTTCGCCCCAGATGCCTCGTCGAAACTTCGGAACCTTTGCGCCAAGCCGTCAGGCGCAGGGCGCTGATGGTGGCAGCGGCGAAGAGCGCAGCGATCAACAACAGCCAGATGGGCAAAGACACGGTCCAGGTGCCATCGGTGACGCCCCAGAGGGGCATCAGGATCTGGGTGGGGGCCAAGACAAAAAAGACGGTCAGCCCGACCAGCAGGGCCAGGGCGGGCTCGGCTATATGAAGCTTGCCGCGCGCGCCGCGCCGGGCCGCCTGGGCGACCGCGCGCTTGGCGGCGATCTTGGCCAGGACTTCCGAGTTGTCGTCTGCGGTCGGCGCTTCATACGGCGCCGAGGAAAGCTCGGCACTAACTGGAGCCGCGAGGTCTTCGGGGGCAGGTTTTTGTGTCATGGGGCTAATGTCGGCGAGAATACCTTACCGGTCAAGAGGTTGACGCGTGATTCTGCGCTTAAGACCTTATGGGTTTGGGTGTGGGGTGGCCGTTAACGCCCTTGACCAGGGTGTGGGCGGCCTCATAGGAGAGCTCATCGAGCCCGCCGGCATAGCGGTAGGAGAAGCCCAGAGACTGCCAGAAACCATCGCTGTTGCCAAGTCCTTCGGTGTCCGCGGCAAAGACACGGACCAGCTCGATATCCTTGGGTAGGCGGGCCTCCCAGTTGGCATAGATTTTGCGCCCGACGCCCAAGCCGCGCTTGGCGGCGGGAACATGGAGCATGTCGATCCACATGCTCACACCGGCGCGATGAGCATCAAGATAAGATCGCACGGCCATCTGATCTAGTTGCCTTTAGGGGAAGAGATCTTGGGAGCCTCGTAGCCGGTTCTGCCCATCACGCCGCCATTGTGCGAACACCACTTGTAGTGGCCCTCGATCGAGCAGTAGGCCGGCGCCGGATCATGCTGGCGCATCCGGGCGAGATCCTCGCGCTGTAGGATGAGCCGAACCGTCGCCCGCTCAGTCCCCGTCTTGGTCGTGGCCCGCTTGATCGCCCCTTGTGTCCGACGGATGTCGGCTTCGAGTCTTTCCCGGTCATTCATGGTGCTAGCCTATCGCCAGCATGCGGTCGGCGTTGAAGGTGCGAACATACTCTTTGCCAGCCTCGACGATAACCATCTCGAAGCGGCTACCCTTGGGCGTGATCTTGGTGATGAGCGACTTCACGCCGTAGTTCCACATGATCGATTCCCCAACCTTGAATTGACCGGCCTGCTTGGCCTTGACCCGACCGACACTCTGCAGCCAAATGGTGCCCGAGGCGCGGTCTTGCGCGGCGCTGGATTTGGAATCGCCTGCCCAACTAGACATGCTAGACCTCCTTCTTGGTGATAGCAGTCTTGATGCTAGGTTTGGGCGGCGCGCTCTTGGCGGCAGACTTGGCCTTGGCTTTGGCCTTGGTGACAAAAGTCGGCTTGCGCGGACCTGGGCAAAGATCCTTGTCCAATTTGCCATTGGGGTGGCGGACTGTCTTGCAGACCGAACAGTAGTGACAGATGCGGTGCCCGTCGTTGTCGAGCCAATCGAGCCAGACGTGCAATCGGCTGCTGCCAGGCGCTCCTGCGGCGGGTCCTGTTTCGGGACGTGGCGCCGGTGGGGGCACGAATTCCGGTTTGGGGACAGACACGGACGCGGTCGGTTTGACGGGTTTGGCAGGCTTGGTGATCTTGATCTTGGGCGTGGTTGGCATCTTCTTGCTATCCTTCACATTTCGCCGCGTCGCACGCGGATCAATAGGCGCTCTACGGGCCTGGGGTCAGCGGGCCCCCAGGGATGGCGTTCCAGGGCTGCGTGGCATTGGGTCTCGAGGGATTCTACCATGGACAGGACTTTGGTGGCGGAGACTTTGCCCGCCTTGATCGAGGAGATGAGCTCGAGGTTGCGACCCGAGAGGCGGACCTCCATCTCACCGGTGGTGAGCAGCTCGAGGAAGTTGGTGGCGATGCGCACAAGGTGGGAGCCGCGCTTGCCTTCAAGGAGCTCATCCTGGCGGTCGGTCGGCAGCGCCGCCCGTGAGTTGCCACCCACCCGCACCGTTGTGGGCGCCATCTTCAGCCTAGTGGATTTGATCCAGCCAAAATAGGCCGTGGCCGTGTCCATGGTCAGGAAACCCCGGCGCATGGCCCGCAGGGCTCGGGCCGCCTTCGAGTCGAGCGCGATCATATCAGACGGGATCCAGAGCAGTTCCATCACATTGGGGTTGCCATTCAAGCACATCCGGGCAAAATGCGTGAGCTCCCAGTATTGCTGGTCTGGTGGGAACTCGACGTGTTCCTTGGGGGCATGCAACCCCAGTAGCGACTCGGTGGAAGCTTGATAGACTCCGCGCCAATCCTCGTCCGAACCCGCCCGCGCCAACCCGTAGGCCCGCGAGCCGGACATGACCTGGAAGATCAGCTTGCCGGGCACCGGCACATGAGGGCGCCGCCCGTAAAGCGGCCCGGCTAGAACAGAAGAGCCCACACTCGATCCGGCGCTCGCCGGTCGGCGTGTTATGTGCGGGCCCACGATGCGCGGAGCGCCGCTATGGACGCGAACCTTGGGCTTAGCTGTCATTGGCGGGCCTCTGCTCTTTGATTTCTTCAACACCCGCACTTGACGCCACTCGATCGTTGTGCCGTCGTTTCACGCGGGAATCCGCCTTGGCGTCGGCGCGGTGCCCATAATATGAGCTGGCGCCTTTGCTGCCGCTGTGCTCGGTATTGACGCCTTTGTGGGCCACTTGCTTCTCCTCTGAAAGAACTTGTCTCATACTCGCCAGCAACTAATGTCGTCAGACGTGCCCGGCGCGTCAAGCGGGGCAAAGATTAGTGCCGCTGATAGTTTTGTGGCCTTGCGCACTTGGGCGTGATGCGCTAAGATGGCTTTAGAGCGACATCATAGAAAATCACCGGATGACGACCAGGTCAACAGAAAGAAAGGCCAGATCAGAATGAATTCCCGCCTCAATCTTCGCGCCGGCGCCCTCGCCATCCTGGCGAGTCTGGTTCTGCTGGCCAACGCAGCTTGTGGCGGGGCTCCAGCCCAGAGCACGGGACCTCTGCTCGCGGGCATGAGCTCCTTAGTCCCCTCGCAGACCTTCGTCCCTGAGTCGACTACCCCTGTTGTGAGCATGATTTCTGCTCCGTCGACTGCCCCTACAGCCACGCCGACAGAGATCCCGAGCGCAACTCCTGCGCCAACGGTGGCGCCAACGGTGGCCCCGGTCAAGCCGATCCCCGCGCCGGTCAAGCCGACCCCCGCGCCGGTCAAGCCGACCCCCGCGCCGGTTAAGCCGACCCCCGCGCCGGTCAAGCCGACCCCCGCGCCGGCAGCTAACACCTATAGTCTCAACCTGTACTCGGGTGCCGTGCGTTGGCAGGATCCCGACTACACCGCCTGCACTGCCACCTCGACCATGATGATGCTCAACTTCATCGCTGCCAACAGCGCGAATAAGGGTGCCGGTTTCACCTGGAGCCCCACGACCTCATATGCCAGTCAGGAGGCCATCCTGGCCTACGAGCGCGCTCACATGACCATGCTCGTGAGCTCGAAGGGTTCCGACCCCCACGGCTGGCGCAACGCCCTCAACTATTATGGCTGGGGCAGTATCGACGCCGGGGTCTATGTCGATCGCGCCTATAGCAGTTATCTCTCGGCCGCCAAGGCCGCCATCATCGCCATGGCGCAGACCGACAAGCCGGTGGCGATCCTAGGCTGGGCCGGTGGCCACGCTCAGATCCTCAATGGCTATTCGGTCAGCGGCGCCGACCCGGCCTCGGGCTCTACCGCTTTCACCATCAACAAAGTCTACATCACCGACCCGCTGGCCTCCGACGGCTACCGCAACGTCGGCATCAGCAGCGCCACCTGGCAGTCTGGTAGCAGCCATATCGCCTTCCGAGCATATAACCAGACCGATTCGCCCTACACCGATCCTATCGACGGCCACGTGGGCAAGGCTGAGTGGTATGGCAAGTGGGTCCTCATCCTTCCGGTGAAGTAAAGAGGGTAAGTCTGCAGTGGCTTCTTCGAGTGCGGTGCGCCCGGGCCTCACTTGACTTTAGGCCCTTGTCGCGCAGATTTCCTTCTAGGAGGGAAGCTATGGCGACTATTCACCAAGTGAAACCAGTGCTCTGTCCAGGTTGTGGGGCGACGGTCGGTCGCATCGCGCACCAGGACCGCCAAGAGCATCTCGTGGACGTCCCCCACGCCAAGCCGGCAGCCAAGTATCTCAGCATCGGCATCAACACCCTGACTGTCCATGTCTGCGGAGCCAAGACCGCTCGTTCTGGCGGGTCCTAGTAGATCGCGGGAGAGCAAAATGGCCCAGCTCATCGAAGTGCGGCGCTCGCGCTGTCCGATCTGCTACTCGCGCAAGGTGGGGCGGATCCGCGCCGCCAATGGCGCCTATATCTATCTAGAAGCCTTCATTAATCCCGTCCTGCCGGAACCGATCCTGGTAGCCGACCCTGATCGCCGCCACCTCTGCCTGACCCCACCCAAGAAGGACTGATCGTGAAAGTCATCAAGGACAACTCCAAACCCTGGAGTTACAAAATGACCTGCCCCACCAAGGGTTGCGGTTGCGTGTTCGAAGCCGACGCGGCCGACGTGCAGGACACCGAGGCCGGCAGTTATGGCGAAACCGGGCACTTGGCTCATTGTGTCGCCTGCCCCAAATGCCGCAGTCGCTACATCGTGCCCGAGGCCAAGCTCGGGCCCGCCTTCTGGCGCGACCGCCGCTCGTTGGGCAAGTAGATGTCCCAAGATGCCATCGAGCCCGATGTTGAGATTGCGCGCTACGGCCATACCCCAAAGCCCTGCCGGGCGGCCCGGGCCGACTGTCCGAAGGGGGCGCACTGCTTCTCCTGCTCACGGCCCATCCGTGAAGGCTACCGGCCAGGCTTCTACCAAGAGCGGGTCTGGACCCACGAGATCGACGATCTCCCACCCCAGGGCATCCGGAGTCATTTCGTTTAAGGCCGAAGGCTCGCCCTGCGTGTCTCTGGTCCTCGCGCACCGGCATAGCCGGATCACCCTTGCCCCAGAGGAAGTCTATCTCTAGCCCTTCTTGCGCGCCTTGCGGGCATCCAGCGCGGCTTCTAAGACCGGCGTCTGGCGTGCCACCGGCACATAGTTCCAAGATTTGCAGAGCGGACAAACGACATAAAGGACTCTGGCGTCTTCGTCGGTGGTTTGGCGGACGTCGGCGCTTGTGGCCTCGAGCTCGGAGCCGCAGTCCTTGCCCCGGCATTTGAAGGCCCATTTCCAGCCGCTTTTGTTAACGATGACCTTGACCATGGAATCTCCTTTTAAGTTGAGCTATGAGCGGCGCTTAGCGCGGCGGGCCGCCAGGGCGGCGAATAGATAGTCTGTCTCGAGCTCGCGGGGTACCAGGTTCTGGGTCTTACAGATGGGGCAAACGATGTAGTAGCGTGGGTCGCCGGCGTCCATACCGCTGGTGCCGTATTTCACGTCTTGGACCGTCGCGGCCAGATTTGACCCACAACCCTTGCTGCGGCAGAACGTGACCCACTGCCAACCGCTGTTGTCTTTGAGAACTTTGACCATGGGGCTCCTTTCCTCGACGAGTGTCGGCGACTAATAGGGTCGCACCGAATCTTCTTCCATGAGCTCAGTCTTCTCGGCGGGCGTGGCCTTGGCCGAGAGGGCGACGGTTGAAGAGACCTCGAGATAGGGGAAGTGTGTTGGGAACCAATTTTCCAAATCTGCGACCGCCCGCGAGCCGGCCGCGGACGCGTCTTTGGCCTGGCGGACGACCCGATAGGTGGTCTCGCCCCGAATGCCGTGGCGCATCGGATTGCGATAACGGACGCGGACTTTGACGGTGAACATTGTCATGGCTGTACTCCTGCTACTCGGGCGAGCTAAGGCTTCTTGGCCGCCTTCTGATCCTTCGTGTCCAGGGCGAACAGCCGGCGCTCGACATCCCTCTCGTCCTTGCCGAAGTCCGACGAGCGCCGGCCTCGATAGAGGACTTTCTGATCTCCACGGCTGCTGGTTGCCAGATAGATACCCCAGTCATCATCGTCAATCCAGGCCCAGAAGCGCCCGCAGTTGACGTAATGGCGCTCGGCGCGCGAGTTGTATTTCCAATCCAGGGCCATGGCTTCGGTCCAAGCCGGCCAGATTCGAGGAAGTCGCATTAGGGGCTCCTTTGACTATCCGTGGCAGACAGGAAGATCTTGAACGCATTGAGGTTCTGAGCAAGATTGTGCCTTTGGAACAACCAGGTCGGCACCCTTAGACCAATTTGCGTGCCAGCTCGCTGTTGGCATAGGCTGCCTCGCCGGTCACCTCGCGCACGGAACCCAGCGACGGCGGCAGGGCCACTGGAGTATCGCGCTCGGCCAACTCGACTTCAACAGTGGCAAAGCGCGCTGGCGACTCGTAGATGTCAAGCTCGCAATAGGCCGAACCCCAGATGAAATGATGACGGATTTTGCGAATGGGAAATCGCGTCGGGTCCGCTTGCCCGAGGAGGTCCAGGTACTTGTGCGGCGAGATCAGGCTTTCGCGCTCCGTGCGGCTGATGGCATCGATGCGCACCTTCTCGGTGTAGTAGTAGGAGGCGGCCCCCGTCGGTCCACGTCGGCGGATGCGCCGCTCGATCGTCGGGTCATCTGAGAGCAGGTAGGTCTGCTCGATCTCGACGGGCACGGCACCCAGGGAGTCCAGCAGATCCTGGCTCGGGACGCCTGCGAGCAGGAACTTGCGCTCGATCTCCAGGGGCTCAGGGATTCCCAGGACCCGGGCACAGGCGCCCAGGACCCGGGCGATCTTGCCCTGGAAGTCGGTGCTGTTGTCGATGACGCGCATATGCGGGTGGCCGGCCCAGGCCGTCCGAGTGCGCAGGTCGGCCGCTGCCGCCTCCTCGAGCGTCTCGCGCCGGGCGCCATTGTTGGCGGTGGTATAGGCCTCTTCCGCTCCGATGGCGGCGCTGACCAGGAAGATCACCGCGTCGTAGCTGTCGCGCACGTCGGCCAAGGACAAGCCGGCCTCCTGACAGAGCAGGGCGAAAGCCGTCGGCCCGACATAGGCGGCCACGCCGGCCTCGGCGCGGTCATAAATGATGACGACCTTCTCACCGCGGGCGACAAAGGTCTGGGCTAGAGCCCTGTAATTCTGCCTGTTGGCATGCATCATCTTGAGCATGTGGGACTCGATCTCCCGGAAGAGTCCCGGGTCGCGCCCGGCGATAACTCCAATGTCGGCCAGGCCGCCGGAAATCAATGTGGTGGCCACCTCGGGCACGATCAGAGGGCGAAAGCCCCAGTCGGCGAGCTTGGCGGAGAGGGCGGCCAAGGAGGTGGTTCTGCCACTGCATGGGCCACCATCGAGGACGATCTCAGTGATGCCGTCGTTCATCGCTTCCTCCCTGCCCTTCGCTCCCAGAGAGGCCTCTGGGAGAAGATTATAAGGCAAGAATGGCAAGTTGGCAAGGAGACGGTTAAAATCAAACCGCCCCGGATTGCTCCGAGGCGGTTGGTTGATCTGGTAGAAGCTTAGCCGCGGCGTTCGCGGAAGCAGTCGGAGCAATAGACCGGCTTGTCGCCGCTGGGGCGGAAAGGCACGCGGGCCTCTTTGCCACATTGGCTGCAGGTGGCGGAGAACATCTCACGAGTTCCCCCGCTCACGACGCGGGCCGGATCGCTGGAGTAGCCGCTGCCGCGGTAGCTATCGCTGGAGTAGCTGCTGCCACCGCCAGAATCGCGCTGGGCCTTCTTGGCTGCCCGGCAGGCGGGACAGCGCTTGGGCTCCGAGAAGTTCCTCTCGGCATAGAATTCTTGCTCGGCCGCTGTGAAGGTGAATTCACTCTGGCAGTCGACACAGATGATGGTCTTGTCGTCCATCTTGTCCTTTCATCTCTCAAACCATTTCGCGGCTTTTCCCTGCTTCATGACCCAATGGGCGCTGATTGGCGAGAGAGGCGTCGAGTGCGTGGCTGAGTGCTATTACGACGCGAAACATTCGCGTCTTATCTCCTAGTGTGGTTGATTAAAACCGCCTGTCAAGAGAGGCCGGCGAATTGGGCAAAGGAATAAGCCGATCGTGGTGTGTCCGAGCGCGGTTCGTGCGGCTAATCGAGCTTCTTGCCGCTGTCGGGCGCCTTGGCTGGCTCGAGCACGGGGCTCCTATCTGACTTTGCGCCTGTGGTCTCTTTGGGAAAAGCCCACTGGTCACCGGGTCCGGGCTCGCCCGGGCCGACTTTTAAGCTTTGGGAGGGGATCAAGAAGCCGCCGGCGCCAGAGCCCATGTCCGGGGTCATAAACAAGCCCAGGTTTTCTTCCGCCTCTCGCTTTTTGCGTTTTGCCATCGGGATGCCTCCTTTCCACTAAGACCATTGACCGCAAAGAGAGTCTGTCCGATTTCGTCTCCTGTCAAGTCGGCATCGACCGGTTAGGTGAATAATCACGGGCCTTGCTTTCTGTTCGACCTCTGGCTAATATACCACCATGTCCTCTCTCCGCTCTGCCAAAGGCAGTTCCACTCGAATCATCATCCCGACCGCCAAGCCGGCCCTTCGGGCACTGCCGTCCATGCCGGCCGGCGTGGGCGCCTATGAGATCGAGATCACCCTAGCCCGCCGCGGGGCCGGGAAATTGTCCCATACCTTCAGTGTCAAAGTCACTGATCAGTTCCCCTCGCCCCATCCCCGTCTGATCGCTACGGCGTGGATCAAGATCGCCGACAGCCTCCGCGACCCCGAGGGGCTCGAGGCCGCAGCCCTGTCGGGCGAGATCCGCGCTTATGGCCTGGGTCTTGAGGACTACTTCTGGGAAGATCTGCGCGACCACCTGGCCCCCGACATGCTCGGCGAGGCCCTGGCGCTGGCCCGTGAGCAGAACCTGAATCTGCCCCGCGCCGAATTGCGATTCTGCTCGACCCTCTATGCCGGCGGGGCCCAAAGCCCCTCGCTTTGGTTGGGCGACCTGTCGGTCTGGCTTTCAGCGGGCAGTCGGGCCAATCGCCGCTGCGTCTTCAGCATCCAGGCTGGCCTGATGGGGCTCTTGACCCCCATGTCCATCAGCGCCCCTTTGCCTCATGTGGGTATGGCCGCCATAACCGATGAGCTGAACGCGCGCCACACCGAGCAAGTGCGCGATTTCTTCCACAACCAGTTGGGCTATGTCGAGTCGCCGCTCGCCTAGGCGCGCAGGTCGAGGCGGGCAGCAGGGCTCGCAGATGCGGCCATCGCCCGGTAGCACTCACTCGCACGGCGGGCATCGAAGCCGCCCTCTGTTGGCGTTTGGGGCGGTGACAAGGCCACCTCCAGGTGGGGCACGGGGCCAACGATCACGAGATCGCAGATAGGTGGCAGGGACCAGATCTCCCGCAATGCCTCGTAGGCCGCATTGATTCGCGCCATGGCCGGGTCGGTCGCGGGATCGCCGCTGAGGTCGGGGTGGAAGCGCCTGGTAGATGTCCGATAGGTCGCGTGGATCTCTTGGGCGCTAGTCGCGCCCGAGAGTCCTGGTGCTTCCTGCCTCAATAGGCGACCGAAGTACTATTTTGGACCAAGTTCGCCGATCTTTCGACGGAGGGGATGCTTATGGGTTGCTTTTTGGGCCCAGTCTTGCTATGATGGTGGTCGTCCAAAGAGCATTTGAAGGTCATCATGAAGTACGCCAAAAAGACCCGCCAGGAGCACCGCCGCGTCTACCCGGTGCCGGTACTGCCCAAGCCGACTAAGCCCAAGGTAGATGAGACTCGCGCCGAAGGCGAGCCGACAAGCAGCGAAGGGGAGAAATGATCCTGCCATCACGCCTGATGGTCGGACGCCTGGTCATCAGCCGCAAAACCGGATCCAATATCGGGGTGATCTGTGAGATCCTGGGACCTGCCCCCACCGGCCGCGGCTATCACGCCCACCTAACCCCGGCGCTCTGCCGGGTGCGCCTGCGCAATGGGCAGATCTACGAGGAGTCCAGCGAGTGGTTGACTGACCTGGACCTGCGCATCGCCGCCGAGGAGCAGGTCCTATCCAAGCGCCTGCGTTCCC
>Ga0182027_10014702_pt1 | contig 10814 bp, 9 predicted proteins | sample 712E1DmetaG_FD_121300 | JGI IMG/M metagenome (GOLD analysis project Ga0182027, IMG submission 121300) | Permafrost microbial communities from Stordalen Mire, Sweden - 712E1D metaG (Illumina Assembly) | ecosystem: Environmental > Terrestrial > Soil > Wetlands > Permafrost | place: Sweden...
AAATACGTAATCGACGCCACGCATCGGAGCCAGAAGGCTGCTCGGCTCGCGAACGTCGCCAAGAAAGAACTTCAGCCGCTCATTGCGAAGGGCGTTCCGCATGTCGTCCTGCTTCTTCTCGTCCCGGCTAAAGATGCGGATCTCCGCAATGTCGGTTTCGAGGTACCGGCGAACCACGGCATTCCCGAAAGTGCCGGTCCCGCCGGTAATTAAAAGAGTGCGCCCTTTGAACATAAACCGTTGGTTTTGCAACAGGAAAAGCCTATATAGTCACGCAATCCGGCTGAAGTCCACGCCCCAACAACCAGAGGTACACAGCGGAAAGCTGCGTGGCGGCTGCGTCCCACGTGAGCCGACTGGTAACCAACGCCCGGCCGCGAGTTCCCATCTCGCGCAACTCCGCTGATGATCGCAATAACAGGTCCGGGAGTGAGGCTCCTATCGAATCCAAGGACGGCTCGACAATCCAACCCGCGCGGTGCTCCAGCAATTCCGGGAAGGGGATGGCCGTAGTAGTGAAAACGGGTACGCCCGCGCCCAGCGCCTCGAGCACCACCATAGGCCACCCTTCGCTGTGGGATGGGAGGACGAACGCGTCAGCCGTCGAGAATGCATCTCGTTTCGTGTCGCCATAAAGAGGACCAATGAACCGGACGGAGTCCCGCAAGCCATACTGGTCGACCAGCGCTTCCAGATCCCGCTGGTGACCGAACTCGTCCACACCCGCTATCAACAGAAGCCATCCGCTAAATGCCTTACCGTTTGCTCGGACGCTTTCGATGAGCAAGGGGAGCCCTTTCTTGGGGGTAATACGGGACAGAAAGAGAAGGATTCGAGCATCGGCGTGAACGGCAAAGGCATTCCTGAACCGTTGCGCGTCCCCAGCCGAGCGTAGCCACTCAATCGATATGCCGTTTGGAACGACGGCAATAGGGCTTTCAAGACCCCAGTCGCGGAATTCCTGCGCTTCCACCTGGCTGAGTGCGTGCAAGCAGGATGCATGCCGGAGATTGGATCCTTCATAAGCCGCAGTCGCCAGCGCCTTCTTCCATCGACTGGAACGGAGCGCCCACGGGCTCAGCGAACCGTGCGGAGCGATAATCGAAACCCCGCGCCGCTGGGTTCGCCACGAGCGGGTGACGGCGGAGACGCCCGTCCAGATTCCGTGCTGGTGTATGATGCAATCCTTGGCGTTTTCGAGCGAGGAAGCTGCGGCCTGAAGGCGATATGACCAACCCCAAGCTTTTGGGCCGACTCGTCCGAACGTCCGGACTCGTTCCAGAGGGAAACCCTGGCTTTCAGGCTGGGCACTGACATCCGCCATCCTGTCCAGGCACCAAAGGCGCGTGTCCCATCCCTGACGAAGTTCTGCCCTGGCTAAACTGCACGCGACTGCACCTAGCCCGAATGAGAGCCGACCGACACTGGCGGTGAGATGTATGGCCGTGGACATTTTACTGGAGCGGTTCTGGCAATAACGCGCAAGTGGCTCTAGCGCGCTTGGCCAACACCGGAAGCGGAAATGCAATTGATCACGTTCTTCGCGCAGTTTTGCGGACTGTATTCCTGAGCCAGTGCCGCCGCATGCTCACCCATCGCGCGCAAATCATCAATCGGCATTGCCGCTATCTGCTCTAATATCCCAGCAAACCGGTCAGCATTGACGGGACTGAATGACCATCCAGTCAAGGAATTAACGAGGTCACGTGCACACCCACAACGGTCTGAGACGATAGCCGGCAATCCGCAAAGCATCCCCTCGTTCACCGTCAAGCCCCAGGGTTCCGAAGTGCTGGGCAGCAGCAGGACGTCGGCTGAATGGTAAACCTCGGGGAGTTGGCCGTGTTTGCGGGACCCGGCAAACTCAACCATGTCGTTCAGTCCGAGACTCTCTGCCTTCCGGCGCAGGGAGGCTTCGAGAGGGCCATAGCCCACAAAGCGCAGCAGTAGGGCCTGTCTCGCCTTAGAGGAGAGCCGCCGAACCGATTCCAAGACGAACTCTAGGTTCTTCTCGGGAGCCAAACGACCGACGAACAGTATGACCTTCCGTGAATCATCCCGAGGCCCGACTCGTTCGACGAGGCGGAACAACTCGGTGTCGGCAACAGCACGTTTGGTCCAAATCGTTTTGGGCTCGAAGCCCAGATCGCAAAGATACTCAGCGTTGCTAGTTCCGTACACTTGAGCGCTACTAAAGCCCCTAAGGAAGATGGCCTTAATGAGCTCCTTTCCAAAACCGCGGGCCCGATCAAAGCTGTTTGATTCGGCCCACAGAATGTGCGGGCGGCGGTGGAAGACGGACCAGAGTTTGGCAGTCCATGCCCCAACGTCAGACCATCCGGAGATGATCACGACGCTGGGTTGAATCTCACTCAAAGAACGCCACACGTAACTGACCGTGTTCCAGCGGGGCAAGGCTTCGTAGGCACCCTGAAACCCGGTCCGTGACCGGTATGGTGCACCTGCCAGTTCCGGAACTTCGATCCGATCTGCGCTGCCCGAAGCGAGAAACACAACTTCGAATTCCAGGCCTGCCCGAACCAACTCCGAAAACAGAAGGTGCTTGTAAGAGATCGGGATGTTATGGATGATAGCAACGGGAGCCATGATTACCGCGAAAGCCTTCGATCGCGCGCGGACTCTCTTTGGGATGGCAGGATCACCGGAACTGGCGGCCGCATCCCGTTTACTTCACCGGCTTTGCTCTGCCGTCCAGGCCGATTCAACCAATGAACCGCAACCAGAGCTACCATCGGCATAGCGGCACTAGCGGGAAATAATATTGCCGAGATGAATCCGTCGCGGTACACCTGTATCAGCATCGATGCCACCACTAGGTATAGAAATCGGAACACGCTGTTGTGTGGACGCCTCATCGCTGCAAAGTATGAGCGACCGTACACGTATGCGGCAAGGGCCGGAAATAGTATGCCGCCCAGATACCCGAAATTCGCATAACCTTCCCCCACCAGGGTGGCAATGGAGCCATACGTGGCTATCGGCCTTCCCGGCGTGGAGATGGTGTGCTGATATTCGTTCATTCGCGGCTTGTCGGGCCACCACAATCGTGGAACCGGAGAAACGAGGAGTGGCAGCAACGTTGCCCCGTAGAAGAATTTCCCGTGCTCATCTATTAGGGTCATAGTGGCTGCCGCCTGATCCAGGAACGTTGTGTCCCCTGTCCCTCCGTCGTTCCTGGCGGCTGTGAAGTACTCAACCACATCGGAAACAACCGTACCCGCGTCCGCGCCGTTCCAAACCGAGGCGTTAATTACCTTTAGAGGAAACCATAGGACTGCAATGAACAGCAACCCGACAGCGTATCGGAAAGTAGGCCACCGCAACCGCCGCTTAGAAAGCACAATGTAGCAAGCGAAGAGGCCCCAAACGACTAGAACGTATCTAGCTGTACTCAGCATTGTTAGGACAAAGAATACCGCGGTCAGACCTGCAAGAACAGGGCGAAAGCCCGTGACATAAGCGAGCATCAAACTGCCTTGCTGGCCCCACGTAACGATCTGCGAGACCCAGGCAGAGGTATCCCAACCACCGAGGCTTGCGGAATGCTGCTCCAGGCTGGCCGAATCAGAGAGCCGCAGGTACCGCAGCCCGAAGATACCGATGATTATGACCGGCCACGCCACGAGCCGCACAACTCTGGGCGACAGCAGAAGGGCATCACGCCAGCGACGTTGTGATATTCGACTGCTACCCCGACTTTCCCGTCGCGCTAAGTACAGCCATACGCATGCGGCACCGACAAGCGCAGCGTCGAACGTTCGGCTAGCGCGAATTATCTCGTCAACGGAAATGGGCGTGGGCATGACACCCAACGGAGCCCCCAGGGTCAGCGCCACCAGCCGCAAGGTCACAGTGTAGAAGTGGAAGAACAGATAGATTGGCGCAGGGTGCAATGCAGACAACCGTCCGTACTTCAGAAGCATTCCAGCAGATCCACATAGGACGACGCTGTCGAGTATAAGTGGTATGGCGATCTCAGACATCGAGTTTGCGTTCTAGTCCGCTATTCTGAGCGGAATCTACTTCATTACTTCAAATGAATAAAGAACGGGCTGCGCTCTATGATCGCGTGTTTTGTCGCGAGGACTGCCGCGTGTGAAGCCGAAAACCAGGGGGTTCTCGAAGTCATGCGTGTGTTCATGACGTGCACACTATGGCATCCCCGTTTGAGTTCCCCAAAGTGCTGAAACACGGTGTAGTAGTACCACAAACCGTCATTCGGTTCGAAGACATAGCCGCGCCCCCGAGTTCGGAGCCAGTTAAGAGTCCGCCACAGGCCGAGCCCAAAGCAAAGATTCTTGATCAACCGCCCTTCGAACCTCCCCATGCCTAGATTATTCGAGTCTGAGAGAAACACCGCGAAGCGTGCCACGCGGAGCATCTCTCGTAGGACCAGTTCCGGTTTTTCGACGTGATGAAGCACTCCGAACTCGGCCACGATGTCAAACGCGCCATCGCGAAACGGAAGTTGGTAACCGGTAGCCGGTATTAGAGAGCTCTTGGGAACGCCCTTGCGGTACGCCATTCTTCTCAGACCATCGACAGGCTCAACGCCGACGCACGCGAGATTTGGTCGTTGCGTCGCTAGAAACCTTATGGCCCTCCCAGTGCCGGAACCGACATCCAGCAATGACTCCGCTCTTACACTGTCGATGACGGCCAGCAGGAGATACAGGGCGAGTTCGTGCTCCGGAGACTCCCCAAGTCCCGGTTCGTCATCATATGCTTCCGCCGTTAGCTCGTAGTGCTTTCGTTGAACCTGTTCACTATTCATAGGAATCCGCCCTCCGCCCGAGCTGCAGATCTTCCCGGCAAAGCAGCGACCGAATCCACTGGGAAGAAACCGCTAAGAGAGGGGCATTACGACCGGGTGTAACCCGACTCTTCTTTCCACAGACAGCACATCGCCTTCGTAGGTCAGCCGTGCACCGAACCGGGAAGTAGCCGCGACAACATTCGAACCAATGCACGAGGTGCCCGCGCAGCGCGCCGACAGGAGGTCTGCCAGCACACATTTCTATATAGAGTATCGAGACTGCCGTGCTTGTAAAAGCGACTCAGCGCGCCCTTCGCATCAGGCAGATGCCACAACAAACAATCCTTCAGTACTCCACAGGGTTTGCCGACGTGCAGCGTGTGGCCCGTCCACTGCCTAACCACCAGCCCGCTCGCGCCGGCATCGGCCAGCATGAGGTTCTGGGAGTTCTGGTTCAGCGCCGCTGATACCACACACTCATCGCCCACATGGTGCAACTGCGATAGAAGGCTAAGATAAGATTGTATGTACCGCTGACATTGCTCGTGGAGGTATGCGAACAACCGCGGCCCGCCCATAACGAACTCGCCGCCGTACCATCGGGGGAAGGGATGGCTCACGCCAAGCAAGCGCATGTCCTCCTGCACGGCTTGAGTGCCGTACGCCGGGAATACTTGGTCTGAAATGTCATACACCCAACCGTCGATCTGGGGTGTCTCGTCAAAGAGCTTCGTTAACGACAGATTGTTATGGTTGATTACGACATCGACATCTATCAGGCAGTTCGGGTGTGCCTCCTCCGCAAAATGCGAAAAGAGGAATAGTTTGTGATGTGCAGCAAAAAAATTAGCATGTTCAGGCAATGACCAAGTCGGGAACTCGATCTGCGTGACCTGTAGGTCAATTCTTTCGCAAGGCACTTCACGAACGATCAACTCCTCGATCTCCTCGCGATTATTTGTGATGACTCGCAGGTTCTTCCCGCAACTGTTGAGAGAACGCGCCAGACTAAGCGCTTGACGAACGTAGAGTGACCGCAACCTAGACCCGGTCCTATGAACGTTTGGGCTGGGTTCGTTGGTTAGGAACAGCAGAGTGTTGAACTGAAGTTCACTCCACATAACTGCTACCTCGGCCGTGGGACCTGAGGGGCGGCACCCCCAGGTGAGTAAGGGGCACTTCTACGGCAGCATTATCCGCGCACATCCGAGTATAGGCGAACTGGATGTTCTTTCGGAACCGCGCCCAAGTGTATGTTCGGGCGCAGTCCGCAGCCACCGCGCCCATATCGTAGAGTCGCTCTCTCATGGAGCACGCCTCCTCAATCACTGCGGCGATGGCCTCTGGATCTCGGATCGGGACGAGGAATCCACTGTTGCCCGGTTGGATGAGATCTGCGCCGCAAGTATTGCGCGTCGTAACAACCGGAATACCGCAACTCATAGCCTGGAGTATGCTGTGCCCGAACCCCTCAACCAGCGACGGCATTGCAAACAGGTCGGCCCGGTGAAGTTCCGCCACGATCTTGTCCGTTGAGAGGCCGACCTGAACGTCAACGTTGAGGTGCCTGTATCCTGACAGCAACCTCCAGTCGACCATGCCCCGACCTCGGAGGAGCAGCCGTATGCTCCTCGTCTTCAGCAGCGTGAATGCCTCTAATAAATCATAGAGTCCCTTGCGCTGGCACAGAGTACCCAGGAAATATACCGTGAATGGCTCATCGATATTCGGCCTCGTCTGTCTGCGTGGATATATCCTATCGTCAACCCCATATGGGACAATGTGAATTTTTTCTGGGTCAATACCGGCCTCTATCAGTGTCGACGCGGTGTAGCTACTCGCAGTGACCCAACCGTTCGCCAAGTGCGCTTCTTGCTCAAGCGCTTCGATCTTGTCTCTCGGCAGGGCGAGCTCTCCTTCTCGGCTCAGGGAAAACGCCGCTTGTGGTACGCGCTCACGCTCTTCCGTCAGAAGCTGGCGCACAGCTCGAGCATGAGGATGAAACTGGAATAGAAACCGCAGGTGAGGTTGTTTTTCTCCTGGCGCGAATGCGGCACTTGCATAATGGCTATATGAAAAGATCGCAGCTCCGCGGCGGTATGCGATGGCGCGGGCTTTGGCACCGAGGGCGGTATCACTGAAGGCGTGCAGGTTCGCTCGCAGCCGAACGCGCATCGCGCAATATGCCAACAACGCCTTCGCGGACAAGCTGACCGAGTTCCATCGAACCAATAGGTCTGATTCATTTATAGCCGCAGCGGGTAGGTATACATTGGTTACCAAGCGCTCCAGTGCCTGGATCTCAGACAGGGCCTTAGCGACCTCATAATCGTCTCTTGCGCCCGCGTGGACAACCACGGCTTTGGGTAGCATTGCCCGTCCTCCCTGGCCGTTCAGAACATACGACTGCCGCGCGCCCGCAGCCCAGAAGACGTTTCGTGGCCAACCGCACCTGTTCCACCGATTCCTGTGCTTTCCTCTCCGGCGGCCGGGATACCTTTGCCCCTTGCGGGGCTCGGTGCAAATGAGTTCTTAAGTTCCGTAGGAAGGCTTTGGCCAGAAGCATCTTCGCATTCGATCGCCTCGTTTGCTCGGTAAAGCCGTTGTAGCATTTGTCCCTTGTGCCAAATGACCGGCATCCGACCGAGATAAGAGGCCCACATACTAAAGGAAGATCCTGAAGCGATCAGCACGTTGGCACGGGTCAGGGCGACGAGGTCGGCGATGGCCGATCCGCACCCGAGTCTCTGTACGCCGGGAATCGCCAACAGGTCAGCAAGTTCCTCGTTGGTCCCATCCGAAAACACGAACACTGGTATCTCGCGGCCAACGAGATCTCGAAGACGGCTGATGACATCGACATACCATGACAACGGGATTCGCACGCCGTTGCACCCCCCGTAAATATCGTTTGTGCCGCTGGGCGTTCTAAAATCACCCCGCCGTACGTGGATTGATATAGAGTGCTGGAAGTCGACATGACAGACATCCTTGTGGTGGCGACGAACGATTGTCAGTAACTGTTGCCGGACCAACTCAGCGTCTTCGAGGATAGGCGCAAAGCCACCGCTCGTGCCACGGAAACAAATGATTCCGCGGGACGCCTCGCTCGCGGACTCGTCAAAATATCGCGGCAACGTCGCCAGCAGCCAGAGCTTGCGAACGCCCTGCACCTGATCGCGCGGACTGAGAAATGCATTGTGGTACGAACGCTTGTCGCGTTCTAGCCGGAGGAATGCCCCAGGGCAGATCTGCGGCCACGTGGGAGCGATCATCTTCAGGTGCCGTTTGTGGCTGGCCACCACACAGCGAGCCCAAGGAAACAGGAGATTGCCGAGTCCTACACCGCGGAGGCGTAGGACTCCAAGATCAATGCCGCTAAAACTTGGATAAACGTAAAGTTCGGGCATGATTCCTCCCACCGAGGGCCAGCTACTCTACGCGGCCGAAAAGCATGTTGCAGCCTAACAGCCGCTGCAGTCGGTATCCAACTCCCTCCAGATAATCCAGCAGCGTTCTTTGAGCTGCTGCCGAGTTGAACTCTACGATTAGGTATCGTGGCCTAAACGTCGCCCAATCATTGCCTTGCAGAACCTCAGCGTCAAAGCCTTCACAGTCCACGCTGAGTAAGCAGAACTCGGTTCTGCCCCCCAGGTGCAGTGTCCTCAGTAGTCCGGCGAGGGTGATGATGGGAACCAGGCGCCGTGCGACAACCACACTGCCAAACCCCGCTTCCAGCCCAGAGGATTCGAGGAAAGAGGACAATCCATGATAGCCGCGCTCAAGGAAACAGGCGACACCTTCGGCGGACCCCATGCCGGCGCAAACGCACACGTCCCCGGGCCGATAGCGCTGGTGCAGTCGGCAAAAGGCGTAGTTCGGCTCGACCGTTACGCCGCGCATACCGAGGGTATACAGCCTATAAGTGTTTGATAGTTTCGTAGGGTGATTCGCGCCAATGTCTACAAAGAACCCGTTTGAGAGGTAGTCTTTCAGAAGGTCGCATGTAATTACGTCTTCACCGTGCTGCGAGAAGGTGCCGGGGGGCGAGGCTTTGGCTTTGAGGCGGTCGAGTATTGCGTCCCCATGCTGCTTGGCTGCAAACAGAGTTGCGGATCCACACATGGCTTTTTGTGTGAGGGTGGCGAGGCGGTTGGTTATCATTGTTCTGGGTGTCCGGCCCCGAAAGTCAGGACTGCGTGGGCGGTTCCATTGTGCTGCTCGGTTAGCCTACTTGCTCTCGGGTGCAACTCCTGGACTGTGTGAGCGTTCGACAACCGTGCGGATTAGGTCGACAGCGGTTAGAATCGAGTAGCAGAGATACGACTCAGCCATCGCCAGCGCAAGCCCGCGTGCACCGAGAGCCAAGTGTAATCTGGTGCCACCTATCATCAATGCCGCCCATACGAACTGGAACGCCAGACTCAACCAGGCGTGACCGTTGCTGACCATGGCGGCGTTGAGCACCATGGAGACTGCGGTTATTATACTTCCTATCACTATCACATCGAGTATGTTATCGTGCGAAACAAAGTGTCTGCCGAACAATGCCATTAGGTTGGAGCGGAAGCAGATGACCAGGAGACCAAGGAAAGCTGCCGTCATCAAGGCAACGGCGGCGTTGCCGCAGAGGAGGCGACTGTACGCTTGGGTGGAGCCGGGGGATTGCAGATTTGAGAGGCGAGCGATTAGAGGTTGGCAGAGGACGCCAGGGACAAATATGAGAACAGTGCGGAATTGGTTGGCTGCGTTGAATTGTCCGAGTTCCTCATAGCCGCCGGCTCTTGTCACGATCAACAAAGAACACGCCCAGAATACGGGACCGTTCAGTAGCTGTGCAAACAGGGTTGGCGTTGAAAAGGTCCACAAGAACCTTAGGTCGGCAGGACGAATTCTAAGGAATAGTGGTATTCCATGTTCTTTGCATGCACGTAAGACGGCAATAAAGGTGAGCACGGAAGCGATCATCACTTGCAATGCGAGGGCCGCAAGGACTGCAGCGACGCTGCGGTGTGCCGCGAAAAACACGAATGGCACCGCTAGGGCCGTGGATGCAACGTTTACGATTGTAGCGCTCCTGAAGCGCTCGAACCCAGCGAGCGCCGCGAATAGGACCCCATTTATGGTAGAGAAGAACAGAAGGGCGCTACCCCAGATGAGCGGCCTCGTGAGGGCTACGTCGTGGAGTTGTGCCTTGGCGATTTGGCCTGCAAAAGCGACGAGTCCTACAGATAGAGTTGCGGCGGTGATTGTCGTAAACACCGCGGACGCTGCTATCACCGTCCCCGCTGTCTTCGGGGACGAGGCGCGGTGCTGGGAGATATACTTCGTCAGGGTGACGCCAATTCCAAAAGCTGCGAAGGTTCCGAGAACGCCGGTCGTTTGCTTAATGAGCCCGAATTGCCCGAGTGAGGCGCGACCAAGGTATCGTCCGGTGGCAACGCTTCCGCAAAACTGAAAGCCTTGGGAACAGATGGCGCTAATGAGTGCCCAGCAAAGGTTGCCAGTGTAGCTTGATTTTCCAAGCCGTATTAGCGTACGCAGGAATGCAAGGCGAACATTGGCGGAGTAGTGTCTTGGCACTGAGACAGGCGTGCCGACTCTGAAGCGCAGCATCCGTGACATGCCGTCGCCCCATCGCGCCGTGGGCAAGGGGGCTGTCCGATGCTCGGCTCCGAGATTATCTGGTGAACTCATATAGACCACAAGAGCAGTGCGCACCGGTATAATCCTCAGGATTTGCCGTCTTTCGAAACGTGCCTGTATCATCTACCGCAGCGAAGGAAACTAGCCTCAGGGGCTGGAGATAGCCGAGAACCCCGACCGGGGAAAAGACGCGCTGGCCATTAAACTGGAGCCGTTGCCTCCCTATCGGAACCGAGAAATATAGGCGCCCACCCGGCTGGATGACTCTTGCCATGGCTTGCATCGCTTTGACCGGTGCCGTGGGGTCAATCGGGTCTCCGTACCGTCCGAGACCGAAGTGCTCCACCGCATGAAGGCTCGAAAGGCTCTCCACGGACGCATCCGCAATCAT
>Ga0182027_10014703_pt1 | contig 10813 bp, 13 predicted proteins | sample 712E1DmetaG_FD_121300 | JGI IMG/M metagenome (GOLD analysis project Ga0182027, IMG submission 121300) | Permafrost microbial communities from Stordalen Mire, Sweden - 712E1D metaG (Illumina Assembly) | ecosystem: Environmental > Terrestrial > Soil > Wetlands > Permafrost | place: Sweden...
CCCGCCAGGGGCGCACATATATGGACAAGAAGGAATGATAAGAATTCTTTAAGAATTCAACCCTTGTTTTGTGGGAAGAGTTATAGTATTATTCTGACCGGCAAGCGCTAGGGTGCCCCCCTCACCCTGGCGCTTGCCATTTAACGACAGGGAATGAATCAGCATGCAAAATCAACCGCCCGCCAGCCTGGCTTTGGACAAGCTTGGAATCCTACACACGGTCTTTCAACATTCCGGTCAAGTCAATTCATTGGAACAAGCCGCCCAGGAACGCAACCAGAGGCCGGAGCAGGTTGTCCGCAGTATTTTGTTCCGCTTATCCGGGGAGGAATATTTGATGGCGCTGGTCGCAGGACCAAAGCAAATTTCATGGAAGACTTTAAGAAAATATGTGGGCCGGTCACGCTTGACAATGGCAAGCGAGGAAGAAGTACTGGCTGTCACCAGTTACCGAATTAGAACGGTTTCCCCGTTCGGTTTGCCGCGCCCGATCAGAATATTGATCGATCCAGGCGTATTGAGGGAGGCTGAAATCTCGGTCGGTTCAGGGATGCGGAAGACCGCCATTATCATGAAAAGTGCAGACTTGCGCCACGCTTTGAGCGAGGCCGAGATCGTTTCGTTGATTGAGACATAAACAAACCCGCCTTTTTTAAGAAGCCATTGGTTATATAATCAAAGCAAAAGTTCATAATCCATTTATAAAGAGTTTCTCATGCATATCCTTGTGACAAACGATGACGGCGTTCAAGCGCCCGGCCTGCTGGCGCTGGCAAATGAGATGCGCAGCCTGGGACATGTGACGGTCCTTGCGCCCGATCATAACTGGTCGGCGTCGGGACACGTCAAGACGATGGATCGTCCCCTGCGCGTGCGCGAGACAATCCTGGCCGATGGCTCGGCGGCCTTCATGTCGGACGGCGCGCCATCAGACTGTGTGGCAGTGGCTTTGTTAGGGCTGATAGACACGGCTGACCTGGTTGTCTCAGGTATTAATCCCAACGCCAACATCGGCCACGATGTGACCTATTCCGGCACAGTCACCGCCGCCATGGAAGCGGTCATCGGAGGCGTAAAAGGCCTTGCGATTTCACTCCATTCGCCGGAGGGATTCAAGGGACCACTCGATTACTCGAGCGCGGCCATCGTGGCCCGCCGGGTGGCTGAGAAAGTGATGAGCGACGGCCTGCCCGAAGGCGTGGTGCTGAACATCAATGTGCCATACCTTAAAGAAAACGAATTCAAGGGATACATGATCACGCGGCAGGGATTACGCGTGTATCGCGATGCGCTCGACCGGCGCATCGATCCGCGCGGCAAGCCGTACTATTGGATCGGCGGCGAAGCGCCCACCGGTGTGGACGAACCCGGTACCGACTTCGGCGCGCTGACCGAAGGGTATGTATCCATTACACCCCTGCAGTTGGATTTGACCAATTACAAAGCCATGGATGTATTGAAGAAGTGGGAATTTGAAAAGTAGACCGTGGACAACAGACGGTAGACAATGCGTTCCATCCCGGCATCTGCCGTTCATCAAGGAGAATGAATGAATCAACTCAATCCATATCTGCCCGCAAAGAAGCGCTATGAAACCATGCTCTACAACCGCGTTGGAAGAAGCGGGCTGAAACTGCCGGCCATCTCGCTGGGCTGGTGGTACAACTTCGGCGGGCTTGACAACCTGGAGAACGGGCGCGCCATTGCACGCCGCGCGTTCGATCTCGGCGTCACGCATTTCGACCTTGCCAACAACTATGGCCCGCCCCCCGGCTCGGCGGAGGAGAATTTTGGCACGCTCTTCAACCAGGATTTTCGCCCTTATCGCGATGAACTCATCATTTCAACCAAGGCCGGTTACGATATGTGGCCGGGGCCATACGGCGAATGGGGCTCGCGCAAATACCTGCTGGCAAGCCTGGATCAATCGCTCAAACGCATGGGGCTGGAGTACGTGGATATTTTCTACAGCCACCGTCCCGACCCCGATACGCCGCTCGAAGAAACGATGAGTGCGCTTGATTCCGCCGTCAGGCAGGGCAAGGCCCTGTATGTCGGCATCTCCAACTACAACCCCGAACAGACGCGGCGTGCGGCGCAAATCCTCAAACAACTCGGCACCCCGTGCCTGATCCACCAGCCTAGTTACAGCATGTTGAACCGCTGGGTCGAAGACGGCTTGCTGGATGTACTGACCGAGGAGGGGATCGGCTGTATCGTTTTCTCGCCGCTCGCGCAGGGACAGTTGACCGACCGTTATTTGAACGGGATCCCAAGCGGGGCACGCGCCACCAAAACCGAACGCGTGTGGCTGACACCGGAGGATGTGAAAAAGAACCTGCCGAAGATCCAGAAGCTAAATGAGATCGCAAAGCAACGCGGGCAATCGCTGGCGCAGATGGCGATTGCCTGGGTACTGCGGAAACCCGCCGTAACATCCGCTCTGATCGGCGCAAGCAGCGTCAAACAGTTGGAAGACAATCTCGCCGCGCTGGACAAACTGAAGTTCGAACAGGCCGAATTGAATACCATCGAATCGATCCTGAAGGCATAAGATGAATTTCCTCAAGAAGCTGTTTTCCGGTTCATCGCCCGCACCGCACTCCAACTCCTATTCCTTCACGGTCAAATGCAATCGCTGCGGCGAGGTCATTGAAGGTCGCATCAATTTAAACAATGACCTGAGCATGGAATATGAAGATGCGGGCAATGTCTATTACATCCACAAAGAATTGATGGGCAGCAGCAAGTACTTCCAGCGCATCGAAGTCGAAATGAAGTTCAGCGCTTCGAAGCAACTGATCGAGAAACAGGCACAAGGCGGAACATTTGCAGGATAGAACGTGGACGATGGACAATCGACCGGGCACAACCTTCCTCCATGGTTCATCGTCCACAGTCAGGAGGCTTTATGCAATTCACTTCCCCTCCCAACCCACAGGAATTCAACCAGCGAGTATGGGCGCTGGCGCGGCAGGTGCCGCGCGGCAAAGTGGCAACCTATGGGCAGATCGCGTTGATGCTGCCGGCGCCCAACGGCGTTGACCTCGAATCCTACAAAGCCTTCGGCCCGCGCTGGGTGGGCGGTGCGATGGCAGCCTGTCCTGACGATGTGCCGTGGCAGAGGGTGATCAATTCGCAGGGCAAGATCAGCGAACGCCCAGGGGCAGAGAAACAACGCATGCTTCTCGAAGGAGAAGGCATTGTATTTGTCAATGATAAAGTGGATTTAAAGAAATACGGCTGGCACGGGCTCGATGAAGCGGACGAGCCTCACCAGGAGAAACTTTTCTAATGAAGCCTTCATCCCATCCCATCCTGGAATTCGACCCGGCACGCGAAGCCATGATCGAACCAGCCCGTGTTTACAAATTACTGGATGTGCCAGAGCATTGCGTCATTTGTTTTTTCAGGGAGGTCATCGAAAAAGTCGTCAAAGAAAAGCAGGCCAAAATTGTTGCCACCCATCGATGGGAGGACGGGCCGCACCATCTTTACGAGACCGAATATCAGGGCAAACGGCTGGGTTTCATTCATCCCGGCGTCGGCGCACCAATGGCGGCTGGAATCCTCGAAGACATGATCGCTCATGGCTGCCACAAGTTCATCGTTTGCGGCGGATGCGGGGTGTTGGAAAAAGAAATTGCAGTCGGGCACTTGATCGTGGTTTCCGGCGCGGTTCGCGATGAAGGAACTTCGTACCATTATCTGCCTCCCAGCCGCGAAGTAACGGCAAATCCGCAGGGCGTTGCCGCGCTCGAAACGGCGCTGAAGCAAAAAGGCCTGCCTTATCTCACCGGAAAAACATGGACAACCGACGCGCCGTACCGCGAAACATCCGCAAAAGTTGCCTTGCGGAAAAACGAGGGCTGCCTGACCGTCGAGATGGAGGCCGCCAGTTTGATGGCGGTGGCGGAATTCCGAAAGGTGATCCTCGGCCAGGTGCTTTATGGCGGCGACGATCTCAGCGGAGAGGAATGGAGCGACCGCGACTGGGTGGAGCGTTACGATATCCGCGAAAACCTATTCTGGCTGGCGGCCGAGGCTTGTTTGAGTCTATAAACACAATCAGTACCAAAGTGTGATTTTGAATATGAAGGGAGGAATGTATACTTTCCTCCTTGAAGGATCATTATTTAAAGGCAATCCCGGAGGAAACCTTGACAGACCAGCAATTGATGAGTTATTTCAAATTCGATCAGGCCAACTGAAATCGGCAATTCACTGAACTTGCAGATATCATGATGCAGGGCGATAACTACGCGGTTTATTACACGGAAGGCAGTGAAAACGACATCCTCTCCGCAGAATTGATTTCAAAAGCAAAATAACTTTACTTGGAGGCTAAAATGGAAGAACAAAAACTGAAAAATTATTTTCAATTCGACGCGGCCGACTTGCAAGCCAATCAAAACGGCCAATTCACGGAAAAACAAAAGGCGCGCATGATCAAGGATTCAAAATCCGGGGGGATAACGGAGAATCTCGGCGCTTATATTTTCCTGTTCATTGGCCTGATTGGATTGGTCATTGCCGTTGCAGCGGGAATAGCAAATCCGGATTGGGGCTTTCGAATCGCATTTGGCCTCAGCTTTGGCTGTATCTGGCCGCTGGTTTGGGGCGGGATCGGCGTGAGATACCTGATCAATGGGTCTTCTTCAAAACACCAGTTCAGATTGGCCAAGGTTCAAGGGGTTGCCAACATCAACAGCCGGCAAACGTATGACCTTAATAACCGTCCGGATGTTATTATTCATACACTTAACATCGGCGGCAGGAACTTCCAGGCTGAACCTGGCCTGGCTGAAGCCATGATACCGGGCGCTCAATATATCGTGTATTACTACATCCGGGACAATCTGGATGGACTCGTCAGCACGAAGAACATCTTATCGGCAGAATCGGTTTAGAAGGCGAAATAATCAGGCGGTCAGTTCAACAACCAACGTTTCCAGAGCCAGGTCGAGTGTGACCTGGCTCGTTTTTGCCGCTTCGTCAATCTCCAGCAGTTTATGATAAATCTTTTCCAGCGCCGTCATGGAAAAACGTCTGGCCTGGCCGGCCACCTTCCCGGCCACAAACGGATGAACGCCCAAAGCAGCGGTCACTTCGTTCACTCCGCCGTGCGCATCCAGCACTTCACGCGCCAGCAATACCAAACGAAATTGTCTCACCACCATCCCCCACACACTGAACGCATCTTCATTCTCCAGCAGGCGATGCAATAATTTTTGCGCGGACTTTCCATCCCCGGATGCCAGGGCATCCACCATCGCAAAGATATCCGGTTCAGCGGTAACGATGCTGACCGCTTCCACATCCGCGACCTTGACCGGGCGCGCCCAATTCACATAGGCCAGCAATTTCGATATTTCCTGCGCGGCCTGGCGCGTCTCCACGCCGACCATTTCGACCAGTTTGGCAGCCGCGGCTTGATCCATTTGCCCGCCCTGGCGTTTGGTTTCATTGAGAACCCAGCCGTTCATGTCTTTTAGGCGCGGGAGCATGAACGCCTGTGTCTGTGCGAGTTTTGTTTTTTCAGCCCATCTATTCAGCCAGTGTTTTTCGGCTTCCTTCGGCAAAACAGATTCATAGATCACGAGCCGCGTGCTTTCGGAAATCTTCCCGATGAATTCCAGGAACTTCTTGCGTGCGTCCGGCTTGTTATATCTCGCCGACGGATTGGCCAGCAATACCAATCTTTGACCTGCGAGAAACGGCATGGCATTGACGGCATTGTTCAGTTCGTCTTCGCTCATGGTACGCGCGTCGAGGCACGCGGTGTTCATGTCCGCGCTGGTGGGATCGGTGAAGATCGAGCCGAATTCCGCCAGGCGGCGGGTGATGGCGAATTCGTCATTGCCGTAGAGGAAAACAATGTTAGGCATAATTCATTCTAAACACAAAGGACACGAAGTACACAAAGGTTTAAAAAAACTTGGTGTCTATTTGCTCTTTGTTTAAACAACCATCCGTTTGATTCCGTCTTTGAGATGTGGAACATTGAAGTTGATAAGGAAGCCAAGACGGACACCGCTCAAACGAAGATATGTCATCAATTGCGCTTCATAAACCGGGTTCATGGTTTCAACAGACTTAAGTTCTGCAATCACGCATTTTTCAATCAGCATATCCAGGCGCAATCCCGATTCAAGTTTTGCGCCTTCAAATACAATGGGAAGTTTTACCTCTGTTTCTACCAGCACACCACTTTTTTCGAGAACATGCTTCACCGCTGTTCCATAAACAGACTCGAGCAAGCCGGGTCCCAAAACGGTGTGAACTTTGTATGCGGCATCCAGCACGATTTTTCCGACGTGCTCGGTCTCTGCTGGAATAGGCAGATAAAGTTTCTTTTGTCCGGTCATAAACGATTTACCCTCGACTTACCAAACCTAATCTGTGGGGACAACTTAAAAACTTCGTGTCCTTAGTGTCCTTCGTGTTTAATCATTTTGTAATTGTGTTAAATCACTTTGTGATCACACGATGCGCGGTGAGGCGCCCTCGCAGGGACGGGCGCACTTCCACAATCTGCAGATTGCCCATCTCGGCATCGGTGGTGATCTTTTGCTGGATGATCGGGCCAAGCGGCTGGCTGATCAAAACGCCGAGAAATGCAAAGAGGACTGCGAAGGGAATACGGACGATCCGGCTAAAGGTGGATTTACCACCTCGAAGCACGAGCCAGGCGAAGGTCCCGGCGAGGAGCAAAGTGGTGGCGAAGTTGGTGCCGCAGCCCGGATGGATGGCAAGGTTACTTTCGCCCGCCCGCAGACGAGTTAATGCCTGAGCTACCGCGGATTGGACATCCTCGGTGGGAAGATCGCCAAGGATGAAAAAACCGGTCGGGTTGGAATGCCCGGCCATGGAGCGGGTCGTGTATTTCTCCGCCAGAACATGAAGCGTGGCATGTTCAAGGGCGTGATTGCGCCGCGTTTCGAGAATGAAGGGAAGCTCTAAAATAGGATTCGACATGGGATGATTATACCCTTCGGCATACTTTCATAGCTCGCAATGAATCACGGTTTCCAAGTAAAGTCAGAACCGGGAGCGAGGATCACATCGCCGCGTTGTACATCCTGCTTGGAAATATCCTTGAACAAAATCCCCACATTATCTCCTGTATTGGCTTGACTGGATGTCTTGCGAAACATCTCAATTCCTGTAACGATTGCTTTTCTTTCCCCGTTTTTTCCCTGGATCGCCACCTCGTCGCCAACTCGCAATGTGCCCCCTTCGATCTTTCCGGTCACAACCGTGCCGCGATTGCGAATGCTAAAGATATCGTCAACGATCATACGAAAGAATGGATCGGTGGTCATTTAGATACTCCTCTTCTTTGCTACATAAATCTCTTATGCCATTGAAAGGTCTGTATAGGGTTTCGCCTGCACTTGTGTTCTTTCAGAGTGGCGATCTCGTGTTTTCAAGCAATTGATTGTCTGAAGGTTAGTTGGGATTGCCACATCGCCTACGGCTCCTCGCAATGAAATCCGGGAATAGATGAATATCCCCTCGTTCGGATTCACTTTGCGTTCTTGATCATCTGCCGCGCCACCTGGGTCAACTCATGAGCGGAGCGCAGAGTACCTTCACCGACCTCGCCCAGCATCTGCGAGAGTTCAAGCAACTGCGGCTCGCCCTGCAAACGTTCGACGCGCGTCAACGTGCGATTGCCCTGGATCAATTTCTGCACCTGATAATGCTCGTCGCCAAAGGCGGCCAGTTGCGGTAAATGGGTCACGCAAAAGACCTGATGGTTGCGTCCAAGGTGCCAGAGTTTGAACCCGACCACCATGCCCACACGCCCGCCGATGCCCTGATCAATTTCATCGAAGATCAGTGTGGGGATCTGGTCGGCGCTCGCCAAAATATTCTTCAACGCCAGCATCAAACGCGAGGTCTCGCCGCCGGAGGCAATTTTGACCAGCGGCTTGAGGCCTTCGCCGGGATTGGGAGCCACGAGGAACTCCACACGGTCAAGCCCGTTTTGATCAAAGGCAACCCGGGAGCCATCCGCAAGCGGAATACCGTTCGGGTCGGGACGCGTTTGGAAATCCACAGAGAAGCGCGCGGCGGCCATCTTCAGGTCATCGAGTTCGACCTCAATGGCCTGGCCCAATTTTTGTGCGGCGGATTTGCGTTTCGCGGAAAGTGCGATGGCTTGCTTCGACAACATCTGAAGCAGCTTATCTTCTTCTGCTTCGAGCGCAGCGATACGTTCACTGGCGTTGGAAATTTTTTCCAACTGTTTACGGGCGTCCGCGCCGAAGGCAAGCACAGACGGGATCGAACCGCCATATTTGCGCACGAGATTGTGAATCAAATTCAAGCGTTCTTCGACTTCATCCAGGCGCTTCGGGTTGAATTCAATTGCATCCAAATAATCGCGCAAACTGCGAACCAATTCGGCCAGCGTATCTTCCAGTGAGGCGGCCACATTTGCCAGCTCCTCATGGGCCTTGTCAATCTTTGCCAGTCCGGCCAGGGCCTGCGCCGCCTGACCCACCAAATCGCTGGCGGGAACAGAATCCTGCGAGCCTTCATCCAGGACTTCAAGGGCATGCTGCGCGTATTGCGCCAACGACTCGGCATTCGCCAGCCGGTCGCGTTCCTTGCGCAAGTCTTCATCTTCGCCGGTTTTGAGCCGGGCGGCTTCGATCTCCTCAGCCTGGAACGTCAGCATCTCGACGCGGCGGTCGGCATCGGCCTGCGCCTCACGAATCTCATTCAACTCACGGCGCAGGTCCAATAATTTATGATAGGTCTGGCGGTAATCGCCCAGCGGCTTGACCACATCCGAATAACGATCCAGCAAACCCAGGTGGGCGCGCGGATCGAGCAGGGAGAGGTGTTCGGATTGGCCGTGAATATCAACCAACACCGCGCCCAATTCCTTTAACAGCGATACGCTCACCATCCGGCCATTGACGCGTGCGATGTTGCGGCCTTCGCGCCGGACTTCGCGCGTCATCGTCAAATAATCCGGGTCATCCAATAATTCTTCGCGCTTTAAGATTTCGTGCGCCGCTTCCTTTTCAGGCCCATTGAGATGGAACATGCCCTCGACCATGGCCGCATCCGAATCGGTGCGGATCACACTCGCATCCGCTCTTCCGCCGCACAGCATCTCGACCGCATCGAGTATGATGGATTTACCCGCGCCCGTTTCACCGGTCAGGATGATGAGTCCGTGACCGAGCTTTAGATCGAGCCTGTCAATGATGGCAAAGTTCTGGATGTGAAGTTCAGTAAGCATTATCCACCAATGCGAATGCCGGAGATTTGCGTGTACGCGGCGGGAACAGCCATAAACAAATAAACGACTTCCCAGATGGCGGGCAGAATTGCACCCAGCCCCGCGCCGAGACTACCATATATCAATGCCAATAATATAGGCAGAGCAAATAGTAATAAGGCCGGTACGGCGCCAACGACGATGCCAACCGCAGAGGTCAAGAAAAGGGCGCGTGACCTTCTTTTCCTGATGAAACGCAAAATAATGTTGCCAATGACCACGCCCGCGCCGGGTGCAAGGAACAAAACCAAAATCCCAAAAAAGAATTGACTGGCAAAGAACACCAGCACACTGGTGATACCAGAACCAACGGCCGCCACGATAAATGCCACCACATAGTCATACCATTGCGCGGTGTCGAATTTCTTCTGCTGTTCGCGCACACAATTCCTACAGCGATAACCGGTCGGGGTCAGCACGGCGTCCTCCGTGCAGATCGGCCTCTCGCAACGGTTGCAGCGCAGGGTGGTGGGACGGTTCGGATGAATGTAGCAATAGAGCGTTTCGTCAGTCATTGAATAGTCCTAATCATTAGGATTTCATTGGGAGTCTTCGAGAAGCAATCCCCCAATTTGAACAGGAGATTGTTTCGCCGCAAAAAAGCGGCCCGCAACGACAGGTCATCCAAAGTAATTTTATTGCACATCTTATATTTGCGGCGTGTTCATGTGCTCGTTCAAATTGCGATAAAAATAGCCGGGATCGCCGAAGCGCACGAACTGTGCCGTGTATTCCCCGGCCTTGATATCCACGTGGTCGTCTTCCGCCAATGGCATGGGCGCCTGACCATCCACGCTGATGACCGTATTCTTGCTTCTTACCAGAATGCTGACCGATGAACCTTCCGAGAGAACCACGGCGCGGTCCACAGAGAGATGAGGGGCTATCGGGACGAGCAGGATATTCCGCAAATCAGGCGGAAGAATGGGTCCGCCGGCGGCGAGCGCGTAGGCCGTTGAACCGGTCGCGGTCGAAGCGATCAGGCCGTCGCAAACATAGGAGGTGAGCAAACGCCCGTCCACGCTGGCAGTCAAATGAATGGATTTCAGATTGGCGCCGCGGCTAACCGCCGCCTCATTAAGAGCGTGCCAGTTCCCAAGCATCTCACCGGCACGGATATGCTGAACGTATAACATCATGCGATGTTCAAGCCAGGCTTCGCCTTTGAACAAGCGCTCCAGCATCTCGCGCCATTCCCCGCGTTCCACTTGAATCAAAAATCCAAGCCGTCCAAAATTGATTCCCAAAATCGGCACGCCGCTCGGCGCGCACAAGTGTCCGGCGCGCAGCATCGTGCCATCACCGCCGACCGCGATCAAGACATCGAATTCTTTGTTCTTCAGGCGCGTTCGAAGCCCTTCATCGTAAAGCGATCCGCACGGCGCGTCGAAGCCTTTGGCTTTTAGAAACGCCACGATCAAATCCGCCTCGGCATGGGAATCGGCCACACGCGGATATGTGACGATCACGGGCTTTTTGGGAACGAATGAGTCGGGCATATGAAATATTATA
>Ga0182027_10014704_pt1 | contig 10813 bp, 9 predicted proteins | sample 712E1DmetaG_FD_121300 | JGI IMG/M metagenome (GOLD analysis project Ga0182027, IMG submission 121300) | Permafrost microbial communities from Stordalen Mire, Sweden - 712E1D metaG (Illumina Assembly) | ecosystem: Environmental > Terrestrial > Soil > Wetlands > Permafrost | place: Sweden...
CCGAATCGCTCGCCGGAACCCCGCTCAGAACGTCCGGTACTTGACCGCTCAGCGGTGGCTGCATGCCATGCAGGCGCTCTTCCAGCTGAGCTATAGCCCCACGCGACCGCGAATGTTACAGCAACCGGGCGGCGTCGCGCGAGTGCGGAATTGCGCAGGGCTGCGGCATCCTTTCGGTGTGCCCCGGACAGCGTTGCCGCGCGGATCGCGCCGGTGCCCGGGCCTATACTCGGGACGCGCGCGCGGAGTGGGAGCCCAAGGAGTTTGGGATCCGCGCCTGCGACTTCCGCCCTCGGTCCGTCACCTCGTGTCGCCGGTCAACCGGCATAGGAGAGAGTTCGTGGACGTGCGCTTCTGCGTGGCATGCGGGTCCCCATGGGTAGCGGGAGCCAACGTCTGCGGTACATGCGGCGCGGCCGCGCCCGAAACGGAGCCGGACCCGGCGCCCGCGCCGTTCGCTCCGCCGCCCGCGCCGCCGGCTTGGGGTGCGCCCGCGCCCGATGCGCCGCCCGCGCCGTTCGCTCCGCCGCCCGCGCCGCCGGCTTGGGGTGCGCCCGCGCCCGATGCGCCGCCCGCGCCACTCGCCGCGCCGCCCGCGCCGTTCGCTCCGCCGCCCGCGCCGCCGGCCTGGGGTGCGCCCGCGCCCGCGCCCGATGCGCCGCCCGCTTGGGGTGCGCCAGCGCCCGATGCGCCGCCCGCGCCGCCGGCTTGGGGTGCGTCGCTTGCCCCGACCACCGCCGCCTCGAGCCGCCGCCCGCGCCGCCGGCCGAGCCGCGTGGCGATCATCGCCGTCGTCGCCGGTCTCGTCGGTGTCGTGGCGGTCGCCGCCGTGGCCTGGCTCGTCCTGTTCTCCGGGCCGAGCAACCCTCAGCTGGCCCAGGACCTCGTGAAGAAGATGGCCGCCCGCGACGCCACAGCGTCCACGCTGCTCGACACGCCCAATTCGCTCCGCGATCTGGCAGTCAGGATGGGCGTGGCCGATCTGCCGGGTTCGGTCTCGGTGACGGTCGCCAACTTCAAGGCCACCACGCCGACGGCCACGCCCGGCACGTCGAAGCCGCTGGCCGGAGACGAGCGTGTGACCGCCACGTACACCCTCACCTGGCAGGGATCCAAGGGCAAGACGGGCCACGTCGACCAGACCCTGACTGCCATCGCCCGCAAGGGCACCGACGGCAACGTCCATTTCGTCAATCTGTCGGTCGCGACACCGATCGTCTTCGATCTAGACGCCTACTTCGGCACCGCGGGAACCACCGCGGCGGACGCCACGAAGGTCGGTGACGACCTGAAGGCGGGCACGCAATGGATCCCGGGCGTGACCGTGGACGTCACCCCCGCCGACAAGGCGCTGACTCTTCCCGACGTGCAGACTCCGGTCCAGGGCCACCTCTCAACCTGGTCCGAGACGGTCTCGCCCTCCAAGCCGGGCAACCAGAGGACCTGGAACGTTCACGTCACGTCGAGCGGGGCGAGCATCGCGGCAGTCGCCGCCGCCACCATCCAGACTGCCGCCCCCGTCGCGGCGCAGGTCAACGTAGGCGCGCTATCGGTCAGTGAAGCCGAGGATGAGATTCAAGTGACCAACCAGGCCTTCTGGGCTGCTGTCGATGCCGGCGACATCAACGCAGTCAATGCGCTGGTTTCCGCCGGCCCGGTCCTCGACGTTTCAGGGCTGGCCGAGATGAAGGGCACGGGCGACAGCTCTGCGTCGGGTCTCGCCACCGAGGCGTCGACCGGGCCGGAAGGGACCGTCGGCAACAACACCTACGTCCTCGGAACCGACGGCACCTGGGGCATCGACACGAGCCGCAGCAAGCTCACTCGAGCCGTCCTCACCAGCACGGGTAGCGTGTACTCGATGACCGGCTCGAGCGTCGACCAGAGCTCGGGCGCCGTCATCTGCACGACCGATATCACCATCAAGCTGTCGAAGGTCGTCTTCTACACGAATGACCCCATTCCCGAGGCCGTCTTCTCCTTCGCATCGACCAACGACTGCGACGTCAGCGACGAGATCATCAGCGTCACAGTCGGCTGGACGGGCAACAGTGCTGGGACCGACCTGGAGCCGGGGATCAGCGGGACCGATCCGGGGACAACCGCCGATCGCATCGTCGAGTTGCCGCCCGACCTGACGTCGAGCATGCACCCGGTCTGGATCAAGATCACCAAGTACGGCGATCCGGCCGGCGGGATCCTGCCCGACACCATGACCTTCACGACGAACTAGCCGCCGGGCGGCCATGGGCGCTCCGTCATCGCGGCCGGTTGGGCGGTCGAGCGCTACCCTTGGACTCGTATGGCGACTGCGACCAGCGAATGGCGGGCGACGCTGCAACTTCCGGGCGGCGGGCTCGAATGCACGGTTCGGCGATCGACTCGTGCGCGGCATCTCCGCCTGACCGTCGATCCCCGACACGTGGCCGTCGTGACGGTGCCGGCGCGCGCGGCTCGAAACCGAAGTGAGGCCGAGCGAGTGGCGGAGTCATTCGTGGCAGAACGCGAGACGTGGCTGCGCCGGCACCTCGACCGGCAGGCCCGCCAGCGCGAGGCAGTGGCGGCCCTCGGTCCTCTCCGCGACGGCGGCTTCATCAGATTCCGGGGCGAGAGCCACCGTCTTCGGGTAGTGGCCGGTGCCGGACGGCGCCGCACGACCGTGAGTCGCGAGGGCGGCGACCAGGGCGACGAGCTGGTCGTGCGTTTGGGCGGCGCCGAGCGACGCAGCCTGGACGCGATCCTGGAGCCGTGGCTGCGCGAGAAGGCTCGCGCCGCGATCCATCGCGAGATCGAACGCCACGCGACGGCGCTGGACGTGGCCCCGGCCGCCATAACGATCCGCGATGCCCGGACGCGGTGGGGTAGTTGCTCGCGGGCGCGGCGCCTCTCGTTCTCGTGGCGTCTCGTCCTGGCGCCGCCCGAGGCGCTCGAAACTGTCGTCGTCCACGAGTTGGCCCATCTCCGCGTCTTCGGCCACGGCCCGGGCTTCTGGGCCATCGTCGCCAGCCGCAGGCCCGACCACCGGCAGTGGCGGAGCTGGCTGCGCGACCACGCCCTGGAGCTGCATAGCGCGCTGGCCTCGGCCGAGTAAGGGCTGCCGGGTCGGCAGCGTTGCGCCTTGGCTCATCTAGGTTCGGTCGGCCCTTGGCGAGGGCTGGACGAGCGGCATAGAGTGGAGCAGCGCCGATCGAATAGCCGCCGAACGGCCGGCCCACGATCGACGCGTGCGGACGAAGGAGCCCGAGATGCCCATCGTCACCATCTCTCGCGAGTTTGGCGCAGGTGGCTCCAGCGTGGCGGGCATCGTCGCTGCCGAGCTTGGCGCCGATGTCGTCGACAAGAAGCTGATCGAGGAGGTCGCGAAGCGGCTCTTCCTTCAACCGAGCGATGTCGAAGCCGAGGACGAGCGACCCCGCACTCTGCTGGAGCGGCTGGTCAGATCCTTCTCAACGCTCGAACCTGGCATGGGAGCAGGCTGGACTCCGCCGTATCCCGATGCGTTCTTCGACCCGCGCAAAGAGATCATCCACCTCACCGAGCAGGTCATCGGGGAAGTGGCCGATAGTGGCAACGTGGTGATCGTTGGGCGGGGCGCCGGCTTCGTCCTGCACGACCGGCCCGGCGTGTTCCGTGTCTTCCTGCGGGCGCCCGACGGTGCTCGCATCACGACGCTGACGACCCGGCTCGATCTCACCGAAGCGCAAGCCCGGCGCAAGATGCACGAAGTCGACTCGAACCGGGCCGCCTACATCAAGCAGCTCTACGGCCGCGACTGGTGCGATCCGGACGAATACGACCTCGTGGTCAACACGGGCCGGGTCAGTTACGCGACCGCCGCCCAGATGATCCTGTTGGGCGTGCGCGAGCGATCTCTGGCCCCGGCCTGACCCTACTGGACAGGATCGCCGCTGGGGACGACCCAGGCCGCGCCGCTCTGCGGCGCCGACGACCACTGATCGGCCGACAGGCTGGCCCTCGACAGGGTGACCATGGACCAGCCGACGGCGAGCGCCAGGATCCAGATGACGACCACGAGGTCGAAGTGGCGGCCGAGTGCTTCACGCATGGCGACTTCCTACGGACGCTATCTCGGCCGGGTCAGCGCCCAGCCCTACCCGAAGCATCCGCTCACCCCTCGGAGCCAGGTAGTGCTGCACGGGACGGATTGGGGGGCGGGAGGCCTCTGAGTAAACCGGTAAACCTTGAGCAATTTGCTCGATGCTCTCGACCGCGCGGGCGTTGCAGAAACGGAGCGGCCGCCCTTTCGGGCGGCCGCTCCGCGATGGGCTGGATGGGCCGTCAGGCCACGGCGACGGCCTCGGGTTCGATGTCGAAGAGCCCGGGCACGGAGAGATACCGCTCTCCGGTGTCGTAGGTGAAGGCCAGGATGCGAGCCCCGTCCGCGATATCGGGCAGCTTCTTCGCCACTGCGGCGAGCACTGCGCCGGACGAGACCCCAACCAGCAGCCCTTCCTCGCGGGCCAGGCGCTGGGCGTAGTTGAGGGCATCGGGCGCCGCCACAGCGATGACGCCGTTGACCGCGTCGGGGTGGAAGTTGCCCGGAACGAAGCCGGCACCTATGCCCTGGATCGGATGCGGGCCCGGGGCTCCGCCGCTCAACACCGGCGAAAGCTCGGGCTCGACGGCGAACACCTGGAGCTTCGGCCAGCGCGGTCTCAGCACCTCGCCGACGGCGGTGGCGTGGCCACCCGTGCCGACACCGGCGAAGATGTAGTCGAGGCCGTCCGGGAAGTCGCGGGCGATCTCCTCGGCCGTGGTCCGCTTGTGGGCCTCGACGTTCGCCGGGTTGTCGAACTGCATCGGCAGCCAGGCGTTGGGGGTCGAGGCCACGATCTCACGGGCCTTGGCGATGGCGCCCTTCATGCCCAGCTCGCGCGGGGTCAGCTCGAACGCCGCGCCGTACGCGGCCATGAGCTTGCGGCGCTCGATCGAGAACGACTCAGGCATCACCAGGATGAGCTTGTAGCCCTTGACTGCCGCCACGAGGGCGAGGCCCACGCCCGTGTTGCCGGATGTCGGCTCGACGATGATGCTGTCCGGCCGCAAGACGCCGCGCTTTTCGGCGTCTTCGATCATCGACAGGGCGATGCGGTCCTTGATCGAGCCGCCCGGGTTCTGCCGTTCGAGCTTGACCCAGACCTCGACGCGGGGGTCGAAGATTTTGTTGAGTCGAAGCTCGGTCGTGTTGCCGATCGTTTCCAGAATGCTGTTGGCCTTTGCCACGGGGATCTCCTAGTGATGGTGGGACGCGCGCCGGCCGTTCGCCAGCCGCGCTTGGTGGTGGTTCTAGATCACGAAGTCGGGCGCTTCGAAGTCCTCTCGGCCCTGCCGGACGTGGACTTCGCTGCGCTGGTAGACGATCGAATTGGCGGGGATGCTGGCGGTGATCCAGGTGTTGCCGCCGACGACGCTGCCCCGACCGATGACGGTCTCGCCGCCGAGGATCGTGGCGTTGGCGTAGATCACCACGTCGTTCTCGATGGTTGGGTGACGCCTGGTCGAGGCCAGCGACTTGGCCACGGAGAGCGCGCCGAGTGTCACTCCCTGGTAGAGCTTCACGTTGGTGCCGATCACCGCGGTCTCGCCGATGACGATGCCGGTGCCGTGATCGATGATGAAGGGGTAGGAGATGGTTGCTCCGGGGTGGATGTCGATGCCCGTTCGCTCGTGAGCCCATTCGGTCAGCACGCGCGGCAGGATCGGCACGCCGAGCTCGCGGAAGCGGTGGGCGATGCGATGGACGGCGATGGCCAGGAACCCGGGATAAGCCACGATGACCTCGTCGACGCTCTCGGCCGCGGGGTCGCCGCGCTCGATGGCGGTGCCGTCGATCATCAGCTGGCGGTGAATTTCCGGCAGCGACTGGAAGAAGGCCGCGGCGATCGACGCCGGATCTTCGATCTGGTCCTCGAGCGGCCGCAGTAGAGCCCGAAGCTCGGCCGCCGACGCATCGAGCGCGTCGCGCACCTCACCCGCGGTGGCGTATGTCTGCTCGGCGCCCTGGGGAAAGAGCGTGTCGATGAGGGTGCGGATCCAGGCCGCAACGCGAGCCTTGGCCAATCGCGTGCCACCGTCCTTGCCCAGGACGTTGTGGAGGCGCTTCGCCAGGCCGTCGAGCGGATCGCTCGGTGCGCGACCGACCTTGGTGGTGGCGATAGATCGAAGCGGGAGAGCCATGTGTGCCTCTGAACTGGGGCCGAAAGTGAGCGGGCCGTGGGGCGCCGGCTGCTCCTGGCAAGGGTCCGGGAGTGGCGCGCTCGGAAGCGCGCTTTACTGTGTTGTGCGGCGCGTCCGGTGGGAGGTAACAAAAAGCCGCGGTTCCTGACTAGGACCGCGGCCCCTGGAGCGACTCGGCGGGCTCCCGGTTGGGAGCGCGAAACAGCCGGCTACCTCCTGCGGCGGGGCCGCTGGGGACAGAAGCAAGCGAAATCGCGCGAGTTCATGCGTGAATCATGCCTGTAGCCGGGCCGACTCGTCAAGGTCGCCGCCTTCTCGAGGTTCGCGGGCTCGCGGACCGCGACGCAACCCGGTCGCCTCTGAACTCTGCAATGCCCAAAACGTGGCCTCGGTGGGCTCGACCAGGTCGCGGCGTGATAACTTGGTGGCGACATCAAGGAACGGGGAGGTCTGAATGGTCCGGTTCGTCCAGAGGCAAGGCCGCGGCTTGCTCGTCCTGTCGGCCGTCATCGCGATTGCCCTGGCCGCGTGCTCTGGCAGCACCACCACGGCGGCGCCGAGTGGCAGCGCCGGTCCCGGCGCGACGGAGGCGACCAGCGGCCCGATCGACACCACTCAGCCCGCCACTGGCTCGGCTCTCAGCGGGGCGGGCAGCGCCTTCTCGGCGCTGGGCAGCTACAAGTACAGCATGACCCTGGTCGGCGGCTCGGTCGTCACTCAGATCGAGATGCTCCCCGGCACTTCGATCTCGGACCCGAACGCCCCCGTGACGATCAAGGGCACCGTGGTGAGCCAGCCCGACCCCGGCGTCGACGTCAAGATCGGCGACTTCCACATGATCGTGATCGGCGGCTTCGACTACTTCGACACCGGCTCGGGCTACACGCAAGCCTCCGACACCGGCCTCGCCGACGCCTTCTCGCCGGTCCAGCAGTTCACCACGGCCGTCGACCCGTCGACGATGTCGGGCTACAGCAAGATCGCGACCGAGTCCAAGAACGGCGTCCAGGCCGATCACTACCAGGCCTCTACTTCGGCCCTGGCCTACCTCAGCTCCATCTCGGGCGTACAGGGGACGTGGACCTCCGACGTCTGGATCGCCACGAACGGCGGCTATCCGGTCAGCATGTCGGTTGTGGCCACGGCAGGCGACAGCTCCATCGCCTACGAGATCCTGTTCGACATCACCAACATCAACGCCGCCTCGAACAACGTCGCCGCTCCAAGCAACGTCACGGGCGCGTAGCGGCTGGCGTTCTCCCGTCCGCCGACCCAGCGGACTTCGCTCGGCAAGGCTGCCTGGCGCTACAATCCAGTCAGGGAGTGACTGGGCCTAGCCACCCGTGTAGAGTCGGACCCAGTCCGGCTGGAGGGCGTCGCGCTCCGGCCAGAACAGAGTGGAGCGGAGGATCGCCGGTGGTTACGTCTCAGAGAACGATTCGCGGTCTCGTTGCGTTGGGTCTGGCCGCAGGGCTCGTAGTGGCCGCGTGCGGCAGCTCGAATACAACGTCGAATCCCTTCAACGTGCCTGCCGGCAACGGCGCGGGCGCCAGCAGCGCCGCGGGCGGCAATTCGCTCACGTCGGGCCTGTCGTCCAACCTCGACGCCCTGACGAGCTATCAATTCAGCGAGTCGATCGGCGCGTCCGGTCTGGGTGGGGCCGCCTCGCCCGGCGAGACTGGCATGTCGCTCCTGATCACTGGAACCGTGATCAACAAGCCCACCACGGCGATCATGGTCAACAATTTCGGCATTCAGACCATCGTCATCGGCACCCAAGAGTGGACATCCATGGATGGCAACTCTTGGTATCCGAGCAGTTCGACTGACGCCAGCAGCGTGACAGACCTCCTGCCCGGGAAGGACTACGCCACCTGGTTCGATTCCAACTCGACCGGCTTCACCGTTGCCGGCGATGAGACGAAGAACGGCGTTCCGTGCGTCCACTACAAGGGCAGCGACTCGCTCAGCAGCCTCTACGCCGGCCTCGCCGGCGTGTCGGCCAACTTCCAGGCCGATCTGTGGGTCGCCAAGGATGGCAACTACCCGGTCAGCGGCATCTACGGTTTCTTCGCCTCGTCCGGCGGACAGTCCGGTGCCTTCGGCTACAGCTTCGATGTCACGCATGTCAACGACTCAGCCAACAGCGTGACGCCTCCGACGAACGTCGTCTCCATCCCGAGCTGATCGCACGGTGCTTCGGCACCTCCCGCAACTCAGTTAGCACGAAACCCCGGTCGATCTGACCGGGGTTTCGTCTTTCGTGCGGTCGACGGCTCCGGCGCCGGCGATGCTAGACTGGCCTCGAAGGGGTCAACCGTCCCGACCAAGGGTTCGGATTCTCGGTCACCGACTGTAGGTCGCCGACACGTCGGTCGCCGACTCGTCGGTCGCCGACGGAGGATCACAACGTGACGATCTGGCCGCGACCCACCGGCCGCCCATACCAGTTCACGAGGGCTCATCGGGCGACATGCCTGAGCCTGGTGGGTCTTGTGGTTGCACTCGCCGTGGTCGGATGCACGGAGGACCTGCCGTCAGGCTCGCCGGCGGGCAGCCCGACTGAAGCCCCGTTGCCGAGCGGTTCACCGGAGCCCATGGGCACGTTCGTCGCCACTGGCTCGATGACCGTCCGCTACTACCAGAGCGCGACCCTTCTCTCGAACGGCCAGGTTCTCATCGCCGGCGGGAGCACGGACATCTCGGGTCTGGGTGATGCCTCGGCCGAACTGTTTGATCCGGCGAAGGGCACCTTCACACAGACCGGCTCGATGACCATCGCCCGGATGAACCAGTCCGCCACCCTGCTCGCCGACGGGCGCGTCCTGATCGCGGGAGGGTCGGGCGACGCCTCGGCCGAGTTGTACGACCCGGCGACGGGCAACTTCAGCGCCATCGGCGCAATGGTTGCGGTTCGCTCCCAGTCGATCGCGACGCTGCTGGCGGACGGCCGGGTACTGATCTTGGGAGGCGCGGCGGATCCCTTGTCGGCGGAACTCTACGACCCCCGGACCGGCAAGTTCACCAAGACCGGATCGATGACAGCGCACGACCCATTCACGGCCCCGGCCGCGCCGGCAACGGACAGGGAGGGTCGCCCTGGGGCAACGGCCACGCTTCTGCTCGATGGCCGTGTGCTGGTCGCGGGGGGTGCTGGTCTCGATTCGGCCGAGATCTACAACCCCGCCACGGGCTTCTTCACTGCCACTGGGTCGATGTCCGTCGGGCGCTCCGACCACACCGCCACCCTGCTCACCGACGGCCGTGTCCTCATCACCGGCGGCCGCGTGATCGGGCTGTCGAGCCTCGACACGGCGGAGCTATATGACCCGAAGGTCTACGACCCGGTGACAAAGACAAACGGCGCCTTCGTCAGGACCGGGACGATGACTACGAATCGCACTACTCACACGGCGACCCTGCTCCCCAACGGCCGGGTACTGATCGTCGGCGGGGCCGGATCGGGTGCCTCGGCCGAGTTCTACAACCCCAGAACGGGCGCGTTCAGCGCCGCCGGCGCGCTGGTGTCGGATCACTCCGTCCACACCGCCACGCTTCTCCAGGACGGTCGTGTCCTGATCGCCGGTGGCAACGGTGGCTATGGCTCGACCGTCGCGGCCGAGCTATACAGGCCCTGGGCCCCGGCCGCCAGCCCGAGCCCTGCCGGCTAGGACGCCGCCGAAGAGGTTGGTGAGGAGGCGGGCGATTCCGTTGGCGGCGCGCTCAGCGAGCTCGTGACCGGCTCCACCGAGCTGAGCTACGGTGCCTCGACACGCGCCGAATGCGCGCGGGTCTGCGACCCGAGGGCGGGTCCCGGAACGGCCCGGCTGACCGACTGTGGCTCTGGTGCGGTCTTGGGTTGACCCGCGGCCAGGGGGAGGTACCATTCTGGCTTCGTGCGGGGAGGTACGTTGCGCGGTCGCTCCGGGTACTTCCGGCGTAGTGCTCGGACACGACGGCCGTCCCATGATCGCCGAAAGGCCCACGTCACGCCCGTCGTGATGGTGGGCCGCGTCCGGCGGGTGCGGGGTTCCCCCAATCCGCCGCGACCTGGGTAGCTGCGTGGGTTCTAGGTTTCGTCGTCCGAGTCCGGACGGCGGCCGAGATAGTGGAGATCGCTTGAACGAATCGGCGCCGCATCGCCTCAATCCATTCCTTGCGGACCTGACGCAGGCCATGCGCTCGACCGCCGAGACGGCCAAGCTGGCGACGGTCGAGCAGGCCCGTGAGGACGCGAAAGCGTACGTCGAGCAGCTCAAAACCCAGACGGTGGAGGAGTCCGGTGGCCTCCGTCGCGACTCCGAGTCCGATATCGCCACGATCAGAGCCAGCGCCAAGGCGCGAGTGGACCGGGTCCGCGTCGAAACCGAGGAGAGGATCGCCAGGCGTCAGGAACTCCTCGAGCAGGAGCTGACGAACTACGACGCTTCCATCGAGTCCGAGGTCAAGCGCGTCGAGGAGAGGGTCGCAGCCTTCCAGGATGAAGTGGCGCGGTTCTTCGAAGCGCTGCTGCAGGGGGGTGCGGACCCCACGATCTTCGCCAACATGGCCTCGCAGATGCCGAGTCCGCCCGACTTCGATCCCGAGCTCCGGGCCCAGGCCCAAGCTCAGGCCC
>Ga0182027_10014708_pt1 | contig 10811 bp, 8 predicted proteins | sample 712E1DmetaG_FD_121300 | JGI IMG/M metagenome (GOLD analysis project Ga0182027, IMG submission 121300) | Permafrost microbial communities from Stordalen Mire, Sweden - 712E1D metaG (Illumina Assembly) | ecosystem: Environmental > Terrestrial > Soil > Wetlands > Permafrost | place: Sweden...
AGGCCGCGGATGATCCGTGCTTTCCGCTCCTCCAATCGGGCAACCGCCGTTTCCAGCATGGTGAAGAACTTGAACGCCATTTCCGGCACAGTGTCCGCGGCCACAACAAACTGCATCAGTCGGAAGAATGCGTCGGTCCAGTCATCCGCGACAAAGACGCGTTCGGCGGTGAAGACCAAGCTCCAGCGCAGGAACTCGTGCATCTCCCGGGCCTGTTTCACTGGGGCGCTGAGCAATCGGGCGATTATCGCCTGTGCATGGGCGTAATCCTGCCCAAGAATTGCATTCACCAGCGAGTTCGCCGCGTCAGTGGCGTAAATTGGTCGGCAGGCATGGACCGCGGTTACGACGGCGCGGTTGAGCGCCTGTTGGCGATCTAGCGTGGTGCCGTCCGCGCCCGCATCCATGACTAGCGGCGATAGCCGGAAATAGTCCTTCCGCACCTGCTCGATCCACGGGCCGCGCAGTTGCTCGAAGGCGACCGCGGCCTTGGCTAGCGGTTCCAGTTGTTGAGCGAGCGCCAGCGCGTGGTCGCGCCGAAAGGCACCGAAAAAGACCCTGAGCCGCACTATTAGTTCGTATTCCTCAGGGCTAAGTTTGCGAAGGAGCGCTAGGTTGCGTTCCCGTTCCTCGCGGATCGCAATCGCACCGGCTGCCAGTTCCTCAGCGGTTGGAGCCGGCCAACCTCTGGCACGCAGGTCTACCAATGAGGCATGCACCAATTGCGGATGCCCTAAGGTCTGAATTTCCAGTAGAGTGGCCCATTTGTCGCGCACGGCCGTGTCCAAACAGCCCATACGATTCGCCACATCCTTAATTTCCTCGTCGGTAAATGCGGGGACCTGTTGAATCTTAGTGTCCGCCAATCCGACGGTCGCCATTTGCCGCGCACTTGGTTCTTTTTGGTTGGTGAAGATGACGCGCGAGCCGTTCTGCCGCACGATATAAGCCAAGGCGCGCAAAATGTTCTCCCCTGACGAGCCAAGTTCATCCCACGGCAGATCGTCGATGATCAGGCCCGGCGCCGGCTGGCGTTTCCCGTCTAGCAGGCTGACGCATTCCCGCAGACCCGCCAACGCATGACCAAGGTCTTGTCTCAACTGGACCTGCAGCCACGCGCCACCACGCGCATTGCTGACCAATTGCGCCAGCGTGGTCTTTCCCATGCCCGTTGACCCTGCCAGTACCACGAATGGGTGGCTGGAGACCATCGCGGCAATGGCCGCGACCGCTTCGGGGCGACGCGCTAGTTCATCCGCCAGCCGAATTGGCACGGTCGCCAAGGCCACATCCCAATCCTCAGCGCCAGTCGTCCCAGTGAGAACGGCGCTCAGCGCACCCGCACGCCGTGACGCGATCATGGCCGTTACCTGGGGCGCAAAAAAACCCTCAACGGTCGACAGTAGCTTTATCCTGGTGAGCGCAACTTGCCCGCCGCTGGCGGCTACCTCAACCACGGATTCGAAAAGGACTGCCGGCAGACCGTTGGCCTGGGCGGGATTGAGCCCGAACTGGTGGACTGCCAGGTTTTGCAGTCTTTGGTCCACCGCTTCCTTTACACCACTGTGGTCGTCATGCCCGGTATCCCAGACCAGTCCGACGATAAAGCGCTCAAAGAATGCTTCGTCAGACAGCTCCCGGAGTCCGGCGATCACGTCGCCCGGCAACTTTTTACTTACGCTCAGATCGGTCGTTAGGAATGCCCGGATTTGCCTGGCTTGTGTGAGATCGTGATTCAGCGCTGCCTGCCGCCACAAACCGAGGCCAGTCGTTCCGCGGAACGGATCGTCCTTTTCACGGGAGATTTCGGCGGTAGTGACAAATGCAAACCGCAGCGGGACGGCTGGGGCTTTTTGTTGGAACGTCCAAAAATGCGCGATGGCCTCCAGAACGTCGTTGCTTCGGAGGGAAATCGGCCGTGCCAGCGATTTGGCGTTTGTGACCGTGGACTGATCCGGCGCAAAGATCGCGAAATCTTCCGCGCGTTCGACAAACAAACGAGCATCATCCGGCAGGGCAAGCCACGCGTCCACGGTCAGCCAAAACTGATACACAAATCCGCGAATAGTCGGATGGGCCTGCTGGTTCGCTGGCGACTCAACTGTCAGCTCCTCCGCCACGAACGGCCGGATGTATTTCTTCACATAGGCTGCCGACAAGCCGGCATCCCTAATGCCGGCGTTGATGCGTCGAACATATTCTGCTTTCGGACGTCCCTCCACGGTGACTGGATCGACATACACCATCGCCGTGCGCGTTTCCGCGCCGAACGTCACCGGCAAAGACTGTTTGTGATAGCTTCCTATGGCCACACCTTCGCGACGATCAAGTTCGGCTTCGTCGGCTGCCGTCAGCTCATACAATACGCCCTCGACGTAGTCGTTTGGGGAAAGCACTACATTAGCATAGCCCCGCGCAGAAATTACCCAACGATAACTATGGAGCGTAGCAACGCCGACCTCGCGGTGGTGCGGACAACGCTCCCTCATCTGGGTCTTCCAGAGATTGGAGCCGTAACCGAAATGGAGATTCGTGGATTCGGAATTCGTACCGACCCTGTCTACAACTCGGACATCTTGCCGGCAAGCATCTGGAATATGTTCGGGGGATGCGGCCGTCGAATTCGTTTCGCAACCTCTCGTCGCCAATTATGAGCGCCGCCGGTATCACGTTACGCGTCGTTCGATGCACCCGGAGGTAGGACCCAGGCGGGCGTTTCCTGTCACCGCGCCCACTGATTGCGTCCGATGATTGGCCCTGTAGGCCGGCCTGATCCGGAGCTTCGCAATATATCACGGGATTCGAATCCCGGTATTGTGGTTGTTCCGGACTCGTCGGTGCGTTGGCAGCGTCTCGATCATCGGGAAACATGACGGCGACGAAGGCATCGCCGATGATCACCCAACTTGCCAGTCCCCTTTCGGGTCGCGCAAGTCCAGGCGCCGGCACAGTTCCTTGGCGAGCTGCGTGCGTGTCAGCACCGGCTTGGCATTGAGCAGTTTGAGCACCACGGCGACGTTATCGGGTTGGGCCAGTCGTTGCTTGATAGGCAGTTCAGGGGTCATCCCCTATGCCGTAAACGATCTGGGGAGCATTTTCTTGTGGGTGAAGTGCAGAGCTAGGCTCCGCGTAAGCGGTAGCCTCCGGTGCCCGCGGACAGAGCCAATAACGCGGCGTTATCGGTAGCGAGTGGCTAGGGCTCTTGGCTCCTGCTTGTCTGCGGGTTCACCGGAGGTTGGCGATAGAGAACGGAGGACTGAAATCACTGCATTTGGAGTACCTCGAGAAGGCACAAGCCTGAATCCGTGGTCTGACTAGTTGTGACTTGCACGGTATAGACCCCGGGCGTCAGGGTCAGCGACAACGCAGCGTCCGACGATCCATTCACCAGAGGAAAGAGCCCCGACGCATCGAATTCTGTAATCAGATCGGATTTGCTGCCCCAGTCGTCGTTTGTCGCGATCAGATTCCCGTTGGAATCGAAAACGCTTAAGCTGGGATTGGCCAGAAACGGTCCGGTCAAACCAAGCCCGACCAGTGAGGGACCAACACCACGGAACAGAATCTTTCGCGTCGTGCCAGTTGCACCGCCAACACAGAAGCCTGATCGAATCGGAGTTTGCGCGGTGACGTAGGCGGTAACGTCGAAATCGAGTCCGCTGCCGTTGACAACCGCAGTGGAAGCGCCGGAAAACGCTGCCGAGGCAAGGAGGCCAGCCTGATTTGCTGACGACGTGTTCGACGGTCCTGCACTGGATGTCCCGGTCGTTGTGGTGGACGTGGTCGTGGTTGTGCCACCCGCGGAAGTACCCACGGAACTTGAGGAGCTCGATGTGGACGGAACATAGGGGGTGACCGGCGTCCAGCGGACGATTGAGAGGCAACTAGGACCCTGGATCGTCGCGTCGACTCCCGTGATTGCCCCTCCGGTATTATGTGTAATATTCCAAACAGTGACTCCCGACGACCACGCCTGCGATCCGAGATCGAAGTTCGTTAGGCCTTTGGTATACGTCAGGCTCACGGCGGCGCGCACCGACATAACGCCGTCAATGATCGAGCCAACGGCGGCTTTGTCGGAAGCGCCAAGCGGCGAAAGGTTCAGCGCAGTTTTTGCCCCCACCGTGAAGGCGGCGACCTCAGCGACATCGATATCTCGGTCGAAGACGACCGCACACGCGGGGGCAGCCACAGCCTCGATGGCCGGCACCATGCAGGCGACGCTCGAAACGATCAGCACATACGTACTTGGATCACCGGCGAGCGAGCGGAGTTCGTCCGCCGAAGCAGCAGTCACGGCGTTGAGAAGACGAGCGGCATCGCTCGTCGCAGTGTTCGTGCTCAGAGCCGGCGTTGAGCCAGCGACCGCGAAACTTCTCGTGAACGTCTGGGCATCGGCCGTCGGCGCCAGCAAAACCCCCGGGGTGAAATCGAACGGCACGCCCGGAAGAACGATCTGGCCAGCCTGCGGGTTGACCGCGACAAAAATCACATTTGTGGGCAGGCCTCCAGCCGCGTAGGCAAGGGTGTAATTGCCGGTCTGGTTCGTCGCGGTGGACAAGGAAATTACGTCGGAGAATTTCCCTGCTGAATCCGTCGTCGCGACCGCCCGCGACATCTGCCGGAGTCCGTCTGAGCAAGTCACTGAAGCACCGACGACTGGGTTCCCTTGGCTGTCCGTGACCTGCCCCTGAAGCGTGATGCTCGATCCGGCCTGGAGCACAAAACTCTTGGAAGTGATCGTTACGGTTCCGATCGCCGGAGCCGCGTTCTGAACAACAATTTGCGGACGCAAACTTGGATCGGAGTAGTCAGGTCCCGCAAAGGTCGAATAATTGTTGTTCGTGGACTGTGGAATAAATGCCAAGCCGTAGTTCGGGCACGCGCCTGTGATCCACTGATTGAGGACCGTGCTGAGGTCGACCTCGACCCACGAATTCAACGTCGGCGCCGGGATCACGGCAATGTCGACGCTGGCCGGGCGCGCTCCCCACTGAAGCTGCGCCGTTCCCGTCGGCCACGGAGCTGTTACCCTGGCGACGCGCACCGCCGTCGGCGTCGACCGGGGATCATCCGGCAAAACGTAGATCCGGAGCTTCGCGGATTGAACCGGTTTTGAAATCCTCACGGAAGGCAGATTGAAAGCGAGGAATCCGGCATATGTGTCACCCCACCCCCCGCACCGAATTCGGTCGCCCGATGCGGAGCCGGGGTAAACAGAACCGGTGTAATAGGCGGAGCCAGTGGTCGGGCCGAGGACAATCGTTGTAAAGCCGGTAGTCGTGGTTGATCCGGTCGACGCAGTCGGCGTCGTCGTGGGCGCGGGCGATGATGGAGCCGCCGCGGTCACCGAAAAGCTTGCGCCGCTGGAGAAGTTGTTGGCGTTCGAGGCCTGCTGCAGAACCGACAAGTTGTCGGCGATTAAAAACGCCTGATAGGTCCCGGCCGGCAACGATGCAGGTATTGGGACCGAAATCGTAACCTGTGTGCTCGCGTTCGCTGCCAACGCCGGCGTCGCGACTGTGGCCGTCGCAACCTGGACGCCGGCGGAATTCTTGACTTGCGCTTTCGACTGGGTTGCAACCGCCGCCCCTCCGCCGGAATTCCTCAAAACGCCGTTGACCGCAACCGTCCCCCCGACGGCGACTGAGGCCGGGCTGACGCTCGGCAATCCGCTCCAGTTCAAAGCCGGCAGCGCAGCGGCTATCGAAAAACTTGCGCCGCTGGAGAAGTTGTTGGCGCCGGCAGCCTGCTGGAGAACGGACAAATTATCAGCGATGAGATATGCTTGATAGGTCCCGGCCGGCAACGATGCGGGCATTGGGACCGAAATCGAAATCGCTGTGCTCGTATTCGCCGCCAACGCCGGCGTCGCGATTGTGGCCGTCGCAACCTGGATGCCGGCGGAATTCTTGACTTGCGCTTTCGACTGGGTCGCAACCGCCGCCCCTTTGCCGGAATTTCCCAAGGTTCCTGCAACCACAATCGTTCCCCCAGCAGCGACTGCCGTGGGACTGACGGTCGGCGATCCGCTCCAGTTTAGCGCAGGCAAGGCAGCCGTCGCGGCGCCTGCAGCGGCGACCATCGCCAGGAAAGCGACGAACGCCGCGCACAGCCGGCGCCAGCAGCGAATCATTGGAAAAAAGCTTACGCTTCCATCGCTATAACGGACGGTCTCCCGATAGCGGCCGCCCCCGAGTTTTGTGGTGGTCTTCGAGCTCATGGCATCTTCCTTTCTGTTATGTTGTTGGTTCATCGTTTCTCTTCGCTGCACTGTTTTCTAGCCTCGCGGTTATCATGGTTTCCACGGCACTGACTATACTCGATCGTCGTTTTAGGTTGTAGGGAAAGAAAATAACACGGTTTGATAAATCCTCTCCGGAATTCGCGGTGCGCCACGTGCGCGCAGATGGCACTCCCGCTTAATGGATTGCTCCGCGCCTGAAGTGCGATAATACGTGCGACTGTCGATGATTGACGTTCCGGTTTCGCCACCATTTCCTCTTGAGGTTCTCGATACAATCGGCGTCTCGAAAAGGTGCCGAGAGCTTCTCGACATCTTGGTCCGGGAGCCCGCTGGAGTTTCGCGGGCCGCCGCGATCGAGCATTCTTATCGGGGCGCGGATGCAGCATCCGAATCGACCATCGACAGTTTTCGGCACCTGTTGGTCGAGCTGAATCGGGGGCTCTACGCTACGTTGGCCTACGGCTTCAAAGCGCAGGTCATATACGACCGGACGGACAAGAGGCTCAGGTGGATCGTGAAACGAACCTCCGATGTTTATGGCGTTGGGCCTGTGCCAGTATTTGCGTGGACCTGTGGGAATATCAAACGCGAGCAGCCGTATGTGCTCGTCCCCATGGTCGGCGATGATCTGCCGATCACCTTCCGCGTTTGCGACGGTCGGTGGGCACCGCCATCCTACCCTGAAGAGTACCTCCGTTTCCGCTCCGAGCGCTGGGAATTGGAGAAGAATCCGTTTTTGAACCAAAAAACGCTCCTTTGGCATGTCGGATCGTTCAGGCCGCTTGTCAAAAGAGAGGATCCGAGCTGCTCTGGAATTGAGTTGGCGGTGCAGCTCGTAGAGTTTCAGGACGTGGTCGCAACGACCTGGTCGATGAAGGAGGAAATCTCTCTACCAGAGGGAGATAAAACCATTTACGCATGGCTAAAGGATCATCGCGATCCGCGACGCTTGACGCATTTTGTGCCTGCCGCGAATCCGCTGCAAGTTCAGGTGAACGTCCTTACGTCAGACAAAAAGTTCATCTCTCGATGGTATGGCGGCCGGAAGGGCAAGTGGTGTGCCGCGGTTTTGGCGTATATGGATCCGATCCAAGATGTGTGGCGTGAACAGGTGTCTGTGCCGAATCCCGGCGAAACCTTTTTCCGCCAATTTTGCCGGCGGTTCGGTCTGAGTGTTTCTCCAGCCAAGGTGTCTTGGCTGGGCGTCGGATTTGGCCGAAGCGAGGGAAAAGTGAGCGTTTTCGGCCAGGTCCAACTCCGCTACACGGCGCAACAGATCGTCGACAGGGCCTTCACGATGGGAAAAACGCGGACGGCGAAACCGGCAGACGCAAACAACGGCGCGGCACCGGAGGAGGGAGATCTCCGTGTGGATGACTTCTCGGGGCCTGGGATTGCGGCGTTTCTCGGCACCAACCCGGACACCAACATCAATAGTCACTTTCAGGTGCTGCTGGCGCTTGGCCTTAGCCGATGTCAGAAAGTGACCATTAGGTTTAAGCTAAAGATGCCGCGCCCGAAAAGAACGAAGCGGGCATTGGCGACGGAGCAAAACGCGAGCGAGCCGAGCTCACGAAACGTTGATCTAGTGATGCGTGGAAGTGAAGGTCTTCCGGCGACGGCGCGTCCTGGGGCTCCAGCGGAGGGTTCGCTCGCAAGCGCGGGAGCGGCTGAAAAGTCCACCCGTGGTCGCGGCACAGTCGACGCCAAACATCGTTGAGGGTTTCGGTGAATCCAACGTAGTCATAGTTGTTGAGTTGGAGCGCGGCCGATTGAAGCAGTGCCGTCTCCGACACGGAGCCAAACCTGTCCCGAAACTGGAGGCTTTTGTCGCCGAGGGTCGTCCACAGTTGAACGTTCGTCGCGTGGACGATGACGGCGGGATCACGTGATTGCAGAAATGTCCGATAGGTGGATTGCCGTGCCTTGTCGGCGGCTTCAGATGAATGCTCCGGGTTACCTTGAAGCCGCCCAAAGGCAGACATCAGGCGAATCAACGGATCGCGCAGTATGGTCACGCGAATCCAATCGCCTTGAAGGCGACGGAAGATTTCAGAGCCGATGTACGTCGAAATAAGCTCATGGCGATTGAGCTCCTCGTCCGTCATCAGAGCGGCGCGCGCATACGAGTCGAGTTCGATGGCGCGCAACCTGGGCGCCTGCTGACGGATCGCCGCAAAAAGCGAGGTGCCCCCGGTGCGAGGGATGTGGGTTAGGATAAGCCGCATGGCACAGCCATGTTTGTCGTTACACGCCGCTGGAGCTGGCGCGCCACGGCGCGGATATAATGAGGAAGCACCGTTCCGTAGACGTGGCACCAGGGAGACGGCCGGTCCATCTCGCCAGACGCCATTGCCGTGTGCTGCGGACAACCGCCCGCGCACACATGGAAGTATTCGCAGCGAGCGCAGGCGCCCTGGCGCTGCTCGGGGTGCGCCAGAAAGCCGCTGGCGGCCACCGATTGCACCCGACGCGCGAGGTCACGGAACGACTCTCGCGAAGCATCGCCTTGTGCTGCGTCCAGCCGCATCTGACATGACGCGACTCCACCTGAGGTGCCGATCGCAAAGTAGTTCCGGCAGGACGAGCAAGGCGCGTACTTGACGCGGTACAAATCCCACTCGGCGAACGCGGCGAACCGATGGACGGGCAATGACGTTTCGAGCGACTCACCGAGTTCGTCGTAGAACGAGCCGAGAAACTGTGCCATTTCGGTTTGAATGTGGGATGCGGGCGGCTGCCTGCGCCGAACCAAGCTCACGCGGAAACCGATGCCGTTCTCGTGAGCGAGTCGCGCGAATCCGGGAAGATCGGTCACGTTTTCCGGCGTCGCAGTGTACAGGAAATACAACGGAATTTCGCGGCGACGCAGGAAGGCGACGTTATGAACGAGTGTCTTCCAGCTGCCGACGCGATCGCGGCCCGTTCCAGAAAAACGAACCGCATCGTGCTTCTCCTGTAATCCGTCGACCGAGAGGGACAGCTGAATTTCATACTCGTAGAGCAGGGGGAACAGCTGATCGGCGTCAAATGAGCCGTTTGAGATCATCCCAAAGCTGACGCGCAAGGCGTGGTCGTCCCTGCGTGCCTCGCGGCAGAATTCCGCGACTAGGGGAAGGTTCAGCGTCGGCTCGCCACCGGCAAATACGACATGGAGCTTCTCCAGCCCATTTCCGACGCAATAGGCCAAAAGGTTGTCGATGAGAGGGCGTACCTTGGCGCGGGGGAAGGATCGAGCTTCGATCACGCTACGATCCACCGCTCGGTCGAGGTGCGGAATGTAACAGTAGTAACAGGAGAAGTTGCATCCGTTGACCACATGCAGCCACACGGTCAGCTGCTTATCCGCGGCTTTGTCGCGGGAATTCTGAAAAATCGCGGGGAATGTCCTCGCCATCCATGTTTCTGCTTCAGGGTCTTCGAGCTCGCGGCGAGCAACGACCTTCGCATAGACAGCCGGCGGCAGCAGTTTGACCCCGCCCGGTGCAGCATAATTGAAGGCAAAGCCGTAGCCGTCTGGCAGCGCTTCCAACGCAAGACTCCTTTGGCGGCGGCTAAAAGGGGAAGGCAACTCCATTTGCTCGATTCAGGTGACGCAACGTGTCACAAACGGGTTAGTCGCAATCGTGACAGTCGTCTTCGTAGGTCACTCCCCCGCGGTCAGTGTCAGTCCAATCCCAGACTTTGTCGGATTCAACGTTGGCAGAACTCTCGGTTGGAACGAGCGTGATGTCTTTAGTATCTTTTGGGTCCATCGGGAACAGCGATGGGACGGACTTTACGAGAGATACCTCTTCGGTCAACGCATTGCTCGCCGAGGGCAGTTTTCGCGCGCTTTTTATGATCTGGCTCTGTCGTGACATTTGATCGGGAGCTCGACGCGCTCCGAGGATGACTCGGCGGAGTTCTTAAGTCAAATGTCATGGGCGGTCAGGTCGATCTGGCTAGCGGGCTCTCGGATCAAATGTCACGACATAAACGTCGATCTGCGAGTTGACCCAAGCCCGACTAATCCACTCGCCATGATCCCAAATGCTGTCGCCTGAATCCTGGATTTCAACACCGATCATCGCGCAAGGCATAGTGGAGCTACTCGTCGTGATCCTCAGAAGGTTTGGGCGAGCAGGTGTCAGGAAACAGCATTCGGGGTGTCGCGGTAGGGATCGGGCTTGCGCCCGACCCCCCGCACGGATCCGTGCGAGCGGGATTACCGCACACGGCTCTTACCTTAGAGTAGTGGCGAGGAAACGATCCAAGGGCCAGGGGTGACAGATATGGGGCCGCGGGAGCCATAATGTTGCGAAGCGCCTCATGCGCTCCCACGTCAGGCGATGCCGCTGCCCTCCGTAGAACCTGGGGATCTCTCAGTTCCCATCCATGAAGCTTCGATGCGTGCTGAGGGTCGAAGACCGAGCGGCGTCGAAACTGGACTCACCTTGTCGCCCAATTCCATGTTGCCTTCCGTTATTCGAACAACGTCGGCAGACCGGATTTACCGATTTCGCGGCTCAATGGCTCGCCCACATCTTCCCCTGTCAACGCTTCAAAAGCGCCCTTACGACCG
>Ga0182027_10014709_pt1 | contig 10811 bp, 5 predicted proteins | sample 712E1DmetaG_FD_121300 | JGI IMG/M metagenome (GOLD analysis project Ga0182027, IMG submission 121300) | Permafrost microbial communities from Stordalen Mire, Sweden - 712E1D metaG (Illumina Assembly) | ecosystem: Environmental > Terrestrial > Soil > Wetlands > Permafrost | place: Sweden...
CCTGGAGGTCATCCAAGTTGTTAATCAGGCTTCGCCCGATACCGAAGTCATATTACTTACGGCGCACGGCTCCACGGATACGGCGATCCAGGCACTGCGGCTGCGCATCCATGATTATCTGACCAAGCCGGCAGCTCCTGCCAATGTAATTGCGAGCGTAAAGAAAGGTCTTGCACGGCGCGCCGCCAAATTACAGGCAAAAAGTGGATTAGGTGAACCCGCGGAGGTGGATGAGACGATAAAAGAGTTTAATCTAAAAGACGGGACCATTGTCGATCTTTCGCGCAGGCAAATCCGTTCCGGTAAAAAAATTGCACATTTGACTCCCGCCGAGGGACGTTTGCTGCGCATCCTTATGGAGAATGAGGGGAAAGTGTTTTCGCATCGCGAACTCGTCTTATTAGTGCAGGGATACGATACCTCTCAACGGGAAGCCCCTGAAATATTGCGGCCGTTAGTAAGCCGGTTGAGGCACAAATTGGAACAATTCCCAATCCTGTCGGAGTGTGTTGCGAGCGTGCGAGGGACGGGCTATATTTATGAGGGAGGAAAATAAAGCGGATTTTATAAAACAGAATGAACAGCTTGTAGGCTGCTCATTCTATTCATGAGGACCCCAGGGAAAATCCTGGGGAATATCGGGCGGATGTATCCAGGAAAACCAGCCATTTTTACCGTCCTGGCGGTGCAGATGGGGGGATTCAAATTTAACAAGAAGCAAGCTGATTGCGAGGCCGATGGCGCCGAGCCATTGTGTCCACAACAGGGTTTCGTGCAGCCAGATATAACTGAAAAAAATTGCAATTAATAATTCAGCCAGGCCCAGCAATGCCGTCTGTAAGCCGCCGATGTGCTTAATCCCCAGGAAAAGGGTCAAGCGTGAGAGGGATGTTACCAGAGTCAAACCGAAAACCGGCCACCAGGGCATAGTTATGGATGGCCATTGATGATCGAAAAGCAGATAAGCGGGAACAACAACTGCACTCATGGCAAGCAAGGTGTAAAGGGTCACTGTCGGAGCAGGGACCTCGTAGAGCACGCGTTGATTGATGGGGAGATGGAGGGCATATAATGCCGCGGCTCCCAACATCATGGCCGTACCTATTAAATCCGCTCCATGGGAAGGGATGGCGGTAAGCAGCAATACGGCCGCCGTGGCGAGACCAATACGGAAAAAGGATAATGGGCTTAGAGGTTGTCCATCAAGGATAAGCCAGATGGCGAGGAAGAAGGGATAAAGGGAATATAACATCTGGCCGACGCTGGCGCTCAGCCGGTTGAGAGCCATATAGTACAAGATAGATCCTAAACCATTAATCAGCCCTGCCAGAATACATCCCAGCAGGCCAACGGGGAAAATATAAAGATAAGACCGATAAAAAAGAATGACAAACAAGAATACCAAGCCGGCTGCCATACTGGTACGGAAAGCAACCGCCGCCAACGGAGAGAAACCAAAATTAATCGCCAGTTTTCCAAAAACAGGAGAAAACCCAAGGAAGACTGCCGAACTCAGAGCTGCGAAAATCCCTTCTTTATGGCTTTTTTGCATTCCAGTTCAGTGAAAATAATCTGATCAACCACGCTATTTTATAAGCGCTTCCACTTCCTTAAGGAACTCGTCATTGAGGAAATCCCCTTTTTGCATAAGAGTTTGGATCTGCGTACCGAGGCGTGTTTTTTCGTCCGGCGTGAGTTCTTTGGCAGTTGCCACGATAACAGGAATATGAGCCGTTTCCTGATCCATCTTGAGCGCATCCATAACAGCAAAACCGTCCATTTCAGGCATCATCAAATCCAGGATGATCAGATCAGGCAACTCGCGTCGAATCAGACCCAGCCCTTCCTGGCCGTTTGTCGCTTCATAAATCGTGAAATTACCCTGCGACTGCAGGATGCGCCTGATAAGACGCCTCGCATCGGCGGTATCATCTATTATTGCAATACGCGGGAAGCGGTTGGGAACGACCTGGTTCAAGGCCGAGAGCAATCCTTCCTGCGGGGTTTCTGATTTTTGGGTCGGATACTCCACATCGCGGGTCCAATTCGAGCCCAAGATGAATTCCTCGGCGGCCATCGTGTGTCCCGTACAATTTACTACGATTGTTTCATGCGGCTTGATGACGCCCGATCGAACAAGTTTAAACAAGCCAGCGAAACCCACGGCAGCAGCCGGTTCGGTTGAGAGGCCTTCCATTTTTGCCAGAACATGCATTGCCCGGAAGGCTTCCTCGTCGGTGACGCTTTCGAATGTGCCGTTGGTTTCGAGAATATGCGAGCGTAATAGTGTGTAAGACCGCCCCGGATCACCTGTTGCGAGAGTTTCAATATGGGTTTTTGGAGAGGCAACGGGTATGGCGGACTCAAGGCCCAGCCTGAAACTTTCCACCATCGGCGCACAGCCTTCCGTTTGTATGGCGGCAATGGACGGGATGCGCTCGATCAATCCCATTTCCTTCAATTCATGAAACCCTTTATAGACACCGAGGGGACCCATCCCTCCGCTTATCGGCTGAATATACCAATCCGGTGTACGCCATATCGTCGGTTTGCCATTAGCGGGGGCCTGACCCTGCAAGGCAGTCAGTTGTTCGGCAATTTCGAAGGCGATGGTCTTCATCGCTTCGATAGACGTTATCGTTCGGGCTCCGAGGTCCAGATATAAATTTCGTTGACGTGCAAATTCAGCCGCGACTTGCTTGGCCTGGTCATACGACCCGGTAACTTTTATTACCTGACTCCCGTAAAGAGCTATTTCGCGCATCTTTACGGCTGGAACCAGGCTGGTTACGAATGCCCACAGCTTGATGCCGGCCCTGGAAGCATACGCCGAATAAGATATCGCTACATTCCCTGTAGAGGAGGCGACCATCTCGGTGATGCCAGCCTCTTTGAGCGCAGCTATCGTGACTGCTGCCTGCCTATCCTTGAAAGAGCCGGTTGGTCCTTGCCGTTCATCCTTAATAAAAAGGTTCGGTGTCCCAAGCATCATCCCGAGGTTTACGGCCTGGATGAGAGGTGTTCCGCCCTCACCAAGCGTAAGCAACGGATTGGAATTTCGGACGGGCAGGAGTTCGCGATACCGCCACAAGTCGAAAGGACGACTTGAAAGCTGGAGCGGCAGAGTCTTGGCAAGAGTCTCGTAGTCGTATTCGGCTTCACGCCATTGACTGTTACAGCGCGGGCAATTAGATGACGTAGGAAAGTAAGGTGTTGTATGCCCACAATCGAGGCACTTGATGAGAAACGACATACCTGTTGAGCCCTTTACTTTTTGGTTTTCAGGCGGTTTAAAGCATGTTCTATCGTGTTCAATAAATCTTTTTCATTCAGGGAACTTTTGCTGATAAGATGTTTGCCAAATTCCGATAGCTGCACCTGCTGGCTGGCAGTTAAATCGCCACCGCTAACCACTATAACCGGAATATCCCTCAGCTTTGTGTTCTCCCTCATTTTTTCAAGGATGGTAAATCCATCCAATTCAGGCATGAACAGATCAAGGATCACAGCTTGAGGAGCGTGAGAAGTGATCATGTCCCACCCTTGTTTGCCGCCTTCCGCCAGAACCGCCTTATATTGTTTTTGGTCATGGAAGATCTTTTCCATTAATCTCAATGAGTTTTGATCATCATCAATAACCAAGACTTCCCTGATGGTGCCGTCGCCGTTGAGCTGGTTTAACGAGTTGAGAAGATCTTCTTCGAGGATCGGCTTCAATAAATAGTCCGCTGCGCCCAGGCTAAATCCGCGTTCTTGTTCCTCAATGATCGAACAGATAATGACCGGAATATCGCGAGTCTCCGCGTCATTTTTCAGATCACGAAGGACATGCCAGCCATCATAACCCGGCATCATAATATCCAGAGTTATCGCGAACGGTTTGATCTGGCGCGCTCGTTCTTCCGCACGGGATGGATCCATCAATGCGACGACCTGATACCCTTGGGGCTGTAAATACCGCTCATACAGCGCGATCACCTGCGGGTCATCGTCCACTGCAAGTATTACTTTCGTGGCTGAAGCTTCAACTTTTTCCGCTTTGCTGCGGTATATTGGCAGAGTAAAGAAGAAGGTGCTGCCTTTATTTACTTCGCTATGAACACCGACCCGTCCGCCGTGCATTTGGATCAACTGCTGGCTGATCGACAGGCCAAGCCCTGTGCCACCCGTCTTGCGGGTGGGCGAATTGTCAACCTGGGAGAAAGCCTGGAATAATTTTGCCTGATCTTCCTCTGAAATCCCAATACCCGTATCTGAGACGCTGATCAGTATCTCAGATACACCTGTCGGGCCCGGCTGAACGGATGCGTCCACATTGATCTCACCCTGGTCGGTGAACTTAGCGGCGTTCGACAAGAGGTTAAGTAACACCTGGCGTACGCGAATCGCATCGGCGCGTACAACAGGCAGGTCGTCCTGAATATTACGAACGAGCTTGATTGGCTTGTCTTTAATCAGACCGCTGGCAGTAGACATCACACTGGAAATGATATCGGCTATGTTGATCTCGTCGAAAGAAAGCTCCATCTTGCCCGCATCGATCTTCGATAGATCGAGAATGTCATTTATCAAACCGAGAAGATGCTGACCGGAATTATAGATAGCTGCAAGGTCCTGTTGTTGAAGGTCGGTTACCGGTCCGTCAATCCCTTTCAGGATCACACGAGAAAACCCAATGATCGAATTTAACGGCGTACGCAGCTCATGGCTCATATTCGCCAGAAATTGAGTTTTTAACTGGTCAATTTCGCGCATTTCGCTTACGGCTTGCTGCGAAAGTTCATACGAGCGGGCATTATCTATGGCGATCGCTACTTGATCCGCCAGGATTTGCAGAACACTAAGATCGTCCTTTTCGAAGGCGTCCGCCAGGGTGGATTGAATATCCATAGACCCGATGATGCGGCTGCCCACGCGCAAGGGGATCGCAGCTTCTGCCAGGGTTTCCGGGAGCAGGGGATTCGATTTGTACGTAGAATCTTTTCTGGTGTCGTTGACGATCACCGGTTCACCGGTCAACGTCACCTTCCCTACAACCGATTTATCATTGATCGGGAAGCTGTGGGCATTCGCTTTCATTTCAGCACCCACAGCGCCCGTAGCTTCACGAAGAATTGAGTTAAAACCGGTCTCTTCAACCACAAATATGGCGGCGTGGTAATACCCGAACCGTTCACTCACCAGATTTACAGTGCGGCTAAAAATCGTATTAAGGTCGAGAGTCGAGGTGACTAACCGGCCAATCTCGGCGGCTGCCCCGAGGTATTCATTTTGCCTCTTGAGAGCCTCTTCGGCCCGTTTGGTCTCTTGAAACAATCTTGCATTTTCCAAAGCCAAGGAGAGCTGGTCGGCGACCTGCTTGACGAGCATTTGTTCTTCCATGGCCCAGGCATGGGAAGAGGTATCGTCAATAACACGCAATGTGGCCCAATTCTTCTCATCTTTGCGAAACGCAAGCGACATGGTGCCTGTGTTATCCGAGATCGCAGGATTGACTATCGGTGAATCTCCCGGATGAGCACTCAGAGATTTGGGCTGGTTACCTTTCGAGCGGGCAGCCGAAATCCTTGACGGTGATAGAGTACCTGTCGCCGGTAATTTCCTGACCTGCTTTGGCGGCTCGGTCACCTCATTGGGCAGATCGTCAAAAATATGATTAAGCCGGTTGTTGAGTTTTTTCTTTGACATATTCTATAAGCTCCTGCGCCATTTCGCGGTATTGCTGGGAACCTCGAGCGCCAGGTCTATAACGGGTAATGGGTAATCCGGCTATTGGGCTTTCCCGTAACTTTGTGTCGATTTCAATTACCGTCTTAAAAAGGCCTTCTCCAAAAGTATTTTGAAGTTGTTCCTGGATATTGCGATGATTACGATTCCTGCGATCCAGAAGAGTAATAATGATCCGATAACCGAGATTTGGATTACTTTCCTGCCGGACGCGCCGTATGATGCCCATCATATTTCTCAGGGCATAGGCCGAAAAATACTCCGCCTGTGTTGGAATGATAAGCAAATCAGCCGCACTTAGCGCATTCGTAGTAATGGCGCCCAGAAATGGGGGGCAGTCGAATATAACATAGTCATACGGCAAAGGAGATGCGGCATCAATTGCGCGTTTTAATCCCGACGTGTAATGAGTGCGCACAGGGAGGAATTGTTCCGCACTCTCTATGCTGGCATGGGAAGGGATTAGGTCAAGGTTAGTAATTTCAGTCGCGAGTCTGGCACTCATCAAGGGTGCAGATTCGATCAAAATATGACTCGAAGTGACCGCTGCCGAACCCGGCTCGACGCCCAGTGCAAGGGTCAGATTCGCCTGGGGATCAAGATCCATTACCAATACTTTATTACCAGCCTCTGCCAAGGCTCCACCCAAAGAAAGGGTGGTTGTCGTTTTGGCAACCCCTCCTTTTTCGTTTGAAACCGCAATAATGTAGGTCATTTATTCACTCCGTTTCCATGCTGCTTATGCCCCGATTCCTTTTGAGTTAAAGAGGGATCTTCGGAATTATTAGTTTGATAAGCAGATACCACCTGCGGAATTAACTGGATCTGGGTTGCCCCAAGGGCAGACCGTAATTCTTCGAGCGCGGTCCTGATCATTTCTTCGGGATCGTTTGTGCTGCGTATTTTTGACGTGATTTCAGTAACCAGGCGTTCGCGTTCTGCGCGACGGGTGGTCTCGTCAAAGAGGCGGGCATTTTCTGCCGAGAGAGCCACGCGTTCCGCCACAGCGTTAATCAGGTCCACCTGGTCTTGATTCCAGTTTGATCCCTCGGGGGATTTAACCATTAAACTCCCGATTGTTTCCCCGCGCAATTTTATGGGAACCGAAAACTGTGCCAGTTGATTTTCATTTCCTCCGTTGACAACCCTGTTTGGAACATCGATTGGCGCTGGTGTTTGATAAGGAACGGAGCCACGCGGCGTGTAACGGTAGCCGGTCACCTGTTCTTCCTGAGGCAACCGGGACCATCCTTCATGCAGATATTGGCGATATAACGTCTCAGCTTCCATCAGGGACCTGCGGGTCGTCTCGAAGAGGCGGGTATTTTCAATCGAAAGGCTGACCTGGTCTGCTAGGATCGCCAGAATATCTATTTCGTCCTGAGAGAATGCATCTTCTTTCGTGCTCTGCACGTCGAGGACGCCGATTATTATGTTACCGCTATGGAGGGGCAGGGCCGCTTCAGATTTTGTCTCAGGCAGGTCGGGGTTATTAAAAAATACCAAGTCCTGGCCAACGTTGCGAGTCACACGCGCTTCGCCTCTTGCGGCTACATAACCGACCATACCCTGTTCGCCGATCTTGAGGTTGTGATGGCGCGCCAGCATCCTACGCCCACCTTCGCTATTCGATGCAATCAGGTAGACATTTTTGCCGCTCTCATCGTTCAAGAAAATACCGACGTGGTAAAAGCCAAAATAATTACTAATCAAGGATGCAACCAGTGGCATAAGCTCTTCCATATTCCGGATCAAGCTAATGGCACGCGTAACCTGTGTTATGGCTTCAAATTGTGAAGCGCGCTGGCTCGCGGTTTCGGAGACAATTTCCAGTGCGTGCGTTCGTTCTTTTACACGCTGTTCAAGAGACTGGATCAAATCTCTCAAGGTAGAAGTCATGGTGTTCAGTGTTTTAGCGAGTGTCCCGATTTCATCGCTGCTCTTAACGCTCGCTTCGGCATTGAGGTTCCCACCTGTGATTTCTTCTGCAGTTTCAGTTAATGCAATAAGTGGTGACGTCAGCGCATTGCCAATTAAAACAGCGGCCAGTAGTGCAAACATTAAAATTACCGCCACGAGTACAAAACTTGATTGCAAGGTATTCGTCGTGGCTTCAGAGATTTGTTCCTTGGCCGTTGCTGCACCTGTGAGATATTCCTGGGATGGAACAATCACAGCCAAGCTGTAACCGGGTTCAGATATGGGGCTGTACACAATGAATCGATCCACACCCGCTATTGAAATTTTCTCCAGCCCGGTTTGATCCTTACTCATGTTAGAAAGGATTTTAAAGAATTCTACCGGAAGTTGATTGGACAGGTTGGAAGGTTGAAGAACCTGACCCAGGGAGAGTGATAGTGATTTAATCCCCAGATCACCATAGCCACGCTCCGATATGGCGATCAAGCGGAAATCTTTATCAATTAATAATGCATAGCCTGTTTTTCCAACGCGTATATTGGAAACGATATCCGTTAACCTATTAAGTTGAATATCCATAGCAATTACACCGCGGAAATTTCCTGCGGAATCAAAAATGGGCAGGCTATTTGTAACGATAAGACCGTGTATGGCAGCATCCAAATGTGGAGTGGACCATACAGATTTATGACCGGGGTTATGAGCGGGCGCCACATCTAAAAACCAAGGTTGTTGCGTCACATCAAAATAAGGTGGAACCACGGAGGCAAGATCGTTATTTGGATAATTAAGTGTTTCACCGGAAAGTCCGCCAAAATAGATAGCTGAAGCGTCGGGGTTTTCCTTAAGAATAGCGGGCGCCACGACATCCAGCTGCCTGAGCGAGTTCAATTCTGAAATTAATGGGTCGGTCAGGTCTTGCTTGGCAGGTATGAAGACCGAAGCTACCTCTGAGCTTGAGTTTGCCCAGCTACCGTTCGCAGTTCGAAATAATGATTTCGATGCGTCCCAATACAAAGGGTTATTAAGGGTACCCTCATGTGAAAGCAATTCTGTCGCCGTTGTGCCAGCCGTGGTCATGTCATTCGAAAGGGAAGTAAAGAATCCATTAAGATTATTTGCCTGTTCCTCATCGGCAAGTGTTAAATTAGTTTTCGCCTGTTGAAGAACACTCGCGTCCAATTGTGTAGAAACCAGGGCATTCGATTGCAACGACCGTAAATAGATGTAGTATCCCAGCGCCACAATGGCGATGACCGTTATCAGTATGTAGCTCAGAATCAACCTGGTGCGGAGGCTGATAAACCAGTTTCGAGGCCGGTCCGAATAGGCGGTGTCTTCGGATAAGTTTTCCATCATGATTTCTTCTCTTGTCCCTGTACTTCCCTGCCTCGCTGGAATTGAATGATCACATCGGAGCCTGGAAGGGCGCGGCCCAATTCTTCGACGGCAGTTTGAAGAACATTCCTGATACTTACAGATGAACCGATCCTTGACGTTATCTCGCCTATGACGCGCTCTTTATTTGCGCTCCGCATGGAATTTTCCAGCAGGCGCGCATTTTCAAGAGCCGTAGCAAGACGCTCGGTTAGCTGTTCGATCATCGAGATTATTTTTTCCGGTGCCTGATTAAATTGGAAATGGATGTTGACAACACCGATCGTATTACCTCTTAATCGGATCGGGACTGCCACCCATTGACCTGTATTCAAATTATTATCGGAAAGCCCGGTGATGTATGTTTTGCCTGTCTCAAGAGCAGTCTGCGCTTCTTCCGAGACATTGTTGATGGGTTCAAGCCTGACGTTATCGTATTTGTATCCGGCTGCTTGATGGATTGGCCGCTCAAATTTCTGCCAAGATTGTTCGGTAAACCCACTCATTGTAGTTTCCAGTTCCTTAAGGTTCGTTTCTGCCTGGCGCAGGAGGCGTGTTCTTTCAATAGCGGTAGCAAGTTGGTCGGCCATAACTTGCATAATGGCGATATCGTCCTGAGTAAAGGCTTCGGCCTGGTCGCTTTGAATATCAAGTACACCTATAATTCCCTCATTGGATTTGAGAGGTAGGGCCATTTCTGACCGAGTAGCAGGCAGAAGGGGGTTGTTAAAAAATACAGGGTCTACTCCGGTGTCGAGCGCAATCCGCGGTTCGCCGGTGGAAGCAACTCGGCCCACTATTCCCTGCTCTCCAACGCGCAACTTATGATTATTTTCAAGCATCTGGCGCCCTGCCACCGTAGGCGAAGCACTCAATACAGCGAATTCCTTCTTTCGATCCAAGAGGAAAATACCTGTATGATAAAGATTGAAACGATCGCGAATCAGGCTGCCGGCGCGATCAAGCAATTCATCCAAATTAGACGCAGAGGCGGAATCGCGAGCCACTTCTGCAGCCGTCCGCAGGCGGAGGGTCTGTCGTTCAAGGTCTTGTGTGCGTTCGGCGACGCGCTGCTCCAAGTTTCCGATAATCCCCTGCAATTGATCGGCCATGCCGTTAAATGATCGAGCCAGTTTCCCGATCTCATCTTCAAGCCCACTTTTTGCACGTACATTCAACTGACCACTTGAAAATTGATCTGCGACTTTTGCAAGGGAACTAACCGGTTCGCTGATCGTACGTGATGTTGAGATGATCGCAACGATGGCAACGAAGATCGAAATAATACCGACGAGACTGCTCACCAACAGGGTAGATAAAGCCTTATCTAAAATATCGTTTTCGGGGATTTCCGCTACAATCGCAACCTGCATTGCCGGATACCAGCGATAATAACCCAACACGGGTTTACCTGCGTAATTACTATAGATGCCACTGCCCTCGCCATTTTTATTCTTAATGGCATTAATAATATTTATCGACCTGAGCTGTTCGGGTTGAAAATGTGTTTGAGTTATTGGGATGAGGTTTTCGTCCACCATATAGGTATCGGCGTCTGCCAAACCTGGCGTCACTGACAATATGCGTGATATTCCATCACTTTTTGCCACCAGGACCATGACCCCCCGTACATCCTTTCCATTGGCAGCGTAATATGGGCCAGCCATGAGAAATTTAACATCGCCAGCTATATTTTTCTTGCTAGGAAATTTATTCAGTCCAGCGAAAGAGCCTTTGGATGCTTTTTGAAAGAAAGGCTGTTGACCCAGGTTTAACCCCACGTCGGA
>Ga0182027_10014710_pt1 | contig 10810 bp, 5 predicted proteins | sample 712E1DmetaG_FD_121300 | JGI IMG/M metagenome (GOLD analysis project Ga0182027, IMG submission 121300) | Permafrost microbial communities from Stordalen Mire, Sweden - 712E1D metaG (Illumina Assembly) | ecosystem: Environmental > Terrestrial > Soil > Wetlands > Permafrost | place: Sweden...
ATCGGCCCCGGCAAAGACTGGGGCCTTTCGGTATATACGCCCGTCATCGTCAAGTACCGCGACGACAAGACCGACGCCAAGATCCAGCTCGAAGACCTGCTGCGGTGAGCGCCGCCCCGCGCGTCGTGGCCCCGTCCCGTCCCGGCGCGGCCGAAATCGATTCGGAGTAATATCTATGGAGGCTCATCATGAAATCTCGGATTCTATTCTGCGCCATTCTCGCGTCCGCTCTTGCCCTCGTTGCCGGGCAGGTGAAGAGCCCTCCGGCCTCGGCCGCCGCTGCTTCGGGAATCCCTCGCGTGCGCAAGCAGGGAACCGCCACGCAGTTGATCGTGGACGGCAAACCGCTCCTGTTGCTGGCGGGAGAATTGGGCAACAACACCCCCTCCAGCCTCGAGTACATGAAGTCGGTGTGGCCCACCCTCGTCAAGACTAAGCTCAACAGCGCCTTGGCGGCCGTATCCTGGGCCCAGATCGAACCCCAGGAAGGCAAGTTCGACTTCAGTGCGCTCGACGGCGTCATTCAGGGCGCCAGGGCCAACAACCTCCACCTCGTGCTCTTGTGGTTCGGAAGTTGGAAGAACGGCGAGTCCACCTACCCGCCCGATTGGGTGAAGCGCGACTACCAGCGGTTTCCGCGCACCCAGCGCACGGAGGGTCAGAGCGTCGAAGTGCTCAGCCCCTTCAGCGATGCCAACCGGGATGCCGATGCGCGCGCCTTCGCGGCCCTCATGCGCCACGTCAAAGCCGTGGACGGCGTACAGCACACCGTCGTCATGATCCAGGTGGAGAACGAAATAGAAACCTGCGACCGCTCGCCCGCCGCCCGCAAGGCCTTTGCGGACCAAGCACCGAAGGAACTGATGGACTTCCTTCAGGCCCACAAGGATACCCTGGTTCCGGAGCTTCGCCAAGTGTGGGAGACGGCCGGTTTCAAGACCTCCGGAACCTGGGAGGAAGTCTTCGGACAGACCGCCGCCACCGGCGAAATCTCCATGGGCTGGGCCTTCGCGCGCTACGTCGGCCGGGTGGCCGAGGCGGGCAAAGCCGAATACCCGATCCCCATGTACGTGAACAGCCCAGGGTCCGGATTCCGCAAAGGCCAACGCGCAACCAGTCCCTGTGGCGGCGCGCCTATGCCAGACCTCATCGACGTCTGGCACGCCGGGGCGCCCAAGATCGACATTCTCTCGCCGGACATTTACGGCGGCGACTACCCGCTGATGTGCGCGCGCTACAACCGCTCCGGGAACCCGCTGTTCATACCCGAAACGCGGGGGTTTCCGCCGAACAATATGGCGGCCCGCATTCTCTACGCCTTCGGACGCCACGATGCCATCGGCACGTCGCTCATGGGCGTGGAAAGGCCGCCGGCGCCAGATATCGAGCTGACCAGCGCCTACGACCTGATCCGCCAATTGGCGCCGCTGATTTCGGCTCACCAAGGCGACGGCACCATGTCCGCCGTGACGGTGGCCGCGGGCGACCCGCCCCAGAAGATCAAGGTTGGAACCTGGACCCTCGAAGCCTCCTTCGTGATGCCGCGCACCCAGCCTCCGGCCCCGCCGCCGCCCACGCCCATCTTTAATGCGGCGGCGATTTTCATTCAGACCGGTCCCGATGAGTTCTATGCCGCCGGCACGGGCGTGAACGTGCGTTTCATTCCCGACACGCCGGGACCCCCGCTGGCCGGACTGGCCACCGTCGAAGAAGGCGTATTCGTGAACGGCCGCTGGGTTCCAGGACGCCGCATGGCGGGCGACGATACCGGTTCGCGCAGCCTGGTGCTGCCCAGGCTTCATGACGAGCCGGTCGAGCGTCCCGCCGTGTTCGGACCGAGTCAGAAGGGCATCCAGCGCGTCACCCTATACCGCTTCGAATAGGAGAGATGAATGAGACTTCGCACCATATTTTGCTGCGTTCTAATAGGCTCGCCGGCCCTCGTCGCGGGTCAGGTGAAGACCACTCCGGCCCCCGCCCCGGCCGCCCCCGCCCCGGAAATCCCGCACCTGAAGAAGCAGGGGACCGCCACCCAACTGATCGTGGACGGCAAACCGTTTCTGATGCTCGGGGGCGAACTGAGCAACAGCAGCGGTACCAGCCCCGAGTACATGAAGCCGCTATGGAGCAACCTGGCCGACGCCCACGTCAACACCGTCCTGGCGGGCGTCTCCTGGAACCAGATCGAGCCGCGCCCAGGGAAGTTCGATTTCAGCGCCCTCGACGGCCTCGTGCGGGATGCGCGCCTTCACAACCTCCGTCTGGTGCTTTTGTGGTTCGGAAGCTGGAAGAACAGTTGGTCGAGCTACCCGCCCGATTGGGTCAAGAAGGACTTCGAGCGCTTCCCGCGCGTCCAGATCGCCGGCGGCAAGAGCATCGAGGTGCTCAGCACCCTCAGCGATGCCAACCGGGACGCCGATGCGCACGCCTTTGCGGCTCTGTTGCGGCACGTCAAGGCCATCGACAGCCAGCAGCGCACGGTCGTCATGATCCAGGTGGAGAACGAGATCGGACTGCCTTCGGAGCCAAAGGAGTACCGCGACCGCTCGCCCCTCGCCAACCAGGCCTACGAGGGGCCGGTTCCGAAAGAGCTGATGGACTACCTTCAGCAGCACAAGGACACCCTCGTCCCCGAGCTTCGCAAGGTGTGGGAGGCGGCCGGCGCCAGGACTTCCGGGACCTGGGAGCAGGTCTTCGGCGCAAGCACGGCAACCGCCGAGATTTTCATGGGCTGGAATTATGCGCGCTACGTCGGCCGGGTGGTCGAGGCCGGCAAGGCCGAATACCCGATCCCCATGTTCATGAACGCCTATACCTACGGCTTCGCCAAGGCCGGCGAAGCCATTCGCAATAGCGGCACGCCCATGCCCGACCTGATGGACGTCTGGCGCGCCGGAGCGCCGCGCGTCGATGCGCTCGCCCTCGACATCTACGGCTCCGACTTCGCGTCGTTTTGCGCGGATTACAACCGCTCCGGAAACCCGCTGCTCATACCCGAGACCAGGGGACTGGCGCCGTACCCCATGGAAGCCCGTGTGCTCTACGCCTTCGGACGCCATGATGCCATCGGCGTCTCCCTCATGGGCGTGGAAAGGCCGGCGGCCACTCCCGACCCCTTGCTGACCGGAGCCTACGGCCTGCTCACGCAATTGGCGCCCCTGATCGCCAAACACCAGGGCGACGGCAGCATGTCCGCCGTCCTGCTGGACCCGAAGGGCCCCCCTCAGAAGGTCAAGGTGGGGAACTACACCATGGAAGTCGCGCCTATGGGCGGCGGCCGCGGAGCACCCCCGGCGGAAAACTTCGCGGTGGCGATCTTCATCGCCGTGGGCCCCGACGAATACTATGCTGCGGGCAGCAGCGTGAGCGTCAAGTTCTCTCCCAATACGCCGGGACCGCAATCCGCCGGAATCGGTACCGTGGAAGAAGGCTACTTCGAGAACGGCCGCTGGGTCGCCAGCCGTCAGTTGGCCGGCGATGAAACCGGGCAGGGGCAGAATCTGTCCTTGCGCACCCATCCGGCGGATCGCAACCCGGACCGCTTTGCCGGCATTCAGCGCTTTACCCTGTACCGCTACCAGTGAGCGGGCGCGCACCAGCGCAACCCCACGCGCGGACATTGTAAATAAACGATTAGGTTGGAGGCGCGGGTCGGGATCGAACCGACGAATAAAGGTTTTGCAGACCTTTGCCTTACCACTTGGCTACCGCGCCTGAAGTGAGGCCCTACCTGCAAAATAGCGCGGCCGGGGCCGTTAAGTCAATTCGGTCGCGCCGGCGGCGGCGCCGTCCGCGGAAGGCGCGTCAGCGGACCCGCCGGTTCGTGCGCCTCCGCGGGCATTAACAGGAGCAGCAGTTCCGAAGGATGCCGCCGGTCGTGGTACACCGTCTGCTGCGCGGCCACTGGCTTGGTCTCGTCCGCCGTCCGCCCTCCCGTGTTGGGGTTGCGGTCGAATCGCGGAAAGTTGCTGCTCGATATCTCCAACCGGATGCGATGTCCCTTGAGGAAGACGTTGGCGGTCACGCCCGCATCGATCGAGATCCTGTAAACCTCGCCGGGCTTGGCCAACTCCGGCTTCTCGAGCGATTCCCGGTAGCGCAACCGCAGGATGCCGTCCGTCAGATTGCGGGCGTTGCCGTCCGGAAACACGTCCACCAGTTTGGCCGTGAAATCGGTGTCCTTCGCGCTGGTGGCCGCATACAGCGTCACTTCCACCGGACCGATCGTCTCCATATCGCTTTCAAGCGGTTTGGTGGTATACACCAGCACGTCCTTGCGGCGTTCCACCGGCCGTTGATCCATGGGTCCCCAGGGAAGCACGCCCGGATTGCAGCAGATCGCCCCGCCGCGCGTCGGCGCCGGGTCGCGCGGATCGAATACGAACCGGTCGCGCGCGTTGCCCTCCGCCGGCTTGTCCACCAGCGCGCCATCGCCGGCCAGCGTGTTGGCGTGTCCCTTGCTCGCCAGGTAGAAGATCGCCGGGCGGGCCTCGGGGGGCGGCCACTCGCTTTCCTCCTTCCATTTGTTGGAACCCATGACGAAGAGCCTCATGGGCGGCCCGGACAGCCCCGGCTCGTCCTTGCCCATCAGCCAATGGTCGAACCAGGCCAGTTGCAGCGCGCGCACGGGCACCTGGGAGTCGGGTCCGAAATCCACGTCCTTAAACTGGTAGGACATGCTGTGCGGCCACGGACCGACAATGATCCGGCTCAGCCCGAACGCCTTGTGCAGCGCGCTGTAGGCGCCCAAGTCGCTCTCCACGAAATTGTCGTACCAGCCGCCCACCGAAAACACCGGCGTGCGAATCGTCCGAATCCGCTCGCGGACGCTGATGCCCCGCCAGAACGAATCGAATGCCGGGTGGTTCACCGCCTCCTGGTACATGCGCGACGGCCGGCCCGTCGCGGCCACGTCGGAGGTCCGCAGCGGAAGGTGCAGCACGAATTTGCCGAAATTCGGCTGGTACCCGGGCACCTTCAGGTTCTCCGCCATCCATTCGAGCCTGGTTCCCAACTTCATCGCGCCGCCCTCCGAATAGAACCGGTCGCGGTAATCGTCCCACCCCGAAACCACCGGGAAAATGGCCTTCAGATGCGGATTCCCAAGCACCGCGACTTTCCACTGCACGATGCCCCGGTAGGAGCCGCCGATCATGCCGATCTTGCCGTCGCACCACGGCTGGCGGGCAATCCAGTTCAGCGTGTCGTCGCCATCGTTGGGCTCCTGTTCGAGCGGTTCGAAGACGCCTTCGGATTCGTAACGGCCCCGCACGTCCTGCGCCACCACGGCATAGCCGCGGTCGACGAACGCCTGGTATAGCGATGTGATATCCAAGCCCTTGCCATAAGGCGTCCGTTCCAGGATGGCGGGCGCCCGCGCACGGTCCGCGGGCAGGAAGACGTTGGCTGAGAGACGCACGCCGTCGCGCATGGGAATCCGTACGTTCAGGCGCTTTACGGCAGGCGCGGCGACCAGCGCCGCCGAGCACGCCGCAATCAGGTACAGTACTCGCACAACAATTCCCAATACCGCGTTCCCGCCAGTTCTACATGGTGGCGTTGGCGGACGTGTTCGGCGCCCGCTTGTCCAATGGCCGCGGCCACCCCGTTCGCTAATGTTAGCAAACGTAGGCTTTGCCGCAGGGACTCGCGTTCCGCAACCCCCCGCGCGATGCGCACGCAGGCGTCTTCGGGAAAGCCCGCGGCGGCTGGCGAATCCGTCAACAGCACCGGCTTGCCAATCCCCATCAGGCGGGTGGCGATGCCGGAAGTTTCGCCCGCCGCCGGATTCCGCAGGTTGATGCAGGCGTCCACCGCGGAGGCCGCCAGCCAGAACTCGCGCTCGGGAAGATAGGGCCGCCGCACCACGCCCGGCGAATCCAGATAGGGGGCGGCCGCGCGCTCCAGCTCGGCCGAAATGCAATCTCCGGCCACCAGCAGCGCCATCCGCGGGTTCTCGCGGCGCAGTTCCCCGAAGGTTTCAAGCACCGGAATCAGGCGTTTGGATTCGCGCAGATGCCCGAACACGCCGAAAAGAAACGCGTCGGGCGCCACCCCCAGCCGCTGGCGGTAGCGCGCCACCGCGGATTCGGAAGGCAGCGCCTCCGGCCGCTGGAACAGATGCGGAATTTCCACCACCCGCGGCGAAAAGTGGGGCAGACCCCCTGGTCTGCGGCCGACGCCCCCGTCGGCCTCCCCCGCGGACCAAACCGCCCGCCCCGCCATCAGGCCCGCCTCCGCATTGTGAACCACCACCGCCAACGCACGCTCCAGCACCCGCCGCAACATGGGGAAGTCGAAGTAGCGAGCCTCGGAAGCGGACGCCGCGCGGCCGCGCCACAGGTCCGTGGCCAGCCCCCGATGCCACTCGCCATAGTTGTAGACGAACTCTTCTACATAAGCGGTTTCTTCAAGCTGGCCCAGCAGGAAATGGTGCAGTACGGCGTCGTGCAGAACCACCACGCCGGGCCGCTCCAGGGCGCGGCGGTAAATGTCCGCGTGCAAGGCGTTGTTGCCCAGGTGGTACAGCGCCACATCGCAGCTTCGCGGGGCCGTCTCCACCCTTCCGTGCCGCCGCAGCTCCGCCAGCAGCGCGGCGGCGTAATCCGCCACCCCCGTGCGCGCCGGCGGAAGCGGCGAATAGAAGCCTACGGTCACCCTTGCTTCCGCGCCCCGAAAAGGGCCGTGCCGACGCGGACGCAGGTGGCCCCTTCCTCGATGGCGGCCTCCAGATCGTGCGACATGCCCATCGAAAGCTGCTCCGTCCCGTGCCGCTCGCCCAGTTCGCGCAGCCGCCGGAAATAGGGGCGCGAAGCCTCCGGGTCCTCCGACCACGGCGGCACGGTCATCAAACCCAGCAGCCGCAGGTTGGGGCACAGCCGCACCGCGTCGATCAGCGCCGGCACGTCGGCCGGGTCCGCGCCGCTCTTGGCCTCTTCCCCGGAAAGTTTGACTTCCAGCATGACGTCAAGCCGCCCGCCGGCTTGATCCAAACGCCGCGCCAGCCGCGCCGAATCCACCGTCTGCACCACCTGGAACAGCTCCGCCGCCTTGCCCGACTTGTTCGATTGCAGGTGGCCAATCAGGTGGAAGCGCGCCCCTTTCAGATCCGCCACTTCCGGGGCCTTGGCCTCAAGCTCGCGCACGTAGTTCTCCCCGAACTCGCGCAAACCCAGGGCGTAGGCTTCGCGGATAGCCCCGGCGGGGAACATCTTCGTCACCGCCAATAGCGTGATTCCCGCCGGGTCCCGCCGCGCACGCTCCGCCGCGCGCGCGATGCGCTCCCGCACCGCCGCCAGGCGCTCTTCGAGGCCCGCCACCAACTGCTGCACGCTCCAGTATGGCATTTGTGGGGCAGCTTGGTAAGCTGCGCGCCGGTTGCCAACCGCCGCAGGCTGGCTCGCTGAATCCACGCCTCCCATTGAGACGCCCACGCGCGATAGAGCAACCGCAGCGTGACGGGCAGCCCACCACAATCTCGCGCCGCGGTTGTGGACAAACAGGCGCTTTTCGATCCCCGCCGCCCGCTCCCGCACGCTCCCGTATGGCGCAGCCGGCCGCTCGCCGATTTTAATGTTCCGCATCGGACTTTGTGATCGCCCTGTAATCGGAACGTATGTTATTCTGCTCCATCAGGGTCTTGAGAAGCTTGACTTCAGAGCACGCGTAGAGGCCACGTCCCGCCTTTCGCGGCGCGTCGAATCGTGAGGGTTTCGCAGTTTATCCGCTGGCCGATGAACGCCGATGAACGCCGATTGAAAACAAATCGCTTATCCGCGTTTATCGGCGTTTATCGGCGGCTGAATTGCCTTTTCGGCAGCCTGCTAGTCGGGTACATCGAGCAGCGGATTTCCAGTCGAGGGAGACTATCGTTGCGTACTACAAGGAGACCAATAATGCGTGAACTCAGAGCGTTCCGGAGGTTCGCGATCGCCGGCGCCGTCGTACTGGCGGCGCTTGCGGCGCTGGCGGCTCCGGCCTTGGCCCAGCTCGCCGGGTCCGGGACCATTACCGGCGCCGTGACCGACCCGTCCGGAGCGCTCGTGCCCGGAGCGTCCGTCGTGGCGCGCAATACCAACACCGGGTTCGAGTTCACCAGCAATTCCAACGAAGCCGGCATCTACGTGACGCCGTTCGTGCCGCCCGGCCCCTACGAACTGCGCGTCGGTAAAGCGGGGTTCGCCACGCTTCTGCGCAAAGACCTGATTCTCCAGGTGGGCCAGACTCTGAGCATCAACTTCTCGATGACCGTGCACGCCGCCCAGACGGAGATCACCGTGACCGGTGAGGCGCCCGTGGTCGATACCGAGAAGACCGAGGTTTCGCAGGTCGTCAGCCAGGATGCCGTCGACAACCTGCCCATCGCCGGCCGGCGCTGGGACAGCTTCGTGCTGCTTACCCCCAACGTCACCACCGATGGCAGTAGCGGACTGGTCTCCTATCGCGGCATCTCCGGCCTCTACAACAACAACACCGTCGATGGCGCCAACAACAACCAGGCGTTCTTCTCCGAGGCCCGCGGGCGCGCCAATAGCGGCGCTTACGTCTACAGCATGGATTCCATCCAGGAATACCAGGTAAGCTCCAGCAACTACAGCGCGGAGCTGGGCCAGGCGGCCGGCGGCGTGGTCAACGCCGTGACCAAGGCGGGAACCAACAACCAGCATGGCGACCTGTTCTACTATCTGCGCTATCCTACCTGGAACGCGCTCGATTCCTACTCGAAGTCCAAGGGCCAGTACAGCCAGCCCATCCATCAATGGCAGCAGTTCGGCGGCAGCATGGGCGGACCCATCGTCAAGAATAAGGTGTTCTACTTCGTCACCTATGACGGTTCGCGCAAAGTCAACCCCATCACTTACACCAGCAGCGTTTTCAGTCCGTCCATGACCGCTTTTGCCTGCCCGGCGCAGTTGACCGCCACGCAGTGTTCGGCCGCCAACGCCTTCCTGTCCGGCCAGCAGGGCACCTTCCCCCGCGATACCAATCAGGACGTGGCCTTCGCCAAGCTCGATACCATGTTGAACGGCCGCAACCACGTTTCGGCGTCGTTCGATTTCATGAACTATCGCGCGCCCAACGCGTATTCCACGTCGCCCACGGTCAGCAACAGCTCGCTCGGCACTAACGGAAGCTATATATTCCACGAGCGCATTTTCGTGGCGAACTGGGATTCCACCATTTCGCCGACCATGGTCAACAACGTGCGCGCCCAGTGGGGGCGGGACCTGGAAGCGGCCGGCTCCAACGCGCCCGCGCCTTACGTGAGCCTCAGCGGCCTGATGACCTACGGCGAGAACTACGCCCTGCCGCGCACCGCCGAACCCGACGAGCACCGCATCCAGCTTTCCGACACGCTCTCCAAGGTCCACGGCCACCACACCATCAAGGCGGGATTCGATCTCAACCTCATTCACGAAGTGATGATCAACCTGTATAATGGCACTGGCCAGTACGCTTACTCCGGCAGCACCGCGCAGACGAACTTCACCAACTGGGCGCTCGATTCGTACGGAATTCCGACCGTCGACAGCAACGGCAACAACAACACCGGCAAGCACTATACCAGCTTCACGCAGGTCAACGACGCCATTACGGGCGTTGGCAAGGACGATTTTCACGATACCGATTTCGCCGGCTTCGTCGAGGATAGCTGGAAGCTGCATCCCAAACTGACCGTCAACGTGGGCTTGCGCTACGATCTCTTCGCGATCACCGCGCCGCCCAAACCCAACACCCTGACTTCTCTCACCACTCTCTATACCTCCACCATCAACATCCCCAAGGACCAGTTCGGGCCGCGCGTGGGCATCGCCTGGCAGATCTCGCCGAAGACTGTGCTGCGCACCGGCTACGGCATCTTTTACGCCAAGACCACCAACAGCACCTATTACGCCACCCGCGTGGAGAACGGCGTGTATCAGCAGACGTTCACTTGCAGCCCGGTCGCGACCAACTCGAATTACTGCCCGGCGCTGGCGTCTCCCAACGTGATCTGGACTCCCCCGGGTCCGGCGCCGGCCGCGCCATTCGCGGGCGCCCTGACGCCGCAGGTGGTCCCCTTCACGCCGCCCTCCGCCTCCCAGGTAACGCGCGGCATGTCGCCGGACTGGCTCAATCCACGGACCCATGAGGGCGATTTCACCCTGGAACGCCAGTTGCCCGGGTCGGTCGGCGCCTCCGTGGCCTACGTCGTCAGCCGCGGCGAGCATTTGCCGATCTTCGCCGACGCCAACCTGGCGCCCTCCACCACCACCAAGACCTACGACATCCTCGGCGCCACCAACCAACTGGTGCAATCGTACACGGTTCCCTATTACACCAGCCGCATCAATACCAATACCGGCGAAGTCTTCGTCGGCTATAGCGACGTCAACTCCTGGTACAACTCCATGGTGGTCACGCTGCGCCGGCCCATGCGCCATGGCCTCGAATTCACGGCCAATTACACCTTGAGCAAGGCCATGGACGGCGCCCAGGTGGGCGGCGCCGGCGGCACCTTCAACGGCACCGATTATCCCCTCGATCCGTATAACCGCAAGGCCGAGTATGGGCTCTCCGATCTCGACCAGCGCCACCGCTTCGTCGCCAACGCGGTCTGGATGCCTACCTTCGGCAACGGCATGAGTAAGCTGGTGCGCATGGTCGTAAACGGCTGGGCCTTCTCCACCATCGTCACCATGACCACCGGCCAGCCCGTCACGCCGTACATCACCGGCGCTCCCCAACCCTTGGACGGCGGCGTAACCGGCGGCGTCAGTTACGCCGGCGCCACCAACGGCCGCGCCGGTTGGCTGCCGCGCAACGCCTA
>Ga0182027_10014711_pt1 | contig 10810 bp, 6 predicted proteins | sample 712E1DmetaG_FD_121300 | JGI IMG/M metagenome (GOLD analysis project Ga0182027, IMG submission 121300) | Permafrost microbial communities from Stordalen Mire, Sweden - 712E1D metaG (Illumina Assembly) | ecosystem: Environmental > Terrestrial > Soil > Wetlands > Permafrost | place: Sweden...
CAATGCAAGTGGAATGCCGAACATGGCTGTAGCCAGGAACGGCACCACCTCGGGCACATTGCTCGAGAAAATATACGTGATGAATTTACGAATGTTGTCGTAGACGGCGCGGCCTTCTTCAATGGCCGAAATGATGGCAGCGAAGTTATCGTTGGTCAGGATCACATCCGCGGCTTCCTTGGCCACATCCGTACCGATGATGCCCATCGCGATCCCCACATCCGCTTTACGCAGGGCCGGGGCGTCATTGACCCCATCGCCGGTAACCGCCACCACATCGCCGCGCGCCTGAAAGGCCGAAACCAAGCGAAGCTTATGATCCGGCGCCATGCGGGCCAAGATCACTTCCTTATCCAAGGCCTGCCTGAGGGCGGCGTCGTTCATCGCTTCCAACTCCGCACCGGTAATGATGGCCGGGTTGGGTGAAGTGATCATGCCCACGCGCCGCGCCATGGATTCGGCGGTCAGACCGTAATCGCCCGTAATCATCACAATACGAATGCCCGCCTGACGACAGACTGCAATGGCGCGTTCCACTTCCGGACGCGGCGGGTCCATCATGGCCATTAGTCCCAAAAACGTCAGTTCACGCTCGATGCCCTCCGGGGTATAGGCGCCCGTGCGCGGCGGCAAAGCGCGACGCGCCAGCGCCAGCACGCGCAAGGCGCGGCGCGCATACTCGTCATTGGCCGACATGATCTCGGCGCGCACATTCTCAGTCAAAGGCAAAGTTTCGCCGTTGACCAAAACATGCGTGCATAACTGCAAAACTTCACGCGGCGAGCCTTTAATAAAAGCCAGGTCGCCTTCAGGAGAACGATGGATGGTGGTCATGCGTTTGCGCCGGGCGTCGAAAGGCAGTTCATGCGTGCGTGGATACCGTCTGCCGACCCAATCTTCCTCGATATCGGCTTTCATGGCCGCGACTTTGAGGGCCGCCTCGGTTTGATCGCCGAGACTCGTCCAGGTGGGATGCTCCGGCGAGGGCGGATTGATACGGGCGTTATTGCAGCTCATCGCCGCTTCGAGCAAAGTGATCAAATCACCTTCAAACGGCGCGCCCGCTGGATCCGGTTGATATTGGCCCTTCGGTTCATAGCCCACACCGCTGACCTGCAGTTTTTGGCGCGCCACCCAGACTTCACGCACGGTCATTTGATTTTGGGTCAGCGTACCGCTTTTATCCGTGCAAATGACCGAGACGTTGCCGAGCGTTTCGACAATGTTGAGGCGCTTGCATAACACTCCGCGTGTCGTCAGACGTTGGACGGCGCGTGCCAGGGAAAGCGTCAGTGTGACCGGCAAACCTTCGGGTGTGATGGCAACGATGATGCCCAACAACAACAATATTGGATGGATATTAATATGCTGTCTTACCGAGGGTTCATACAGGCTGATCAATAACACGAACGCGCCAATGGCAAAGGCCACAATGGAAAGAGTGCGGCTAAGGCGACTCAATTCCTGTTGAAAAGGCGAAGGTTCTTCCTTAACCGTTTGGGTCAGTTGGGCGATGCGGCCAAATTGAGTCAACATGCCGGTGGAGTAGACGATGGCCTTGCCCGTCCCGGATGCAACCGAGGTCCCGGCAAAGATCAGGTTCGGGCGCTCGAGTTCGCTGACCCCGCTTACCAGTGAAGCATCGGCGGTTTTTCGGGCGGCCAGCGATTCCCCGGTGAGCGAGGAATTATTCACGCGCAGGCCATATTCTTCCACTACGCGTGCATCCGCCGGGATATTATCGCCTTCGGCCAGGATCAGAACATCCCCCGGCACGATCTCGGAGGCGGGAAGATGAACATCCCGGCCAGCGCTGATCACATGGGCATAGGTGGGAAGCAGGTGTTTGAGTTTTTCCACCGCCTGCTCGGCCTGATATTCGCGCCAAAAAGAAAAGCCGGCGTTAACCACTGCCACCAAGAGGATAACCAACGCCAGCGCGAATTCCTTTTGCCAGAGCGAGATCAAACCGGCAGCCAGCATTACAAGCACAAAGGGATGGGTGATCTGGGCGGCATACTTGCGCCAAATCTGCGGCCTGGCTTGATCCAATAAAATGTTTTCCCCGTATAAGGCGCGGCGCGACCCGGCCTCAGCAGTGGACAGACCCTGCAAAGAGGTCTCCAGGGATTGAAAGACATCATTCACGCGCAGACTATAAACCGGTGTGGAACTCATAAGCGTAAAAATGCGGGAGGTATTAACCTCCCGCATTCAGTCATTCGATTTTTCCCTCTTCGTCGCCGGGAGCCGTTTGCTTGGGAGCGCCGCCTAGTTTTGGTTCGGCGGGTTTATTATCCAAATATTGTTCCAACAGAGACGGCGCGTCGGGATGATCCACATGTAAAGCTTCGTTGTAGTCACCTGCAATCACTGGTGCGTCATAGCGTACCGGCCGATTGATTCCAAAGAATTGCCAGAATCGCGCAATCCCTACCAGGAGGCTGTAGCGATATTCCTGCATCTTAAGCGACTGCCATTCGACAATGGATGCCATCGCACCCTGGATACGAGCTTTTTCGCGTACGATGCGGTGGATCTGTTTCGGATCCCGATATCCTAGAGGTGATAGTATCACCATATGAGCTGACAAGAACAGAATGGTAAAGGAAATCAAACGAACCCATCCACCTTCTTCCCATTTGCCTATGATCTGGAATACCCAAACCGAGGCTGCCAGGATGGCTACAAAGAGAGCCGCGCGCGCACCCCACTTTTTTGCCCAGCCGATTGCTTTTTGCAGCAAATGCTGACGGATGGCCAATCCCATGATCGTGATCGGTATGAACACTCCCACACCATAGAAGGGCGCGGCTACATCCGTATTGCCTTTCACCAGCAGCATGATGAGAACAGCCAAGCCGAAGGTGATGGTCACCGAGCGTGTAAAGGTTCCGCGTTTGTCGCGGTAAATAATCGCTTCGGGAATTTCACCAATGGCTACGTCGCGCCATTCGGTAGCTTGTGCATCTTGGAGGGCTGTCATAGATGCAAATGCCAACAGAATAACAGCCAAACCTTGATAGACCCAGTAGAGGAGTATTCCGCCTGGAATCTGTCCAAAACCAATCCAAGCCAGGTTACCCACCAGAGTTTTGCCACCCGTGCCGTCAAAAACGTTGAAATGGATGGCAAACGCTGTGAGGATGATCGTGGTTACACCCCCATAGAATAGAAATGCCGTCTGTACAAAACGTCCCACACCGGTTTTCCCGCTATAGAAGCCCCAGAGCTTGTTCAACTTCGGCAGTGTTTTCTTTCCCCATTTGACCAGCGGAACATCCTCGTTGATGACAAACTGGATACCATTCGACATGGCCTCCAGACCGGAAAGGGCGACCATCCCTTTCATCGAACCTGTGAGGATATGATAAAGGCCATCCACTAATGTCGCAGATTGAGTAGGAGCAATGGGTGGCGCGGGCGGTACCCCATTGTGAACTGCCATGATCAATCCACCCCAGTCAACGAGCGTCAGCATCAAGAATATCATTAGGAATCCAAAACTAATAAAAGAAGATTCACCGCGTCCCCGGATGGTCAGATACCAAGTTACAGCTGCAAGAACAGCGCCAATGGCGAAATGCCAAAACCAGGGCGCGCTATACGAGTTAGTAATGGAGAGCAATTGATCCGAACCCGATAAGGCTGAAACTACGATAGTCAAAACGTAATCTTCTATGAGGGTGACTGCAACCATCAGACTGAGCGTCGGCTTTAGGTAGCGCATCGAAGCAGTATAAGATCCACCTCCCTCATTGAATGGAGCCAGCGAATACATGTAGAGTATGCCAAAACAAATATTGGCAAAAGCAATCAGGCCTGCCCCGATGAAGCCAAAACGCTGCAACCCGTAAGGCCAGAGGACGCTCATGAGTTCGCCAGTACCATAAAAATACGATGTAAAAAAATCTATTCCAAAGAGCGCCAGCGCGGCCAGCAACGCAATCTGTCCCGCGCCGTGGATATGAGCCTGCTCTTTCTTTTCGCGCGGCGCAATCCGGAAGGAAATGTAAACAATCGCGATTAACAATAGACCGGAAAAAAATATGGGGTTCATACTTTGAATTTACTTATTCTTTCGTGGATGCAAAAGCATCCTCCAACATTTTGAGTTCAACCAACAGGTGTTTGCGCGTCGAGAGGTCGAAACGGGTATCCTGATCCACTTTGACTTCCTCTTCACGCGCGGCGCGCACCACGAACGACGGCACAAACATAATGCGTCCGGCCGGGATCACCACAAAGTGGTAAATATCAGTCTTTAATTCCTGGTCATCGAAATAGGGCAGGCTCAAGCTCAGACCGCGGTTCAAACTTTGCGCAGCGGCGCGCTCCTGGATGGTGCGGATGGTATCGCGCGTAATGTAACGCGCCAGGGCGCGTCCCTGGTTGATCAACTGACCCAACATGCCGTAGCGTTTCCTTTGATATTCCTCATCCGCCACCATATAAGGCGCCAGCGAGCGCGCCGCAAAGATCACGGTCAGGAACTTCTGCATCGAAGCGATGTGCGCCTCCGCCTCACCGACGGAGCTGACCAACAGCTTGTCGTCGTCATCGAAAGCCACCCACTGCGGGAGATAGAAGCGGCGCGCAGCGGCCACATACGGCACCAGCAGACTGCCGCGCCCCTCTTCGTTCTTTCCTTCCTCTGCAATCGCATCCGTGGAAGCGGTGATAGCCGAGTCCGGCTCGAGCGCGTCGCCCGTTGGAATGGTCGGCACATCTTCATCCTCGACCGGCATATAGGTCACCGAGCGGCCGGAGGGCAGCATGTTATAGACCATGTGCATGGCGGTGGTGTGGCGGATCAGTTGTGCGCCGAGTCCCACAGCGCGTTCGGAAGATTGTTCCAACTGCGAGAGCCGGTCGCGCAAGGTGACATGCACATCATTTCCCGAAAGGCGATCACGCAGGCCGCCCGCCGTTTGTTCGCGCAAATGTTGCGGGATGGTTAACGTGGATAATGCGCCGTTCGTTTGTGCCACAACCCGGTCAGGCAATGAGAAATGGACGCGGGAGCCGCGCTGGACAAACACCTCCGCCACCTGGCGCGCCTGCGCTTCCAAAAAACGCTGGATGATGGGCGGCTGGGCCTTGAAGAGCGTCTCCTGCTCCTGATATTCCTTTTCAAAAGATTCGGTGGGAGCCAGATACGACATGCTTCCTGCTTTCCATAAAACGACAAAAATATATGCCCTCAGCCAGCGGGGGCAGGGCGGTATTATACCTCATCAAGCGAGGCGTTTTTCTTTCGGTTGTATAAGGGGGATTTGCAGGAAGAACACACTGCCCTGGCCCAATCGGCTTTCGACCCACACGCGGCCGCTGTGCTGTTCGGCAATGGATTTAACGATCGCAAGCCCTAGGCCGGAGCCATGCTGGGCGCGCGCTTCCCGCTGCCTGCCGCGATAGAACTTTTCAAACAGCCGCGGCAGGTCATCCGGTTCGATGCCAATGCCGGTATCCTGGACTTCAAAGGTAAGACTGCCCGGCAAGGTCTTCACGCGCACCGTCACCGAGCCATTCTCCGGCGTATATTTAAGGGCATTTTCGACCAGGTTATACACGGCCTGATGCAGGAGCGCCTGGTCGGCTTCAACCGCGGAAGGCAGGTTGCGGGGAATTTCCAAGTTCAAGGCAATATTCTTCTGGCTGGCGCTTAATTGCAGAAGGTTCATAACGTGTTCCAATATATCCAGCACCGAAACACTTTCCACTTGCAGACCCACCCCCACTTCGATGCGCCCCAAATCCAAAAGATTGCTGACCAGGCGGGACATGTTCTCGACGCCGGCTATGATCTTCTTAATATAGCCCTGCTGTTGTTCATTTAGATTGCCCACCATATCGAGCATGGTGGCATAGCCGCGCATGAGCGTCAACGGCGAGCGCAGGTCATGGCTGACGGTTGCAACGAACTCCGACTTCATTGTGTCAATCTCTTTGAAGGAGGTCACATCACGCAGGATGCAAACGCGTCCCATGGGCCGGCCTTCCGCGATCACGGAAGAAGCCGTGGCCAGGTAGGTGCGCTTATCCGGTAGGAGTACTTCAGCCGATTGCTTTTCACCGGGAGCCAATAGAAGCTCGACCAGCGGCTGTTGGGCAATGACTTTCTCGATGGACTGGCCGATGGATTGGCTTACGCTGATATCGAACGAAAGCCCCGCAGCGCGATTGGCAAACAATAAACGGTTGCGCTGGTCCGTGACCAGCACCGGGTCGGGTGTGGAGTTGATAATCGCCTCCAACTGCCGCCGCGCTACTTCCACGTTCAGGAAAAGATGCGCATTTGCAACCGCCAATGAAGCCTGACCGGCAAGCGTGGTCACAAAACTGACCTCGGCCTCCGAGAAATTATGCGGCTGTTCATACGAAGCCCACATCACTCCGTAATAACGATTCTCGTGGCGCAAGGCGATGGCCAGCAAGGCCGCCGGGTTGAGCCGCTTGGGGTCGAGCGTCACTTCACGCGTCCGTGAAAGGTTCGGGAAGACGATGCGCTCCTGTTTCTGGGACATGCTGAGAATCTGCCCATCCAGGTGCGCGTATGAATCCCTGGCGGGGCCGGACGCAAAGCGCGATGGAATTTCAGCGGGAGTTTCCGGCAGGATGGAGGGCAATAAGACCACATGCACTGCATTGGCGCCTGTGGCGGCCACTGCATCCAAAACCGGCTTGACGACATCCTTCATTTCCAGACTGGAGGCCACGCCCTGGCTCACGATCAACAGGCGATTCAGTTCATCGAGGCGCGCACCCAGACTGATGCGCATCTGTTCAAAGGCGCGCCGCAATTGACCAACCTCATCCACGCCCATGGTTGACAAGGGATGATCGAGCTTGCCTTGCGCGATCCGATTCGCCTCGGAAGCCAGACTTTGCAATGAACCGGTGACCACCCGCAGGCCAATGCGCAGGGAAACCAGCACAAAAATACCCAGCAGAACGATCATGACCGACATGGGCAGGGCAATGTTAAGCGCCAACTGCTGGACCTGGCTGGCCGGGATGGTCAACACAATGGCCCACGGCCTGCCTTCAACCGGCTGGTAGTAAACCAGTTGACGCGTGCCGTTCGAGGAGGTGCCGTTGGAAAAAGAAGGCTGGCCGCCAGGCGAACCCGCGTAGACCTCGAGCGTACTGCCCGCAGTTTGATAAATTACATTGCCATTCTCGTCCAGCAGGAATCCATTGCCCTTCAAGTCCGATTTCGATAAGCTGTCCAGGCTGTTGATCAGCGGCTGGGTCAAGGGATTCGTGGATAAGGTGGTACGCCCGATCAGGATACGCTGTACCGAATGCGAAGAATCCTGGACTGCAACCAGGAACGAAACACGCGCCGACTGATTGGCCGAGTCGGGCGGGATGGTATAGATTTGCGTCAACACCCCTTTGCCGGCCAGCGGAATACCGGCGGTCTCCGGCGCATACAAGGCAAATCCCTGCCGGGCGGAATCGGGATAGGCTCCCAGCACATTTTTACCGCTTAGGTCGAGCACAAAGAACTGGTCGAAGTAGGGAACCGCCTGCATGCGCTGGGCAAGGAAGGCGCTCAAATTGGGGTCGTTCGAGGAAAGCAGAAGCGGGTCGGAGGATAACTGCACCGCCAGATTCTGCCCGGTCTCGAGGAAGAAAGGAACGTTCTGCGCGGCGGCCTGGGCGGTGCTGGCCAAACGGTCTTTCAACAAACCGTTGGCAGCCTGCCCGGCCACAACCCAATCGCCAATGAGCAGGGTCATTAACAGGGCCAGGATGAAGGTGCCCGTAGCATATACAAAGCGCGTTTCGAGACTGCGCTCGGCGGGCGAGGGCTGTAAGGGCTTCTTATCTCCCCAGGCGGATGGGAAAGTCGCCATCGCCAACTGGGCAATAACCCCGGCAATCAGCATTTCACCGCCAAAAGTCAGGGCGGCGATGCCGGAATTACTGAATGCGAAATCGAGCCGAGCCGCCACCGATACGTTAGACGGGATGCTGAAAAACGCGCCGATGACGTATAGGACCAAGTGCAGGGGAATGGCGATCAAGGCGCTGACCAGCGGCTGGCGCATCCATTGATAGAGGATTGTGCGGTAACGCTGGCGGACGCCGGCTGAAAACAATACGGCCAGGAGCGCCAGTTCCAACATGCTAAAGAAACTGTATGTATCCCAGGCGCCGCGCAGGAGACCGGCACAGAGTCCCAGCAGGGCCGCGCCGATGGGGCCTAGAAATCCTCCCGCCAGCGTCCATGGGACGGCGGAGAAGAGCATCATGGCGGAGCCGGGGGAATAGTCGGCCGGGAAGTTCGGCAGAGGCAGGGCGGAACCGGAGGGCAGGCGGATGCCTACGAATAGAGAAGTAAGGGGAACGAGGAGCAACAAGCCGATGAATAATCCCCATGAACGCCCTGACCAGGCCGGATGAATTTCCCTCCAATGCACCAACAGGAAAATGACCAGACCCAACAAGCCAAGCCACACGACCCATCCAAACGGTGTGGGCAGGAGAAGATTTGGAAAGCCCGCCAGAAGCGTGAAGATGAAGCTCATAAAAGGAATGTCACGATTATATCCGTATTCCGGGAGCAGAGGAATTTTGAGATGAAAACGAGGAACGAAAGGAAACGAATGCGGAATTCACTCGTATTTCCCAGGTTATTCGTTTTTCGTTTTGGGAGAGGTTTTGATGATTTTTCTATGGTAAATAGAAAATAATCGGCGGGAGGTGGAGGGGAGAGGAAAACTGTAGGGATGCAAAAGTGCGGTTGCTCGCAAAGGCGCGAAGTGCGCAAAGGTTCTTTGGGATAGAACGCGGATGAGACGGATTTGAGAAAGGATCATCCCGCTGTGCCCCTACGCAGTGGATCAGTCAATGTCCGAAGACCCGGGTTTAGCGCTTGACGCTTAGTGCGTCACACTATATAATCATACCCGTGATCAAGACCTTCAAGGATGCCGAGACACAGAAAATCCATCAGCGCGAGCGGTCGCGCAAGCTTCCAACGGATATTCAGCAGATTGCATTGCGAAAGCTGCGTATGATCAACAATGCCACCACCCTCAATGATTTGCGGGTTCCGCCCGCAACCCGCCTCGAAAAATTAGGCGGCAGACGAGAAGGACAGTACAGCATTCGAATCAATGATCAATGGCGGATTTGTTTTGAATGGAGAAATGGTGACGCGTTTAACGTTGAGATCACAGATTATCATTAGAAGGAGCAGAAATGACCGGTAAGCTTTCCCCTGTTCATCCCGGTGAGGTGCTGCTGGAGGAGTTCATGAAGCCGATGAACTTGAGCCAGAACCGCCTTGCGATTGATATCGGTGTGGACGCGCGCCGCATTAATGAGATCGTGCTTAGGAGGCGCAGTGTGACCGCCGATACGGCGCTGCGCCTGGGGCGCTTCTTTGGAAACTCTCCCCAGTTCTGGCTTGGATTGCAGGCCCAGTATGACCTGGATGTGGCGGAGGATGCCTTGGGCAACAGGCTGGAGCGTGAAGTGCGACCCATGGTCATGGCAGGTTGAGATTTGCAGGTCAGGCTTAAAGTGCGATCCATGCCCTACCCGCTCGCGGGCCGGGTCTTGATACGGGCGAGAACTACACTCGCCCTACTCGCCTCGCTGTGCCCCTACATGGCCGCCGCGCAATGCGTTGAGGTGTGATCATTTCATCCTACGCAGCTCGGACAGAATCTCAAAGTCTGCGGTACGCGGGATCAAGTTGAAGGTTTGTAATAGCTCGGGGATGGGTTGAACCGGCTTGCGTGCCGTTAGATCGAGTATCGCACCTTCAAGGTCAATACTGACCGCCTTCTTCCCATTAGCCTTAAAAACATCATGATGAACTTTCCAGCGCGCACCCTGAGGCGAGAGACCGGCGAGGGCGTAGGTAATGGTGACGGTTTCGCCCATGCGCACTTCACGCAGGAACTGGGCATGGATGGCGGTGTAAATTGGGCCCACTCCGAGTTGTTCAAATCTTTCAGGCGGAAATCCGTGTTCGGTAAAGAAGCGGTAGCGTAAATCGCCGGCGGCATCAATATAGGCCGCATAATTTACATGGCCGTTGGCGTCGATATCTGACCAGCGAATTTCGTATGTTTTGGAATATTCGGTCAAGTGATTCACTCGCTTTCCTTATAAAATGTAATGTTCGACTTCAGATTCTGGAAAGGCGTCGTAATTTTATACTCAGGTTTTTCATCCGGGTGTTCACGCCAATAGGAAAGGGCTTTCAGATTCACTTTTGCGTATTCGTATCTGGGGTCTATTTTCAGGGCGTGCCTGTAGGCATCTTCCGCCTCATCGAAGCGGTTTTGCATAAGAAGGCTAATTCCCAGGTTTCCCCAGGGCGGCGGCAGGCAATCTCCCATTTCAATGGATTTGCGAAATGCAACCCCGGCTTCTTCCCACTTTCCCTGCCCCGAAAGTTTATTGCCGAGTTGGAACCACTCTTGCTGCTCGATCAACTGTTCCAATGTGAAATCCTGGCCGCGAAGTTTCATCTCAGATAAAGCAATTTCCCTGGCGACCTTAAGCTGCTCTTCGATCTTCCCAGATATGACACTATCCTGTTTCATTACAGCCGCTTGTTCAAAATCCCGCAGGGACTGCCCCATGCGCGAAGTGAAGCGCGCCGAAAGTCCGCGATTGTACAGAAGATAGGATTCGTCGGGGTTAATCCGCACCGCTTCACTGAGAGTCTGATATGACTCTTCAAATTTCTTCTGAAGCATATACGCCATTCCCATGATACCCAGCGTCTCAGCGCAGACCCTATCCTTTTTGGGGATGTATTTCAAAATGTTCCTGCAGG
>Ga0182027_10014712_pt1 | contig 10810 bp, 3 predicted proteins | sample 712E1DmetaG_FD_121300 | JGI IMG/M metagenome (GOLD analysis project Ga0182027, IMG submission 121300) | Permafrost microbial communities from Stordalen Mire, Sweden - 712E1D metaG (Illumina Assembly) | ecosystem: Environmental > Terrestrial > Soil > Wetlands > Permafrost | place: Sweden...
CGGCATCAATATAGCAAACCACGTCGCCTAAACAGGCTTTGATGGCCCGATTTAAAGCCCTCCCTCGTCCTAGTCGCTCGCTGGAGCTTATAAGATGGATATGAGAATCTGCGCCAGCGATTTCAAGAGCCGTCTCTTGGGTTCCATCATTGCTTCCATCTTCTGCAATAACGATCTCACCCACAAGTTTTGCATTGGCAAGAATACTTTGAGTTACAAGGACTGCACGTTTTATTCTAGACTTCTCATTATATGCAGGAATAACCACAGAGACAGCATATTTTGATTCCACGCGAGCCCCCTTTTGTCGAAGCAAGGCATCCCTCGTTGTATCAATATAAAATGCTTTTCCCATGTCAAAGGATAATGCGTAGTCCTGAGACGCTCTAAGTCACCCATGGCTGTTTACAATAGGTCCTATTATAATCCGGTCGTGTCGTGAGTAACTGACCAGTTGGTATCTAGTGATAAGGAAACATTGGAGTTGCTTCATGAACCATACGCGATAAGCTGCAGGTCCCATTATGTTTTTTAAAAACACATCCACACACAGACTATATATACTTGTAATGATGTTAAAATCTAACATGAGCAGAAATTTGATGATTTGCTCAATCTTGGTAATATTTCTGTTTTCGTGTACGAGTTCATCTTACGCGGAAGGATTGGGCACGCTGAATAATACAACCTTTAATCAGGATGCAACGATATCGAAAGATATTCAAGGAACGACAAATGCGAGGTTCCAGCAGGACGTCGATCCTCAAATCGATTCTCCGGAATTGACAGGAGGCAGCCTGTCAATAGGTGGGACGACGTTTAATGACAGAAACGGCGATGGCTTTAGAACGCAAGATGAACCTGGCCTTCCGGGTTGGACGGTAATCCTGGATCATGACGGAAAGGAGGTCAGAACCACTACAAACGATTCGGGACGATATATCTTCAGTAACTTGGAGGCTGGAAGATACACAGTAACAGAGAATATGGTTTCTGAATGGAGCCAGACCAGTCCGGGCGCAGGGAACTATACCATCAACCTGGTCGATAGAGATGCGATCAATTACAATTTTGGCAACATTCTTGGCCATAATACCTATGTTCCTCAAAAACATCCCGTTATGGGGAAAGATGCATGGAACCAGAGAACACAGGCCATTAAGAATCTGCCCAAAGCCGGAATCAGCTCGGAAGGCCTTGCGGGAGTTAGTTACCCCTCTTCTTTCAGCCTATTGAGTCATATTCCGTACCTGGGCAGCGAAAGAGATCAAGGCTCTTGTGGCAATTGTTGGGTTTGGGGTTGCATGGCTCCCATAGAGATTGCTCACGATGTCCAGAATGGGGTGCATGATCGCCTGTCGATCCAGTATCTTAACTCAAACTACAATGGCGGATCTGGATATTGGGCTTGTTGTGGCGGCTGGGAGGGAGGTTTCCAGAACTTTTTCAGTACACGAGGACAGTTTATCCCCTGGTCTAATTCAAATGCCAATTATCAGGACGGTTGGAGACAATGTTCGGATGGGACCAGTGTACCAGCCAGCTCGATCTCAACCTCTCCAAACTACCCGATAACGTCAATCCAGTGGCACGGAATCCAAACTGCTGGTGTCGGCACAACTCAGGCGATCAGCAATATCAAGAGCTATCTTTATGCAAACAAGGCAGTAACTCTAGCGTTTTACTTGCCTGACTTCCAGCCGTTCTGGAACTTCTGGTCGTCCAATTCCGGTAACTGGAACCCGGATAGCTACTGTGGACTATCTGATGGAGCATATCCTGGTGGGCATGAAGTAACGGTAGTGGGTTGGGACGACTCTACCGATTCGTGGATTGTGCTGAACAGCTGGGGTGTCGATTCTGCACACCCTAATGGGACTTTCAAGCTCAAAATGGATATGAACTACAACTGCGCTAGGGGTGGATCCTATTCATACAGCTTCGGATATTTCGATGTGGCCTTCAGTAATGCAAATCGTCCACCTAATACGCCCATTATCCCATCTGGTCCAAGCTCGGGCGCTCCTGGCACTTCGTACAGCTACTCCACATCGGCAACTGAACCTGATGGAGACCAGGTAAAGTATACTTTCGACTGGGGAGATGGGACAACCTTGATAACGGGCTTGGTCAACACGGGCACAAGTGCAAGTGCATCACATAGCTGGGTCACGGCGGGAACTTATCAGGTCAAGACTATGGCTACCGACAACAAAGGTGCATCCTCAGGATGGTCAAATCCACTATCGGTATCTATAGCGAATTCAGTCTACGGCTGGAACAGTCTTCTGGGCTATGTCACAAGTAGTCCAAGCGTGATAGTGGACAACCTGGGTAAGACTGAAGTTTGGGTAAAATATGGAGATAATTCACTATGTGTCAACATCGATGGAACATGGTATGGCGCAGGAGGTGTTCTAACGTCTGATCCTTTCGCAGCCAAAGACTACAATGGCAAGATACACGTCTTGGTTCGCGGAAATGATTATTCTGTATGGGACTTTATCTACGACCCAGCCGCCTCAACTGGACATTGGAAAGGTCTGGGCGGTTACATAACCTCGGGACCCACGGGTGCAATGGAGCCAACATACCACAATTTCCTGAGAGTAGCCGCTAAAGGCGGCGACAATGCTCTGTGGCAATGCGATCTCAATATAAACACCGAGACCACTAATTGGTATACGAATGGCGGTATTCTGACTTCAGGCCCCTATGTAATCTTCGATCCTGCCGGACAACAACATACTTTGGTTCGCAGAGACGATAACGCATTGTGGGATTGTGAAGGAATGTTGGGATCGGATACATTATATCATTGGACATGGAGCAACCTGGGAGGCATCTTAACTTCCGGACCTACCGCTTGTATTGAGCCGACATGGACCAACTATGTGGCGGTCTTTGCAAAGGGCGGTGACAACGCTTTGTGGATGAATTCGGTCTACTCAGCCACTCAACCAGAAACTGGCAATTGGATCAAGTTAGGTGGAGTTATTAGCTCGGATCCATTTGCTGTTGCAGATACATCTGCCAACAAAATACATGTCTTTGCTCGAGGTGGCGATTCGGCTCTGTGGGAGAACATATTTAGCACCTCTCCATGGAATCCAAATGGAAATCGGTGGCAAGGTATTGGCGGATCGATATTAACTTATACACCGGGGGTCGGAATCGGAAGCAACACTCAGGCATTCGTCATAGGAACCGATCATGCTCTGTGGCGAAATACGCATATTACATTATCCGCTGCCTCATCCGGAGGAGACAGCTCCCAAAAGCAAGAAGAACTCAAACACGTGAATTATCCAATAGGAGATCCGAATTCCGGTGGTGGAAAAAGCTGAATGTATCGTTTGAGCGTGCAGTGCAGGCTATTTTCTTAACCTGTACTCTTATTTTTCTTGAATGATTTATGGCGATCCAAGAGTGGTTCCTGCTCAGGGGGGTCTCAACACGGCTTATGTCGAAAGAACAAATCTGACTTTAACGCTTAATCCAATGGCGGCATCACCAGTATTTCCGCTAATATTATCATAAAGGATGCCTACTTTTGCCACACTTATCTCCGCGAGGATTTTTTGGGTCGCTCGCAATTCTATCTATGGCCACTATCCATAGATGACGCCAATAAGCAACTTGCACTATTACAATTGCGTGCAAAGTTTTTGATAAATTGATTAACATAATAATTTAATTAACGTTCACCTTTGATTTGAGAAAAAAGTAAAAAAAAAAAGATATTCTGGTGAAAAACCAGATCGCTCAGGAGGTGCTGCTGCCAACTGGATTCCAAAGCGCACCATCGCCTCCGCGAACCAATACATAAAGACTATTCCCATCCGTGATGGCACTTGGGTTAGATGTAATATAGCCCCCTAACGGATACCAGTTGGCTTGCCAATCCAGACCCGTGGGATTGTATATGCTTTCTGACACCCATAAAGAACCGTCACCACCTCGAACAAAATTGTCAATATTGCCATTCGGATCTACAATGGGTTCGGGATTCCCCTGGTAGATGGAACTGCCACTACCCGCGGGCGAGATATATCCCCCCAATGTGAACCATTCACCAGACACCGATTGAGAATCCAATACATTCGCCCAGAGGCCTCCGTTTCCGCCCCGAGCAAAAACAAGAAGACGATTATTGTCAACCGGATCGATAATCGGCTTTGCATCGGATGTTATAATGCCCCCTAAAGAATGCCATTCAGGCAAATACAGTCCATTGCCCTGATATGTATCCTTTAGATCCCATAATGCATTATCGCCGCCTCGAGCAAAGACATGAATATTTCCCTGATTGTCAGATACGGGGTATGGATTTGATGTTATACGGCCACTATCAGGTTGCCAACTACCGGATAAGCTCCCGGTCTCCAGGTTTCTAAACCAAAGAGCATTGTCGCTTCCGCGCGCGAAGATAATCAGATTTTGATTGGAATTTGGTTCAAGTATTGCCGCAGGGTCAGATGTGATAACGCCCCCCAATCCGTGCCAGTCGTAATTTAATGCGGATGTGTCGATAATATTATCCCACAGGCCGTTATCACCACCACGAGCAAGGACGTGTAATCTACCTTCCTTGTCCTTCACCGCATATGGATTTGAAGTGATATACCCTCCCAACCCATACCAATCGCCACCCATATCATCGTAAAGCGAATGGTCGCCGCCTGACGCAAATGCATGAAGTCGATTTTGATCATCAATAATCAGTGAGGGATTTGATGTTATGTATCCTCCTTGGCTATTCCAGACCAAATCACCCGCTTCAGGGGCTTGCTGATTCGCTTTACTCTGGAGATCCCCTGCCAGGTTATTCTCTATCGTCTGCAGGCCGCCGGCATTCGTTGAGAGGCTTCCGGAAGCTGCATTCCCCTCGCCAGTAAAGCTCGTAGAGCTGGAAGAGTCCGTGGAGCTTGCATAAACCAGGACGTCTCCAGTTGATTGCAGGTTCTGACTGGTGCTCACTTGTTCATCAGCTCTAGCATTGGCCACAGAGTTGAGCTGGTCGCCAGAGGAGAGATAAGAGTAAGCGTCTGCTTCCGAGGAAGTAGCTCTGCCTGTAGAGTACGCCTTGGAGAATAGACTATTAGCTTGGACCGAGCTTGATGCAGTGACACTATCCAAAGCTGAGACCGTCATCTCGCTGCATAATGCCCCGATGCCATTAAGCCCTGCATTTACCTGAACTTTATTATTGGAAAGTTGGGCATCCCCTTCAGAATAACCTAAAGCCCCGAAGAGCTTGGTGTCCTGATTACCACGAATACCAGCATCTTGTACGGAAATACCCTGACTTGAGACCAAAGTACCGTCAAGAACTCCTGCGTTTTGAGATGCCGAAGCAGAACCAATGGCGCCAGAAACGGTGCCCTCGGATATCCCTGTAGAATAGAAGCTCTGTCCTAGGTTGACGAGGTCTCCTGAGGCATAGTTGGACATTTTTGCGCTCAAGGCTCCACTCGATGTTATACTGCCTTGCACACTCGCATCCTTGCTCCCTACTGTTTTAGATATAACGTTAGTTCCGTTGCCTTCTACGAAACTGCTTGAGGATATACTGCCGTCACCAATAATGGCGCTTTCAGACAGACTTGTAGATCTGTCTAAATTGTAGTCCGTGCTGGCGGATGATTCGCCGTTACTGTTGCCAGATGTGTAGCTAATCGATATAGCTCCAGATATGCCTGACAATAAAATGATCATCAGGATGACCCTATATAGGTCGAATAGTTTCATGTGTATGAATCCCTCCGCTGAAGTTCTTGACGCAGTCCGTCAAAAAGGTTACGCCATAACCACCAGGGATTTTTTTCAGAGTCTTGATGAATTCCAGTCCCCGTGGAAACTGCATAGTGCGGAACATATCGCCCGGCTGTGATCGTGAGAAATTAAATCCCCCCACCAGATCTGCTAAAAGAGGGCATTGGGCAAGAACCAAGCAGACATCTGCCCTAAACTCCGGCTTCGATAGTAATTTGATAGCTCGCGCAGATATTACTCACCAATTATATTCAATATCTATTTTGAATTGAAAGAACGGCATGCCTTGCCCAATGATAAGATCGCTTTTTCGTTAAATCAATTGCGGCTGTAGCATAAAAATGGAATATATCGCTATTACAGCCTGGCAGCGAGTTGGCCAAATAATTAAATAGTTGAAACTCAGAAGTACAAATTAAGAAAAAATATTTAGAATGATATTTGATACGAGGTGATAGGTGATACGAACTATATGGATCCAAGAAGCTAGTACAGAATGAGTTGTGTCTGAATAGCCTCGCCTAATTAGATTAAAAATTTATTGGAGAAATACATGAAAATTAAGAATGTTTCATCAAGATTGAAAAACAAAGCAAAGAATGCAGCATGTTTCGGATTCGGATCTGCCGAATTAATGCATGCTGCAGGTATGCTTCTTCTGCTATTGACGTTGTGTGGCTGTCTTGCCGGTTTGGGAAATGCTATTGATAATACTTCCCCTGATGCACTGGACAGTGGAGTCGTCAGCGTATCAGACAATTCTACAAGCCCTGGAAATGTTATTGATAACACTTCCCCTAATGCATTTGACAGCGACGCCGTCAGCGCGGACAATCAGAATTCGGACAACAGCACAGCCGTCATGCCTGAAGTCCAGAATCAGGACAGCAGCGCAACTATCGTATCTGAAGTCCAGACTCCAGACAGCGCCGCCGCCGTCATGCCTGAAGACCAGACACTGAAAACAGGTGTCCTACCCGTTATTCAGTACAGCGACGTCTTGAAGAACCTCACGACTACTGCTATGAGAAAGGCCGCTGCAAAGAATTTCAAAGCGAATCACAATGCAGCTATGGTACGAGCGGCTGCTCAGGCCTCCGCAGTAGGGGTCGCGAATGTGACAACTGCTGCTGCACCCAGGTTCAATCCAGGCGGCATACCCCACTATTTCGGACCATACGCAAACTGGGCTTACAGTCCGATGCCCAAGGGTAGTATAGCCAATATTACGCTACTCAGTGGTGGAAGCGGTTACAGTCCCACACCAACTGTCACAATCACAGATGCTTACAACATCACGGGTGTAACGAGCGCTACTGCCACAGCAACTGTGGTTTCCGGCATCATAACCAAAATCACGCTCGTGAGCGGAGGCGCAGGATACACAGCCCCTATTGTAACCATCACTGATACGACGAACACCCTTGCTACCGGCGCCGATGCTACAGCAACAATTGGAGGCCCCCTCAAGGGCGGAATCAGGAAATTCGTCGATTCACTCCCTGGCCTAACTCCTGCAGGGAAAAACGATATCGGTCAGTATATTCCTGTAGCCATCACAGATAAGACGACATATCCCGGCTACGATTACTACGAGATAGCGGTCGTCCAGTACTCGGAGAAGATGCACAAAGACCTTCCCAATACGACTCTGCGCGGATATGTGCAGATCCAGAAGGCCTTCGGAGTTCCGGGCGGCAAGAACATCCCCCTGAAGTATCCCAACGGCACGGCCATTATGAACCGAACGGCTGTCACGCCAGTGCAGGTGTATGCCTATGATAATCCCCACTACCTGGGACCGATAATCATCTCTAAAAAAGGCACGTCTGTTCGCGTGAAGTTCCATGATTATCTACCCACAGGCACAAACGGCAAACTCTTCATACCCGTAGACAAAACCGTCATGGGAGCAGGAATGGGTCCTCTGGGAATGGCAGTTCCTGCTGGAACGGACATGAACTACACAGAGAACCGCGCAACAGTCCATCTGCATGGCGGCGACACTGTGTGGATCAGTGACGGTACACCTCATCAGTGGATCACTCCTGCCGGAGAGCACACAGCCTATCCGAAGGGAGTCAGCGTGAGGTACGTCCCGGACATGGATAACGGGATTGAGCCGCAAGGTACAATGACGTTCTTCTATACCAACAACGAGAGCGCCAGGCTGATGTTCTACCATGACCATGCCTACGGCATCACCCGTCTAAACGTCTATGCGGGAGCGGCCGCGCCCTACCTTCTGACAGATCAAGTAGAACAGGATTTGATCAACGGCACCAACCTCGCGGGAGCAAACCCCGGCTTATTGAAGGTTCTCCCTGATGCAGGGATTCCGCTGGTCATCCAGGACAAGGCTTTCATCGACAACACCACGATAAACGGACAGGACCCCACCTGGAACTGGGGAACAGGACCAAGAGTCGCAGGAAAGATAACAAAAGCAATAACAGGAGACCTATGGATACCCCATGTCTTCATGCCGAACCAGAACCCCTATGATCTTAGCGGAGCAAATACCTTTGGAAGATGGGATTATGCGCCATGGTTCTGGCCGCCTGCAGGAGATCTGGTTCACGGACCTATCGCCAACCCCTATTATACGGGAGGTCCAGGCACAGCAGCACCCTGGGAGCCACCAGTTATGCCAGCGACGCCTAACCCATCGATGGCCATGGAAGCATTCCTGGACACACCTGTTATCAACGGAGCCATCTATCCCAACCTGACATTGGAGCCGAAAGCCTACAGGTTTAGAATTCTGAATGCAGCCGGTGAACGTTACTTCAATCTCCAGCTGTATCAGTCAACACCAATCATCAGAAACATCAATGTTACAGCAGGAGGCGCCGGCTATACCAACCCCAGCGTAACCATAACCGATCGTTACGGAAGGGGCGCTACTGCTGCAGCAACCGTCGTAAATGGTGTCATCACAGGCATCAATGTCCTGACGGTAGGAAGCAACTATACAGCTCCGGTAGTCACTATCACCGGAACCAATACCACAAAAGCTACGGCTTTGGCGAGAGTCTATAAGAGCAAGACTGAGGTCGGCATGGTTCCAGCGGTCGCGACATCCGGTTTCCCCGCAGGCTGGCCGACGGACGGAAGAGATGGCGGCGTTCCTGACCCAGCATTTATGGGACCGTCGTTCATACGAATCGGAACTGAAGGAGGCTTCCTGCCCGCTCCAGTGGTCGTGCAAAACCAGCCTGTCACCTGGATCAGGGACTTCTTGATGTTCATGTTCGGAATAGTCGATAAACACGCACTCGAACTTGGACCGGCTGAGAGGGCTGACGTCATAATCGACTTCTCAGGATATGCTAACAAGACTCTCTTACTCTACAACGACGCTCCAGCAGCTTTCCCGAACTACGATCCGCGCTGGGACTATTACACAGGCGACTCGGACCAGACAGACATAGGTGGAGCACCAACGACTCAGCCAGGATACGGCCCCAACACCAGAACTATCATGCAGATCAATGTGAAACCAACACCTGTCGCCAGTCCCTACAGTCTGACCAACTTGAACAGTGTATTTGCCAAGGGTCCAGGGGCGAAGAGAGGAGTATTCGAGGTTTCTCAGCCAGCGATCATAGTGACGCAGGCCGCATACAACTCTGCCTACAACAAGATATTCACGGCAAATATCAGCAAGGAGTACGTACAGCTCTATCAGCATACCCATACATTCCAGAACTTAACTGGCGCGAATTTGACCGTCAAGCTGGAACCAAAGGCCATCCATGACGAGATGGGCGCAGCATACGAGCAGGATTACGGCAGAATGAGCAGCATGCTGGGACTTGAAGTGCCAAATGCCACGACTCTTACCCAGAACTTCATGCTGCTTGGCTACGCCAGCCCGCCGGTAGAGGTCATAAAGGATTCAATGGTTCCGTTAGCCCCGCCTGCTGCGGGTGATGGCACCCAGCTATGGAAGATAGTGCACAACGGTGTGGACTCTCATACCTATCACTTCCACCTGTACAATGTGCAGCTTGTCAACCGGGTCGGATGGGACGGAGTTATGGTGCCGCCAGATGCAGACGAACTCGGTTGGAAGGAAACTGTCAGGGTTGACCCGCTGGAGCAAACCATTGTGGCTTTGAGGCCGGTTGCTCCCAAGGTACCCTTCAAGGTTCCCAACAGCACCCGATTGATTGACCCGACAATGCCGGCAGGGGCGATCTTAAGAGGACCGCCGCTGGGAGGATTCTTCGATCCGGCAGGTAACGGTGTCACCGTCACCAACCACCTGGTCAATTTCGGCTGGGAGTATGTATTACACTGTCATCTCCTGGGTCATGAAGAGATGGATATGATGCACGCGCAGGCATTTGCGGTTGCACCGGAAGCGCCATCTAACCTTACGGCCAGACCGGGCGGTTCGGTGTACCTGAAATGGATGGACAACTCCATCAGCGAAACCGGCTTCACTATCCAGAGAGCCACGAACACCGCATTCACTCTGGGTCGGAGGGAATTTGTGGTCGGACCACACGCAGGAACCGGCACGGTTACGTACAACGATACCACAGCAGTACCTGGTCCGATGTACTATTACAGGGTGCGAGCGGTCAATGTGGTAGGCGACACTACTGTGTACGCGGGCTCAGCTGATGGTTTTCCCACGGAGACAATGTATTCAGGGTGGGCGAACTCTGTGATAGCGTCTCAAATATTGACAATTTCTGCAATAGGCACGAGTAACACTCTGCAAATCAAGCAGTTTGATGGAACGACGTGGAGTGCCTGGCAGAATCTGGGCGGTGTTATAACAAAACTTGATGCCACATCATCTGCAGGCAAAGTCTACGCATTCGGAAGAGGTACAGACGGCGGTTTATGGTACAGAAATTGGGATGGCGTTGCATGGGCCGGGTGGCAGAGCCTTGGCGGTGTGATAACAGATCTTGATGCCACATCATCTGCAGGCAAAGTCTACGCATTCGGAAGAGGTACAGACGGCGGTTTATGGTACAGAAATTGGGATGGCGTTGCATGGGCCGGGTGGCAGAGC